>Ga0268264_10000288_pt1 | contig 84755 bp, 82 predicted proteins | sample KBSSwiS32_FD_190357 | JGI IMG/M metagenome (GOLD analysis project Ga0268264, IMG submission 190357) | Switchgrass rhizosphere microbial communities from Kellogg Biological Station, Michigan, USA - KBS Switchgrass S3-2 (SPAdes) (version 2) | ecosystem: Host-associated > Plants > Roots >... | reverse complement strand
CCCGCCTCGGCCTCCTTCAGCACCCCGATGATCTGCTCCTCTGAAAACCTCTTACGCTTCATTCTCGTCCGTCCTTCTGAAGGCCGGACTCTAATCCCAACTGGAGGAAATTACCCGTGGCAGGTCACCACCCGGAGAAATTGAAAGCATCCTACTCCGAATTTCATTTTCACCGAAATGGAGAGGTATTACGGCATTGTCCACCATTATGAGCGGTGTCCCACAAGTGATCTTCAATGGATCAAATGGATCCTGGAACAGGCCCGTCCTGAGCGCAGTCGAAGGGTTCGAGATGACGACGACCGCGAGCTTGCCGCATGGCCCAGGGAGCCGTTCCTCACGCCACCTTCTCGCTGCCAGTTGCCACCTCCCCTGCCCGCCACTAAGGAACAGTCACGCTGCCGCGCGAGGCGCGGCGCCACGACAAGGACATGGACACGGTGCTCAATCGGAAACTACTTGCCATCGGTATTGCGCTGGCCGCGCTCTCGGGCTGTTCGCGCAAGGGCGAAATCGACGAGACCGGCGGTATCGTGCAGGTGCGGTCGGCTTGCCCGACGGTCGGCATACCGGCCTATACCGGGGACGTCACCCTGTTCAACCCGGCGACCAGTACCGATTCGCGCGCGATCGATGTCGTGGGCGTTATCTCCAATCTGCGCTCGACCTGCAACGACAGCGGCGCGCAACTCTATACCAGCGCGACCTTCAACGTGACGGGCACGCGGCGGGACACCAGCGCGGCGCGTGAGGTGGTGCTGCCCTATTTCTCCAGCGTCGTGCGGGGCTCCAACGTGGTGGTCTCCAAGCGGATCGGTCAGGTCAGGCTGAACTTTGCGCCGGGGCAGGCACGCGCCAGCGCGACGGCGAGCGCGGCAAGCTATGTCGACAAGAGCGCTGCGACGCTGCCCCCGGAAATTCAGGAGATGATCACGCGCAAGCGCAAGTCCGGCGACGCGGATGCGGCGGTCGATCCGCTCGCCCGCCCTGAAGTACGCGCGGCGATCGCCCGCACCAGCTTTGATCTCATGATCGGGTTCAATCTGACGCAGGACCAGCTTCGCTACAACGCCACACGCTGATCGCCCGGACGAGGCTTCGACTTCGCTCAACCCGAACGGGGTTTTCCAATATATTCGGGGAATGGATGTGACCCTCTATACGACATTCGCGATCCATCTCGGCGCTGCGCTCGACCGGCTGGAAGCGCGCGGGGCGCTGCCTGCCGGCCTCGACCGGCGCGCGCTCACGATCGAGCCGACCCGCGATCCGAGCCATGGCGACATGGCGACCAATGCGGCGATGGTCCTTGCCAAGCCCGCCGGCACCAATCCGCGCGCTCTGGCCGAAGTGATCGCCGCCGAGCTGCGTACGCTCGACGCGGTCGACGCCGTGTCGATCGCCGGGCCGGGCTTTATCAACCTGGCGCTGTCCCGCGCGACCTGGGAGGCGGAGCTTGCCGCCATCCACCAGGCCGGGCAGGCCTATGGCCGCTGTGATGTGGGCAAGGGGCTGCGCGTCAACATCGAATATGTGTCCGCCAACCCGACCGGCCCCATGCATATGGGCCATTGCCGGGGCGCGGTGGTGGGTGATGCGCTCGGCACGCTGCTCGAATTCACCGGACATGCGGTGACCCGCGAATATTATGTCAACGATGCGGGCGGGCAGGTCGATGTGCTCGCCCGGTCGGCGCATATCCGCTATCTGCAGGCGCTTGGGCGCCATGACGGCGAGATACCCGAGGGGCTGTATCCGGGCGATTATCTGGTGCCGGTAGGCGAAGCGCTCGCCGCTGAATTTGGCGACAGCTTTGCCGATGCGCCCGAGGCCGCGTGGCTGACAACCTTTCGCACTCGCGCTGTCGCCGCGATGATGGAGATGATTCGCGCGGACCTCGCGCTGCTCGGCATCCATCACGACCTGTTCTCGTCAGAGGCGGCGCTGCAGGTCGCTGGCAAACCCGCGGAGGCCGAAGCGGTGCTGCGTGCGCGCGATCTCGTCTATGACGGCGTCCTCGAAAAGCCCAAGGGCGAAGCGGCCGACGACTGGGAGCCGGTGGTGCTGCCGCTCTTTCGTTCGACGCAATTTGGCGACGACCAGGATCGTCCGATCAGGAAGTCGGACGGCAGCTGGACCTATTTCGGCGCCGACATGGCCTATCATTTCCAGAAGGCGGAAAAGGCCGACCAGCTGATCGACATCTGGGGCGCCGACCATGCCGGCACGGTCAAGCGCATCCAGGCGGCGGTCAGCGCGCTGACCGGCGGCAAGGTGCCGCTCGACATCAAGCTGATCCAGATGGTGCGGCTGCTGCGCAATGGCGAGCCGGTCAAGATGTCCAAGCGGGCGGGCAATTTCGTCACGCTGGCCGATGTCGTGGGCGAAGTGGGCAAGGATGTGGTGCGCTTCACCATGCTCACCCGCAAACCCGACGCCCAGATGGATTTCGACTTCGCCAAGGTGGTCGAGGCATCGAAGGATAATCCCGTCTTCTACGTGCAATATGCCCATGCCCGCATCTCGTCATTGGGGCGCAAGGCGGCCGCAATGTTCGATAGCCTGCCGGAGCCAGACCTGTCCCGGCTTGGGACAGAAGAGATCGAGCTCGTTAAGCTGGCTGCCAATTTCTCGCGTATTGTGGAGTCTGCCGCCAAGAATCACGAGCCACACCGAGTCGCTTTCTATCTTTACGATCTGGCAGGTGCGTTTCATGCTTGGTGGAATCTCGGCAATGACCAGCCCGGCAAGCGGGTGCTGGTTGCCGAGGCGCCGGATGTGAGCGCCGCGCGGCTGTATCTCAGTCAGGGGGTGGCGCAGATCATCCGCAATGGGTTGATGCTGATGGGCGTGGCGGCACTGACGGAGATGACGTGATGGGCAATGGTGATACCGACAGCCTCGACCTGAGCGACAGCGATCGGTTGCCCTGGTTGGAGCCGGCGGACGACGGCTCTGGGGAAGACGGCGTTTCGATCGCCAGGATCGTGGGTCTGGTGGTGCTCGGCCTCGTCCTGCTCGGTCTCATTGTCGGCGGCGGCTACTGGCTCAAGAATCGGGACGTCGGCCCGGAAACCGAGGCGCGGCTGATCCGGGCGCAGGGCGGCGATTACAAGACTCCGGCCAATGAAGGCGCGGGCAAGACCTTCCAGGGCGAGGGCGATGCCAGCTACGCCACTAGCGAGGGTGTCGACACCAATGGCAAGGTCGACGCCAGCCGCATGCCGGAAGCCCCGATGGCCGGGGTGTCGCGCGGGTCAATCGCGCGCGATGATACGGCAAAGCCGAGCGGCGCCAAGCCTGCCGCGAAGGTCACAGCGACGGTCAAGGACGGAACGTCCACGGCCGCCGGCGGCGCGAAGTTGACCGGTGCTGCGAGCGCGGGCGGAGCGATGATCCAGCTCGGCGCCTATGGTAGCGAAGCCGTCGCGCGGGAGGCATGGGGCAAGCTTTCCAAACGCTTCGACTATCTCGCGCCGCTGTCGAGCAGGATCGAAAAGGCAGAGGTGGGCGGCGCGACCCTCTATCGCCTGCGCGCGGGCGCGGGCAATGCGGCCAGCGCGACGACTTTGTGCGGCCGGCTTAAGGTCGCGGGCGAGAGCTGTATCGTCGTGAAATAAGGGGCGTTTCGGAGCAGCTGGGGCGTCAGTCCGCCAGGAGGCCCCGCGCCCAGCTCTTGAGATCCTCGCCCATGGCCGCGTCGCGGCAGGCGAGCGCGAAATTCGCTTGCGCAAAGCCCAGCTTCGATCCGCAATCGAATCGCTCGCCCTTGAAGGTGACCCCGTGGAATGGTTGCTTGCCGATCATCTTGGCCATCGAATCGGTGAGCTGGATTTCGCCGCCCGCGCCTGCTTCCTGCGTCGCCAGCGTCGCCATGACCTCCGGCTGCAGGATATAGCGACCCGCAACGATGAGGTTGGAGGGCGCGGTGCCCGAGGCTGGCTTTTCGACCAGCCCCCTGACCTCGGTCAGCACGCCGTCGCGCACGCCGGCATCAAGGACGCCATAGCTCGACGTTTCTTCCATTGGGACTTCCAGAGCGCAGACGAGATTGCCGCCGACCTTGGTATAGGCGTCGACCATCTGTTTGAGACAGCCGGGCGCGCCGACCATGAATTCGTCGGGGAGGATGATGGCGAACGGCTCATCACCGACAATGTCGCGCGCGCACCAGATGGCGTGGCCGAGACCACGGGGTTCCTGCTGCCGGACGAAGATCGCATTGCCCGGCTCCAGGCGTGAACCCTTGAGGGCGTCCAGCGACTTGCCGCGATCGGAGATCGTCCGTTCCAGCTCATAGGCGATGTCGAAATGGTCCTCGATCGCGCCCTTGCCGCGTCCCGTGACGAAGATCATCGTTTCGATCCCGGCTTCCAGCGCCTCGTCGACCGCATATTGGATGAGCGGCCGATCCACGACCGGCAGCATTTCCTTGGGGAGGGCCTTGGTGGCGGGCAGAAACCGGGTGCCGAGACCGGCAACGGGAAAAACGGCTTTACGGATCTTCACTCGGGTTAACTCCGTCAGTCGGCGATATGATGATAGTCACGATACCAGCGGGCAAAGCGCTGGAGACCGTCCTCCAGCATCACTTGCGGGTGATAGCCGGTGAGTGATTGCAGTTTCGAGATATCGGCGAAGGTCGCGGTGACGTCGCCGGGCTGCATCGGCCGCATGACCTTCTCGGCCTTGCGGCCCAGCGCGTTCTCCAGCGCCTCGATCATGGCCATGAGGCCGATGGGGCGGCTGTCGCCGATGTTGAGGACCCGGTGCTCGCTATGCGCCGGCACATGGTCGAGCGCGCCAATGATGCCGTCGACGATATCGTCGATATAGGTGAAGTCGCGCGCCATCCGGCCTTCGCCGTAAACCTCGATCGGCTGGCCGCGCATGATCTTTTCGGTGAAGCTGAAATAGGCCATGTCCGGCCGGCCCCAGGGCCCGTAGACGGTGAAGAAGCGCAGGCCGGTCTGGGGAAAGCCGTAGAGGCTGGCATAGCTCTGGCTCATCAGCTCGCAGGCGCGCTTGGTTGCGGCATAGAGCGAGACCGGATCGGTTGCCGGTTCGTCCTCCGAAAAGCCGCCGCCGCCCATTGGCCGGTCGCCATAGACCGAGCTGGACGAGGCGTAGACCAGATGCTCGAACCCGTCGGCATGGCGGCTCGCTTCCAGCAGGGCGAGATGCCCGGCAAGGTTGGACCGCTCATAGGCGAAGGGATTTTCGAGGCTGTAGCGCACACCCGCCTGCGCGGCGAGGTGGACGATCCGCCGGACGCCATTGTAGCGCACGATCTTTGCGACGCCCTCGGCATCGGCGATGTCCATGCGGTGAAAGCGAAAGCCGCTCTGGCCTTCGAAGGTCGCAAGCCGCGCCTCCTTTAGCGCGGGGTCGTAATAGTCGTTGACGTTGTCGATGCCGATCACCTGCTCGCCCCGCTCCAGCAGCCGGTGCGCGGTGGCATGGCCGATAAAGCCGGCCGCGCCGGTGACGAGGACCGGATCGGGCCGGTTCATCTGCCGACTGCTGTATAGGTGAAGCCCGCCCCTTCGACCGCCTCGCGCGGATAGATGTTGCGCAGATCGACGAGAATCGGCTGGCGCAGCAGCGATTTGACGCGCGGCAGGTCAAGCGCGCGGAAGACGTCCCACTCGGTCACGATGACGAGAGCGTCGGCATCTTCCATCGCCGCATAGGCGCTGGTGCAATAGGTGACGTTCGCAAGCACCAGCTTGGCCTGCTCCATGCCTTCCGGATCAAAGGCCCGGACAGAGGCGCCGGCATCCTGGAGGGTCTGGACGACCGCGATCGCGGGCGAATCGCGCATGTCGTCGGTATTGGGTTTGAAGGTGAGGCCCAGGACCGCGATCGTGCGCCCGCGCACATCGCCCCCGCAGGCCGCGATTACCTTGCGACCCATCGCGCGTTTGCGTTGGTCGTTGACCGCGACCACCGTCTCCACGATGCGCTGCGGCGCGTCATAGTCCTGGCTGGTCTTGAGGAGCGCCAGCGTATCCTTGGGAAAGCAGCTGCCGCCATAGCCCGGCCCGGCATGCAGGAACTTTGAACCGATCCGGTTGTCGAGGCCAATCCCGCGCGCGACTTCCTGCACGTCCGTGCCCACCTTTTCGCACAGGTCGGCGATCTCGTTGATGAAGGTGATCTTGACCGCGAGAAAGGCGTTCGCGGCATATTTGGTGAGTTCCGCGCCGCGCCGGCTCATTTCGGCGATGGGCGACTTGTTGAGGTAGAGCGGCCGATAGACTTGTCGCATCACCTCCATCGCGCGGGGATTGTCGCCGCCGATCACGATGCGGTCCGGCCGCTTGAAATCGTCGATGGCTGCCCCTTCGCGCAGGAATTCAGGGTTTGAAACCACTGCGAAATCGGCGCCGGGATTGGCTTCGCGAATGATTCGCTCAACCTCGTCGCCCGTTCCGACCGGCACGGTGGACTTGTTGACTATGACGGTGAAGCCGGTGAGCGACCGCGCAACTTCCTGCGCCGCTGCATAGACATAGGACAGGTCGGCATAGCCGTCGCCGCGCCGCGACGGTGTGCCAACCGCGATGAAGACCGCGTCGGCGCCGGCCACGCCTGTGGCGACATCGGTGGTGAAGGCAAGCCGGCCCGCCGCCACATTGGCGGCGACGAGATGATCGAGACCGGGCTCATAGATCGGCATGCGGCCGGCCAGCAACGCGTCGATCTTGCTCGCGTCCTTGTCGACGCAGGTCACATCATGCCCGAAATCGGCAAAGCAGGCTCCTGAAACCAGGCCGACATAGCCCGATCCGATCATGACGATCTTCATTTGTCGAAACGCTCCGTCGAGTTAGCTGCGGCCAGGCCGCACAATAGGTTATTGCATTGCACCAAGGCTTAGAGCGACGGCCTATTTTGGACAAGACTTGTTAAATAATGGCAACATGACATGGATGCGCTATCCCTTTGAGCAGTCAAACAGTCACGAAAAGTTCGTTCACCACCGCCATGAACTTGACCACGGAAATGGGCTTGGAAACATAGGCGGTGGCGCCTGCGGCACGGATGCGCTCCTCGTCGCCAGGGCCCGCATAGGCGGTCACGGCCATGATCGGCACGTTAGCCAGCGATGGACAGTCCCGGAACTGGCGAATAAGCTCGATGCCCGAGACATGCGGCAACTGGATGTCGGTGATGATGATATCGGGCTGGAACGCCACGGCCTTGTCATATGCCTCGCGCCCATCCCGGACGGCGCAGGTTTCATGACCATGGGCCGCCAGCAAATCGCAGAACAATCGCAGATTGAGCGCATTGTCCTCGACAACGAATATACGTTTTGGCACGAGTTCCCCCATGTATCGTAAATGCATCGCAAGAACGCCGACCGCGCTGACCGTGCAGTGACACACGCATATCCCAAGCAGGAGGACGCGCAAACTATTGCCTTAACGGTCATCGGCTGGATCGTGGCGGACACGGGCCGTGCCGAGCGGTTTCTGGCTATGACGGGTCTCGATCCGGACCAACTGCGTGCCGGGATCGGCGAAAACGCCATTCAGGCGGCAGCGATCGATTTCCTGCTGGGCCATGAGTCCGACCTGATCGCCTGCGCCTCGGCGATAGGGGAGAAGCCCGAGACGATCGCGGCTGCGCGCCAGGGCATAGCAGGATGAACAGGCCCCTCATCATCAGCGACTGCGACGAGGTGATCCTCCATATGATGGTGCCGTTCCAGCAGTGGCTGGATGAAGTGCATCATATCCATTTCACCTTCGGCACGCCGTTCGAGGAGGCATTTCGCCACAAGGACAGCGCCGATCCAGTGGCGCGCCACATCATATGGGCGTTGCTCGGCGGATTCTTCGACACGGAGATGCATCGCCAGCAGCCGATCGACGGGGCCTGCGCGGCGCTGGGGCGGCTTGCGGAAATCGCGGATATCGTCGTCCTCACCAATCTGGAAGACCACCGACAGCAGGCGCGCGCGGCGCAACTCGCGGGGCATGGCCTCCACTTTCCGGTCTATTGCAACCGGGGCGGCAAGGGCCCGGCGGTCGCGCGCCTGCTCGCGGAACGCGCGCCCGGTGTCGCTGTGTTCGTCGACGATCTCGACAATAATCATGCCAGCGTCGCCCAACATGTGCCGCAGGTCTGGCGGCTGCATATGGTGGGTGAACCGCGTCTGGCGCCGCATATCCCGACCGTTCCCCAGGCGCACAGCCGGATCGACCAGTGGGCCCAGGCCGAGCGGTGGATAGCGGATCGCATCGCCGAAGCGGGTGCCACTTGACCATGACGCAGCAGCGTGCTGACAGGCGGGCATGAACAGCATCGACACCCATCTGCGCGAAAGCGGTATCATTCTCCCTGAGCCGGCGGCGCCGGTCGCCGCCTATGTGCCGGTCGTGATCCATGGCGGCCTCGCCTATGTCAGCGGCCAGCTGCCGTTCGACACGAGCGGCGCGGTGATGACCGGGCGCATGGGCGAGGGCTATGACCTTGCCCTCGGCCAGCAGGCGGCGGAACGCTGCGGCCTCATGATTCTCGCGCAGCTGCGGGCGGCGCTCGGCAGTCTCCACCGGGTCGAGCGGATCGTGAAGCTGGGTGCCTTTGTCGCCGGCACGGATGATTTTACCGACCAGCCCAAGGTTGCCAATGGCGCCTCGGACCTGATGGTGCGCGTGTTCGGGGATGCTGGGCGCCATGCACGCGCGGCGGTCGGCGTGCCCGCGCTTCCGCTCGGTGCGGTGGTCGAGGTCGACGCCATCGTCGCGATCAAGGGCTGAACAGTGATGGCGGCCGTGCCCCGTGCACGCCGCTGGCTGACGGCCCAGCCCTACGCCCATCGCGGGCTGCATGGCGCGGGGGTGCCGGAAAACAGCCTCGCCGCCTTCGAACGCGCGGCGGCGGCCGGGCATGGCATCGAGTGCGACATACGCTGCGCGGCCGATGGCACGCCTTATGTATTTCACGATGATCGGCTGGAACGATTGACGAGTGTCGCCGGGCGTTTTGGTGACAAGACCAGCGAGGAAATCGCGGATTTGCGGCTCTCCGACGGCAGCAGCGTCCCGACGCTTGTCGCGATGCTGGAATTGGTGGCGGGGCGGGTGCCGATCCTACTGGAAGTGAAAAGCGGGTGGATATCGCCGCTCGCCCTGTGCCGGGCGATTGCCGACCAACTCGCCCATTATGCCGGGCCCGCCGCCGTGATGAGCTTTGATGCCCGGGTGCCCCAATGGTTCGCGCGCGCTCGCCGCCGAATCGCGCGCGGGCTGGTGCTGAGCCGGCGGGATCATCCGCCCGGCGCCGCCTCTCGCCGCCATGGTCTGGCAATTGCGCGGGCGCGTCCCCATTTTCTCGCCTGTGACGTGCGGGATCTTTCCAACCAGCTGGCGATCGAGGCGCGCAGGCGCGGCCTGCCGATTCTATGCTGGACCGTGCGCACCCATGCCCAAATGCAAAGGGCAAGGCGTTATGCCGACCAGCCGATATTCGAGCGGCGCTGAGAGGTGGATGTGAACGGAGCGGGCCCGACCGTGCGCGTGCTCGACAGCGTCCGCGCCCTTGATGCCGCGCAATGGGATGCCTGCGCGGGACATGCGAACCCCTTCGTCAGCCATGCCTTCCTCTCGATCCTCGAGGAATCGGGCAGCGTCGGTCCCGGCACCGGCTGGCAGCCGCTGCCTTTGGTGGTCGAGCGGCAGGATGGCCTGCTGGTCGGCGCCGTGCCTGCCTATGCGAAATCGCACAGCCAGGGCGAATATGTGTTCGACCATGGCTGGGCGGAGGCGTGGGAGCGTGGCGGCAAGCGCTATTACCCCAAGATTCAGGTCGCCGTGCCCTTTTCGCCGGTGCCGGGGCCGCGCCTGTTGATGCGTTCGCCGGACGCTGGGCCGTTCCTGCTCGCGGGGCTGGCCGGGCTGGTGGAGGCCAATGGCTTGTCCTCCGGCCATGCGACCTTTGTCGAGGAGGCGCAAATCCCCCTGTTTCGGGAGGCAGGCTGGCTTATTCGGCAGGACAGCCAGTTTCATTGGCTCAATGCGGGCTATGGTTCGTTCGAGGATTTCCTGGGCGCACTGTCCAGCCGCCGCCGCAAGGATATCCGCAAGGAGCGGGCCCGCGCGCAAGAAGGACTGGAGATTGTCCATCTGACCGGCGCGGACATCAGCGAGGCGCATTGGGACGCCTTCTGGCACTTTTACCAGGATACCGGCGCGCGCAAATGGGGCCGACCCTATCTTACCCGCAGCTTCTTCTCGATGCTGGGCGAGCGGATGGGCGACAAGGTGCTGCTCATGTTCGCCGAGCGGGCGGGCAGGCCGATTGCGGGCGCGCTCAACCTCATTGGCGCCGACACACTCTACGGCCGCTATTGGGGCAGCTCGGAGGAAGTGCCTTATCTCCATTTCGAGCTGTGTTATTATCAGGCAATCGACGCTGCGATCGAACGCGGCCTCGCCCGTGTCGAGGCGGGCGCGCAGGGCGCCCACAAGCTGGCCCGGGGCTATCGGCCGGTGCCGACCTGGTCAGCGCATTTCATACCCGATAAGGGATTCCGCAATGCCGTCGCCGATTTTCTGCGGCGCGAGGCGGCGGCGGTCGAAAGCGACCGCAGCTACCTCGACGAACGTGCGCCCTTTCGCAAAGGCAGCGACTGTACGGATTGAGCGTCAGGCCGCCTGTCGGTTGTTCAGGTTCAGCCATGCGCGCGCCTGGCGCTGAGCCTCGGCGATTTCGCGGGCAGTCATTTCCTCGGCGATCTCGGCACGGCAGGCCTGGCCTTCCTCGCTGCCGCCCAAAGCCGACAGGTTGAACCATTTGTGGGCTTCGATCAGGTCGATGTCGACGCCGCCGACGCCGCAGCTGAATGCTACGCCAAGATCATAGCATGCCTGCATATTGCCACGTGCCGCGTCGCGCAGACGGCTCTCGATAAGGAAGCGCGCACTTTGGATACTGTTACCCATAACAATCCCCTAATTGGTCGTCCCCACGAGGCAAAAGACCATCGCGGACTTAAACTAGGGTTAACGCCAGGGCGCGGTTTTACGGGGTCAAGGATTTCGGTGCGGGGAAATCAGCCGATTTCAAGAGTTAACGGCAATATTGTCGATGAGGCGCGTCTTGCCCAATATCGCTGCGGCCAACAGCCGGGCGGGCCGATCGAGCGAATCGAGCGGCGCGAGGCTCTGCGCGTCGCATAGTGCGACATAGTCGATCCGCGAAAATCCGGCGGCGGTGAGCGCGGCGCGGGCACCGGCGAGCGCCGCCGCGACCGATTCGCCCGATTCGATCGCGCGGGCCGCCGTTTCCAGGGCCCGGGGGAGGGCGACGGCGGCGGTGCGCTCCTCGGCGGAAAGATAGGCGTTGCGGGAGGAGAGGGCGAGGCCGTCGGCTGCGCGGGCGGTCGCGACGCCGACTATGTCGACGCGCAGGTTGAGGTCGATCACCAGCCTGCGGATGACGGCGAGCTGCTGATAGTCCTTTTCGCCGAACAGGGCGAAATCGGGCCGGACCTGGCCGAATAATTTGGCGACAACCGTGGCGACTCCGTCGAAATGGCCGGGCCGGGCGGCGCCGCACAGCCCTTCGCTCACCCCGGCGACATGGATGCTGGTGGCAAAGCCGGCCGGATACATTTCCGCCACGGTGGGCGCCCACAGGATCGCCACCCCGGCGGCGCGCAGCAGCTTCGCGTCCGCTTCCTCCTGGCGCGGATAAGCGGATAGATCCTCATTGGGTCCGAATTGGGTCGGATTGACGAAGATCGAGACGACGACATGGTCGGCGCGGCGCTTGGCCTCGCGAACCAGCGTGAGATGCCCGTCATGCAGCGCCCCCATGGTGGGCACCATCGCGACGCTGCCACCCCCGGACCGCAGCCTGTCCAGCGTCGCATGGAGCGAGGTAAGGTCACGGATGATTTGCACGCCGACTGACGCTCCGATAAGGGTTCCGGTGAACATGGCGTTCTTGGCGGTTACGCCTTGGCCGGTCAAGCAGGGGCAGCCTGTCTGCAGCAGTATCGGGGTGATAGGGATGGCCAGCAAAGCCGCGCATTGCATAGTATTCGCTAACGAAAAGGGCGGGACGGGAAAGTCGACGACCTGCGTCCACACCGCCGTCGCGCTTGCCGCGCAGGGGTTGCGCATTGGGGTTCTCGACCTTGATTCCCGGCAGCGCACCGTCACCCGCTATCTCGACAACCGCATGGAAACGATGCGCCGCCGCGGCGTCAGTCTGCCGGCACCGGGTTATGCCGTGTTCGAAGGGCAGGAGACCGCGCAGCTGGATGACGAGATCGATCGCATCAGCGCGGAAAACGATATCGTCGTCATCGACACACCCGGCCGCGATGACCCGATGGCGCGGCAGGCCGCGACCCGGGCGACCACGCTGGTAACGCCCATCAACGACAGCTTCGTCGATTTCGATCTCATCGGCCAGGTGGATCCGGAGACGTTCAAGGTCCGCCGCCTCAGCTTCTATGCCGAGCTGATGTGGGAAACGCGCAAGACCCGGGCCAAGACCGACGGCGTGTCGATCGACTGGGTCGTGCTGCGCAACCGCCTGCACCATATGGAGGCGCGCAACCAGAAACGCGTGGGCGAGGCCTTGGCAGAACTCTCCAAGCGCGTGGGATTCCGGGTCATTCCGGGGCTGTCCGAACGGGTGATCTTTCGCGAGCTGTTTCCCTCCGGCCTCACCCTGCTCGACAAGGGCCATCTGGGCGAGCTTGGCATCAGCCACATCGCTGCCCGGCAGGAACTGCGCGAGATGGTCGCGGGCTTTGCCTTGCCGCACCAGGGCGAGCGCGCCGCGTCGGAGCGGGACGCGGCCTGAGATCATGGGTTTGTTCGGTGTCCTGATTGTTGCGGTTTTGGGCTGGCTTGTGTTTACGGGCCGGATCGGCCGGCCAAGTACGCGCCAGATGGGGGCACTCATCGTGACGCTGGTCGGGGGTGCGATCGCCCTGCGCGGCAGCGTACTGGTCGGCGGCGGCATGGCGATTGCGGGCCTGGCCTGGCTGATGCGGTCGTCCGCCCTGGCGCGCCGGCCGGTGCGGCCGATCATGGACGATCCCCGTGCGCGCGATGCCCTGGATCTACTTGGCCTTGCGCCCGGTGCCGATCGTGCGGCAGTCGTGGAGGCGCATCGCCGGCTCATCGCGCGTAATCATCCCGACGTGGGCGGAACCGAAGCGCTGGCGCGAAGCATCAATGCGGCAAGAGACTGTTTGCTTGGTAGACTGCCTCGCTGATTCATCGCATTGCAATATTAAAGCTCTAGCCGCGCTGGGAACAGGAGATTGCATGACCCACCAATTTCACCCCTCGTCCCTCCGGGAATATGACATTCGCGGTATCGTCGGCGAAACCTTGGGCGAAGCGGACGCGCGGGCCATTGGCCGGGGCTTCGGTACGCTGATCGCTCGCGCCGGCGGCTCCAAAGTGGCGGTGGGCTATGACGGCCGGGTGAGTTCCCCGATCCTGGAGGCGGCGCTTGTCGAGGGGCTGAATGGCGCCGGCATCCACGCGGTGCGGGTCGGCATGGGCCCGACGCCGATGCTATATTATGCCGAGGCCGTGCTGGACGTGGACGGCGGCATCCAGATAACCGGTAGCCATAATCCCGCCAATTACAATGGCTTCAAGATGGTATTCCAGCATGGCCCATTTTTCGGCGAGGATATCCAGCGGCTTGGCCGGATGGCGGCGGCGGGTGACTGGGTCGAGGGATCGGCGGGCAGCGAAACCGTCGAGATCATGGACCGCTATACCGCGCGGCTGATTGAGGGCTTCGACGGCAAGGCCTATCGCGTCGGCTGGGACGCGGGCAATGGCGCGGCGGGCCCGGTGGTGGAAAAGCTGATCAAGCTCCTGCCGGGTGAGCATCATACGCTTTTCACCGATGTCGACGGCAATTTTCCCAATCATCATCCCGACCCCACCGAAGAAAAGAATCTCGCCGACCTCAAGGCGCTTGTCGCCGAGAAGAAGCTCGATTTCGGAGTGGCTTTCGACGGCGACGGCGACCGCATCGGTGCCATCGACGGCGAAGGCCGGGTGATCTGGGGCGATCAGCTGCTCTCGATTTTCGCCGAGCCGGTGCTGCGCGAAGTGCCTGGCGCGACGATTATTGCCGACGTCAAGGCCAGCCAGGCGCTCTACGACCGGATCGCCGAACTGGGCGGCAAGCCGCTGATGTGGAAAACCGGCCACAGCCTGATCAAATCCAAAATGAAGGAAACAGGCAGCCCGCTCGCCGGCGAAATGAGCGGCCATATCTTCTTCAAGCACCAATATTATGGCTTTGACGATGCGCTGTACGCCGCCGTGCGCCTGATTCGGGCGGCCAGCACATTGGGCAAGAGCGTGACCGAGTTGCGCAGCGCCATGCCTGCGATGGTCAATACGCCCGAGATGCGCTTTCAGGTCGACGAGACCCGCAAGTTCGCGGTGATCGACGAGGTGCTGGCGCGCCTGAAGGCGGCGGGCGCGACGGTCAACGATACGGACGGCGCGCGCGTCAACACAGCCGATGGCTGGTGGCTGCTGCGGGCGTCGAACACCCAGGATGTTCTTGTCGCACGTGCGGAAGCGAAGGATCAGGCGGGGCTCGATCGGCTGATGGCGCAGATCGATGCGCAGCTAGCGGAATCGGGCCTGAAGCGCGGCGAACAGGCCGGGCACTGACAGTTTTCCGCGCTTTTCTGGGCATTGTGACTGCCGGCAGATCTGGCAGAGCGGCTGGGGCTGTAACCTGATTGCAATATTTGCAACAGGAATTGCATAATTCGCAGTTGCAATAACTTATGTTGCAGCGCAATAGGATAAGGCCTTTCAGGCATCCTCTCCTAAAACTCGTAGGGCCGTCCGAAAGGGCGGCCCTTTTTTTTGAGCATGAGCGCCGGCGATTTGCCGGGATAGGGCTTCAATCTCGCCGCTTCAGGCTATAGGGACGAGGCCATGTCACAGCCTCAGCCTCAGCCGTCCCAGACCCTCAAGATCGCGTCCTGGAATATCAACAGCGTCCGCGCCCGCATTGAAATTGTCGAGCGCTTCCTGACCGAGACCTCGCCGGACATTCTCTGCCTCCAGGAAACGAAGGTGGTCAACGGCACCTTCCCGGACGCGATGTTTCGCCGTCTCGGCTATACCCATCAGGTCCTGCACGGCCAGCCGATGCATCATGGCGTCGCGATCGTGAGCCGGGTGCCGATCCATGAGGATGACCGGCTCGACTGGCAGGCCAATGGCGAGGCGCGCCATGTCGGGGTGCGCCTCGACAATGGGCTGAGGCTCGAAAATGTCTATGTGCCCGCCGGCGGCGACGAACCCGACCGGACCGTCAATCCCAAGTTCGGCCAGAAGCTCGACTTTTTCGAACGCATGATCGACTGGTCGGCGAAGCTCGACGGGCCGACGCTGCTGGTCGGCGATTTCAATGTCGCGCCGCTCGAATGCGACGTGTGGAGCCACAAGCAGCTGGTCAATGTGGTCAGCCACACCCCGGTGGAGTGCGAACTGATGGACCGCCTGCAGGCCTCGCACGGCTGGGTCGACCTTGGCCGCAAGTTCGTGCCGCCGCCGAGCCGCCTCTACACATGGTGGAGCTATCGCGCGCGCGACTGGCAGGAATCCGACCGGGGACGGCGGCTCGACCATATGTGGGCCAGCCCCGAGGTCGCGGACAAGGCCGTCGCGCATTATGTCGTCGAGGATTGCCGGAGCTGGACGCGACCCTCCGACCATGCGCCGCTGGTGACCGAGTTCCGCTTCTGATGGACCCGCGCGCGCCCGCCCGCGCCATCGATGCGCTGCGCCGGGGGTGGGCGATACGGATCACCGGGCCGAAACGCGCCGCGCTGACGCTGTTGCCGGTGGAAGGGATCGGCGCGGACGATCTTGCCGCCTTCGATCCCGCTGGCACCGCGCCCCTGCTGTTGTCGGGCGCGCGCGCGGCGACGCTCAAGCTTGTCAACCAGCGCGATGCCGCCGATCCCGAGAAGGCCGTGCTGATCGCGCACCCGCCCGCGCTGAAGCCTGGCGCGGCGGGAACGCTTGCCGCCGCGATGGCGACGGCCGATCCCGTGCTCGATCTCATGACGCCGCTCAAGGGACCGTTTCGCGCCTTGCCGCTCGCCCAACCCGACCTTGCTGCCGCCGCGCTCCGGCTGGCGCGGCTGGCAGGGCTGCTCCCCGCCTTTTTCGTCGGCTCGGACGATGTCGCGGACGCAGTGATCGTGCCCGCCGATGCGCTGGCGGCTTATGAGGACAGCGCGCGCCTGACCATCGCGGCGCGCGCGCGCCTGCCGGTCGAGGCGGACAGCCGGGCCGAGATTGTCGCCTTTCGCTCGCCCGAGGATGCGCGCGAGCACGTCGCGCTGATCCTGGGGACGCCGGACAGCTCGCCGCCGGTGGTGCGCCTGCATAGCGAATGCCTGACCGGCGATGTGCTTGGCTCGCTCAAATGCGACTGCGGACCGCAACTCCACGCGGCGCTGCACGAGATCGGCGATGCCCCATGGGGCGTGCTGCTCTATCTGCGGCAGGAGGGCCGGGGCATCGGCCTCATCAACAAGTTGCGCGCCTATGAGCTGCAGGATCAGGGCTTCGACACCGTCGACGCGAACCTGCGCCTCGGCTTTGCGATCGACGCGCGCGATTTCTCGGTGGCAGCAAGGATGCTCTCGCTGCTGGGCATCGGGTCGGTCCGGCTCCTGACCAACAATCCGGCCAAGGTCGAAGGCCTTGCGGCCGAGGGCATCGCAGTGGTCGAGCGGCTGCCCCACGCGATCGCGGCGAACCCCCATAATGAGCGCTATCTGGCGACCAAGCGCGACCGGACCGGCCACCAGCTTTGAGCGCTATCGTCGTCGACACCAGGGCGCTCAGCCTGACCCTGGGCGATCTGGTCCTGCCCTGCGTCATTGGCCGGAGCGGCGCTGTTCCCGCCGCCGCCAAACGCGAGGGCGACGGCGCGACGCCGCTCGGGCAATGGCCGGTGCGCGGCGTTTTACTGCGGCCGGATCGCATGGCTCCGGATTGTCTTCCCGCCGTGCCATGGCGCTGGATCCGGCCTGGCGACGGCTGGTCGGACGATCCCGCAGACCCGGCCTATAACCGGCCGGTCCGCCTGCCGCGCGGGACGAGCGCGGAAACCCTGTGGCGTGCGGATGCGGCATATGATGCAGTTATCGTGCTCGGGCATAATGATGCGCCGCCGGTTCCCGGCCATGGCAGCGCGATCTTTTTCCACCAATGGGTGCTGGATGATGATGGCCGGCCCAAGGCGACCGAAGGCTGCGTTGCGGTCGCGCCGGAGGGGATGCGGACGATCCTGCCGATGTTGGTGCCGGGGATGGTGATGCGGATTGCTTAGAGTTGCGCGGACCTATCAAAACACCCATCGTTCTCCTGCGAAGGCAGGAGTCCAGAATAATCTGGCACGCCCTACTGCCCTGGACTCCTGCCTTCGCGGGAGAACCACTCCCTCCCAAGGGGACAGAATCTATGCAAAATGCGCGGTATCCAGCAGCGTTTCGGTATCGCCCGACATGGTTTCCAGCAGGCGCCGTTCCAGCGTTGCCAGCCTTGCCTTGCTCTCGATCTTTCCGCCGAACAGGTCGGTGACATAGAAGGTGTCGATCGCGCGTTCGCCATAGGTCGCGACATGGGCGCTGTGGACGGTCACCTTGGACTGGAACAGCACGAACGCGAGGCTGAGCAGCAGGGCTGGCCGGTCGCGCGCGGTCAGTTCGATCACCGTGAAGCGGTTGGACGCCAGATTGTCGATCAGCACATTGGGGGCCACGGTAAAGGCCTCGGCACGCGCCCGGGCCAGCGGCCGCTGGCGAAGCTTGGTCAGCAGCTTGTGGCGGTCTGACAGGGCGTCCTCGATCGCCTGTTTGATGCGTGCAAGCTGGTCGATATGATCAAAGCGCCCGCCAAGCGGATCCTGGACCAGGAAATTGTCGAGCGCGGTGCCGTCACCGAAGGTATGAATCCGCGCATCCAGGATACTGCCGCCCGCCAGGTGGATGGCGCCCGCGATGCGGTAGAACAGGCCGGGATGGTCGGCCGCCGAGACGGTGACGAGGGTTGCCTCGCGCTCCGGGTCCGCCTGCGTCGTGATGAACAGGGGCGCCTTGTTGGAAGCGATGAGATGGCGGGCGTTCAGCTCCAATATGTCGTCCGGCTCGGCGATCCAGTAGGATTCGGGAAAGCGCTTGACCAGCTTGTTGAAGGCCGGATCAAGCAGGCCGAGGCGTCCGTGCAGCGTTTCGCGTTTATGGGCGATGCGCTCCTTGCGGCCGCGCTGCTTGTGCCCGGGCCGTATCAGTTCCTCGGTCGCGTCGAACAATTCCGCCAGAAGCTGCCGTTTCCAGCCGTTCCAGACGCCGGGTCCCACCGCGCGGATGTCCACCACGGTCAGCAGCAGCAGCAGCCGGAGCCGCTCGATGCTCTGCACCTGCGCCCCGAAATCGAGGATGGTCTTGTAATCGCTGAGATCCCGCTTGAAGGCGGTATCGGACATCAGCAGATGATAGCGCACCAGCCAGGCGACGGTTTCGGTCTCCGCAGCGGTCAGGCCGAGCCGTGGGCAGAGCTGCTCGGCGACCGCTGCGCCCAGCGTGCTGTGGTCGCCGCCCCGTCCCTTGGCGATGTCGTGGAGAAGGACCGCGAGGTAGAGCACCCGCCGCGACACCAGCTTTCCCAGCAGGGCCGTCGCGATCGGATGATCCTGTTTAAGCTCGCCGCGTTCGATGCGCGAGAGCAGCCCGATCGCGCGGATGGTGTGCTCGTCCACCGTATAATGATGGTACATGTCGAACTGCATCTGCGCGACGACGCGTCCGAAGTCGGGAATGAAGCGGCCGAACACGCCTGCCTCGTTCATCGATCGCAAAACCCGTTCCGGGTCGCGCGGGCTGGTGAGGATGTCGAGGAACAGTGCATTGGCGCGCGGATCGGCCCGCACCTTGCGGTCGATCAGCATGGAATCGCGGTTGAGCGCGCGCATCGCATTGGGGTGAATGTCGATCTCGTGCTTGTCGGCGACCGCGAATATTTCGATCAGCCGGACCGGGTCTTGCGCGAAATAGTCGTCGCTGGGAATCGTGATCCGTCCGCGATCCAGGACGAACCCCCCAAGACGGCGCGGGCGCCGAAACAGCGACGCGATATAGCGCCGGCCCCTGCTGCCCATGGTTTCATCGAGATGGGCAAGGAACATGCCCGTCAGGTCGCCCACCTTCTTGGCGTTGAGGAAGTAGAAGCGCATGAACCGCTCCACGCCCGACCGGCCGGCGCGGGCGGTGAAATTCATCCGTCTCGCGACCTCCATCTGCAGGTCGAAGGTCAGGCGATCCTCGGCCCGGCCCGCGATCAGGTGCATATGGCAGCGCACCGCCCACAGGAACGCCTCGGCCTTCTCGAACTGGCGCAGCTCCTGCGCGGTCAGCAGGCCGACATTGACCAGCTCCGCGACCGAGCCCACCCGGTTCACATATTTGCCGATCCAGAACAGGGTGTGCAGGTCGCGCAGTCCGCCCTTGCCCTCCTTGACATTGGGTTCGACCACATAGCGGCTGTCGCCCATCCGCGCGTGGCGCCCTTCACGCTCGGCCAGCTTTTCCGCCACGAAAGCCCGCGCCGTGTCGCGCACCACCTCGGCCTGAAAGCGCCGCATGCAGTCGTCGAACAGCGGACGGTCGCCCCAGACATAGCGGCCTTCCAGCAAGGCGGTGCGAATGGTCAGGTCGCCCTTGGCCATGCGGATCGTCTCGTCGATGGAGCGGCTGGAATGGCCCACCTTTATGCCGAGATCCCAGAGGGCATAGAGCATGGTCTCGATGACCTGCTCGGTCCAGCCGGTGGGCTTGTAGGGTGTGATGAACGCGACATCGAGGTCGCTGTGGGGCGCCATCTCGCCCCGGCCATAGCCGCCCACCGCCAGGATCGCGATCCGCTCGGAGGCGGTGGGATTGTTGATCGGGTAGAGATAGGCCGTGGTCGCATCATAGAGGATGCGCAAAAGCTGATCCATCAGGAAGGCCTGCGCCGCCACCGTCTCGCGCCCGTTGGTCGGATGCGCTTCCAGCCGCCGGATCACTTCCTCCTGGCCGGCCGCCATCGCTTCCTTCAATATGGCGACGATGCGGGGGCGCAGCTTCGCCCCGTCAAGGCCAAGCTGTTCGGCCTCGGCGGCGATCCGGTCGGCGATGGCGCGGCGATCGATCACGGCGCGCTGGCTGGTCAGGCGGTAGGACATGCGCCCTATCTAGGCTCTTGCGCGCCGTTGACCAGCCGGATCAGGCGGTAAAGCGTATCGAGCGCCTCGCGCGGAGACAGCGCGTCGGGCTCGATCGCGCCCAGCGCCTCGCGCAGCGGGTCTAGGGGCGGGGCTTCCGGCTCCGGGTTCGCGGCGAATAGGGGGAGGTCGTCCAGCCCGGCCGCGATGCCGCCCGTCCTCGCCTTGCCCGCCTCCAGTTTCGCCAGCACCGCCTTGGCGCGGGCCACGACCGGGGGCGGCAGGCCGGCAAGGCGTGCGACGGCCAGGCCATAGCTGCGGTCCGCCGGTCCCTGCGCCACCTCATGCAGCAGGACCAGATCGCCTTTCCACTCGCGGGCGCGGACATTGTGGAGCGATAGCGCGGGCAGGGTCTCCGCGAGCCGGGTCAACTCGTGATAATGGGTGGCGAACAGGCAGCGGCAGCGGTTGACGCTGTGGACCGCCTCCACCACGGCCCAGGCGATGGCAAGGCCGTCATAGGTCGAGGTGCCGCGCCCGACCTCGTCCAATATCACGAAGCTATCGGGCGTCGCCTGCGCGAGGATCGCGGCGGTCTCCACCATCTCGACCATGAAGGTGGAGCGACCGCGCGCCAGATTGTCCGACGCACCGACCCGGCTGAACAGGCGGTCGACCGGGCTGAGCGTCGCCCGCGCGGCAGGCACGAAGCTGCCCGCCTGCGCGAGAATGACGATCAGTGCGTTCTGGCGCAGGAAGGTCGACTTGCCGCCCATATTGGGGCCGGTGACGAGCCACAGCCGGTCCTCCTCGGCCAGCCCGCAGTCATTGGCGACGAAGGCCGTGCCGCTGGGCGCTAAGGCTGCCTCGACGACCGGATGGCGGCCCGCCTCGATGCTGAGGCAGCGGCCAGCCGCGAAGGCGGGGCGGCACCAGTTGCCCTCGATCGCGCGTTCCGCATTGGCTGCGGCGACGTCGAGCCGGGCAATGGCGTCGGCGGCGGCGGCAATCGCGTCGCGGCGCTGGGTCACCGCTTCGGTGAGGTCTTCCAGATGGGCGGTCTCGGCGGCGAGCGCGTGGCCGCCCGCCTGCGCGATCCGCGTCGCCTGCTCGTGCAGTTCAGGCGCGTTGAACCGCACCACGCCCGCCAGCGTCTGCCGGTGGGTGAAGGCACTGTCCGGCCCCATCAGTGCATCGCCATGCTTGGCGGGCACCTCGATATGATAGCCCAGTACGCCATTGTGGCGGATCTTGAGCGCCGCGATCCCGGTTTCCCCGCGGTAGCGCGCCTCCAGTGCGGCGACTGCCCGCCGCCCGTCCCCCGCCATCCGCCGCAGCTCGTCGAGCGCGGCGTCATAACCCTCGGCAATGAACCCGCCATTGGCGCTTTCGGTCGGCGGGGAGGGGACGAGCGCGCGGGTCAGCTGGTCGACCAGCGCGCCATGGCCCTCCAGCGCAGGAAGGAGCGTGCCAAGCATCGCTGGCGGCTCCTCGACGCTCCGGAGCCGCTCGCGCAGCAGCCGCGCTTCATTGAGGCCGTCGCGTATCTGTCCCAGATCGCGCGGGCTGCCCCGACCGATGCACAGGCGCCCCAGCGCGCGGCCGATATCGGGCATGGCGCGCAGGACGCTGCGCAGATCGACACGGGCGACGCTGTCCCGCATCAGCCACTCGACCAGATCGAGCCGGGCCTCGATAGTGCGCGTGTCCAGCAGCGGTGCCGACAGATCCTCGGCCAGCAGCCGCGCGCCCGCCGCCGTCACCGTCCGGTCGACCGCCGCCAGCAAGCTCCCTGTTCGCGCGCCCGAGATGGTCTGGCAGATCTCCAGGCTCTCCCGCGTGGCCGGATCGATGGCGAGATGGGCGTCGGCGGTGGTGCGCACCGGCGGCTGCAGGAACGGGATAGTGCCGCGCCCGACATGGTCGAGATAGGCGATGAGCCCGCCCAGCGCCGACATCTCCGCCCGGCTGAATGCGCCAAAGCCGTCCAGCGTCGCCACCCCGAAATGGGCGCGCAGCCGCTCCTCGGCGCGGTCAGAGTGAAAGTCCTTGCTGTCGAACGGCGCCGCGCCCGGCACGTCTCCGGCAATCGTCGGCCGCGCCAATATTTCGCGCGCGTCGATCCGCGCCAGTTCCGCGTCCAGCGCGCCCGGATCGCAGGCGCAGACCGTCAGCCGCCCGGTCGAGATATCCGCCGCCGCCACCGCCAGCCTGCCGCCCGCCTCGCCCACGGCCGCCAGCATATTGGCCCGCCGCGAATCGAGCAGGTTTTCCTCGGTCAGCGTCCCCGCCGTCACGAACCGCACGATCGCGCGCGAAACGAGGGACTTGCTCCCCCGCGCCCTTGCCTCCGCCGGGCTTTCGGTCTGTTCGGCGATGGCGACGCGGTGCCCCGCGCGAATGAGCCGCGCCAGATAGCCCTCAGCGCTGTGGACCGGCACGCCGCACATCGGAATCGGCACGCCGCCATGCTCGCCCCGCGAGGTGAGGGCGATATCGAGCGTCGCCGCCGCCGCCCTCGCATCGTCGAAGAACAGCTCGAAAAAGTCGCCCATGCGGTAGAACAGCAGGCAATCGGCCGCGTCCGCCTTGAGCGCAAGATATTGCGCCATCATCGGCGTTACGGAATTGTCGCTGGTCATGCCTGTCATCTTGCAGCACGTCCTAGCCTTGTGCCGCCGCGCCGCCAAGCATGTGTTCCGCTCTGATCCGGCACATAGGCAAATCCGCTCTTGTCGGCCCCTGCGCATTGCCGCTAGGGCGTGGCTGTCAGGAGCTGGTAATCGCGCGGACCCTAGATCGCGCTTGAGGGGTACAGGAAATGACCGAAAAAACGGGCGTCGAATTTTCGGAGCGCGAGGCGCTGTTCTTCCACTCGACCGGACGGCCCGGCAAGATCGAGATCATCGCGTCGAAGCCGATGGCGACGCAGCGCGATCTGTCACTCGCCTATTCCCCGGGCGTCGCCGTGCCGGTCCTGGTCATCGCGGACAATCCGGCGGCCGCCTATGACTATACCGCCAAGGGCAATCTGGTCGCGGTCATCTCCAACGGCACGGCCATTCTCGGCCTCGGCAATCTCGGCGCGCTCGCGTCCAAGCCGGTGATGGAGGGCAAGGCGGTGCTGTTCAAGCGCTTCGCCGACGTCGATTCCATCGATATCGAACTCGACACCGAGGACCCGCAGGCCTTCATCGACGCGGTCGCCCTGATGGAGCCGACCTTCGGCGGCATCAACCTTGAAGATATCAAGGCGCCCGAATGCTTCATCATCGAGCAGGCGCTGAAGGAACGCATGAAGATCCCCGTCATGCATGACGATCAGCATGGCACCGCGATCATCTGTGCGGCGGGCGTCATCAACGCCTGCTACCTCACCAGCCGCAACATCAAGGCGGTCAAGGTCGTCGTGAACGGCGCCGGCGCCGCCGCCATCGCCTGCACCGAGCTGATCAAGGCGATGGGCGTGCCCCATGACAATGTCATCATGTGCGACCGCAAGGGCGTCATCTACCAGGGCCGCGAGGATATCGACCAGTGGAAGTCGGCCCATGCGGCCAAGACGAACGCCCGCACGCTGGAGGAAGCGCTGAGCGGCGCCGACATCTTCCTCGGCCTGTCGAGCGCGGGCGCGCTCCTGCCTGAGATGGTCAAGGACATGGCGCCCCGCCCGATCATCTTCGCCATGGCCAATCCCGACCCGGAAATCACCCCGCCCGACGCCAAGGCCGCGCGGCCCGACGCCATCGTCGCCACCGGCCGGTCGGACTATCCCAACCAGGTCAACAACGTGCTGGGCTTCCCCTTCATCTTCCGCGGTGCGCTCGACGTGCGCGCGACCGCGATCAACGAGTCGATGAAGATCGCGGCCGCCCAGGCCATTGCCGAACTGGCGCGCGAACAGGTGCCCGAGGAAGTGGCGCTGGCCTATGGCGGCATGTCGCACAGTTTCGGCAACGACTATATCATCCCCGCCCCCTTCGATCCGCGCCTGATGGAAGTCGTGCCGATCGCTGTCGCCAGGGCGGCGATGGAGAGCGGCGTCGCCCAGAAGCCGATCGAGGATTTCGATGCCTATCGCCAGGCGCTCAAGGCCCGGCTCAACCCGACGACATCGGTGCTGACCCTGGCCTATGAAGGCGCGAAGGCAAGCCCCAAGCGCGTCGTCTTCGCCGAGGCGGAGGAGGAAGTGGTGCTGCGCGCCGCGATCCAGTTCCGCGACGGCGGCTATGGCACGCCGGTGCTGGTCGGGCGGCAGGAAGTGTACGACCGCCTGCGCGCGCTGGGCGTGCAGGACGCGGAGAGCTTCGAGGTCCACAACAGCGTCAATTCGCCGCTCGTGCCGCGCATGGTCGACATGCTGTACGAACGCCTGCAGCGGCGCGGCTATCTGCGCCGCGACTGCGAGCGCATGGTGAACCGCGACCGCAATGTCTTCGGCGCCCTCCTCATCGAGATGGGCGAGGCCGATACGATGATCACCGGCGTCACCCGCACCTATGCGCAGACCATGCGGGAACTCAGGCGCGTGATCGGCAAGAAGGAGGGGCGCACCCCCTTTGGCGTCCACATCCTCGTCGGGCAGTCGCACACGGTGTTCATGGCGGACACCACCGTCAACGAACGGCCGAGCGCGCGCGAACTGGCGGACATCGCCATCGGCACGGCCGCCGTGGCGCGGCGCATGGGCCATGAACCGCGCGTCGCCCTGCTCAGCTATTCGACCTTCGGCAATCCGGCGGGCAACTGGCTCGACAATATCCGCGACGCCGTGGCGATCCTGGATGCGGACGAGACCATCGACTTCGAATATGAGGGCGAAATGGCCCCCGACGTCGCACTCAACCCGCGCGTGATGAAGAGCTTCCCGTTCAGCCGCCTGTCCGGCCCGGCCAATGTGCTGGTGATGCCCGGCCTGCAATCGGCCAACCTCTCGGCCAAGCTGCTGCGCGAATTGGGCGGCGATGCCGTGATCGGCCCGATGCTGGTCGGCATGGACCGCCCGGTCCAGGTCGCGACCATGGCGGCGACGGCGTCGGAGCTGGTGACGCTGGCGGTGCTGTCGGCGGGGGGGATTGCGGTTTGAGGTGAGGGGTTGTTGCTCCTTTCACCGTAATTCATGGCGTAACGTAAAGCGGAGGCTGTTCATCCCGTTGTGAAGGGTGGAGCAGATCATCATCGCAGTGAAGCGGAAGCGGTCCTCGCGAGTCCATTCCTCGACTGATTTCAGGAAAAAGTTATTATCGGGTGGAACCGGGCGAAGGAGTTCCGGCTTGAACTGAAATTTGTCGATCCGCTTTGCAATATCTGGATGGTCGAAGGTCGAGATTTCTAAATTGTGGGCGAACTTGTTTCGGATGCTGCCTAGTACTTTCATGTCTGAGAATACCGGGTCCTCGATGATGTTCAAAGCTTTGGCCACATCGATCCTGGCTCCCAGTGGACCTAAAACGCCATCGGGCTTGAACAGCTTCACACCGAGGTCGTGATTGAGGCCTTTCATTCTCGCCTTGATCAGTTCGCCAAGGTATTTTTCGGCGTAGGATGTGCAGATTATCGCCAGCGATCGGTCGTTAGTATCGGGGTCGCGAGTGAACGCCGCGAGAAGATCGAAGTCTCTTCGAAATGGCTCATCCATATGGTATCCCACTCGCCATGGCGAACCTCAATATTTGCTGAGTGAAAGTGCCGACCAACGATACGACGAACTCTCCGGAGTCACGGAATTACGGGTACAGCTGCAATAACCCCTCCGTCACCCTGAACTTGTTTCAGGGTCCATTCCCCCCACGCGCCGCCGCGCCTGGAGGTCAATGCCATCATGTCAGGATGTGCTTGCCACCATCCGCTCAATAGCGGCGGGCTCTTTTGCAATCAGGGACAGCAGCACGCGGGCGGGGGCGTCCGGTTGCCGCCGCCGCTGTTCCCAGTCGCGCACCGTGCCGATAGGGATGTGGAAGGCGGCCGCAAACTCCGCCTGCGTCTTTTTGGTGGCTTCCCGGATTGCGCGCACGTCAAGGGACGCGGCCACGCGGCCACGGGTCTTGTCCCCCTCGGCATAGGCAATGGCATCGTTGAGGCCAGCCATCATCAGATCAAAGGCTTTGGTCATCCCTCGGCTCCCAAACCATCCGCCAGTCGTTTGGTCGTGGCGGCAAAAATATTCCGTTCCGCTTTGGACAGGTTCGCCTTCACATTCTTGGGGAAGACGGTGAGAAGAAAAACCGGCACCGCATCCCCGGCATAATAGGTCACGATCCTATATCCTCCTGACTTGCCCGCTCCCGGCCGCGCCACCCGCAGTTTGCGCGCGCCGCCGCAGCCCGGCATGATCTCGCCTGCTGTCGGGTCGGCCGCGATAATATCAACCACCGCGCTCCGCTCCTCCTCGCTCATCCCGGCATTTTTGGCAGCCGATAGATAAGCGTTGGTTTCGATCACGCTATGCATAACCAGCATATACGGCATTGCCGTATGATTGCAATCAGAATTGTCGCTGATAACCGTCCACCTTCACGCTATGTTCTTCACTTGACGTGGAGGACAAGCTGCCCGGCGACATGCACGATATGAAAGCCGGGATTACGGTGAGAGGTGCAATGCTGTCCTACAATCTCCCGCCCATGCCATGACCCTCCAGCGTCCGCCTGTGCAGACGTGATGGAGGCACGACGATGGCAAGAAAGCGGTCGATGCTTATCGCATCGCCCAATAGGACACAGGCTTCGGCCGCGCGTTGGGCGGGGAATGGAAAATATGTTCGGGGCGTAACCTTCGTAACCTTCGGGCACCACGAAACGCCGGCCAGCGCCATCCCTCATCGCGCTAACCCGCCCGCGCTGACCCGCTCCGCCCCTCACCCTTGCCGCCCGGCATCAGGAAGTCGACCTGCTTCAGCCCGAAGTCGATCGCCACGCCATCGAACAGGCGCAGGATTTGCATGCCAAGGAACATGGCGGGCTGGTCGGACAGCTTCAGGGTGTCGAACGGGGCGGCATCGGTGAAGATGATGGGCACGCCCGATACCGTCATCGGCCCAACCGTCAGCGTCTTGACGACAGCGACCTGCGCCGCGACCATATCCCCGGTCACGCTGATGAGGTTGATCGGCCGTGGCGCCATGGTCAGCCGGTCGGCGCGCAGCTTGCGGAACAGCGCCATGTTGCCGATGCTGAACTGCGCGCCCGTGTCGAGGATGACATTCACCTTTTGCCCGGCCGCCCGGCAATTGACGAGGATGAGCTGGCCGTAGCGGCTCTTGGCGCGCACGACGATGGCGCCGTCATCCTCGCTCCTGTCCGGGTGCCGCACGCTGTCCTTTATGTCGATGCGCCCGTCGCGGAATTTCAGGTCGAGCCGCTTGTCCTTCAGGCTGTCGAGACCCAATATGCCGGGGCCGCCCAGCAACGCCTCGTTGATCACCGGCACGCGCAGGTCGCGCACCTCCTCCTGGCCATAGCGCAGATGGGCGACCTGGACGGTGGAGAGATTGGCGGGGCCGCTGAGGCTGACGATCCGCACGTCCTCCCCCGCGGGCAGGGCGAGGGTGCGGGCGATTTCGGCCGAGAGGATCGTCCGCTGCGAGCCGGTGTCGATCACGAAGGCATAGGGCCCCTGGCCGGCGATATGGACGGGCAGCGCCATGCGCAGGCTTATGTCGGACGTGGCGGCGATGGTGCGCGGCGGATCGGCGGCGGGATCCTGCGCGGCAATCTGCGCGGCAAGGAAGGCAGCCGCCGTCAGGGCCGCGCCGATCCCGATGCGCCGCATTGCCGGGTGGACCGCCATGGCCCGTCCTCTCCTTATGGAGCGATCATAGCATCATTCCCGCGCCATGGCGATGCGGGCGAGCTCCTCCGCCTCGATCAGGATCGTCTCCTCCGCCTCGCCTTGCGCCACATGCTCGCGGCCGATCATGATGAGGACCGGCACCGCCATCGGGCTGACATGGGGCAGGTCGACGTGCAGGATGGTGCCCGCCGCCCGGTCGATGAGGTCGCCGAGCCGCCCGACATCGGTCATCCGCGCGCGCGCGTCGGCCCAGGCGGCTTTCAGCAGCAGATGGTCGGGCTCATAGCGGCGCAGCACGTCATAGATGAGGTCGGTGGAGAAGCTGACCTGCCGCCCGGTCTTGCGCTTGCCGGGCTGCTGGCGCTCGATCAGGCCGCTGATCACCGCCACGTCGCGAAAGGCGCGCTTGAGCAGGCTGGAGCTTTCCACCCATTGGACGAACTCGTGCTCGAGGATGTCGGCCGAGAACAGGGCGGCGGGGTCGAGGACGGGCTTCAGGCCATAGACGGCGAGCGCATAGTCGTTGGAAACGAAGCCGACCGGCATCAGCCCGCGCTCCTCCATCCGGCGGGTCAGCAGCATGCCGAGCGACTGGTGCGCGTTCCAGCCCTCGAAACTGTAGATGACCATATGGTGCAGCTTCTCGTGCGGGAACGTCTCGATCAGCAGCTGGTCGGGCCGGGGCAGGACGGAGCGATAGCGCTGCATCGCCAGCCATTCGCGCACATCCTCGGGGAAGCGGCGCCATTCCTCCGGCGCCGCAAGGAGGCGGCGCACCCGCTCGGCGAGATGGGTCGACATCGCCATGCGCGTGCCGCCCCAGCTCGGGATGCGCGCGGGTTTGGATGTTGCGCGGACGACGAGATCGCTCTCGCTCTGCCGCACCAGCTCCAGGCTCATGCCGGAGAAGAAGAAGCGGTCGCCGGGGCTGAGCGTGGCGGCAAAGCTTTCCTCCACCGTGCCGAGCTTGCGGCCATTGGCGAAGCGGATGTCGAGCGCCGGCTGGTCGACGATGATGCCGGCGTTCAGGCGGTGCTGTTGGGCAAAGCGCGGGTGGGAGAGGCGCCAGCGACCGTCCGCTTGCCTCGTCAGCCGCTGGAACCGGTCATAGGCGCTGAGCGCATAGCCGCCATGGGCGATGAAGGCGAGCTGCGCGTCCAGCGCGGCCCGGTCGATGTCCGCATAGGGCGCGGCCGTCCTGATCTCGGCGAGCACCGCGTCGGGCTCGATCGGCGCGGCGCAGGCGAGTGCCATGATATGCTGCGCCAGCACATCGCGCGCGCCGGGGCGGAATATGTCGGCGTCGCGCGCGCCCTCGGCCACTGCGTCGAGCGCGGCTCTGGCCTCTAGATATTCGAAGCGGTTGCCGGGGATGATGAGGGCGCGGCTGGACTCCTCCAGCCGGTGATTGGCGCGGCCGATGCGCTGGAGCAGGCGCGACGATCCCTTGGGCGCGCCCATCTGGATGACGCAGTCGATATCACCCCAGTCGACGCCGAGATCGAGGCTGGCGGTCGCGACCAGGCCGCGCAGCCGTCCCGCCGCCATCGCCGCCTCCACCTTGCGCCGCGCCTCGCGGCTGAGGCTGCCATGGTGGATGCCGATGGGCAGGTTATCGTCATTGACCGCCCACAGCTCCTGAAAGATCAGCTCGGCGAGGCCGCGCGTGTTGCAGAAGACGAGGGTCATGCGGTTGGCGGCGATCTCCGCTATCACCTGGCGCGCAGCATAGCGGCCGGAATGGCCGGACCAGGGCACGCGGTCCTCGGGGATGAGGATGCGCACGTCCGGCGGCGCGCCCGGCTCGCCCTCGACCAGGGTCACCGTATCGAGGCCGCCTCCCGGTGCGAGCCAGCGGCGATAGGCATCCGGCTCGGCCACGGTGGCGGAGAGGGCGACCCGGCGCAATTTTGGGTTGATCGCCTGCAGGCGCGACATGGAGAGGGAGAGGAGGTCACCGCGCTTTTCCGGCGCGAAGGCATGGACCTCATCGACGATGATGGTTTTCAGGTCCGCGAACAGCATTGGGCTGTCGGGGTAGGAGAGCAGGAGCGAGAGCGACTCGGGTGTCGTCAGCAGCATCTGCGGCGGCCGGGCGCGCTGGCGGGCCTTGCGGTCGGACGGGGTGTCGCCGGTGCGGGTCTCGACGCGGATGGGCAGGCCCATTTCCGCGATGGGGGTGAGGAGGTTGCGCTGCACATCGACCGCGAGGGCCTTGAGCGGCGAGACATAGAGGCTGTGCAGGCCCTCGCGCGGGTTGTTGGTGAGGTCGGCGATGCTGGGGAGGAAGCCTGCGAGCGTCTTGCCCGCGCCGGTGGGGGCGACGAGGAGGGCGTGGCGGTTGGCATGGGCAGCGTCGAGCATTTGGAGCTGATGCGCGCGGATGCGCCAGTCGCGGGCGGCGAACCAGTCGGTGATCTGGGCGGGGAGGGGTGGGTGGTTCACCCGGTGGTTATAGGTGGCCAGCGTGGCGGGGGCCAATCCTCCGTTGGGGCTGAGCTTGTCGAAGCCCCGTACTTGTCTTCAAGGAGAAGGACAGCCCTTCGACAAGCTCAGGGCGAACGGGGGAGAGGCCGAAGGCGCTAAATGTCAGGCTGCGTAGATAGCTGGCCGGTAACGGGGTTCTGGAATTGGAAAGCCTTTGTCGCGGGCAACGGCGAGCCAGCCTTCGATCGCGTCATGGATATTGGCGATTGCTTCCTTGCGAGTCGCGCCATGCGCCGAGCAAGGGCGCAGATCGGGAACGTCGGCGATCCAGCACTCGTCCTCGGCCGACCAGAACAGATTGATGTGGTAGTGCGGCTCGCTCATTCCTCGATATGTAGTCCGTATGCCTCCACCAATTCAAGCAGTTCGCGGATTTGATAGCGTTTTGCATCCTTGCCATCGGGCTGGACCGGAAAGGAACGGAGCACTTTGGGATGCACATATTGCCGGTGACTGCCGGTTGTCCGGTTATGCTCGAAGCCAAGGGCGCGGAGCAGGCGCTCGAAATCCCGGAAGCTGATGTTGCGTTGGCCGTCGAGAAGGCGCTGGAGGAGTTTAGCGGGCTTGACCATGGCTGCTTCCTATTTGAGTGCAGCCCTTCATCAATGGCAATCTGGCGGTCGTGTCACCGGGGTAAAAATTGAGCTCAAAAAAATTTCACCGCCCCAACTTCCGCGCCGTCTTCCCATACCGCAACTTCCGCGTCCCCGGCTTCCCCTCGCTCGCCCGGCCCCTCGGCGACGCCACCCTTTGCTCATGCGGCAAGCCAAGCTCGTCCGCCTCCAGCCGCCGGATCTCGTCCCGCAACCGTCCGGCTTCCTCGAACTCCAGGTCCGCGGCCGCCGCGCGCATCTTCTTCTCCAACTCCTCGATATGCGCGCGCAGATTGTGCCCCACCAGATGCGGGGTGTCGTCCAACCCGGTGTCGATCGTCACCTGATCCCGCGATACCACATGGGCGATGATGTCGCCGATGTGGCGCTTGATCGTGGTGGGGGTGATGCCGTGCGCTTCGTTATAGGCGAGCTGCTTTTCGCGGCGGCGGCTGGTTTCGCCCAGTGCGCGTTCCATGCTGCCGGTGATGCGGTCGGCGTAGAGGATGACGCGCCCGTCAATGTTGCGCGCGGCGCGGCCGATGGTCTGGATGAGGGAGGTCTCCGAACGCAGGAACCCCTCCTTGTCCGCGTCCAGGATCGCGACCAGCCCGCATTCGGGGATGTCCAGCCCCTCGCGCAGCAGGTTGATGCCGACCAGCACGTCATAGACGCCCAGCCTGAGATCGCGGATCAGCTCGATGCGCTCCAGCGTCTCGACGTCCGAGTGCATGTAGCGGACCTTGATCCCTGCCTCGTGCATATATTCGGTCAGGTCCTCGGCCATGCGCTTGGTGAGCGTGGTGACGAGGGTGCGATAGCCGTTTTTCGCGGTCTCCTTGGCCTCGTGGATGAGGTCGTCGACCTGGTCCTCGACCGGCTTGATCTCGACCGGCGGGTCGATGAGGCCCGTCGGGCGGATCACCTGCTCGGCAAAGACGCCGCCCGCCTGCTCCATCTCCCACGGGCCGGGGGTGGCGGAGACGCAGATGGTCTGCGGGCGCATGATGTCCCATTCGTTGAACCTGAGCGGCCGGTTGTCGATGCAGCTCGGCAGGCGAAAGCCATATTCGGCCAGCGTGATCTTGCGCTTGTGATCGCCCCGCGCCATGGCGCTGATCTGCGGCACGGTCTGGTGGCTCTCGTCGACGAACAGCACCGCGTTTTCGGGGAGATATTCGAACAGGGTCGGTGGCGGCTCGCCGGGCAGGCGACCGGTCAGGAAGCGCGAATAATTCTCGATGCCGTTGCAGGAGCCGGTGGCGGCGATCATTTCCAGGTCGAAATTGGTGCGCTGTTCGAGTCGCTGGGCCTCGATCAGCCGCGACTCGGCGACCAGTTCCTTAAGGCGCTCGGCCAGTTCGAAACGGATCGCTTCCGCCGCCTGCTTCATCGTCGGGCCGGGCGTCACATAATGCGAATTGGCGTAGACGCGGATGGAGGTGAGCTTCGCGCCGGTCTTGCCGGTCAGGGGGTCGAACTCGGCGATCTGCTCGATCTCGTCGCCGAAAAAGCTGATCCGCCAGGCCATGTTTTCGTAATGGGAGGGGAAGATCTCCAGATTGTCGCCGCGCACCCGGAAATTGCCGCGCGCGAACGCGGCGTCGTTGCGTTTGTACTGGAGGGCGACGAGCTTGCGGATCAGGTCGCGCTGGTCGACCGTTTCGCCGGCCTTGATGTCGAAGATCATCGCCGAATAGGTCTCGACCGACCCGATGCCGTAGAGGCAGGACACCGACGCCACGATCAGTACATCGTCCCGCTCCAGCAGCGCCCGGGTGGCCGAATGGCGCATCCGGTCGATGGTCTCGTTGATGCTCGACTCCTTCTCGATATAGGTGTCGGAGCGCGGCACATAGGCTTCCGGCTGGTAATAGTCATAATAGCTGACGAAATATTCGACCGCATTGTCCGGGAAGAAGCTCTTGAACTCGCCATAAAGCTGGGCTGCGAGGATCTTGTTGGGGGCCAGCACCAGCGCCGGGCGCTGCACCGCTTCGATCACCTTGGCCATGGTGAAGGTCTTGCCGGAGCCGGTGACGCCGAGCAGCACCTGGTTGCGCTCGCCCGCCTCGGTCTGTTCGACCAGTTCGGCGATCGCGGTCGGCTGGTCGCCCGAGGGTTCATAGTCGCTCACCAGCTTGAACGGCTTGCCGCCGTCCGCCTTGTCCGGCCGCGCGGGCCGGTGGGGGACGAAGGACTCGCCGGTCTGCGGTTCGTCGAGGCTGGTGCGGATCTGGATGGCCATGCGGCCAATATGGCGCCGCTTTAATAGACAAACAATCAGGACGAGCTATGGGTCAGGCGGTCCCACGGAGGAATCGATGGATCAGATACGCTCCCACACCGGCTTGCGGGGTATCGCGGCGCTGCTCGTGGTGCTGTATCATATCCACTTTGCGCAGCCCCATCTGCCGTTCGAAGACTGGTCGGCCTTTTTCAAGCGCGGCTATCTGATGGTGGATCTGTTCTTCGTCTTGAGCGGATTCATCATCAGCTATGTCTATAATGTGCCCGGCAAGCCTGTGATGAAAGCGGGACCTTTTTTGGTAAAGCGGTTGATCAGGCTCTATCCGCTGCATGTATTCTGCCTGTTCTTGTACCTGTTTTTGAAAACCCTCCTGTTTCTGCTCTTTTTGGCGTCGGGAAAGCCGATGGGGAATTTCTGGCAGGGCGCCGATCCGATGATGTTCCTCGCCCAGCTGTTCCTGATCCACCCCTGGCTTCCAACAGCGAGCGGCTGGAACATACCGAGCTGGTCAATCGGCACGGAGATTTTCGCTTATTGCCTGTTCCCGTTCGCCGCGCGGACCCTGCGCAAATGGGCCGGACCTGCGAGCGCGGCGTTCCTGGCCGCGAGCCTGTCCTATTATGCCTATGTCGGCGCGCACACGGGCTCGCTGGACGTCGTCTTCGGCACCGCGCCGCTGCGCTGTGTTGCCGGTTTCCTGCTCGGCATGCTGGCCTATCAATATCGGTGGCGCGCCGCCGCCCTGCCGTTGCTGGCGGTATCCGTGGGGCAGTTCCTGGCGTTGGCGGCGATCCTGTTGTTCCTGGTGATGCGGGTCAATGACATCGTCATCATCCCGCCATTCCTCGCGCTCGTCATGCTTACCTGGACCGACACCGGCTGGCTTGCCCGCTTTCTCGCGCGGTCTCCGTTCCAGTTTCTCGGCGAGATTTCCTATTCGGTTTACCTCACGCACGTCCCGCTATTGCTGTTGCTCTATCCGCTGACCCTGGCGGTGGGCAACAAGCTGGGTGTGGACCCGATGGCATTGCGCGCGTTCTGGATCCTGTTCGCGACGATTGCCGTGATCGTTTTTTCGTTCGGCACCTACCGATGGGTCGAGAAGCCGGCGCGCAAATGGCTGACGCGCAAATGGGAGACGTGGCGCGCGGATCAGGGGCTGAGGCAGGGCGCGGCGATCGGGTGACGACGAAAGCCTGGCGGTCCGCTTTTTTGCATTTTTCAATCGAGCGAGACTGCTGGTAAGAGCACAGGAAACCAAATTCGAGCGAAGGAAAGCAGCCCGATGAGCGTCATCATCCCACAGGAAAAGGATGGCTATATCTCTTTCGACGAGGCGCAATGCGTCGCCGCCGGCACGGCGCTCGCCCGGCAATATCAGAATGCGGAACCCTTTCCGCATATCGCGATGGATGATTTCCTGCCGCCGGATTTCCTGCGCAGCCTTCTGGGCGAATTCCCCGACAGCAATGGCAAGAGCTTTTTCGACCGGTCGCAGGAGCGACTGAAGTTCCAGTTCCCGCCCAGCGAGATACCGGGCCGCCGCCTGCGCAACCTGGTGGTGGAGTTGAATAGCGCGCCGATCCTCAAATTTCTCGAAGCGATGACGGGCATCCCCGCACTCATCGCCGACCCCTATTATGCAGGGGGCGGCCTGCATGAGATCAAGCGCGGCGGCCATCTCGGCGTTCATGCCGATTTCAACGTCCACAAGGGACTGAATGTCGAACGCCGGCTCAACCTGCTCGTCTATCTGAATGACGACTGGGATCCGGATTTTGGCGGCAATCTCGAACTCTGGGACCAGGACATGAAGACATGCCGTCACCGGATCGCCCCGACGATCGGCCGGGCCGTCGTCTTCAACACCTCGCTGGACAGTTTCCACGGCCATCCCGACCCGCTGAACTGCCCGCCGGAGCGCTCGCGCCGGTCGATCGCGACCTATTATTATACCGCGCGCCAGGATGGCATCGCGATGCTGCCCGACCGCACCACCGTGTTCAAGCCCCGGCCATCCAGCGGCGACAAGGCCGACCGCAGGATTCAGTTCGACCATTTCCTGCGCGATTGGGTGCCGCCCAAGCTCTATCGCTATGCGGCCCGGCTCAATCGCTTCAAATGACGAGACGTCCAGCTTTTTAGAACGGCCTTTTGGGAGGGGAAAGACATGCGCGTGATTTTCAATATGGTGCCCGTGATCGGTTGCGCGCTGCTCGCGGCCTGCTCCCCGCCTGGTGGCGACAAGGCGGCCGGCAACCAGTCCTCCGCAAGCGAGAGGACGACCCCCGACTCGAGCAAGGGGGGCAAGACCATGTCCATGGACGAAATGGCGCAGTCCGCGCAGTCCATGGGTCTCAAGTCCGGCACATGGAAAGTCCGGGTCGAGATCGCCGATATCCAGATGAAAGGCATGCCAGGCGGCGGCGGACAGGAGCAGGCGATTGCCGACGCCATGAAAAAGCGCATGGCCGCTCATGAGATAACAAATTGCATCACGCCCGAGCAGGCCGCCAAGCCGAGCGCCGAGATCCTCGCGGCGCGGGACCACGCCAATTGCACCTATGCCAACACGGTCATCTCCGGCGGCAAGATCCATGCGGAAATGACGTGCAAGCCCAGGAATGGGCCGGCGGGCGCGATGTCGGCGGTGATGGACGGGACTTATGCGCCCGAGCACTACAGCATGACGATGGACCTGAATTCGGCCGGCGCGAACGGCGCGGGCATGACGATGAAGTCCAGCACGGTCGGCACCTGGGTCGGGCCGACCTGCGCGCCCAAGGGCTGAGGGAGGCTGTCGGTTTCGGGCCAGGACATGCTGGCAGATTATCTCCGCCGGATCGGGCTCGCCGCCGCGCCCCGCCTGACGCGCCGGGCCTGGGGCAACTGCAGCGGGCGCACCGGCTGGCCGTTGCGTTCGAGAATCTGGACATCATGCTCGGGCGCGGCATTCGGCTTGCGCCGGACGCGATTTGTGCAAAGCTGGTTGGCCTCCGGCGGGGCGGCTATTGCTTCGAGCAGAACAGCCTATTCCTGCGGATGCTCCGGGCCATGGGCTTTGCGGCGAGGCCCCTGCTGGCGCGCGTCTGGCTGGGGCTGGCGGGGGAGGTGCCGCCGCGCACCCATATGCTGCTCCTTGTCACGATCGATGGCGAGCAATGGATCGCCGACGTCGGTTTCGGCGGCAGTTATATTCCCCCCATGCCGCTGGCCGATGGCGCGAGCGCCGAAACGCCCGACGGCGCCCGGCATCGCCTGCGCCGGGCCACGCTGCCGGGCGATCCCGACGGCGTCTGGCTGCTCGAGCGGGCGGGTCCGGTTGCCGCCACCGATGGGCGCTTTCGGGATAGTGCGGACTGGCAGGCGCAATATGGCTTTGCGGAAACCGGGGTCGCGGCGGCGGATATCGAACAGGCCAATCACTGGACCGCGACCCGGCCGGGCGCCCGTTTTACCAGCCTGCATGTCGCCAGCCGCGTGCTGCCAGCGGGTTTCGCATCGCTCACCGATCGGCAGTTGACGGTTTATGACGACGGCGCCGGCCATGCGCGCGCGATTCGCGATGCTGTCGAGTTCCGGCAGGTGCTGGACGAGATTTTCGATGTCGCGCTGTCGGTGGACGAGGTCGCGCGCCTGCCGCTCTTTGCGGATCAGGGGTAGGCGGTCACTTCCGGCGAGTCGTTGCGGCAGGCGCTGGCCGGAAGGCGCGGCGGGACCATGGGCGCGGGCGTAGAGGGGACCGTGACCGGGACGCCCGGCCGGACGCCGGCAAAGCGGCGCGGGTCGACGCCGCTGCAATTCTCGAACAGCCGGAGCAGCGCGACGGGTGTACCCCACGCCTCGGCCGACAGGCGGAAGGTGCCCCAGTGGAGCGGGATCGCGCTTGCGGCGCCCAGTTTCTGGAACACATCGACGGCCTCGCGCGGGCCGATATGTGCGCCGTTCACCATCTGGCCCGGCACGAAACGGAACGCGCCGATCGGGAGGAGCGCAAGGCGGAGCGGTCCCCAGCGACGCGCCTCGCGCGGCCAGCGCATGTCGCCCGGCCCGGTGTCGCCAGCGAAGAAAATGTTGCCCGCAGGAGTCTCGATCACGAAGCTGCTCCAGAGCGCCCGGTCGCGATCAGCGAACCAGCGTGAACTCCAATGGTGGCTGCGGGCGACATGGACCGTCGCCCCGCGCAGGCGGAGGGCTTGCCCCCAATCCAGTCCATGCGCGCTTATCCCCCGCGTCGCCATCAGCCGGTCATTGCCGAGCCCGGTGACGATCACCGGCCGGTCGCGCCGCCAGAGCCGCTCGAGGGTCGGCAGGTCGAGATGGTCGTAATGATTGTGGCTGACCACGACGAGGTCGATCCGGGGCAGGGCCTCGAAGGCCACGCCCGGGGCCATCACCCGGTGCGGACCAATGCCGAAGGGCCCGGCGACATCGCTCCAGATCGGGTCGGTCAGGATGTTGAGGCCGGGCGTCTGGATGAGCACGGTGGCATGGCCGATCCAGATCGCGCGCATCTCGCCGGGCCGGAGCGGCGCGAGGCGGCGGGGATCGATCGGCCGCACCGCCACTGTCCGGGGCCAGGGCGGGCGCATGGCGCCGCCCGGAATGAAGCGTGTCAGCACGCCGCCGCGCGGGCCTGACAGGCCGGGGATGGGATCGCCATCGGGATTGAAGAAGCGCGCGCCATTGAAATGACCGCTTGCCGGGCCTTCATAATAGTGCCGGTCCAGAAAGGCCGGGACGATCGTGATCGCCAGCAGCAGCAGGATCAGCGCCCAGATGAGGAGCGTCCCCAGCCCACGCGCGACAAGGGACAGCACCCGCATTTTTCTTTGGAACGGGCGCCGATCGAGTGTGCCATCGCCTGCAGGCAGTCGCCTGGCGGGCGCATTGGGAGGCAGGACCCGCATCTCTTTTGCGATCAGTCGACCGAGCGCGGCCGCGCTTGCGGATAGCTGCCGAGCAGCCGCATCCATTTGCTGTGGAACTTGAGCTCCTCGAGCGCGCGGTCCACCGCCGGGTCGCCGGGCATGCCTTCGATGTCGGCATAGAATTCCGTCGCGGCAAAGCTTGCGCCGCGCTGGTAGCTCTCCAGCTTGGTCATGTTGACGCCGTTGGTGGCAAAGCCGCCCATCGCCTTGTAGAGCGCGGCGGGCACGTTCTTCACCTCGAACAGGAAGCTCGTCATCACCGGCTGGCTGCGGTCCGGTACGACCGGCTCGCGCGCCAGCACGACGAAGCGCGTCATATTGTCGTCGCTGTCCTCGATATTCTCGGCCCGCAGCACGAGGCCGTAAATCTCAGCGGCGAGGCGCGGCGCGATGGCGGCGGCGCCCGGTTCGCGCACTTCGGCCACCAGGGCGGCGGCGCCGGCCGTGTCGACATCGTTGATCGGTCGGATGCCATGCTCGCGCAGATAATGGCGGCACTGGCCCAGCGCCTGCACATGGCTGGCCGCCGAGACCAGCGGCGTATCGGCATCGATGGCCATCAGGCAGTGGTGGATGCGCTGGAAATATTCGTCGACGATCGCCAGCCCGGATTCGGGCAGCAGGAAATGCATGTCCGCGACCCGGCCGTGCAGCGAATTCTCTATGGGGATGATCGCGCGCGCCGACTGGCCCTCGCGCACGGCATCGATAGCGTCCTCGAAGGAAAAGCAGGGCAGGGGAATGGCGTCCGCATCATAGCCGATCGCCGCGAGATGCGAGTTCGCGCCGGGCGCACCCTGATAGGCGAGCGCGCGCGCGGGATCGGCGGCGGCCGCCGCCGTCATCTCGGCAACCAGGCGGCGCGCGGGGAGCGGATAATTGTCCATAGGTCAGGCGCGATTAGGCGAGGCTGAATGAAGGTGCAAGCATGGCTTGCACAGCTTCGGTGCAGCGACTAAGGCATCGCCCAGTTCGGTCGGGGCCCTTGAATGCGGCGCGGCCGCACGTCTGACAGGGTTTGGAGAAAGACTAAAGCGCATGGCCGACCGTTTCAACACTGTGGCCGGGTGGGCCCTTTTCGCCGGTATCGTTGCTCTGGGCGGAGGGATCATCAGCAGCAAGATGTTCCATCAGGAACGTCCCGAGGAAATGGGCTACGCCATCGAGGGTGTCGAAGCCGAAGGTGAAGGCGGCACCGCAGCGGCCGGGCCTCCCTTGCCCGTCCTCCTGGCCAAGGCCGATGTTGCGGCGGGCGAGAAGGTGTTCGGCAAGTGTGCGGCCTGCCATACCATCACACAGGGCGGCCCGAATGGCATCGGTCCCAATCTCTATGCGACGGTCGGCGAGGCGATCGCCACCGGCAAGGGCGGTTTCGCATTCTCCGACGCCCTCAAGAAGGTCGGCGGCAAATGGGATTTCGAGACGCTCAACAAGTGGCTGACCAGCCCGCGTGAGTTCGCGCCCGGCACCAAGATGACCTTTGCCGGGCTTGGCAATCCGGTCGATCGCGCCAACATCCTCGCCTATCTCAACGCGCAGGGCTCGAACCTGCCGCTACCGGCGGTTGCGGCGGAAGCGCCCGCTGCGGCCGGCAACGCCGCTGCTCCAGCGGAAGCCGCCAATGCGGCGGCTCCGGCGGGCAATGCGACCGCGCTGGCGGAGAAGAAATAGGTTCGGCGGAAAAACTGATCCGTTCGCCCTGAGCTTGTCGAAGGGCCGTCCTCGCTTCAAAGAAGTACAGGGTTTCGACAAGCTCAGCCCGAACGGTTGAGGGCTCGGGCCAATTCTAGCCCCCAGGGGCGCCCATCCGCCCCCGCGCGTCAAAGCGGTTGCCGCTGGCCTCGCGCAGGCCCGCTGCCTTGCCCAGCCCAAAGGGCGGCATGGCCACATAGATGCTCTCGTGCGCCCCGGCCGGGATCACATAGGTTTCGTGGAAGATGCCAACCGCGTCATTGCCCTTGACGCCGCGGTTGAACGCCCGCCAGGCCGGCATATGGGCCAGTTCCGGGTCATGGGCATAGGCATCAAGCCCCTCGAAATCCCGCCAATATTGCATGGTGACGATGGTCCTGAGGCCCGCCCTCAGCAATTCCCAACCGAGCAGGCCCCTGTCCGGACGCTGCGCCAGCTCCTTCAGCATCACCGGCATGGCCCGGGCGACGGGCAGCCATTTGTCCGGCCGATGGAGCCGGTTGATCCGCATGCCGATGATGAAAAGGGTGATCGGGCCGTCATGCGCATCGCATCGACGACCGGGCGCGAGAGGGGAGGACTCGGTGGACATGACCCGAGTCTCGCGTATTAGGTTGCAATTAGCAACTTAAAAATCCGCGGCTTTCAGACGGGGCCGGCCGAACCATTGTCGCGGTAGAAGCTCTCCACCGCCGCCCATGCCTCCTCGGCCGTTTCCACCCAGGTCAACAGGTCGAGATCGCGCGGCGAGATGACGCCTTCTTCCGCGAACGCCTCGAAGTTGATGAGGCGCGACCAGAATTCCCGGCCGAAGATCAGGATGGGGATGGGCTTGATCTTGCCGGTCTGGACGAGCGTCAGCAGCTCGAACAGTTCGTCGCAGGTGCCGAACCCACCGGGAAAGACGGCCAGCGCCCGCGCCCGCAGCAGGAAATGCATCTTGCGCAGCGCGAAATAGTGGAACTGGAAGGACAGTTCCGGCGTGACATAGGGATTGGGCGTCTGCTCGTGCGGCAGGACGATGTTGAGGGCGATGGACTGCGCGCCTTCATCGGCGGCGCCGCGCGCGGCTGCCTCCATGATCGACGGGCCGCCGCCCGAGCAGACGACGAAGTTGCGGCAGCCGGCTTCGTTGACGGGGTAGCGGGCCGCGATTTGCGCGAGCTTGCGCGCCTCTTCGCAATATTTGGCCTTGGCGGCGAGGCGCTCCGCGACCTTTAGCTCCGCCGGATCGGTGGCGGTTGCCAGCAGGTCGGCTACGTCCTCGGGCAAGGGGATGCGGGCCGATCCGTAGAAGACGAAGGTTGAAACGATTCCTGCCTCGTCGAGCAGCAGCTCGGGTTTCAGCAGTTCGAGTTGGAAACGCACGGGCCGCAGATCCTCGCGCAACAGGAAATCCGTGTCCTGGAAGGCGAGGCGGTAGGATGCGCTCTGTGTCTGTGCGGTTGCGGTGGCCTTGCGGGCGTCTTGCGCCTCCTGCCGGGCCGGGCGGAACTTGCGTTCCTCGATCGTCTTCTTGCTTGCCATCCGGGGGGCCGTACCGATTTTTGCCGCGCGTGGAAACGTCTTAACGGCAATAGATGCCGCGGCCGCCCATGTCGAAATGGAGATGGTTGTAATGCGCGGCATTATAGTCGGGGCTGAGCACTGAACGGAACCGCTTGCAGGCGCTGGCGCGAATCACGCGCAGGAACTGGCTGGCCGGGCCGTCCTGCGTCCAGTCGTTCTGGATGGTGATCCGCCGCCCGTCGGACAGGACGAAGCCCGACACGTCGACGGCATTGGCATGGGCATGTTCGGAGCGCCTGCCCGCGATGTTCGGATTGCCGATGATGTTGCGGCAGGCATAGGTGCCGAACGTTTCGATCCGCACGACGTCGGCGCCGAGATAGAGCCGCGCCGCCGGTGCGACGCCATAGCGCGCCCATGCGGCGAAATTGGCCGCGAGCGGGCAGGTCATCGGTCCCAGATTGGTGGATGGCACGCCGAAATCCATGAGCTTGATGGTATCGATGAGCGTGCATCCGCCCCCCTTGTCCTCATTCGGCAAGGGTTGATAGCGTATCGCGGCGGCATCAAGCTGGGCGGCGCATTGCCGGAAGCCGAGATTGTCGTGCGGCACGGGCCGGGTGGACGAGGACCGGATCGGGCGGCGCTGTTCGACGCCGCCGACGCAGGCGGACAGCAGCGCTGTCATCAGCAGCGCCGCGAAGGTTGCTCTCGCCCGTGTCCCAAAGCCCCGCATGCGGGGCATGTTGCTGGAAGATGGTTAAAGAAAGGTTAACTCGGCCGAGCCGGTGCGATGAGCCGAGTCGACGGGGCGATCAGACGGCGTTTGTAGAATTGTTTTCGCGCAGAGACGCAGAGGCGCGGAGATGTCGCGCCTGCGGCGAAGCCCGTGATTCTTTCAGCGGCGTTGCTGTGCCTTGCTGATCGGCAAGAGTGAAAAGGGCCTGCGGCGCGGGCGTGACTTCCCCGCGCCTCTGCGCCTCTGCGCGAACCAAATCCTGCAGCATTTCATTTGACATTCACCCTCGAGCCTCTAGGTCCGTCGACGGGCCACGCGGTCCCAACGCCGCGCGTGCTCTCTGCAAGGAGAAGCATATATGACTGAGCATACCAAGCCGGGCGTAAAGCCCGCACGACCCTATTTTTCGTCCGGCCCGTGCGCCAAACCGCCCGGATATGATCCCTCCAAAATCGCTACCGCAGTCCTCGGCCGCTCGCATCGCAGCAAGCTCGGCAAGGCGCGCCTCCAATATTGCATCGACCTGATGCGCGAGCTGCTGCGCCTGCCCGACAGCCATCGCATCGGCATCGTGCCGGGTTCCGACACCGGTGCTTTCGAGATGGCGATGTGGACGATGCTGGGCGCGCGCGGCGTGACCACGCTGGCCTGGGAAAGCTTTGGCGAGGGCTGGGTGACGGACGCCGTCAAGCAGCTCAAGCTCGACCCGGCCGTCATTCGCGCCGATTATGGCCAGCTGCCCGATCTGGCCGCGATCGACTGGTCGACCGACGTGCTGTTCACCTGGAACGGCACCACGTCCGGCGTGCGCGTGCCCAATGGCGACTGGATTCCCGACAATCGCGAGGGCCTCTGTTTCGCCGACGCGACCTCGGCCGTGTTCGCCTATGACATCCCGTGGGACAAGATCGACGTCGCCACCTTCTCCTGGCAGAAGGTTCTGGGCGGCGAGGGTGCGCATGGTGTCCTGATCCTCGGCCCGCGCGCGGTCGAGCGGCTGGAAAGCTACACCCCCGCCTGGCCGCTCCCCAAGGTGTTCCGCCTCGTCTCCAAGAGCAAGCTCACCGAGGGCGTGTTCAAGGGCGAGACGATCAACACACCATCCATGCTGGCGGTGGAAGACGCGATCTTCGCGCTCGAATGGGGCAAGTCGCTGGGCGGGCTCGAGGGGCTGAAGGCGCGGTCCAACGCCAATGCCGATGCGCTCGATGCGCTCGTACGGGAACGCCCATGGCTCGGCCATCTCGCCGCCGATCCGGCGACGCGGTCGACCACCAGCGTGTGCCTCACCGTGGAAGGTGCCGACGAAGCGCTCATCAAGAAGATGGCGAGCCTGCTCGAAGCGGAGGACGCGGCCTATGACGTCGCGGGCTATCGCGACGCTCCGGCGGGTCTTCGCATCTGGTGCGGCGCGACAGTCGATGCCGCCGATATCGCGGCGCTCGGTCCCTGGCTCGATTGGGCCTATGCCCAGGCCAAAGGTTCCAACTAATCCCGTCATCCCAGCGAAGGCTGGGATCTCGTGCCCCAAGCGCTGAGCCTGACGCCCGAGATCCTGACCTTCGTCAGGATGACGAATTGCAAGAAAGGCAATTCGTCATGCCCAAAGTACTGATTTCCGACCAGATGGACCCCCAGGCCGCCCAGATCTTCCGGGATCGCGGCGTCGAGGTCGACGAGATCACCGGCAAGACGCCGGCGGAACTCATGGCCATGATCGGCCAATATGACGGCCTCGCCATCCGCTCCTCGACCAAGGTGACCAAGGAGATCCTGGACGCGGCGACCAACCTCAAGGTCATCGGCCGCGCCGGCATCGGCGTCGACAATGTCGACATCCCCTATGCGTCCGCCAAGGGCGTGGTGGTGATGAACACCCCGTTCGGCAACTCGATCACCACCGCCGAACATGCCATCGCACTGATGTTCGCGCTCGCCCGCCAGCTGCCGGAGGCCGATACCTCCACCCAGGCCGGCAAGTGGGAGAAGAACCGCTTCATGGGCGTCGAGCTGACCGGCAAGACGCTGGGCCTGATCGGTGCGGGCAATATCGGATCGATCGTCGCCAGCCGCGCGCTTGGCCTCAAGATGAAGGTGGCGGCCTATGACCCCTTCCTGACGCCCGAGCGCGCGATCGAAATGGGTGTCGAGAAGGTGACGTTGGACGAACTGCTGGCCAAGGCGGACTTCATCACCCTGCACACGCCGCTGACCGACCAGACCCGCAATATCCTGTCCCGCGAGAATATCGCCAAGTGCAAGAAGGGCGTGCGCATCATCAACTGCGCGCGCGGCGGCCTTGTCGACGAGGCGGCGCTCAAGGAGGGGCTGGAAAGCGGCCATGTCGGCGGCGCGGCGCTCGACGTGTTCGCGGTGGAACCTGCCAAGGATAATCCGCTGTTCGGTACGCCCAACTTCATCTCCACCCCGCATCTCGGCGCGTCCACCAACGAGGCGCAGGTCAATGTCGCGCTGCAGGTGGCCGAGCAGCTCTCCGACTATCTGATGACCGGCGGGGTCACCAACGCGCTCAACATGCCGAGCCTGTCCGCCGAGGAAGCGCCCAAGCTCCGGCCCTATATGGCGCTTGCCGAAAAGCTGGGTTCGCTGGTCGGGCAGCTCAATGGCGACAAGATCCAAGGCATCGCGGTCGAGACCGAGGGGCAGGCAGCACAGCTCAACCAGAAGCCGATCGTGGCGGCGGTGCTAGCCGGCCTGATGCGCGTCTATTCCGACACGGTGAATATGGTCAACGCGCCCTATCTCGCCAAGGAGCGCGGTCTCGACGTGCGTGAGGTGCGCCATGACCGCGAGGGCGATTATCACACGCTGGTTCGCGTCACCGTGACTACCGTTGACGGCGAACGCTCGGTCGCGGGGTCGCTGTTCGGCAATGCCCAGCCGCGCCTCGTCGAATTGAACGGCATCAACATGGAAGCCGATCTGGCCGGCACGATGCTATATATCGTCAACCTCGACAAGCCGGGCTTCATCGGCCGCATCGGCTCCACCCTGGGTGCGGCGGACGTCAATATCGGCACCTTCCACCTCGGCCGCCGCAATGTGGGCGGCGAGGCGGTGCTGCTCTTGTCCGTGGACGGAACCGTGCAGGAGCCGCTGCTCTGGGAAATCTGCCGGCTGGATGGGGTGAAGGACGTGAAGCTGCTGAAGTTCGCTTGAACTAATAGCCCTCCCCCTCGGGATCGATGGGAGTCACGTGCCTCCCATCGAGGTTGGGAGAGGGGGCGCCGGTGCGACTTGATCCGACGCTGAAGCAGCGCGCCAAGGCGATGCGGGCGAATCCCACGCCGCGGAATATAGGCTATGGCTCGCCTTGCGGGCGAACCGGCTGAGCGGGTGGCAGTTCACCCGCCAGACCGTCATCGACCGATACATCGTCGACTTCGCTTCGAAGGCGGTCGGGCTTGTGATCGAGATCGATGGGGATACACATTCCGCGCAGGAGCGCTATGACGGCGCACGAACAGATCGGCTTGCCCGGCTGGGCTACAGGGTCATGCGGTTTAGTAATGGGGACGTTATGGGCAACCTCGGGGGTGTTTTGATGGTGATTGCCGAAGCGATGTGCCACGGCCCCCTCTCCCCAGCCTCGATGGGAGTCACGTGCCTCCCATCGACCCCCGAGGGGGAGGGAGCGGTGTCATGACCACGCTACTTCCACCCGGCCTCCTGCCCGAGGGGCTGTCCGACCGTTTGCCGCCCGTCGCGGAGGCGTCCGCGCGGCTGCTGCGCGATGTGCTCGATACGGTGGCGGCGCATGGCTATGGCCGGGTGATGCCCCCTCTTGCGGAGTTCGAGGAGACGCTGACCCGGCGGCTGCAGTCGGCGGGCGCGCAGGACCTGTTCCGCGTGGTCGATCCCATTTCGCAGCGCACCCTCGCCCTGCGCCCCGACATGACCGCGCAGGTCGGCCGGATCGCCGCGACGCGCCTCGCCGCCGCCCCGCGCCCGTTGCGGCTCTGTTATGCCGGACCGGTGATGCGGCTGCGCGCCGACCAGCTCCATCCGGAACGCGAGCGCATGCAGCTTGGCGCCGAACTCATCGGATCGGACAGCGTCGCAGCGGCGGTGGAGATCGTGAATGTCGCGATCGAGGCGCTGCAGAGCGCGGGCGTCACCGGCATCACGATCGATTTCACCCTGCCGGACCTGGTCGATTGCCTTGCGGACGGCCCGATGCCGGTCGGCCTGGGCGAGCGCGATGCACTGCGCGCCCGGCTGGACGCTAAGGATGCGGGCGCGGTTGCCGCGCTTGGGGCCGCAGCGGCGCCCTATCAGCCGCTCATCGCGGTTACCGGGCCGTTCCATGCCGCGATGACGGCGCTGGAAGCGTTCGACTCGGGGCCGGCCGGGGGCGCGATTTCGAGCCGGATCGCGGGCCTGCGCGCCATCGCCAAGCCGATTGGCTGGGACATCACCCTGACCCTCGACCCGACCGAGCGCCATGGCTTTGAATATCAGAGCTGGTTCGGCTTCTCGATCTTCGCCGATGGCTTCGTAGGCGAGATCGGCCGGGGCGGCAGCTACGCCATTTGCCGCGAGGATGGCAGCATGGAGCCCGCCATGGGCTTTTCGCTGTACCCCGACCCGCTGATCGACGCCGGTTTCGGCAAGGGCGAGGAACAGCGCATCTTTCTCCCGCTGGGCCACGACACCGAGCGGGCGAAGGTTTTGCGCGCCGAAGGGTGGGTGACGGTGGCGGCGCTATCGGCCGCGGACGACGGCGCGGCGCTCGGCTGCGGGCACTGGCTCGATGGGAATGACGCGCGGCCCTATTGAAGCGGCCACCCGGCCTAACCGCAGCTTGCGCGCGCCGCGCAAAACGCTAGAGGATCGCCGGACATTTTCGCAAAGGAATATTCGTGGCCAATGTGACCGTGATCGGGGCCCAGTGGGGCGACGAGGGCAAGGGCAAGATCGTCGACTGGCTCGCCAGCCGCGCCGATGTGGTCGTGCGCTTCCAGGGCGGGCATAATGCCGGGCACACGCTGGTCGTCGGCGACAAGACCTATAAGCTCTCGCTGCTCCCTTCGGGGATCGTCCGGGGCACATTGTCGGTCATCGGCAACGGCGTGGTGCTCGACCCCTGGCATTTCCGCGAGGAGGTCGCCAAGCTCCAGGGGCAGGGCGTCGCCGTCGACCCGGACAAGCTCCACATTGCTGAGAATGTGCCGCTGATCCTCCCCTTCCACCGCGATCTCGACGGCTTGCGCGAGGATGCGAGCGGCGCGGGCAAGATCGGCACGACCCGGCGCGGCATCGGCCCCGCCTATGAGGACAAGGTGGGCCGCCGTGCCATCCGGCTATGCGATCTGGCCCATCTCGACGACCTCGGCCCCCAGCTCGACCGCATCTGCGCCCATCACGATGCGCTGCGCGCCGGTTTCAACGAGCCGCCGATCGACCGGCAGCGGCTGCTCGACGATCTGGCGGAGGTTGCGGGCTTCATCCTGCCTTACGCCAAGCCGGTGTGGGTCACGCTCAACCAGGCGAAGAAGCGCGGCGACCGCATCCTGTTCGAGGGCGCGCAGGGCGTGCTGCTCGACGTCGATCATGGCACTTACCCGTTCGTCACCTCGTCGAACACGATCGCGGGGACGGCCTCGGGCGGATCGGGGCTAGGGCCGTCGTCGGTCGGTTTCGTGCTTGGCATCGTCAAGGCCTATACCACCCGCGTCGGCGCCGGTCCTTTCCCGACCGAGCTTGAGGACGAGACGGGCCAGCGCCTTGGCGAGCGCGGCCATGAATTCGGCACGGTGACGGGGCGCAAGCGCCGCTGCGGCTGGTTCGACGCGGTGCTGGTGCGTCAGGCTGCGGCGGTCAGCGGCATCACCGGCATCGCGCTCACCAAGCTCGACGTACTGGACGGGTTCGAGACGCTCAATATCTGCACGGGTTATATGGTCGGTGATCGCAGCTACGATTATCTGCCGCCGCATCCGCAGGATCAGGCGCGGGCCGTGCCGATCTACGAGACGATGGACGGCTGGCAGGAGACTACCGCTGGCGCGCGCAGCTGGGCCGAGCTGCCGGCGCAGGCGATCAAATATATCCGCCGGATCGAGGAACTGATCGAATGCCCGGTGACGCTGGTCTCCACATCGCCCGAGCGGGACGACACGATATTGGTGCGCGATCCGTTCGAGGATTGATCAGTGAAAGAATAGCCAGAGCAGAAGGATGATGGGGATCGGGACGCCGATCAGCCATAGCAGAAGTCCTTTTCCCACGTCCGTCTCCTCCGTACCGCGCAACCTGCCCATTCCAGAGACGTTTGCGCGGCGGGAATAGTTCCAGCCGCGCCGTGGGGCTCCGGCCCTATTTCGGACGGTACTGCGTTAAGCTGCCTCCGCCCGGTGCAAGCATGCCGGGCTCAGCCTGATGATCTGGCGAAGCCGATATTTGCGCGCGAGTGCTGTATAGGCCTCTACCAACCGGTCGTGCATCATCCGCTCGTCCGCGTCGGCGGCACTGCTGGCGAGCCGGCGATGTTCGCGCGCACGGCGCTTGTAATAATCATGTTTGGTCGGGATCATGGCATCCTCCTTGCTTCCCGTTTCGCGCCGAACGGCCGCCCGATCATTGACCAGGATCAAGGACCGGCAAGGGCCCCCACCAACCGGACGCGCCGCGTCATGGTCCGTTGCCCTTTGGCGCCGCCCGCTCTAAAGCGCGGCTTGTCATGACCCAGCCGATCATCTTCGCCATTCCCAAGGGCCGCATCCTCGACGAGGCGCTGCCGCTACTCGCGCGCGCCGGGATCGAGCCGGAGGCGGACTTCCATGCCAAGTCCAGCCGCGCGCTCAAGTTCGCGACCAATGTCGACGGGCTTTCGATCATCCGCGTGCGCGCCTTTGACGTGGCCACCTTCGTGGCGCACGGCGCCGCGCAGATCGGCATTGTCGGCTCCGACGTGGTTGCCGAGTTCGACTATTCCGAGCTGTACGCGCCCGTGGACCTCGATATCGGCCATTGCCGCCTGTCGGTCGCGGAGCCCGTGGGGCTTGCCGCCGAGGATCAGGCGGGCTTCAGCCATGTGCGCGTTGCGACCAAATATCCGCACCTCACCCGCCGCCATTATGAAGCGCAGGGCATTCAGGCCGAATGCGTGAAGCTGAATGGCGCGATGGAGCTTGCGCCCTCGCTCGGCCTGTCGCGGCGGATCGTCGACCTCGTTTCGACGGGCGCGACGCTCAAGGCCAATGGGCTGGTCGAGACGGCGACCATCATGGACATCAGCGCGCGGCTCATCGTCAATCGCGCCGCGATGAAGATGCGTGCCGCCGAACTGGTGCCGCTGGTCGAGCGGTTCCGGGCGGCGGTGGAGCGGCGCGATGCCGCTTAGGCTCGACGCGCGCGATCCTGGATTCGCGGCGGCGTTCGACGCGCTGGTCAACGCGCGGCGTGAGCCCGACAGCGATGTCGAGGACACGGTGCGCGACATCATCGCGCAGGTGCGGGACGGGGGTGACACGGCGCTCGCCGACCTCACCCGGCGTTATGACGGGCATGATCTCGACACGACCGGCTGGCAGGTCACGCAGGCCGAGCGCAATGCCGCGCTGGCGGGGCTTGATCCGGAGCTGCGGCGCGCGCTCGACCTCGCCGCCGCGCGGATCGCGACCTATCATGAGGCGCAGCGTCCCGCCGACAGCGACCGCATCGACGAGGCCGGGGTGCGGCTTGGCGCGCGCTGGCTGCCGGTCGATGCGGCCGGCCTTTATGTGCCGGGCGGCAACGCGGCCTATCCCAGTTCCGTCCTGATGAACGCGATACCGGCCAAGGTCGCAGGGGTGGCGCACATCGCGATGGTCACGCCGACGCCCAGCGGCGCGATCAATCCGTTGGTACTGGCAGCCGCCGAGATTGCGGGGGTGGCCGAGATCTGGCGGGTGGGCGGCGCGCAGGCGATCGCGGCATTGGCCTATGGCACGGCGCGGATCGCGCCGGTCGACGTGATCGTCGGGCCGGGCAATGCCTGGGTCGCGGAGGCCAAACGCCAGCTTTACGGCGTGGTCGGCATCGATATGGTCGCCGGTCCCTCGGAGATCGTGGTGGTCGCGGACGGTGAGAACGACCCCGAATGGATCGCCGCCGACCTGCTGTCACAGGCCGAGCATGACCCCACCAGCCAATCGATTCTCATCACCGATGATGCGGCCTTTGCCGATGCAGTGGCGGCGGCGGTCGAGCGACAGCTTGTTATACTTGCGACCGGGCCGCGTGCGCGGCTGAGCTGGAACGATTTCGGCGCGATCATCCTGGTCGGTTCGCTCCTGGATGCGGTGCCGCTGGTGAACGCCCTCGCGCCCGAGCATCTGGAGATCGCGACCGCCGACCCCGAGCCGTTGTTCGCACAGGTCCGCCATGCCGGCTCCGTGTTCCTGGGCCGGATGACGCCCGAGGCGGTGGGCGATTATGTCGCCGGGCCCAATCACGTCCTTCCCACCGGGAGGCGGGCGCGCTTTTCATCCGGGCTGTCGGTGCTGGATTTCATGAAGCGCACCAGCTTTCTCTCGCTTGACCGGGCGGCGATCGACGCGATCGGTCCGGCGGCGGTGGCGCTCGCGCGGGCGGAGGGGCTGCCCGCCCATGCCGAGAGCGTGCAAAGAAGACTAACATAATTCCGTTCGCCCTGAGCGAAGTCGGAGGGTCCTACCGAGCCGAAGGCGACGCAGCTTCGCTCTGCTCAGGTCAAGCCTTCGACAAGCTCGGCCCGAACGGTTAAAGGATCATCATGACAGACCGTTCCCAGACCCGTTCCGCTGCCCGGCTTGCCGCCGCGCAGGCGCTCTATCAGATGGAGATGGAGGGCACGCCGATCACGCAGCTGCTGCATGAATTCCACCAGCACCGCCTTGGCGCGACCATCGAGGACGTGACCTATGCGCCCGCCGAACAGCCTTTCTTCGACGACATCGTCTCCGGCGTCGATGCCCGCCGGGAGGAGATCGACACCCTGATCGTCGCCAAGCTCGCCAAGGGCTGGACGCTGGAGCGCCTCGACAGGCCGATGCGCCAGATCCTGCGGGCGGGCACCTATGAGCTGCTGGCGCGCGCCGACGTGCCGACCGCCAGCGTCATCACCGAATATGTCGATGTCGCCCATGCTTTCTACGACAAGCGGGAAACGGGCTTCGTCAACGGCCTGCTCGACGCGATTGCCAAGGCGGTGCGGACCTAACCGCCCGATGGCGCGGGAAATCGCCTTTATAGAGGCCCTGCGCGCCTATGCGACCGATCCGGCCGCGCGGGGCCTGATGGATGATGCGGCGGTGCTGCAGCTCCCCGGTGGCGACCTCGTCCTCACGCACGACATGCTGGTCGAGGGGGTTCACTACCTGCCGGACGACGCCCCTGCCGATGTCGCGTGGAAGCTGCTCGCGGTGAACCTCTCCGACCTCGCCGCCAAGGGCGCGGAGCCGCTCGGCGCGCTGCTCGGCTATGCGATGACGGATGATGCGGCCTGGGACGCGGCCTTTGCGCGCGGCATGGGCGAGGCGGCCGAGGCGATGGGCCTGGCGCTGCTGGGCGGCGACACCGTGCGCATGCCGGCCGGAGCGCCGCGCGCGCTGGGGCTGACCGCGATCGGCAAGGCCCCTCCATCCGGCGCACCGTCGCGTGCGGGCGCAAGGGCGGGCGACAGGCTCTGGGTCTCCGGCACGGTAGGCGATGCCGGTCTTGGCCTCGCGATTCGGCAGGGGCGGATGCAGGGGGATGCCGCGCTGGTGGCCCGCTATCTCCGCCCCGCACCGCGCCTGACGCTGGGGCAGGCGCTCGCGCCACTGGTGACGGCCATGGCGGACATATCGGACGGCCTGCTCATCGACGCGCGGCGGATCGCGGCGGCCAGCGGCTGCGGGATGACCATCGATCTCGGCGCCGTCCCCCTGTCCGGCGCCTTGATCGCGGCAGCGGGCAGCGATGTGGCGGCGCGGCTGGCGGCGGCCACCAGCGGGGACGATTATGAGCTGCTGTTCACCGCCCCCGCCAGCCGAGACAGCGCCATTGCCGCTGCGGCGAGTGCGGCGGCCGTGCCCGTAACGCCGGTCGGACTGTGCGTCGCGGGCGAAGAAATCACCCTCACCTTGGAAGGCGAAACAATTGCGCTGCCCGATCATCTCGGCTGGCTGCACGAATAGTCCGCCGGAATTCTTGACCTGTCGCAGCTTCGTCGCGCGATTTAAACCGCTTGACGTCTGATCTTCCCCCGATAGTCTCCTGTCCGTGCGAATGTTACCCGGCGTCGCGCAATCAAAAATAAGGGGGAGAGTGATTGTCATGACATCGGTTTTGATTGCCATTGGCTGCGGCGTGATCGCCGTGCTCTATGGCCTGGTGACGAGCCGCCAGGTGTTGAGCGCCCCGGCCGGGAACGAGAAAATGCAGGAAATCGCCGCCGCCATCCAGGAAGGCGCAATGGCCTATCTGGCCCGGCAATATCGCACCATCGCCATGGTGGGCGCGGCCGTGGCGGTGATAATATTCTTCACCCTCGGCCTCCTTTCGACGGTATCGTTCCTGATCGGCGCGGTCCTGTCCGGCGTCGCGGGCTTTGTCGGCATGCATATTTCGGTCCGGGCGAACGTCCGCACCGCGGAGGCTGCGCGCACGTCCTTGCAGGGCGGCCTGACGCTGGCCTTTCGGTCTGGCGCGATCACCGGGATGCTGGTGGCGGGCCTTGGCCTGCTCGCGATTGCCGGCATGTTCTGGTATCTGACCAGCGTCGTCGGCCTCTCACCCGACGACCGGACGATCACCTCGGCATTGACCGCGCTGGCTTTCGGTGCGTCGCTCATTTCCATCTTCGCGCGTCTCGGCGGCGGCATCTTCACCAAGGCGGCGGACGTCGGCGCGGACCTCGTCGGCAAGGTCGAGGCGGGTATTCCGGAGGACGACCCACGCAATCCCGCCGTGATCGCGGATAATGTCGGCGACAATGTGGGCGACTGCGCGGGCATGGCCGCCGACCTCTTCGAAACCTATGTCGTGACCCTCGGCCTCACCATGGTGTCCATCGCGCTCTTGGTGAAGGCGTCGTCCGCCGAGCTGATGACGCTGATGTCGCTGCCGCTGGTCGTGGGCGGCGTCTGCATCCTCACCTCGATCATCGGCACCTATTTCGTGCGCCTGGGATCGTCCAACTCGATCATGGGCGCCCTCTACAAGGGGTTCCTGACGACGGCGCTGCTGTCCGTGGGCGGCATCTACTATGTTACCTGGCAGTTGTTCGGCGGCGACATGAACAGCGCCATCGGCGCCGTCCCCGGCATCAGCACCGGCTATACCGGCATGGACCTGTTCTGGTGCATGCTGATCGGCCTGATCGTCACCGGCCTGCTGGTCTGGATCACCGAATATTACACCGGCACCAACTATCGGCCGGTCAAGTCGATCGCCAAGGCGAGCGTCACCGGCCATGGCACCAATGTCATCCAGGGCCTGGCCATCAGCCTTGAATCGACCGCGCTGCCGACTCTGGTCATCGTCGTTGCGGTGATCGCCACCTATCAGATCGCAGGGATCATCGGCGTCGCCTTCGCCGCCACCTCGCTGCTCGCGCTGGCGGGCATGGTGGTCGCGCTCGACGCCTATGGGCCAGTGACCGACAATGCTGGCGGCATCGCCGAGATGGCGGGCCTTCCCGACGATGTGCGCACCCGCACCGACGCGCTCGATGCGGTGGGCAACACGACCAAGGCCGTGACCAAGGGCTATGCCATCGGTTCGGCCGCGCTGGCCGCCTTGGTGCTGTTCGGCGCCTATACGACCGACCTCAAGGAGTTCTTCCCGCAGGTGCAGGTCGACTTCTCGCTCAGCAATCCGTTCGTGATCGTCGGTCTGCTGCTCGGCGCGCTGCTGCCCTATCTGTTCGGCGCGTTCGGCATGACGGCGGTGGGCCGTGCGGCGGGGGCGGTGGTGGAGGATGTGCGCGAGCAGTTCCGCACCAACCCCGGCATCATGGCGGGCACATCCAAGCCCAATTATGCCCGCACCGTCGACATCGTCACCAAGGCCGCGATCAAGGAGATGATCATCCCGTCGCTGCTGCCGGTGCTGTCGCCGATTGCCATCTACTTCATCGTGACGGCGGTGGCGGGGCAAAAGGAGGGCTTTGCGACGCTGGGCTCGATGCTGCTGGGCGTGATCGTCTCCGGCCTGTTCGTCGCCATCTCGATGACGAGCGGCGGCGGCGCATGGGACAATGCCAAGAAATATATCGAGGACGGCAATTATGGCGGCAAGGGATCGGACGCCCACAAGGCGGCCGTGACCGGCGACACGGTGGGCGACCCGTATAAGGATACGGCCGGCCCGGCGGTCAACCCGATGATCAAGATCACGAACATCGTGGCGTTGTTGCTGCTCTCCGCACTGGCGCATGGGGGGATGTGACTGGGTATTGCAGCGTTTGATCGAATAGGGGGAGGAATCCGCCCGGTGGTGACGCCGGGCGGATTTTTCGATTTAGGGCGCCGGAAGTATACGAAGGTTACGCCCTAAACACTATTCCCGTCTGCCGCGTAACCCGGGTGGCTGACGGCCCTCGCCATATGGGACGATACAGTAAACAGGGAGCGGCTTCTTGCCATCGTCATACCTCCATCGCACCCGACAACTGGGCAGCGAAGGACCATGGCATGGGCGGGAGGCTGTAGGACAGGAAGTCGGGGCGTTGCGCCCAGATCTATTCAGGGGCGATCAGACCTGTCATCGCAATTGCAGACCCGAAATTTCAGATCCCCGGAGCCGATATTTGATGGCGCCGCGTCCACCGGCAACGCCGACAGGCATTACATGCACCGGTCCGGGCAGCTGATATTTGATAGCACCGCGTCCGCCAGCAACGCCGGCAGGCATTATACGCACCGGTCCGGACAGGCGATAAGGGATCGCGCCACGCCCACCGATAATAATCGTGGGCATGGCACGCACCGGAATTGCGGTAGGATTAAGTGATGACGGATGTGGCTGTTTTGACTGGCTTGGCATGCCGGAAAGGGCAGGCGACGAAACACTGGCCGCCAGAACGGCAGCAAATAATAAATTTGTCATTCTGGCACTCTCCCTGACTCGGTCAATTTGTCGGGGACGACGAGCCTCAGCCTCGCAGTGAGCCTATTACAACAATGTCACATTGAGATCGTCGCGTCCGAAATATTTACCTGGAACGCGACTCATATATCGCTGTTGCAGGCGACGACCTGATCGTTCGTATAGTTGAAATGCATAAGAAGCGTCAACTATATTATAGGGAAATGAAGGCATATGCCAATATTTTACCATGTGACATTTGTATGTCATGCAATGCACCATGAATGCCGGCCTTGATCAACGCTCTGTCCTGGCATAGGACCTCGCATATTCGGGCGCGTAACTTCCTGACATTTCACGAATAGCATTCCGTGCCCGGCGACATGGTGGGCGGCGCTGGCGCATGGGGGACGGGTCAACCCGACCTCGATCTGCTCTGATAGACAACCCCACCTTTTGCGTCGCCGCCACCATCGGCCTATAGCGCAATCATGGCCGACCCGCTCTCCTCCCTCTCCCTCCGCCTGGCCGCGCTCGACGCGCGCGGGCGGCGGCGTGTGCTTTCCGGCCGCGTGGGCGTGGATTTCGCCTCCAATGACTATCTCGGCCTCGCCGCCGATCCCGCCATCGCCGCCGCCATCGCCGAGGCCATAAAGCGCGGCGTGCCGGTGGGGGCGGGCGGGTCGCGGCTGCTGCGCGGCAATGCGCCCGAGCATGAGACGCTGGAGGCGAAGGCGGCGGCGTTCTTTGGCGCACAGGCGGCGCTGTTCTTCGGCAGCGGCTTTGCGGCCAATGCGGCGCTGCTCTCCACCCTGCCGCAGCCGGGCGACCTTGTCGTCGCAGACGCGCTTATCCATGCCAGTGTGCATGAGGGCATTCGCCTTTCCCGCGCGACCCATGTACTGGCCGCGCATAACGACGCGGAGGCCGTAGCGCAGGCCATCGAGGCGTGGCGCAAGCATGGCGGGCATGGCACTGCCTGGATCGCGGTGGAGAGCGTCTATTCGATGGACGGCGACATCGCCCCGCTGGCGGACCTGTTCGCCGTGGCGGACCGGCACGATGCGGTCCTGATCGTGGACGAGGCGCACGGCACAGGCGTGTTCGGTCCCGGCGGGCGGGGGCTGTGCGCGCCCTATGAGGGCCGCGACAATATGATCGCGCTCCACACCTGCGGCAAGGCGCTGGGGGTGGAGGGCGCGCTCGTCACCGCCCCGCGCCTGGTGGTGGACTATCTGGTCAACCGGGCGCGCGGCTTCGTCTTTTCGACCGCGCCCTCGCCGCTGATGGCGGTGGCCGCCAGTGCCGCGATCGACCGGATCGCCGACGCCGATGACCTGCGGGCGCGGCTCGACGCCCTGCGCGTCCATGCGGGGGCAGTGCTGTGCGCGCCGCTGGGGCTGCCGGAACCGCAAAGCCCGATCCTGCCGATCATCCTCGGGGCCGACCGGCGCGCCATGGCCGTCGCGGCGGCGTGTCAGGCGGCGGGCTTCGACATTCGCGGCATCCGCCCGCCCACCGTGCCGCCCGCTACCGCGCGGCTGCGCCTGACGCTGACGCTCAATGCCACGGTCGCCGATATCGACGCGCTCGCCCCCGTGCTGCGCGCGGCGATGGAGGCGCATCCGTGACAAGCGGCATCCTGATCGTCACCGGCACCGATACCGGCATCGGCAAGACGGTTGTCGCCGCCGGTATCGCGGCGGCGTTGGGCGCGGCCTATTGGAAGCCGGTGCAGGCGGGCATCGAGGATGGCACCGACAGCGCGACGGCAGCGCGGTTGGGCGCGCCGTCCCGGTTGATCCTGCCCGAAGCGCACCGGCTCGCCCGCGCCGCATCGCCCCATCTCTCGGCGGAGGTCGAGGGCCTGACCATCGATCCCGGCGACCTCGCCTTGCCGCCAGTCCCGCGCCCCCTGATCGTCGAGGGCGCGGGCGGGGTCATGGTGCCGATCCGCCGCGATCCGCCCTGGTTCTACCTCGACCAGTTCGCCGCCTGGGATGCGCCGGTGCTGATCGTCGCGCCGACGGGCCTGGGGACGATCAACCACAGCCTGCTCAGCATCGCGGCGCTGCGGTCGCGCCATGTGGGGGTGGCGGGCATCGTCTTTGTCGGCGATGCGGACCCGGACAATGAGGCGATCATTCCGGCATTGGCGCATGTGCGGCGGCTGGGACGCCTGCCGCTGCTCGATCCGCTCAATGCCGCCAGCCTGGCCAAGGCGGTGGCGGAGCATATCGACCTCGCCGCGATCCGCGAGGCGATGGAATGAGGGGGGGAATGAGCGGCTCGCCGGTCTGGCATCCCTTCACCCAGCATGGCCTGAACGAGCCGATCCCGCAGATCGTCGCCGCCTCGGGTGCGCATCTTTCCTGCGCGGACGGCACGACCTTGCTCGATGCCATATCGAGCTGGTGGGTGATCACCCACGGCCATTGCGAACCGCGCATCGCCGCTGCGATCGGGGCGCAGGCGGGGAGGCTCGATCAGCTCATCTTCGCCGGTTACACCCATGAGCCCGCCGAAACGCTCGCGCGGTCGCTGGTGGAGCTGGCGCCGCCGGGATTGGCGCATGTCTTCTTCACCGACAGCGGATCGACCGCCGTAGAGGTGGCGATCAAGATGGCGCTGGGCCATTGGCACAACCGGCGCGAGGCGCGGCACCGCATCATCGTGATGGAGCACAGCTATCATGGCGACACCATCGGCGCGATGTCGGTAGGCGCGCGCGGGGCCTTCAACCGGCCCTATGAGCCGCTGCTGTTCGACGTGGAGAGCGTGCCTTTCCCCGCCGCCGGGCAGGAACAGCTGACGCTCGATGCGCTGGCGGCGCTGTGCACCGCGTCGCCCAAGCCGGCGGCGTTCATTGTCGAGCCGCTGGTGCTGGGCGCGGGCGGGATGCGCTTTTATAGTGCCGGCACGTTGCGCCAAATGGCGGAAATCTGCGCATTGCACGATGTCCTCTTCATCGCCGACGAGGTGATGACCGGCTGGGGCCGGACCGGCACGCTGTTCGCCTGTGAGCAGGCCGGCATCGCGCCCGATCTGATGTGCCTCGGCAAGGGGCTGACCGGGGGCGCCGTGCCCTTGGCGGTGACGCTGGCGAGCGCGGCGATCTTTGCCTCCCATTCTAGCGACAGCCGGGCCGACATGTTCTTTCACTCGTCGAGCTTCACCGCGAATTCGATCGCCTGCGCGGCGGCCAACGCCAATATCGCGATCTGGCAGGGCGAGGATGTGCCTGGCCGTGTGGCGGCGCTCGGGCGTGCGCTGGACGGCGGCCTCGCCAGCCTCGCCGGCCATCCGCGCCTAGTCAATGCCCGGCGCATCGGCGGCATCGCGGCGATCGACCTCGATGTGGCGGATGCGGGCTATCTTTCCGATGCGGCCGTGCCCCTGCGCGCGCATTTTCTTGCGCGCGGCCTGTTGCTTCGACCGCTCGGCAACACCATTTACGCCATGCCGCCCTATTGCACAGATGGCGCGGACGTTGCCCGCATCATCGCGGCCATCGGGGAAGCGGCCGACGCCATGGTTTGACGCGCAGGGTCGCCGTCTTTTCTTTCCTTGATAGCTGTTTGACGCTATGGCCCGCGGATTCGCCCACTTATCGGATGATTATGGCTAAAGAAGAACTTCTCGAAATGCGTGGACAGGTCGTTGAGCTGTTGCCTAACGCCATGTTCCGCGTTCGCCTCGAAAATGACCACGAAATATTGGGGCACACCGCCGGCAAGATGCGCAAGAACCGCATCCGCGTGCTGGTCGGCGACGAGGTTCTCGTCGAACTGACGCCCTATGACCTGACCAAGGGCCGGATCACCTATCGCTACATGCCCGGACGCGGCGGGCCCGGACCGGCCTGACCGCCGACCGCATGACCGACCCGACACGCGAGCGGCCGCGCCTGATCCTCGCGTCGGCGTCGCCGCGCCGCCTTGATCTCCTCGCCCAGATCGGGGTGACGCCGGACGCCATCGACCCCGCCCATATCGACGAGAGTCCGCGCAAGGGCGAACTGCCCGAGCCCCATGCCGCGCGCATCGCCGCCGAAAAGGCGGAGGCGGTCGCGGTGCGCCATGCCGGCGCGGCGGTTCTCTCGGGCGATACGGTGGTTGCCGTGGGACGCCGCATCCTGCCCAAGGCGGAGGACGAGGCGACGGCGCGCGCCTGCCTCGCGCTGATGTCCGGCCGCCGCCACCGCGTGTTGAGCGCGGTGACGCTGATCGATCCGGCGGGCACCGCGCGCCACCGGCTGTCGACCAGCATCGTCATCTTCAAGCCGCTCCACGCCCGCGAGATCGACGCCTATGTCGCCAGCGGCGAATGGCACGGCAAGGCGGGCGGCTATGCGATCCAGGGCAAGGCGGCGGCGCTGATCCGCTGGATGTCGGGCAGCCCGTCCGGGGTCATCGGCCTGCCGCTGTTCGAGACGCGCGCGCTGCTGATCGCCGCAGGGCTGATCTCCGACAATGGTTGAGATGCCAAGCCAGCCGCACTGGCTCTATGAAGACGGCATAGGCGAGGCGCGCGCCGCCTTTATCAGCAATGGCCGCATCCTCGAGGCCGTCATCGAGCGGGAAGGCGGCGGCGCGCGTGCCGGCGCCATATTGCCGGGTCGCCTCGCGGAGACCATCGTGCCGCGCCGCCGGGGCATTGCGCGCCTCGACAGCGGCGAGGAGGTGCTGATCGAACCGATCCCGCCCAAGGTGGCGGAAGGGGCCGCGATCCTCGTCGAGATTACGCGCGAGGCCATCTATGAGCCCGGCCTCGACGGCGTGCGGCCCAAGCGCGCACTGGGCCGGGTCGCTGGACCCGGCGTGAAGGCGGCGCCCGGCCCCTCGCTGCGCGACCGGCTGGCGGCGGGCGATCTGCCTGTGTATCTCTGCGCCGCGCATGAGCCGGACTGGCTGGAGCAATGCGGCTGGAGCGCACTGTGCGAGGAAGCCATGATCGGCGAGATCGTGCGCGAGGATGCGGGGCTGCGCATCTTTCCGACGCCCGCGATGACGCTCATCGATGTCGACGGCGTCGCGCCGCCCGCGCAGCTCGGCCCCAAGGGCGCGAAGCTTGCCGCGCAGGCGATCCGGCGGCTGGGCATTACGGGCTCGATCGGCATTGACCTGCCGACGATGAACAACCGCGACGAAAGGCTGATCGCCGCCGCGCAGATCGACAAATATCTGCCGCTGCCCTTTGAGCGGACGGCGGTGAACGGCTTCGGCTTTGTCCAGATCGTCCGTCGGCGCGAGCGCCCCTCCATGATGGAACTGCTGCGCGGCGATCCGGTCAGGACGGCGGCGCTGGCGGCGCTTCGGCTGGGGGAGCGGCATGGCGCCGGCATGGGAACCGTGACGCTGACGGGGGCGCCGGCGGTCTGCCAGCTGCTGGAACGAAATCCCCCATGGCTGCATTCTCTGGAAAAGCGCCGGGGCGGGTCCGTGACGCTGCGCATCGACGCGGCGCTGAACGAGGGAGGATATCATGCCAGTTAAAATCATTTGTCCGCTATGCAAACGGCCAACCGATCCCGCCTTTGCGCCTTTTTGCGGGCGGGCGTGCCGGGACCGCGACCTGCTGGCATGGCTCGGCGAAGGCTATCGGCTTCCGGTCCGGGCTTCAGAAGACGAGAATGGCGATACCGACGCGCGGTTGAGCGAGGATGACGATTGAAGGCCTGCAATTGGGGCTGGACAGGCGCTTTGCCCCACGCCTATAGGCATCGCTCTTCACGAGAGCGGGGCGGCACTGGCCGATCATCGCGAACGCCCGTGCCCGGGTAGCTCAGTTGGTAGAGCATACGACTGAAAATCGTAGTGTCGGTGGTTCGAAACCTCCCCCGGGCACCATTAATTTTATCCTTCTAAAACAAGGACTTAAGCAAAATCCTCATCGGCGAATTCTCGGCCACTTTCCGGGACTTTGGCGGAAAGGGTGCATCGCGGGCCTTGCTGAGAGACCGATCCGACGGGCTACGGAAGGCACAAGTCCGGCCGTTTTCTGCATTGGCCGATGTGGCGGTCGTGAGCTGCGATGCGCAGCAGCGGCGCACCAACACCGAGGTCGCAAACTACGCTGGAACACAGAACGCGACCCTGCCCCAGCAGAGAACAGGCTCTGTAACTGCCCTATTTGCTCGATCCCGCCTTCAAGTCGACGTAGTGGATGTCGCCGCCGGTGAAAGGGAAACCCACCCCGCTGCCTGCTGGATAGTCCTTCACCGGTGATCCACTATCGACACCGACGTCGAACGTCTCGACCCCGCCCTGGCTGAAAAATCCGGCTGTTTCCCCCACAGTAACCGTGCGTGACATTCGTCCTTCATCTACCCTCTTGTCATCGACAACCAGCGTGAGGTTGGCACTCTTTCCGCTCGCTGCATCATCCTGATCATATCTTAATGCAATGCGGTGTTCGCCCGGCGAGAGCGGGCTCTTTGCGCGCAAGCGCAGGGTTTCAGCCTCGTACAGCCGATAGGTGAATGCCGGCACATTGTTCTCGATGGTCATGACCCAACCCGCTTCGCGGCCGCCGTCCGCCACGATCGCGCCGCTTGCGGCGTCAGTGACGTTCAGGCTAGCGGTCACGGACCACGAGCGTCCATAGAGTCGGGGGATGTTCCGGTCAGATACTCCGAATGTGCCGGGGTAGTAGCGCACAGCCGTGCTGTCAGCGCGCTGGTTCGTGGGCAGGACACTGGGATCAAGGCTGGGCTTCAGCGGCAGGACCTGGTTGCGCAGTCCCTCCTGCTCGAACAACGCCTTCATCACGGCCAGGCGCTTGGACTCCTGCTTTGCCAGATCGTGCGCCTGGGAGAAATCCCTGTCGAGATTGTAAAGCTCCCAGTTGTCATCAGCGAAAGGCCGGTTCCGCAATTCCATCTGCCACATCGAGTTATGGAATGCCGATGCCAGCCAGCCGGCATGATAGATCGCCCGATTGCCATAGGTTTCGTAGATTTGCGTGGTTCGGCGGCTGGCCGCCCTGGGATCGGCAAACGAATAGGCAATGCTGATGCCGTCGAGGGTCGGTTGCTGCACCCCGTTCAGCACGTCCGGCGCGGTGATCCCGGCCTCCTCCAGCACAGTCGGCATGATGTCCGTCGCGTAGGCATATTGCGTCCGCAAGCCGCCCTTGTCCTTGATCTGATCGGGCCACGTGATCACCATGCCATTGCGCGTCCCTCCCAGGTGCGAGGCGATGACCTTGGTATATTGCAGCGGGGTGTTCATCGCCCACGCCCAGGCTGGCGGATAGTGCGGGCTGTCGCCGCCCTTCGGGCTATTCACCCTGTCGAGCATAGTGTCGGGATTGCCACCCAGCCCCATGCGCTGGGCCCAATAGCTGCTTGCGCCGTATATTGGGCTTTCGCCTGAAGCGCCGTTGTCGCCGACGATGTAAAAGAACAGCGTGTTGTCGAACTGCCCGCGCTCCTTGAGGTCCTGGACGATCTTGCCGACCTGGGCATCGATGTGGCTCAGATAGCCGGCATAAAGCTCCATCAGGCGCGAAGCCGTCCGCTTCTGAAGCGGCGTCAGGCTGCTCCAGGCAGGCAAGCCGGCGGGGCGAGCAGTAAGTCCGGTGTCTGGCGGGATGATCCCCAGCTTCTTCTGCCGGGCAAAGGTTTCCTCGCGCATCCGGTCCCAGCCCTGGTCGAACTGACCCGCATAACGGTCCGCCCAGCCACGCGGCATCTGGATCGGCGCATGGGTGGCGGTCGGCGCGAAATAGAGGAAGAACGGCTTGTCGGGAGCAAGCGAGTGCTGCTGGCGCACCCAGCTGATTGCTCGCCCGGCAAGGTCTTCGCTCAGATGATAATCCTTGCCGGCCGGCCGGAGCACCGGATTGGTACCATCGGTCAGGGTCGGGTCGAACTCGTCGGTTTCGCCGCCAAGGATTCCGTAGAACTTCTCGAACCCCTTGTTCGTTGGCCAACGGTCGAAGGGCCCGGCCTGGGTGAGTTCCGAATCCGGCACCAGATGCCATTTCCCGAACAGCGCGGTGTTGTAGCCGGCGCGGCGCAACAACTCGGGCAGGGTGCTGATGCCTTCGGGAAGCCTGGCGTTGTAACCCGGACGGGTATCCGACGCGTTGGTGACGCCGCCCATGCCGACGCGATGCTGGTTGCGGCCGGTGAGCAATGCCGCACGGGTCGCCGAGCAGATGGCTGCCGTGTGGAACCGGTTATAGCGCAAGCCCTGGCTGGCCAGCGCTTCGAGCGCCGGCGTGCTGATCGGGCCCCCGAAGGTGGACGAGGCGCCGAAACCGACGTCATCCAGCATGACGATGACGATGTTGGGGGCGTCTCGATGAGCCTGCGGGACAGCCGGCGAAGTCGGCGTTGTCACGGGAGATGGCAAAGCCTGCTGTGCGTGCGCTGGAGGCTGCATCATCAGGGCGCAGATTGCCGACGAAATGCTGTATCTCGATTGTTTCATGTCGGCCCTATCACGCCATCATGCGAGCGCGCGCATGACAGCAGGATTAAACCATACACTTTATCTGTCAAATTTGCATTGCCCCAGAATTTTGCGCAAATGGCGGTGGCCAGAGCCGATATGTTAAGTCGTGAGGATTAATTGTGGGTGTGAAAGAGCCATGTCAGGCGAGTCGGTGACGCCTCAGCCAAAGCCCGATTTGCCTGGCTTCAGCCAGAGCAAGGTCGCGTTGATCGTCGCGGCAGAACGCCTGTTTGCCCTCAACACCATCGCTGGGACTTCACTCCGCCAGATCGGTGAAGCGGCAGGCCAGAAAAATTCTGCCGCCGTGCTCTATCATTTTGTATCGCGAAACGGGATCGTCAGAGCCATTCTGGACTATCGCATGGGTCCCATCGACCAGCTGCGCCGGCAGATGCTTGATGATCTGCTGGGGCGTTCTGCTCCGATCGGCATCCGCGATTTATTGAATGTGCTCGTAATGCCCGCAGCCAATGAACTTCGCCCCCGGGACGGAGGGAACTATTATTTCCGCTTTCTGCATCAGCTTTTCCGCAATCCGGCTTTGCTCGAGGAGCTTTTGACGCCGCACGCTGAAGCTTGGCTGACGGCCGAAGGCATGGTCAAGGAGCAGTTGAGATGGCTACCATCGGAATTTGTGAAAGTGCGGGTCAAAAGCCTGGGGCTTCAGAACATATTCTGGATGTCCTCGATCGAAAATGATTTCGACACCAACCGGCTAAGTGTCCAGCATGTCAGTTTCAGGGTCGAATGTGCGATCGACGCGATGCATGCATCACTGATCGGGCCGGTCAGCATGGAGGCACTCGCTGCCGCTGCCGATGCCCAAGTCCTCCTCTGAAATTTTTTCAGCTGTATGGCATGCCGGACATTCCTGCCTGCGGGGCGACCGATATGCGCAAAGGCTTCGACGGGCTTGCGTGTGCCGGTGATGGGGCAAAGTTTCGGCGGGTGGAACAGTCTGGCGCTGGCAACGATGGCACCCCCCCAAGTCAAAGGCGTGGTCAACTTTGTCGGCGGCATTCGCACCAGCGCATGCAATCGGGGGGACAAGGCCATGTTCGATGCGATGGACACATTCGGCCGCGACGCGCGCGTGCCCTCGCTCTGGTTCTATGGCGAACGCGACAGCCTATTCTCGGAACCAGTTTGGCGTACCGATTACGAGCACTTCACCCGCGCAGGCGGCAAAGCCGAACTTGTCGATTTTGGCGATATGGACGATGCTCACAACCGCTCGGTCACGCCGGCCGTATCGACCGCTGGGTGCCGAAACTTGATGCCTATCTGGCCGCGCGGGGGCTCCCGCATCTGGCGATCTATCCTGAATATATGCCGCCGCCACGCCCACCGACGACCAATTATGCGGCGCTGGACTTTATGGTGTCTCCCCATTTGGCCGGCGCTGCCCTGCCGGGCCGAGATCTATCGAGACCTTTTCCAGCGTGCCCTTGAACCCGCTGGCGCCGGACGGCGCCTCGACCACCGGTACGCCGGTGTCGAAGCCGATATCGAAACTTTCGGTATGGGGATCGGCGAAGGTGATCGAGCGCTCGAGCCGGCCGTGCGCCACGCGGCGTCCGTCGATCGCGATCGACAGCAGCCCCCCCTTGCCGAATCCGCCGCCGTCGTAGTCGAAATCGAACGTGACGCGGGCATGCTGGCCGGCCGCGAGCGCGACCGGCGAGAGCAGGGTGAACTGGTCCGAAGGCATCAGCGTCAGCGCGTGATGGATCGCCGGATGCCCCTTCTCGATGGCAAAGCTCCAGCCCCCGAGCTGGCTGCCGGTCGCGGCGATGACCCCGTCGCCGGCGGAGAGATCGGCCGTCACGGTGAAGCCGCGCCCCTCGATCGGCGGCGCGCTATCGAGCGGGATGGTCAGGCCGGCGCCCCAGTAGTCGTAATGGGTGCGCGGTCGGCCATAAGCCTGCATCCAGCTGTTCGAGCGCGCGGGATCCGTACGGTCGTTGATCGGGTCGACGTTATAGTGCGTCGCCTCCTGCGCGAATAGGCGCTGCATCTCCGCCAGCTTGTCGGGGTAGCGCCTGGCCAGGTCGCGGGTCTGGTTGAAGTCGTGAGTGAGATCGTAGAGCTCCCAGGCGTAGCCCGGGGCGCGATTAACCGGGGCACGCTCGACCATTTGCCAGGGGCGGACCTGGGGCGTCGTCGCGGCGAGCCAGCCGTTTCCATAGATCGCGCGGTTGCCGAGCATTTCATAGTATTGCACGGTCCGCCGGGATGGCGCGCCCGGCGAGCTGAACGAGTAGGTGAGGTCGATGCCGTCGACCGGCTGCTGCGCAACGCCGTGGACGGTCTCCGGCGCGGCCACCCCGGCTGCCGTGAGCAGGGTCGGAAACACATCGATAACGTGGCCATATTGCGGACGAAGCCCCCGTTCGGGAATTCGCGCCGGCCACGAGATGACCATGCCGTTGCGCGTCCCGCCGAGGTGCGAAGCGATCTGCTTGTAGAAGGGAAACGGCGTGGCCATCGCCTGGGCCCAGCCGCTGCCATAGTTGCTGTTGGCTTGCGGCCCGCCGATCTTGTCCATGAGCGCCCAATGCTCGCTCTGGGACAGGCGACGATTGGCAAGTTCGCCGCTCTCGGCCAGCGCGCCCGCCGGCGATGCCGCTGCGTCCGGGCCGTTGTCGCCCTCGATGAACACGATCATGGTGTTGTCGCGCAGGCCCATGCGCTCGAGTTCATCGAGCAGGCGCCCGAATTGCGCGTCCTGGAATGCGAGTTCGCCCGCGAATGCTTCCATCGCGCGTTCCTGGAACGCGCGCTCCTGCGGCGCCAGACTGTTCCACCGGGGCAGGTCGGCCGGCCAGCCCGGCAGGCGGGTGTTCGGGGGTACCAGGCCCATCGCCTTCTGCCGCGCCAGCGTCTGCTCGCGAGTCGCTTCCCAGCCTTGCGCGAACTTGCCGCGAAATCGGGCGATCCAGTCGACGGGCGCCTGGTGCGGGGTGTGGGCCGAGCCGGGCGCATAATAGATGAGGAACGGCTTGTCTGGCGCCGCGCCCTTCTGCTGGTGCAGCCAATGAATCGCATCGTCGGCGAGGCGCTGGTCGAGCACCGGCTGCGGCTTGTCGTCGATCACCCTCTGGCCGTCGCGGAACAGGGTCGGCCGCCACTGGTCGGAGTCGGAGCCGACGAAGCCGAAGAAATAGTCGAATCCCATTCCGTTGGGCATGAACCAGTCCGGCCCGGCCTCGCCTTGCAGGCCCTTGGGCACGTTGTGGTGCTTGCCGAAGAATGCGGTGCTATAGCCATTCTCGCGCAGGACCTCGGCAATGGTGGCCGCGCTCCTCGGCATCATGCCGGTGTAGCCGGGCGCGCCCATCGGCAGGTCGGTCAGGGCGCCGGTGCCCACCGCATGCGAATTGCGACCGGTCAGCAAGGCAGCGCGGGAGGGCGAGCACATGGCGGTGGTGTGGAACTGGTTGTAGCGCAACCCTGTCGCCGCGAGCCGCTCAAGATTGGGCGTGGGCACCGGCCCGCCGAATGCCGAGGCGGCCCCGAAGCCAACGTCGTCGGTCATGATCAGCAGAATGTTCGGAGCGTGCGCGGAAGCCTGCGGCATCGCCGGAAAGGCGTGAGGAATGTCGTTGGCGGCGGACGGAACCGCCACGCCACCCTCCTGCGCCAGCGCGACCGGAGCACTCGCCATTGCGGCAACCAGCGCGGCCCACGAAACCAGTTGCCTGCATATCCTTATTCTTCCGGTCATTTCGCTTCCTATCGGACTCCAGTGACTCGTGATTTGTTGGCAGGCTATAAAGCATCCTTCAGACGAAGCGGCGCTGGAGTGCCTGCGATACACGCGCACGAGTTAGGGACACAGCGTCGGGTTGATGATCTTTGGAGCAGTCTTGCTGTTGAATCTCCACTAGACAGGTAGGACCCCTCAGTCGAACCCGAACTGCTCCTGAAGTTGGTCGCCGTCCAATGCATTTTTTAGGCCTGATCTATGCATCGATGTTATATAGATCGCGTGCAGCTGCGTGTCGTTGATGATAACCTTCTGATCAGGAGGCCATTCCAGCCAACTCGGCCAATACCAGCGCCTCTCCCGCGTCAGCGAGTTAGTTCAATCTCATCCGATTCAAACAATCTGAAAACGACTCTGGGATCGAGGGGCTAGGAGGAGGTAGCCGGAATCCTCCGAATGATAGGGGTGTGCTGGGCAAGGTCCACCCCACTACCCTTTGCTGTGGCGCGGCGGTCATCGGCAGCCACATCCTGGTCAAGCTGGCCTCGCCGCACCCGACAGTCGTGGCCCTGGCCGCTTCGCTCGGCTAATCCGGTCGCTTCATCGCCATGACGCCAGCCGGGTCCCGACCGGCGGCAAGGAGGCCGGCGATGGATTGGAGCCACGGCCGCGCATGGCCAAGGTAGTGCAGGTAGCCTTCGCACAGCCAGTTCAGGCCCGGCTCCCCGTCGCGGGTGGTGAGAAAGCGCTGCTTCGGGCAGCCACCCCAGCACAGGTCAAGCTGCGGACATTCGCGGCATTGCCTGGGCAGGGTATCGCGCTTTGCCTTGCCGAACGCCTGCTGGCGGGTCGAATCGACCATTGCCGCCAATGGCTCGCGGGTCAGGTTGCCCAGCTTGTACTCGGGATAGACGAAGTGGTCGCAGGAAAAGACATCGCCATCGTGCTCGACGACCAGCGCCCGCCCACACTCCGGTCGATGAACGCAGACCACACCGGGCGCTCCGACCAATGCGGCCAGCGTCCACTCGAAATTCATGACGAAGACGCGACCGATATCCTTGCGTCGCCATTCGTCGAAAACCGTGGCGAGAAAGCGGCCCCATTCGCGCGGCCGCACGCTGAACGGGGTAACGCCGGCGCCCTTCTCGCCCGACGGCCCCTCGTGCGTGAAGCCCGCGGAAGTATAGGCCGGGCCGGCCAGCCGTTCGACGATCGGTGTGAACTGGATATATTCGACACCCTGGGCCTTCAGCCAGCGATAGGTCGTCTGCGGATGGCGCGAGGAATTGCGATCGACGCAGGCCAGCACGTTATAGGCGACATCATGGCGCTGCAGCCGCTCCAGCGCTGCCATGACCAGCGCATGCGATGGCTCGCCGGAGCGATAGCGGCGATGGTGGTCGTGGATCTCGGCTGGCCCATCGAGACTGAGGCCCACGAGAAAGCCGTGCTCGGCGAGGAACAGCGCCCATTCTTCGTCGATCAGGATGCCGTTGGTTTGAAAGCTGTTCTCGATCATCCGGCCATTGCCGTATTGCCGCTGGAGTTCCAAGGCGCGCCGGTAGAACGCGATGCCGAGCAGCGTCGGCTCGCCACCCTGCCAGGCGAACAGCACCGGCTGGTCGGCAGGCGTCGTGGCTATGGTCTCGCGCACGTAGGCTTCGAGCACCGCCGGCGACATCCGCCGGGTTGCGCGCGTGTCGTAAAGCGCCTCCTTCTCGAGGTAGAAGCAATATGTGCAATCGAGGTTGCAGGCCGGGCCGCTGGGCTTGGCCATCAGGTGAAAGCCGCTGGCGGCCGGTCCGGTCATCGCTAGGCATCCTCAATCCAAAGGTCGGCTCTGCCGCCGCTCATGCGCCAGTCGCCGCCCGCTTGCCCAGAAGAATCGCACCGGTAATTCCTGAATCGTCGCCGAGCCCCGGCCCGGTGACGAAGCGTTCGAAACCGGAATCGAGCTGGCTCGCACGGACGTAGCCGCCAAGTCGGCGCACGGTAGCGCGGCGCAAGGCCTCGATCAGGCCGGATGTCTTCATTACCCCCGCCGCCGACGATCAGCCGTTCCGGCATGTGCAGCAGCACGAGACTGGCGGCGAACTGGGCGAGGTAACCGGCGCGGGGCGAGTTGGTAGCAACCGCGAGCTGGAGGCAACTGCACGCAGGATCGTCCGTTGAGAGACGGGCCCGATTTTGGCGCCGTGAGGTCGTGTGGGGAATGGGCACGCTTGATCCGGAGCCGAGGGTCTCGCCAATCGCCGAAACGGTGGCCGTGCGCGGCCTAGCAGGAGACGTGCCGGTAAGTTCGCCAACATGTGTGCCAGCCTCACGGACCGCCTGCGGTAATCTGCATCTGTCCGGCGAGAATGAGGAATAGGTCGTCATCCCAATCCCCTTGCTTGATGATGACAGCACCAGCGGCAAGCTCCTGCAACTCTCCCGCAGCGACAACCTTCTCCGCAAGCTCAGCATCGTTTGCAACCAAGTCCTGACCGCAGACCGCTTCGAGGAGCCTGCCTTTATTTTCATCACCACTGAACCGATCGAGCAGTGCTCCCATACGTCTCTCCACGACCTTAACGTAGTCCGCAAGATTTCATCTTGCCACAGCACGTCTCACCTGCGGCCCGGGCCGCCTGCCAGTATTTTTCAAGGTGCAACTTTCGCTTCTGCTCGCTGGCAACAAGCTCTAATATGAGTGCCCGATGTTCGCAGTCCTTCCGGACGATCGGCCATCTGCGCCGACTTTATGCCTGCATCCCCTTGGGCAAGGCGCCCGCCCATTGATCGGTTTGCCCTTTTTGTCGAAGAAACGAAGATTTCGATCTGTGATCCAGGAAGGCTCACCCAGATAAGCGGCGGTATATTCCTCTTCGATCCCGAGCTCGCGCGTCGCGATGAGTGCTCTTTCGTGCCATTGTCCCGCATCACCGTGGTCAAGTGCATGCGAGGGCGGCCAGATACCAGTCTTCTCGGCGGTCGATTGGCAGAAAATATATTGCCGAAGCTGCTCCCACCACTGAAATGCCGTCTCGTTGGAGATTATCTCGAGATTGCGGAGCCCGAGGCAGAAAGTCTGATCACGCTGAATATGCCGCTCGGGACAACGCGCGAGAAACTTGGTTCCTGGTGCTTGCTCGCGCACGGTGAGCGTGGAAAATCCCTGGATGCACAGCTCGACTCCGGTGGCCGCCTATACGGTGCCGGACACCCGTGCCGTGCCGACTAAGGCAAGTGGCAATGATGGATGGACGCGGAAAATCGGAGGATTGCCAATACCAAACGACGGTCTGCCGGATGGTGGTGCCGGCAAAATGCGCCACGACCATGCTGATCGATCCCGGTGATGCGCCCGGTCCGCCCGACGACTCCCGCGCGAATCTGGGGGTCACGTCGCTTCGATAGTCTACTTGCTCGAAAGGATGGGCATGCTGGATTCCGAACTCCAGGAATGGTTCGTGACCGAGGTCCTGCCCTTGGAACGGGGCATCGCAGCTTACCTCGGTAGAAATTCTTACCAGGGCGACGAGGCGGAAGACCTGCTGCACGACATCTATGAGCGAGCTGTTGTCGGCGCCCGCCGGGCCCGCCCATTGCAGACCAGGGCCTATCTGTTCACGATTGCCCGGAATTTACTGATCACGCGCGCCAAAAGGGCGAAAATCGTCCAGTTCCAGCTCATTTCGGATTCGCCGGAGGAGATCGACCGGGCCTGGGAGCACTTCGACCATTTGAGTCCGGAGCGACACGTGAGCGCCAGGCAGGAACTGGACCGATTCATGCAGGCGATGGATCGACTCCCCGCCAAATGCCGGCATGTCGTTCGATTGCGAAAGATCGAAGGCTTTGCCATTGCCGAGATTGCAGCGCAGCTCGGGGTATCGAACAGCGCTATCGAGCAGCACCTGACATTCGGAATGAAATCCATCGCCGACTATCTGCATGGAGGCTCGGGCCAAGTCCGGCGGAAGCGCGACGCCCCGGAACAAACTCTTCTGAAAAAGACCGAAAATGACTGCTGAGCTGAACGATATCGCCGCTCGATTTATATTGAGACGGGAAGGCGATGATTGGTCTTCGGCCGATGAAGCTGAACTCAAGGCATGGCTTCATGAATCCGCGCGACATCAGGCGGTGTATTGGCGCCTCGAAAGCGCCTGGAACTTTTCGCGTCCACACCGCTTGCTCAAGACCGACGAGAGCATCATCCGGTTGGGGAATAAGCTGCGCCGAAACATGCGGCGGCTTGGAATAGCCATCGCCGCATCGCTCGTTCCAATCGCTGCGAGTTGGTGGTTGATTGGCGCCCTGCCTGACAATCGACTTACCGAAACCTATCAGACCGGCGTCGGAGCACGGAAGGTCATTTCTCTGCCTGACGGCACTTCGATAGACATGAACACCGACAGCCAGATCGACATCCGGTACGACAGGAGCAACCGCCTGGTTGTCGTCGATCGCGGTGAAGTCTATTTCGACGTGGCGCATGATCGCAACCGACCCTTCGTCGTCGAGGCCGGTGATCGAAAGATCCTCGATATTGGCACGAAGTTCCTGGTTCGGCTGGACGGAGAGGTGGTTTCCACCGCTGTCGAAAAAGGGCAGGTGCGCCTGTCGCGGTCCGGAGCAAATCCTTCATCACAGCTGAACCTGATGGCGGGAGACCGGGCGATCGCCAATGGCCTGGCTACCATCACGTTCAGCAACGACATGGCCTACATCGAATCAGCCCTGAGCTGGCGCGAAGGCATGCTGCGCTTCCATGACAGCACGCTCGCCGAGGTATGTGCGCAGTTCAACCGCTACAATGCCACGAAGATCCACATCGCCGATCGGGCAACCGCCAATGTCCGCATAGGTGGCGCTTTTGCGGCCGGGAACCTCGACGGCTTCCTCCAGGTGCTGTCCGACGCCTACGACATCAAGGTGGAGAGGAATTTGCAGGAAATAAGAATTTCCCTGCGTTGATCTGGGGCTATGGCATCCTGGATTGTCTTTCTCACCATAGAAACAAAATGGGGGGAGAGACCTATGCGATATCCCGGAAATCTCGGGTGGAGTCTGCCAGCGGCCATCGCAATTGCGACTAGTGCGACACCCACCTACGCGCAGGCAGCAAGCTTCGACATCCCGGCTAGCAGCTTGCAGGCCGCCCTCGACAGCTTTGTCCGCCAAAGCGGCCTCCAGTTGATCTATCGGGTTGATCAGTTGGAAAATCACACCAGCTATGGTGTTCGCGGCGTGCGCAGCACGGAAGAGGCATTGCGCGAGATTCTGTCTGGGACGGGCCTTGAAGCGCGGCGATTTACATCCGGCGCGATTGCAATAGTTCCAGCCCAACCCAGGCGGCAGAAAGCAAGTGTCCAGGCGTTGCAGGCCTCGCCGGGAGTCGCCGGGGAGCCCGGCATTGCCCCTGCACCGCTGGCCCCTGCCGAACAGGGCCTGGAAGACATTGTCGTCACCGCCCGCCGCACCAATGAGAACCTCCAGACCGTGCCGGTCGCGGCGTCGGTCCTTTCTGGCGATGCACTCTCGCGCCAGGGCATCACCACGGCCCGCGACCTGCAGTTCAGCGCGCCAAGCCTCGTGATCACGCCCGATCCGCTGGGCGGTTCAAGCACACCGATCATCCAGTTGCGCGGCCAGACCTCGCCGCTGGGCACCGACAATACGGTGGTCGAGTACTTTGGCGAAGTTCCGGTCGACGCGCGCGTGATCGCCGCGGGGGTCTACGACCTCTCGTCAGTGCAGATCATTCGCGGCCCGCAGGGTACCCTGTTCGGCAAGAACAGCACCGGCGGCGCGGTCATCTTCACGCCGCAGAAGGCCACTGCCGATCGCGTCAAAGGTTCCGCCGAGGCGACGTTGGGCAACTATGACCTGCGCCAGTTCACCGGCGCGGTGAACCTGCCGCTGATCAAGGACGTGCTTGCGATTCGCTTCTCCGGGCAGATTACCCGCCAGGACGGCTTTGCCACCAATAACAACGGTCCCGATGGTAACGACAAGCACTGGGAAGCCGGTCGGATCGTAGTGAACTTCACGCCGGCAGGCAATTTCGAGAACCAGACGCTGTTCACCTATTTCAACGGCGAGCAGCACCTCAATCCCAGCATCCCGCTGGCAATCAGCGGCACAACGCTGCGCTTCCCTGCGGCCATTGCGGCATTTGCACTTCAGCAGAAGCTGGACCATCGCACGTTCTCGATGTCCGAGGCGATTTCGCCCAACAACGATGACAACCGCAGCTATCTGGTCAGCAACGTGTCGACCTACAAGCTGGGCGACGTCACTCTCAAAAATATCTTCGGCTATTACGATACGCACCTCAATCTGCGCATGAACCAACCGGCGTTCGAATTCCACGACATCGACGTGGCGCAGGACCGGCATCTGCATCAGTACAGCGACGAACTCCAGCTCTCCGGCAACTCGTTCGGCAACAGCCTGAAGTGGATCATCGGCGGCTTCTGGTCGAAATCGCAGAATACCGTTGCGCAGCGTTCGCGGCTGTTCTCGCCCAACATCAACTCGGTCTCGGACTCGACGGAATCCTATACCTCGCGGGCGGTCTTCGGCCAGGCGACCTACGACTTCACCAACCTCGGCCTGCGCGGCGTCAAGCTGACCGGCGGCATCCGCCAGACGTGGGACACCCGGGTTGGATCCAGCGTTCAGATTGTCCCGGTTCCGCAGACCGTGAAGAGCAGGCATGTGAGCTGGACCGTTGGCCTTGACTACCAGGTGACCGACGACATCCTGCTCTACGTCGCCAGCCGTCACAGCTACAAGGCGGGCGGCTTCAACCTGGTGTCACCGCTGATCCCGGCCTCGAGCCTGATCTACGCGCCGGAAACGCTGACCGACATCGAACTCGGCGCCAAGGCCAGGGTCAATATCGGCACCGTCCCAATCCGCGCCAACCTCGCACTCTACCGGGGCTGGTACAAGAACATCCATACCCAGGCGATCGGTTCCTGCGGCAGTTCCTCGACGGGGCAATCATCGTTGATCATCAATGCCGGCAAGGGCTCTCCCAAAGGCCTGGAACTGGAACTTGAGGCGCGGCTGAGCTCGCGGCTGCTGGTATCCGGTTTTTATAACCTGACACTGGGCAAGTACGACCAGTTTGTCGTTCCATTGGTGCCAGGGTGCAGGATTGCGTCGGTACCCGATCTGACCGGCGCCAATTTCGGCAACATCTCGAAAAATACGGCCGGACTGAACGCGACTTATACGATGCCGCTGGCCGGCAACCGGGGGGAATTGCAGATTAACGGCAACATGTATTATCGCAGCGCCCGACTGGGCAACGGGCTGCTGGCATTCAACTCGCCAATGCCGGGTTACACGATCTTCAACGCCCGTCTCGATTACAACCACATCGGGGGTAGTCCTGCCAGCCTCGGCGTTTATGTCCATAACGTTGGCGACAAACTTTATGCGCTGACCCGCAATGTGGCCGTCAACTATGATGTCTGGCAATTCGGCGACCCGCGGACCTTTGGTGTGGTCGCGAAGATCGAATTCTGAGATGCGATGAGACAAGTCCCGGAGTGGAAAGGCGTTCAGCCAGAGCGGCTTTACACTCCAGGCCGACCAGGACGGATCGTCCGCTCGCAATTTGAGCCCGATGTCCGGCTAGAGAGAAAAAAGTCAAGGAGTGCGATCGTGAAGCAAGTTGGCATGGGCCTTATCGCGGCCATAACTCTGGCGGGCTCCGCCTCTTCTGCCCTCGCCCAGACCATCAGCACGATCCCGCCGCCGCGTCCGGTGATCCAGGCGCTGCCGCCCGCGCCGCCGGCCCCGGCCAACCCGGTGTGGGACCGCTTCGCCAGCGACATCCGCGACATGTGGGCCCGGATCTACCAGAACGCGCCGAAGCGGGTGCGTGACGACCCGCAGCACCGGGCGGAAATCTCGCGCCTCCTGCTCGAGGGGATGGCGCAGCAGATCATCGAGGCGCTGGGCCAGGATGGCGATCATCCGGCGTTCTTTCCTCACATCAACTATTACGTCAATCTCGGCCAGCCCAACTCGGACACGATCTACAAGCGCGCGGTGATCACGCCTGGTGGCAGCTATCGCCTGAGAGGCGTGCTGGGCACTCTGGCGATCACCAAGATGGCCGAGCAGGGCACGACCCCGGAGAAGACCGGCGGCGGCGTACTTGCACTTGCCTATCACGATTTCTCCAAGCTTCACGCCGGCCCCGATGGTCGTTTCGACGTAATCCTCAGCCCGATCCGACCGGCTGGCTATACCGGTGACTGGTGGCAGCTGAACCCGACCACCAGCAGCCTGTTCCTGCGCCAGGTCGGGCAGAACTGGAGTGGCGAGGTCGACCCCAAGATATCGATCGAACGGATCGACATCCCGGTGTCGAAGCCGCGCGCCACGACCGCCGAGCTCGACCAGCGGCTCGGCGCAATCCCGATGCGGTCCTACCTGATTGCGGCCTTCCTTATCGATCATGCCGAACAGCTGCGCGAGCAGGGCTACGTCAACAAGCTGCGCACGCTGGACGTCACCAACGGCAGCGCGCTGGAAGGGCAGTTCTACTATGAGGGCGCCTACGACCTCAAGCCGGACGAGGCCCTGATCATCGAATCCAAGGTGCCAGAGCACTGCCGCTATTCGTCGATCATCCTGACTAACGAGATCTACGAAACCACCAACTGGATCGACAACCAGGCTAGCCTGAACGGCTCGCAGTACGCGGTCGACAAGGATGGCATGCTGCGGGTCGTTGTCGCCAATCGCGATCCGGGGGTGCTCAACTGGCTGGACACATCGGGCAACCCGGCCGGCGCCGTCCAGGGACGGTGGACCGAATGCACCTCACAACCGGTGCCGACCACGCGCGTGGTCAAGCTGGCCGACCTGTCCCGGGAGCTGCCGGCCGATACCCGTCGCGTGACTCCCGAGGAGCGCCAGCGCCTGGTCCGCGACCGTCGCGCCGCCTACCTCCAGCGGGCGCTGTGGTAGCGCCCGCAACACGGTGAGCGGGGACGTGGGATGTTTCTGCGACAGCGGGCGGGGGTATGCCGCTAAAACTGAACATTCCGCCTGATGCCTGAATGTCCCAGAGTGGAGTTAGCCATGGATATGATCCGCAACCAACGCTCCTCATTGGCAAACGTCAGCAAATCTACACCCAGATTACTTTGGCGGGTTGCGTTCCTGCTTAGCACAACTTCTGTTGCCCTGGCGGAACCTGTGCAATCCGTAATCACCGACACCCCTGCAGGCCGGGCTGGATTCCCGTCGCGCCCGCAAGCACCCGCCGACGCACCCAATGTGCTGGTCGTCATGACTGACGACGTCGGTTTTGGTGCGAGCAGTACCTTCGGAGGTGCGATTCCAACACCGAATCTCGATCGGGTCGCCCAAGACGGCCTCCGCTATACCAACTTTCATACGACGGCTTTGTGCTCCCCATCACGCGCCGCATTGCTCACTGGCCGCAACCATCACGCGGTGGAATCGGGACATGTCCCGGACCTTGCTACCGGTGAGCCTGGCTACACATCGGTTTTGCCGCCGAGCGCGGCGACCATTGCGCAGATTCTGCGCCGCAGCGGGTATAATACGGCATTTCTCGGGAAAAATCATAACGTCCCTTCGTGGGAAAACGGGCCACTCGGTCCATTCAATCAATGGGGAAACGGCCTCGGCTTCGACTATTTCTATGGATTCCACGGGGGCATGACAGATCAGTTCCGCCCAAGCCTGATCGAAAATACACAGCCCGTTCCGACGCCTACGGACCCGGACTACTTCCTCGATCGGGATCTGGTTGATCACGCGATCTCGTGGATCGAGATGCAGCGCACGACGGGAAGCAAACGGCCGTTCCTGCTTTATCTGGCGCCAGGGACCGCACACGCCCCCCTGCAAGCGCCGCGCGCCTGGCTCGAGAAATTCCGCGGCCAGTTTGCTGGCGGATGGGATGCCTATGCCAAGGAAACGTTCGCAAGGCAAAGACAGCTTGGCCTGATACCGGCGAATGCAGTGCTACCTCCCCGACCGTCAGGAATTCCCGCATGGAGCAGCCTTACGTCGACCCAGAAGCGGGTCTACGCCCGATACATGGAGGCATATGCGGCGGCGCTGGCCTGTTTCGACGACCAGTTCGGACGTCTGCTCGATCGTTTGAAGCAGGACAATGAGTTGTCCAACACACTGATATTATTTGTCCAGGGGGACAACGGCGCGACTCCCGAAGGCGGCCTAAACGGCGCCGTCAACTATCTCGGACACACCAACACCGACCGCGATCTCGCATGGGCAGACCAACACCTGGACGAGATAGGGGGCCCAGCTTCCTATCCCGTGGCGCCGGCTGGCTGGGCGGTCGCACTGAACACGCCGTGGCCTTATTACAAACTGGTTGCTTCCCGGTTGGGCGGGATGACGAACGGTTTGGTGGTCAGCTGGCCCGCGCGAATTTCGCAACGTGGCATACGACATCAATTTACCGATCTGACCGACATCGCGCCCACCCTTTACGATGCCATCGGGATTTCCCTTCCTGCTGAAATTGACGGCGTGGCGCAGATGCCGTTCGACGGGCACAGCATCGTGTCGACTTTTGCCGGTCCGGACGTGGCAACATCGCATACGCGACAGTATTTCGAAATTCAGGGCAATGCCGCCATCTATGACAACGGTTGGCTGCTGGCGACGCGCATGGCTGACAACAATACACCGGGGAATATTGTTGCCGACCCCGACAAACCCTGGCTCTTGTTCGACCTGACTCGCGATCCGACACAACAGGTCGACGTGGCAAAGAAATTTCCAAAAATTGCCGATCGCCTTCGGCAGATATATGATGCCGAGGCGCTCCGTAATCACGTCGATCCACGAGCGATCGGGCTGGAACGGATTTTTTCCTACAACAGACCGGAATATGGCAACTTGCCGGGTCGATATGTATTCAAACCCGGACCTTGGGTGTATGGTGAGGGCACTTTTCCGACCGTGCTCAACCGGAATTGGACGATTACCGCCAACCTGACCGTGCCGGAAAGGGGCGCTTCGGGCACGCTTGTGACACAGGGCGGCTGGTTTCAGGGCTGGGGCCTGCTGGTGCGAAACGGTGTTCCGCAATTCCTCTATCGGCGCGGTGACATGCCTGAACTGATAACGAGGCTCGTGGCGCCGGCAGCACTGCCTCCCGGAAGGCACACTGTGGCCGTGAATGCAAAACGCGACCAGAGCGGGGTGTCTGGAACATTCACCATGACCATCGATGGAACGAACGTTGCCAGCAGCAAAGTGGACAGCTTGTTCGCGTTCAAATTCGGCAATGAGCCCGCCGTGATCGGCCGGGATAACGGGACGATGCTGGATGGAGATCCCTATCCGTTCGCCTGGCCCGCCCAATTGAGCATCACCGTGGATGCCGGCCCCATATCGATTCCAACGACTGCCATTCGCAGATAAATATGTTGGCACCTCCCCATGCCACTCTTGGCCCGGCCCGCTTTTGCTCCGCCGCGCTGGCCTGGAATCCGACCGCCATTGACAGACCCTGTGGCAATGCTCAAGGTGCTAGTGCTGGCCGCGCAGAACAATGTTGCCGATGCACGGATGGAATATCTGATCCGCGACCGGCGCTTCCAGGCTGCAATCATCGTGTGATGGTCGCGCTGCTTGGCTGCCAGCTCCGCCAGCGTCAGGTCGCCCCGAATCGCTTCCAACGCCACCCTCGCCTTGAAATCCGCGCTGTAGCGCTCCCTCGGCGTCTTATGTCGCCGACTGGCTCGCCAGGCGTCGCCCGCACGCCCTGATCGAGGTCGCGATCGGCAGCGTCATCCTGACCATTCCGTTCGAGGTGGCAGGCCTGCTTGCCACCGACGCCTATGTTGCGCTCGCCTTCTTCGCCGGCAGTTTCTTCCTTGCCGGTGGCTATCTGGGGCCGAGCATTGCCGCGGCACATGCCATGGTGCCGTCCAATCTGCGTGCGTCCGCGTCGGCGGTCTGCCAAGGATGAGGTCCTGGCGACCGACGAATAGCGCCATGGAGCGATCATCCCCGGATCTGCTGATGCTGGACTTGGCGGCGGGCTGCGGCCATGGCCGGAATGAGAGCAGGAGGCAGAGCATGGCTGATGATGATTATGTTTATGACGAAGCGACCGGCGAATGGATCAGCGCCGCCGACGCCGCCACGCGCCCGGCGGGCGGGGACGAGGCGGTGGAAGTGCGCGACGCGGTCGGCAATATCCTCTGCGACGGCGACCAGGTGACGCTGATCAAGGACCTGACCGTCAAGGGCGCGGGCCAGACGCTGAAACGCGGTACGCTCATCAAGTCGATCCGCCTGACTGGCGATTCGCAGGAAATCGACTGCAGGTTCGACGGCATCAAGGGCCTCGTCCTGCGCGCCGAGTTCGTGAAGAAGCGCTGAGTGCCGGAGAGCAGTGCCGATTAGGGGCGCGTTCCTTGCAATAAAGGCGTAGGATCGCGCCACGGGCCCCGTGCTCGTCAACATGCAAGGACGAGAGGACTACGCCATGGCCAAGAGTCAGAAGAAATCGAGCAAGGAAGTCCGCAAACCCAAGGCGGAAAAACCCCCCAAGCAGAACGCCTCCCAGCCCAGCCAGAAGACGGGCGTGGTGCGCGGGCTGGAGAATTTCAAGAACCAGTGAGCGTTCTGCATCAAGGGCGGCCTGTAGGACAGTGAATTGGAAAGGAGGCGCCGGCGTGCTTTCAGGTCGCGGCGAGGTGGCTCCGGAACCAGTCGGCAAGTTCTTCTTCGGTGAGGTCGCCAGCGGCCAGGGCGAGCATGGCAACGACCAGTTCGGCATCGGTCGCACCGAGGGCATGGCCGTTCAGCACCAGGAAGGTTTCGCTGACCACTGCGGCGGTGCGCTTGTTGCCATCGATAAAGGGATGGTTGCGTGCGATGCCATAAGCATAGGCCGCGGCGAGTGCCGCCACATCGGGCTCGCCATAATTGGCGAGATTCCGCGCCCGGTTCATGGCGCTGCCAAGTAGGCCCGCATCCCGCACACCTTCCCCGCCGCCATGTTCCGCCAGTTGTTCGGCGTGAATGGCCGCGGCTGCCGCCGGGCCGATCCAGAACCAGTCTTGCACCACGCGCTACTTTGCGAGTTCGCGTAGAGCCCGCTTGCGCCGCGCCATGACCTCGCGGGCAGCCGCCATTTGCGTATCAAAATCCGATTCGGCGACGGATAGCTCGATACCGCGCGGCGTGATGACTACCGACAGGGTTTCGCCAACGGCGGCATTGAGCTGCGCCAGCACTTCCTTCGGCAGGATGATACCGGCGGAATTGCCGACCTTGGTGATCTTGAGGGACGTGTTCATACGGATGTTATAACGACTTCAAGGGCGCACTGCAAGTCGTTCGCTCCAGCAACGCCTGCGCCCCCTCCACCGTGAACGCCACCTCCTGCCCATAGGATAGTTCGAGCACATTGCCGTCGGGATCGGCGAGGTAGCACCAATAGCCGACGGGCGGTCCCCAATCAGCGGCCGGCTTGCGCAAATAACCGTCCGCCGCCGCCAGCGCCGCGCGGCGATCGACCTCGTCCCGGCTCGCGCAGGCGACGCCGATATGGCCGAGCGGGCCGAGCGGCGTATCGATGCCGAAATGATTGCCCTGGATCAGCACGATCACGAAGGGGCGGGTGAGGTCGGACATCCAGGCGACCTCGGTCGGTGGATTGCTCCCATGCGGGTCGCCGGGTCCGGGATCGTCATGGCCGTGGTGGCGGTGGACCACCTCCATGCCCGCATAGCGCGCGTAAAAGTCGATGCTCGCCTGCAGGTCGCGCACCAGCAAGGCGATATGGGTGAGGCCAAGGTCAGACATGCAACGGCCCTCCCACCAGACGCCTCCTCCTATCGCATGCCAGCACCTTCGCACAGTTTGATGGCGGGGCGCGGGTTGTCAAGCCGCTCATCGGACGAACCGCGTTTTGGCGAGCGCCGGGCTTGCAACGAACCGGGCGCTCAGCCGTTGGGCGGGCATATGTCCTCCCCTCCCGCATGAAGGAACGCCGCCATGACGATCAACACCGCATCCGCCCGCTATGAAGGCCTCGGCAAGGACGGCAAGGGCCATATCTGGACCGGCAGCGGCGTCCTCGACGCGCAGCCCTATGGCTTCAACACCCGGTTCGAGGGCGCCAAGGGCACCAATCCCGAGGAACTGATCGCCGCCGCTCATGCCGCCTGCTTCACCATGGCGCTCAGTTTTGCGCTGGCGGGGGCGGGGCACAGCGATGGCCAACTCGACACGACGGCGAAGGTGACGCTGGAAAAGGACGGCACCGGCTTCACCGTGACCCGGTCGGCGCTGTCGGTGGTGGCGCGCGTGCCGGGGATCGACGAGGCCGAGTTCGGCCGCATCGCCGACGACGCCAAGGCGAACTGCCCGATCAGCAAGCTGCTGAACTGCGAAGTGACGCTGGAGCGCGCGCTGATGGGGTGAGGCGCGTGCCGGTCGCCTGCCGTCCAGTGACAGAGCCTTCCCGTAAAATCAGTGCGTTCCCGCAAATCGGGCGCGGTTAGCAGGCTCATGCCGCCAGATTTGTGACGGTGGCCGAAGGTTGCGAAGGTTATGGGGTGGAGTAATTTGTTCGATCCTCCCTGCTGCGGCCGAGGGTAAGTGGGGCGCGGCGGACCCCCGCGCACCCGGCTTGCGGCAAGCACCCCGAGCTTCGGGGGCGGCGCCGCCACCCCGGCCGGCAATCAGCTCACGGGGCGGCGGCTTATCCCCTCGTCCTTGCATGTCGCCTTTGCAGGATTTGGGAACCACATCGCCATGGCACGGCGCGGGGCCTGTAGGACAGGGGGCGGTGGAGGGGCTGGGCTTGACATGTACAAATATCTGTACATATTGCGGGCGAGGAGCGACCCATGCAGACGATCAGTTTTACCGATACCCGCGCCAATCTGAAGGCGGTGATGGACCGTGTGGTGGCCGACAAGGCGCCGGTCGCCATCACGCGTCAGCGCGGCGAGAGCGTGGTGATGATCTCCGCCAGCGAATGGGCGTCGATCGAGGAGACGCTGTATCTGTTGCAATCGCCCAAGAATGCGAAGCGGTTGCTGGAAGCGGTGCGCGGGCTGGAAGCGGGCGGCGGTGAAGAGCACGAACTGATCGAACCGTGAAGCTCCTCTTCTGGCCCACTGCCTGGGCGGACTATCTGCACTGGCAGGGCGAGGACGCAAAGACGCTCGAACGGTTGAACGCACTCCTCAAGGAATGCACGCGCGATCCGTTTCGCGGGACCGGCAAGCCGGAGCCGCTGGGCGGTAACCTGTCAGGCTGGTGGTCCCGGCGCATCAATCGCGAGCATCGGCTGGTGTATCGGGTGAACGGCAAGGGCGAGGGGCAGGCACTGGAAGTGGCGCAGTGCCGGTATCATTATTGAAAGCGTTCTGAATTCCAAAGGGCAGCATAGAATGGCCAAACGACCAATCGACCATAGGCGAGACTCTGCTGGTAGCATGAGCGTCGGCCTACCGGAGGAAGGTAATATCACCGACATTTATAAATTCGGTACAGAACGGATGCTGATGATCAAAGAACGGGCCGCATATGAGATTAAGATGGCAGACACCATTGATCCGGACAGGTCCAACGAGCAAATACCAAACATTCAACAGCGTATCTTGCAGGTTGGGTCAGATAACATGCTGGTTCAAACGATATTATTGACCTGTGGAAGGCTGTTTGATCAAACCTATCTCGCTGACTTTGATTGTGATCTCTTAAAAGAACATGCGTTGAATGCCACACGAGAGATTCTCTCAATGGACCGTACGTTTCAGAGAATGAGAGCTGAAGAGGTGACTCTTGTCAGGCAGCTAGACGGGCAGGAATTGGCTAACGGTTTCATACTCCCGCATTTGAGCGATGCTGAGCAGGACATTAAAAACTTTCTCCAGAGAGCCGACCATTTCACTAGAGAAATGTTTGGGATTACAAGGAAGTTCGAAAAAGATTTTGGCAATGTGGATACTCTTCTAAGTCGTGCGAGGCGGGAAGCGCCTCCGAATGAAGAGTTTGTAAAGTTTTTAGAGCGCGCGTGTCCTTTTGTAAAATTCGTTCGTGAAGCCCGAAATGCTGTTGAGCACCCGATTGCGCAAAAGCACATCGAAATATATAACTTTGAGCTTGATCCGTCAGCTCGCATTATTCTTCCCTCAATCGAGGTCGTTCATCCGAAGTGCGGTGAGCCTCGAACCGGCCTGATTAGCTTCCTCAAAGCAATGATAGAGTCGCTCACAACTCTCTTTGGAGCATGGGTTGCGCACCTTTGCGCTCGGAAAGCGTCGTTCGGGAAATTTGGGGTAACGGTCATGAGGCTGCCCGAGGACAAACGTACGGATAAACGCATTGCCTACTCGTATGCTCTCAACATGGGTGGCGAATGGCATCCAGTGGGGTGACCACAGCTCGTGTTTGCACTATTTCATGGAAAAAGGTCTGTAAACTGGGCTTTCGTGCGCTCAAGAGCATCAGGCCTCCATGAAGGTGATCGCTTCACCGCGCAGCAGGCACGCCCCTTAGTAGCCCTTCGGTGCTCAAATCCTCATCCACATCCGGCCAATGAATGCCATAGCCGCCTGCGCAGGTTTCCCAGTTGGCGCGCTGTTCGGGCGTGGCGTGGAGAAGGCGGGGATACCAGGCGAGCGGCACGGAGATGGTGCGGCCATCCATCAGGTCGACGATCAGGCTATGCTCGTCGCAGCGGGCGTCAAGCACTCGTTCGTCCGCTACCTTAGCCGAAATATTCATGCCATGCCTCCCGGAGCATTTGCTGATGCTCGGATACCATTGCGATTATGCCAGTGATTTCGTGCGCGCGAAAGCCCCGGGTCTTTGCGACCTCCGGCGTATCCAGCCGGACCTTGATCGTGGCACTGCCCTTGTCGATGTGGACGTGGGGCGGTTCGTTTGGCTCATGGCTGAAGAAGTAGAAGCGGAAGCCGCCTTGGCGGTGAATGGTGGGCATGAAACATCCTCAGAGCTTCGAGTGCCGTCTCATCTACCGCCGCGCATGGATCGGCTTTAGGGACATCATTACTCCGCCGCCGGCAAATAAATCTCCCCGCCCTTCGCCTTGAACGCCTCGCTCATCGCTTCCATGCCCTTCTCGGCGGCCTCGGCGGCGATAAACGCATCCGCCTCCTGGTTCTGCTTCGCCGCAAAATCCCGCACTTCCTGCGTGATCTTCATCGAGCAGAATTTCGGCCCGCACATCGAGCAGAAATGCGCCGTCTTCGCGCCCTCGGCAGGCAGCGTCT
>Ga0268264_10000287_pt1 | contig 85050 bp, 69 predicted proteins | sample KBSSwiS32_FD_190357 | JGI IMG/M metagenome (GOLD analysis project Ga0268264, IMG submission 190357) | Switchgrass rhizosphere microbial communities from Kellogg Biological Station, Michigan, USA - KBS Switchgrass S3-2 (SPAdes) (version 2) | ecosystem: Host-associated > Plants > Roots >... | reverse complement strand
CGATGTTGCAGTCGTCGTGGGGGCCGCCCGGTCGTCAGCGATGAAGGGGCCGTGGTGGGTGGATGGCGCACCATGGTGGAGGCTGTCGATGTTCACACCTGCGGCCTCGGTGGCGACAGCGAAGTGTATTTCGACCGCGAGCAACGCCTGGCAGTGGGACCTCGCAAGACGACACCCCTCAGTCTGCTCGCCACGCAGTTTCCAGACCTCCTTCCCGAGCTTCAACGGCTCGCGCAGTCCGAGCGTCCGATGCCCTTTTCTCCACAGTTTGCACATCGCAACCCGGGTCGCGATCCCGGGGCGCAGCTGGATCGGATCGAGCAGCGGGTATGGGAAGCACTTTCCGACCGTCCCCGGCCCGTTGGGGACGTGGCACGGACCGGCCCTGGCGTCGATGCGTTACGGCGTCTGGTGGGGCGTGGGCTGGCAACCATCGCTGCATTCACTCCAAGCGATGCGATGCACGTTCTCGGCAAACAGAACAGTTGGAACACGGAAGCGGCGCGGCTCGGTGCCATTGTCCTTACGACCGAAGAGCGCAACGTGACCGGTCGACGGGAACGCGATACACCCGAGGGGCTCAGTGAGCGCACCTATCAACATGTGGTGCGAGCGGCCGCGCGCGTAGTTCTCGAAACAGCTTTGGCCCAGGATCCGGGTATTGAACCGAAGAATGGCCGGTGGGGCCCGCTGGGCGCCTTGCTCGACAGCGTCGTTGAAGGGCGCGCATTTTCCCGGCTCATCGCTGCCCGCATGAATCTGGGGACCTCGCTGATCGCCATCGGCGCGCCCGTGGGCGCGTACTATCCTGAGGTTGCCCGCCGGCTCGGAGCCGAGCTCATCATTCCGGAACACGCAGCCGTCTGCAATGCAGTTGGAGCAGTCGCCGGCGTCGTATCTGAAACCTCCGAGGTACTCGTCAACCAGACAACATACCAGGTCTTTCGGGTGCACGACCCCGCTGGCAGCCGGGACTACCCGGACGCAACTGAAGCGATCAATGAGGCGACACGGATATCCCGGGCCCTGGCGATTGCAGCGGCTCAGCGCTCCGGTGCGATGGAGCCCAACGTCAAAACATCCATTATCGAGCGCAGGGCACAGGCAGGCACCGATGCTGAGTACCTGGCCGAGGCGGCTGTCCGCTCGACTGCCACCGGCAGGCCTGTGACGGGGAGCAGTCGTCAGTGACGCAGGCTCGAATAAACCTCGTCAAATACCTTCAGCCGCCCGAGATCTGCCAGACTCACTGAGGCGATCGTTTGGCCCAGGTTCTGAGCCGGGCCGGTGTCACCGACGAAAGGACGCCACCGCGGTAGACCGTTGCCGTTGGGATTTCCGGTCTTCACGAAGTTGACCCAGTAGTCGGACATTGCCGTTGCCAGGTGATGATCCGACACACTGGGTTTCCAGGGCGCCAGATCCAGGTGATCAAACACGTACCATAGCTCAGTAAAGTGACTCGCGCCCCAGCCCGGAGGCTGTTGCGTGAACGAGTAATAATAAACGGCACTGTGCCCGGTTTTCGCTTGCAACCGGGCCCATGCCCACATGTCCCAACCGAACCGTAGATCGCGCTCGAAATCGAGCCGCGACTGACGCGCTTGCGCATCAGTCGTATGAGGATAGGCTGCAATGATCGCCGGGGGCAGGGGACCGAAGCTATGCTCGATGTCCGCGGCGAACGTCGCTGATTTAACACTGTCCACGCTCATCAGTGAGCGCGCTTCTTCGGCATTGCAACCAATGAGCATCGGTACATCGTTCTGCTTGCCGGCGGCGAATGCGTCATAGGGGGATGTTGGAAGTATGTAGCCATCGAGTACCGGGTGCGCGATTTCTCCAGCGCTGCCTTCGAGCAGCCGCTCGGCTGGCAGCTTGCGCATCTCTGCCACTGAAGCCATGCCGAGCGAACCAAAATACTTTTCGCCCTGTTGTTCGGCGCCTGCGAGTCCGTATACCGGGGCTATCTGAAAGGGCTCGAATACGCCGCCGCTTTCACCGATGGCGCGTTGGAACAGACCTTTTGCAAGAGGTGTGGCCATCAGGATGCTGACTGCCATGGAGCCGGCGGACTGGCCGGCGATGGTGATGTGGGCGGGATCGCCTCCGAAGGCGGCGATATTGCGTTGGATCCAGTGGAGCGCTGCAATCTGGTCCTGCAGGCCATAATTTCCGGAAGCGCCGTGTGCTGATTCGCGCGTCAGTTGCGGGTGCACCAGAAATCCAAGTGGACCCAGCCGATAGGCGAGCGTGACTACCACAACACCCTTACGCGCCAGCCGATCGCCCCGGTACAGTGGCATCGAGGCCGATCCGTTGCTGTAGCCGCCGCCATGTATCCAGACTAAAACAGGAAGCTGATGTGTCGGTTTTCCGGCGGGCGCCCAGATGTTGAGATACAGGCAGTCTTCGCTCACGGTGGGAGGGGTTTCGCCAGGCATCGATACGCCTTTCTGCATGCAGGCGGGGGCGAATTCAGTGGCATCGCGTGTGCCGGTCCAGGGTCTTACAGGCTGGGGTTCGCGCCACCGCAGATCCCCTAGCGGTGGGGCGGCGTAGGGTACGCCCTCATAAATGTTGAGTCCGTCAGCGTACGTGCCTGTCAGGACCCCCGACTCGGTAACAGCCGTCGGCGCCGCGCTTGCAGCCATCGGCCATAACGCGAGCAGAGCTAACACACGCCAGCGTGCGGGCATAGCGAGTCTTCCGTGAGAATGTGTGCGCAGTTTGAGCTATGGCGTCAACCAGCGGCGAACTGCTCACCACATTCCTCGAACGACTCGTCGCTTTTCAACCTCAGGAGCGCGGCCCGACCGCGCGCACCGTGGTGCCGTCGCGGCCGAACTCAAAGCGCAGGACCCACTCACGGGAGCCCTGATCCGCGGCGGCAAAGCGCCACTTGCGAGCTGCTTCGCTCGCCACGCGATTGAAGTAGTTGCTGGAGCTCGGGTTATCCAGGTTGTCACGGACGACGCGCCCGGAGCTGTCAACAGTCACGCGCACACCGACTCGCACGTGACCGTGAATGGTGCTTCGGGAGCTGGCGGAAACGTTGGGTATCTCTTCGTGGACCGCAGCGCCGCCGCTGTCAGGTGCCGTTGGTTCCTGCCTTGGCGGAGGCGTCGTGGCTGCGTGGCGCCGTGGCGGGGTGTTGGTTTCGTCCGTCGGCGTGCGGGTCCCTGGCGACGTCGTGCCGGTTGTTGCCTGAGGCGGTGGTGGCCCTGTGCGAGCGGCGGCGGGACGCGCCATTTGCCCTTCCGGGCGGCGGCTAGCTTCGGTCGCCTGTTGCGCTGGTGGCGTGTTCTGTTGTGTCGCAGCTGCCTGATCTGATGGAGTCGACTGATTTGATGCAGCCGTTGAATCTGAAACAATCGGCGGTTCGGGCCGTGAAGACTTCTGCAGTAGCTTGGCTCCACCCCAGACAGCCGCTCCTACCACCGCGATCGCAATCACCGCCGGAACCAACACGCTGCGCTTCGATTCCTCATACTCGGAAAACGATCGCACGTCCGCACGCATCGGCGGTGGCTCGGGGATCTGCAGGGGCGGTGCTTGCAACGGCGGAATCACAACCGCCGGCGCTGCAGGTGTAACGATCGGCTGCGGTTGCGGCTGAACCGGTGGCACAGGCCGCCCGGGCCTCGTTCGAGCTTGCAACTGCGCAACGGTAGGCCGATCGGCCGGGTTGGGACTGAAGCATCGCTGAATGGTGTCAGCGAACTCCGGCGGCAGGTTGGTTGGAAAGGTGGGCGGATCGGTGCGGCCACCGAGCCAGGTCGGTGGATACTGGGTCAGTGCCTCCGTCATGGTGACACCCAACGCCCAGATATCACTGGCCGGCGACACGGTGCCGTTATCCGATTCCGGCGGCTCATAAATAGACAGGCGGCGTCGTGCAACCTGCGATACGCCCACCGGGCGAACGGTATCGACCGCCAGTTTGAGCTGATCGTTCACCACCAGGAAGTTCGACGGTTTGAGCTGTCCCTGGGTCCACTTGTCGCCGTGCAGAAAAGCCAGTGCGTCCAATGTGGGCACCAACAGTTCCTGCACTTCATCCGGACCCAGCGCGCGGTAGGGGAGAATCTGGGACAGGGATTCTTCCGCGTATTCCATGACAACGAATAAAAGTTGCTCGCCATCGAGCTCGCACTGCCCGCAGTCGAGCAACCGCATCAAATGGGGGTGCGAAAAGGTGGCGGCCGTCTTCCAGTGCCAGAGCTGCGCCTGGCTGTGCGCGGGATCGACCACCGGAACCAGCTTGATCGCCGCATTCAGGAAGCCCTCTACCGAGGACTCCGTAAGAAAAACGGTGCTGTGGTTCGACGAGCCGAGAAAGCGGCGCAGGGGAAAGATCTCGTTGACAGTCCGGCCTTCCCAGTTGTTGCGCACGTCAGCCATCGTCACCCGGTCCCCTCGGGCCCCATGCCCGGAATCCGTAAAGATATCATCAAGATCGGGTGCGAGGCGGCGGACACGGGTTACGTCAACCCGTGTCCCGTGCGCACAGCCTCAGCTAACGCAGCAATTCAGGCCTTGCCCAGCTCCAAGGGCCGCCCGGTCCGGGCTGATTCATAGATCGACATCATGATCTTCACATCGCGCAGCCCTTCTTCCCCGGGGACGCGGGTGGGCGTCTTCTCGAGGATGCAGCGTGCGAAGTCATCCATTTCGACCGCGAACTGATCGGTCGAGGCGGGGTCGATCACGCGGCCGTCACTGCGCAGTCCCTTGAGCCCGCCGTAGTTGAATGCCGGGTCCAGGGTGAACCAGCCATTCTCGGCCAACACCCGGAAATAACCGGCACTCGCCGCGGCGTACGAGCTGCTGCAGTGACTGACGACGCCGCCTGGAAATTTTGCTTCCCACACCACGGATTCCTCCACTTCGGAGAAGCGCGAAGGATCGCCTTTGGTGGTGGTGGCCGAGATCCACATGGGCTCTTCACCGGTCAGGTAGCGAGTGGCCTGCAGACAATAAATACCAACATCCATCAGCGGTCCGCCGCCGGCCAGGTCCTTCTTCAAACGCCACACTCCCGGTGGGCTGTTGAATCCGAAATGCGCGTCGATGACTTTGACCGCCCCCAGCTCCTTCTGCCTGGCAATGCGCACGCACTCGAGGTGGTGGGGCTCGAACTGGCAGCGATACCCGATTCCCAACAACCGGTTGGCCGCCTTCACCGCATCGATCATCTGCTGGCAGCGCTCGACGGAAATCTCCATCGGCTTTTCACAGAACACGTGTTTGCCGGCCTTGGCGGCCACGAGCGCATTGTCCAGGTGCAGAGCATTCGGCGTGACGACATACACGACATCAATGTCCTTATTGTCGGCGATGCGGTGCATGGTCTCGTAGTTGTAGATGTTCTTGTCCGGGATGTTGTACTGAGCCTTCCACTTCGCAGCCTTCGCGGGTGTCCCGGTGATGATGCCCGCCAGGCGGCAGTTGGCCGTTTTCTGTAAAGCCGGCGCAATCTGGTTGGTGCTGAGACTGCCCAGTCCGCACAGCGCGAATCCCAGCTTTTTGCCGGATGCGGCTGCCAGCGCGCGGGTGACCCGGGTGCTGATGAACGGCGCGGCCCCCAGGGCGACGGCTGAAGCGACGAACTTGCGACGGTTTGTGGCCATTGGCGTTGCGTCCTGCTGCGATAGGGGCCGGGAGTGTGCTGCGACCTGCCACAAAGTACAATGGCTGGCGGTCTGCCGCCGCTGAGGTCAAAAGTGAAAAGAACGCCCCGCAGGCGCCGTAACGCAGTGACGATGCATGAAGTCGCCAAACACGCTGGTGTTTCGCCGATGACCGTGTCTCGTGCCCTGAGTGGCGATGCCCATGTACAGGAGCACATGCGCGCGCGTGTGCAGGCCGCGATCAAGGAATTAGGCTATTCGCCGAACGTCTCGGCGCGCAATCTTGCGCGTGCGGCCACCGTCCACATCGGGCTTCTCTACAACAACCCCAGCGCGGCCTATCTCAACGAGTTGCTCGTCGGTGTGCTGGAGCAATCCAGCCGCGCCGGCTGTCAGCTCGTACTGGAAAAATGCGGGGCCCGCAACGAGCGCACGGCAATCGAGCGTCTGCTCGGCGACGGGGTGGGGGGAGTCATCCTGCCACCGCCGTTGTCTGACTCCAACATCGCGTTGGATGCCCTCAAGAATGCCAAAATCCCATTCGTCGCGGTGGCCACGGGACGGCCGGAAGACGCCGGCCTGTCGGTGCGCATCGACGACATGGAAGCCGCGGCCGCCATGACGCGGCACCTGATATCACTCGGCCATCGCGACATCGGCTTCATTGTCGGTGCCGCCAACCAGACGGTCAGCGCCCAGCGCCGGGCGGGGTTTGAGAAAGCGCTGAAGGAAGAGGGCCTGACACTCCACCCGGAATGGGTGAAGCAGGGCTCCTTCAGCTATCAGTCCGGCTTTGTGGCCGCGGAACAGATCCTCGGCTGCTCCCGCAAGCCCACGGCGATTTTCGCCAGCAACGACGATATGGCCGCGGCCGCGATTGCCGCAGCGCACCGGTTCAGGATGGATGTCCCCAAGGACCTCAGCATCGCGGGCTTCGACGATACCCCGCTGGCGACCACGATTTGGCCAGCGCTGACAACGATCCGGCAGCCAGTGGCGGCCATGGCGCGCAAGGCCGTGGAAATGTTGCTGGAGGAGATCCGGCTGCGGCGCCTCGGGGAGACCCAGGGGCCCTCCCAGCACCTGATGAGCTTCACCCTGGTGAAGCGGGATTCCTCTGCACCCCTCTAGAACTCGAGACGGGGCGAGGCCGCGAAGACGCCGGATTGTGGCCGGCGTCAATTGACGCCCGCTTCTTGATAGCGCTAACATTCGCCCACTCACTGGCCGCATGAGCCAAGTGATTGCGCCTTGCGCAAGGGGGGCTCTTGAGCGAAGACAACACGTTGTGGGCGAGGAGCACGGCTGCGCTCCATGACGCGCCGCACGCCATTTCACTGACCGGGGCCTGCGTTTTCAGGCGCGAAAACTAGGTGTACCTGGGAATCGATGTCGGCACTTCCAGCGTGAAGGCCGTATTGCTCGACGACGGTGGTGCCATTGTCGGCCAGAGCTCCGCCTCTCTGCTCGTGAGCCGGCCGCAGCCGGGTTTTTCGGAGCAGGATGCGGAAAGCTGGTGGCAGGCAACTGTCAGCGCTGTCAAAGGTCTGCCGAAGGACCTGCGGGCGGCTGTCCGCTCCATTGGCCTCAGCGGGCAGATGCACGGTGCCACGCTCCTGGACGACCGGGACCAGCCCCTGCGTCCAGCCATTCTCTGGAACGACGGCCGTTCGGCAGCCGAGTGCGTCGAGCTCGAAAAGCGCGAACCGCATTCGCGTGCAATCACCGGCAACCTCATGATGCCCGGCTTCACGGCGCCGAAGCTGTTGTGGGTTGCCAAACACGAGCCTGCGGTGTTTGCCCGCACGGCGCATGTTCTGTTGCCCAAGGACTTTGTCCGCCTGAAGTTGACCGGCGAGAAAGCCAGCGACCTGTCCGATGCCTCCGGCACGGGATGGTTAGACGTCGGCCGGCGCGACTGGTCCGATGCAATGCTGACCGCGACAGGCCTCACGCGATCCCACATGCCACGGCTCGTGGAGGGCAGTGAGCCTTCCGGTTCAGTCACCGCGGCGGTGGCCGATCAACTTCAGATACCTCGGGTTGTCGTGGCCGGCGGCGGCGGTGACAACGCTGCGAGCGCTGTGGGTTTGGGTGTCGTATCGCCCGGTGAAGCGTTCCTGTCGTTGGGGACTTCGGGTGTGCTGTTCGTCGTCACGGATCAGTTCCGGCCCAATCCGGAGCGCGCAGCCCATGCGTTCTGTCATTGCCTGCCGAAGACCTGGCACCAGATGTCCGTCATGTTGAGTGCGGCGAGCTGTCTCGATTGGGCAGCCCAACTCACGGGCCAGACCGATCTGCCGCGACTGGTTGAAGCTGCTCAGGCACGGGGGGTCAAACGACAGTCGCCGTTCTTCCTGCCGTACCTTTCAGGTGAGCGCACGCCGCACAACGATCCGAATGCCAGGGGCGTCTTCTTCGGCATTCGTTCCGACACGGATGCTGTCGAGCTGGTTGTAGCCGTTCTCGAGGGCGTGGCTCTCGCGTTTGCCGACGGACTGGACGTACTGTTGGAAAAGGGTGGCTCGATCGAGGCCATCAGTGTTACCGGCGGCGGCGCGCGCCTTCCCTACTGGGGACAGTTGCTCGCCGCCGCCTTGAACCGTCCTCTCACTTACCGGGTGGGAGGAGAGGTGGGTGCGGCATTGGGTGCTGCCCGACTCGGCCGCCTGGCTTTGGGCGGCCCACACACGCAGGCTGACATTTGCGTGGCACCTCCGGTGGATCGGGTGGTTGCGCCCGACGCCGCACTGTCCTCACTCCTGGCTGCTCGCCGTCAGACGTTCACGCGGCTGTACCGGGACCTCAAGAACATTTTTGTGGAGTATTCGTCATGAGCCTGTTTTCGACGGTTGAACCCGTACGCTTCGAAGGTCCCAACACCAGCAACGAGTTTGCATACCGTGTGTATGACAAAGACCGTGTGGTACTGGGCAAGCGGATGGAGGAATGGCTGAAAGTCGCCGTCTGCTACTGGCATTCATTCAACTGGCCCGGCCAGGACATCTTCGGCGGCGGCACGCTGCCCCGTCCGTGGCTCGGCGCCACCATCTCTCAGGAAATGGCAGACACCAAGCTCGAGGCCGCCTTCGACTTTTTCAAGCGGCTCGGTGTTCCTTACTTCACTTTTCACGATGTTGACGCGATGGCGACAGCCACCACGCTCAAGGAGCACGCCAACAATCTGAAGAAGATCGAGGCGGGGATGGCCGCGAAGATGTCCGCCACGGGCGTGAGGCTCCTGTGGGGTACCGCGAATCTCTTCAGCCACCCACGCTACGCGGGCGGTGCTTCCACGAGCCCGGATCCTGAGGTGTTTGCCTGGGCCGCTACCCAGGTTCGCTGCTGCCTGGAGGCCACACACCGCCTCGGCGGTGAGAACTATGTGCTCTGGGGCGGCCGTGAAGGTTATGACTCGCTGTTGAATACCAACCTGGGACGCGAGCTGGATCAGTACGCCCGCTTCCTGTCGATGGTGGTGGAGCACAAACACAAGATCGGCTTCAAAGGCACCATCCTCATCGAGCCCAAGCCGTTCGAGCCCACCAAGCATCAATATGACCACGATGTCGCGGCGGTATACGCCTTCCTGCAGCGCTACGGCCTGACCAAGGAGGTCAAGGTCAACATCGAGGTGAACCACGCGACACTCGCGGGTCTGGACTTTGAGCATGAGATTGCCGTGGCGCGCGCTTTCGGCATCTTCGGCTCCATTGACATCAATCGCGGCGACCCGCGCAATGGCTGGGACACCGACCAGTTCCCGAACAACGCGCAGGAGCTGGTTCCCTCACTGATCCAACTGGTGCAGGACAAGGGATTCACCACCGGCGGATTCAACTTCGACGCGAAGTTGCGTCGCCAGTCCGTCGAAGCGACCGACCTGTATCTCGCGCACATCGGCGGTATCGACACCATCTCGCGCGCATTGCTGGCCGCGGCCGACATCGTCACGGACGGCGCGTTGGAAAAGCTGAAAGAGAAGCGTTATGAGGGATGGGGCGGCGAGTTGGGCAAGCGCATCACGAGTGGGGAGCTGAGCCTGGCGAGCCTTGCGGACCTGGCCACGGAGAAGGGTTTGAATCCGTCCCCGCGCTCGGGCAAGCAGGAACTGGCCGAGAGCATCATCGCCCGCCATTCGAAGTACTGATAAGGAAAGGGGCCGCTCCGCCATGGGGAGCGGCCCCTTACACCTTAGGCGACCTCAACAAACCAGCAGCTTCCTTCGGACGTTGAGGGTTTGCGTCCCGTGGAATTCAACGCCATCGAGCAGCCCTCGCCGAATCGACCGTGGGTGCTGAGAATCGATTCAATGAGTTTGAACGCTCAAATGTAAACATCGAAGCGGCTGTCGCGACGTTCGCTGGAGGTAAAGTCAACCTGGGTGTTCGATTGAACAAATGTGAGCCCCCTCACTGGTACGCGACCCATGTGGTAGCGCTACCTTTCTGACTCGAGTATATGCATACTCTCCATTGCATGGCAACAGCATTCGCCCGCATCTGCGCCGTCACCCTCGGCATCCTGGCATTGCCGCTGCAACTGTCCGCCGCTCCAGCCGGGCCTGTTCGTCTGACCAATGAGCAGGATCACAACAGGGTCATGCAGCTGTTGCAGATCACGACTCTGCGCCGCGGTCCCGATGGCGATCCGACCTCGCCGCGCGCGGCGAATTTCGATGAAAGCAAGGTCGATTCCAACTTGCGGCTCCCGGATCCATTGTTGCTTCGAAACGGCAAGCGGATCACCAGCGCTGCGGCGTGGTGGAAAAGCCGCAGGCCGGAAATTGTCGCGGCATTCGACACTGAGATTTACGGGCGTGTTCCCGGTAACGTGCCGGCGGTTGCGTGGCGGATTGTCACGGAAACCCATGAACAGGTCGGTGGTGTCCCGGCGACGGCCAAGGAAATCACGGGACACCTGGACAACTCGGCCTATCCGGCCATTGATGTCAACATTCAACTGACCCTGGTGACTCCGGCCAAAGCAGGGGGGCCTGTCCCTGTCATGATGGAGTTGGGATTGAGCGCTGAGGCGCTGGCTGCCCTGAAGAAGCGCTTCACACCCGAGCAGTGGGTCGCTTTCCAGGGCACGGGTCCCGACTGGCGCAGCCAGCTCCTGGCGCGGGGCTGGGGATACGCGATCCTCATTCCCACGAGCATTCAGGCCGACAACGGCGAGGGTTTGACGGCCGGTGTCATCGGTCTCACCAACAAAGGCCAGCCGCGTTCGAGGCCGGATGAGTGGGGTGCCCTGCGGGCGTGGGCCTGGGGCGCGAGCCGCGCCATGGACTACTTCGAAACCGAAAATGCAGTTGATTCGCGCCAGGTTGGAATCGAAGGGCTGTCGCGTTATGGCAAGGCGACACTGCTCGCCATGGCCTACGAGCCCCGATTTGCCATCGCGTTCGTAGGCTCTTCCGGGGCCGGTGGCGCCAAGATCTGGCGGCGCAACTTCGGCGAGCAGGTCGAGAACCTGGCCTCGGCTTCCGAATACCATTGGATGGCACCCAACTTCCTGAAGTATGCCGGTCCTCTCACTGTAAATGATCTGCCCGTGGATCAGCACGAGCTCATCGCGTTGTGCGCGCCGCGTCCGCTGTTTGTCAGTAGCGGCTCGCAACGGGTCGAGGGTGGTTGGGTGGATGCCAAGGGCATGTTTCTGGGGGCTGTCAACGCAGGTCCCGTCTATCGCCTGCTGGGTAAGAAGGACCTCGGGACCCAGGAGTTCCCGCCCATGGAAACAGCCCTGATTGACGGGGACGTCGCATTCCGGCAGCACAGCGGCGGGCATACGACCGGGCCGAACTGGCCGACATTTCTGACTTTCGCGAGCCGCTACATCCAGGTTCACAACTGAGCTCGAGTTCCGCGGGGACTCGAGTTCCGAGGGGGGAAGATGAGGGGGTTAATCGCTTCAGCTCTGTTGCTGTTGGCGTCATATGCCAGGGCTGAGGGCCTGTTTGAGAGTCAAAGTGATGTCGGGAGCGTGATGCCACCGGGCACCGCCTCATTCAACGCAGCGACGAACACTTACACGCTCACGGCCGCCGGTGCCAACACCTGGTATCACGTGGACAACTTCCACTACCTGTGGAAAAAGTCCGCGGGAGACATGAGCCTCACCGCTGAGGTGTCATTTCCGCCCGTTACCTACGATCACGCCCCCGACCCGCATCGCAAAGGCATCCTGATGTTCCGGCAGACGCTGGACGCGGGCGGCGCGTATGTTGGAGTGGCGCAGCATGGCTCGGGATTGATGGCGTTGCAGTTTCGGCGGCAACGGGGCGCCAACTCCGAGGATGTCGAGCTCAACATCGAAGCTCCCAAGAGCATCCAGATCGTGAAACAGGGTGATGTGTTCACGATGTATGTCTCCATGAAGGGCGAGCCGCTGCATCCGGTGGGCGCCTCCGTCGAGCTGCACCTCGAGGAGCCGTTCTATGTCGGGCTCGGCGCGGTTTCCCACGATGTCAACACGACTGACAAAGTGGAGTTCGCGCGCGTGAGCCTGCAGCGGACCGCGCCCGTGCCGACGACTTCGAGGCAGGTGGTTTACAGCACGCTGCAGACCATTTCCATCAACGACCAGTTCCGGCGAGCGCTGGTGGTTCGCTCAGTTCCGTCCCATATCGATTCACCCAACTGGGCGCCGGATGGAAAAAGCATCTATGTGCACGAAGCAGGGCACATCCAGCGCGTGCCCTATTTGAACCCGCCTGCCGGCGGACCCCCGCAGATCATCGACACGGGCAAACTGGTCGGATGCTCCGGTAACTACGGCCTGTCACCGGATGGCAAATGGATCGCCGTGAGTTGTAGCGAGGTCAGCGGGGCACCCCATGAGGTGTTCCTGCTGCCGGCCCTGGGCGGTGGAACACCTCGCAAGGTCACCAACACCACGGCGTCCAGTTACTTTCATGCCTGGGCGCCCGACAGTCAGAGCCTTGCATTCACCCAGGGCAGCGCCAGCAAAGCTGACATTTTCACCGCGCCGATCGACGGCGGTCCCGAGCACCGGTTGACCACCGATACTGTGAATGACGGACCTGACTACACGCCGGACGGCAAGTTCATTTATTTCGATTCGTCGCGCTCAGGCCAGTTGCAGATCTGGCGAATGAAACCCGATGGCTCGGCGGCCGAGCAGATTACGGATGACGATGGAGTCAATCATTCGCCCCATGTGTCACCGGACGGCAAGGCCGTTGCCTTCCTGAGTCAGCAGGTTCCCGACAGCAACGAAATCGTCCCCATGGCGCTGAAGGTCATCTCCAGCAGCGATGGACTGATTCACACGGTGGCCCACTTTCAGGGCAATCGCGGCAGCTTCCAGATGTACGGGTGGGGCGATGCGACGCACCTGGCATACGTGAGCTATCAGAAGCTGCCGGAGGGTGATCACGGGGGCGCTGTCCGGCCGGCGATCACCGGCGTTTCTCATATAGCCGTCTACGCGGCTGACGTTGCCAAGTCCGAACGCTTCTACGTCCACGACCTGGGCGCAGTCGCCGCCCCGGACCCTGAAGCCCCAAGCGGCCACCGTTATTATTTCGCGCCTACTCAGTTCGTGGAGGTCCTGCCGCTCCCGGACGGCCCACCCTCCATCAACCGATTGGACCACGTCGCATTCACCACGACCGACGCGTCGCAACTGCGGAAGGACCTTGCCGGGCAGAAGATCAAAGTGCCCAGGGACGTGGAGCACGGCGCAGACGGCAGCCGTTGGTTCAGGGTGACCGATCCGGAAGGCAACCAGATCGAATTTGTGCAGCCGCCGGCCTCACTGCCCGATATTCCCGCCAACCCTCTGTCGAGTCACATCATTCATGTTGGCTTTATTGTCCACAACCGGGAACTGGAGGACGGATTCTTCCGCAAGGTTCTGGGCTTCAGGCCTTATTGGTTCGGAGGCATGAAGGACGACAATCCCACTTGGATCTCACAGCAGGTTCCTGACGGCACAGACTGGCTGGAATACATGATTGTGGGTACACCCGATGGCCGGGGAATCCCACCCACCCTGAGTGGCGCCAACCTCGGCGTGCTGAACCATTTCTCCCTGGGCGTGGCCAACGCCGAAGATGCCTACACGCTCCTGTGGAAGGCCAATCGGCTCGATAACCAGTCCAACACACCCAAGATCGGGCGCGACGCGAAGTGGCAGCTCAATCTGATCGACCCGGATGGCACACGCGCGGAGGTGATGGAATTCCATGCCATTGGAACGCCGTGCTGCTCGCCGTTCACCGCCACTGACCCGTTGAAATGACGACGCCCCTCGCACGCGGTCGCTGCCTGACGTCCGATCAGCGTGCCAGTCCGCGATCGATGACATCCAGCAACTCATCATCGTGGTCCTGGCTCAGCTCCCAGAACATCACCCCGCCCAGGCGGTGCTGCAACACGTAGCGCGCCTTGAGTGCAATGGACTGCGGATCGTCGTACGAGATGAAGACGCGCGAGGCTGAATTCCACAGATAGGGTGCCTGGGCCCGATTGTCCCAATAGCGCACGAACCCGTTTTTGCCGATGAAGTGCTCGACCAGGTCGGTGTAACTGTGCTCGCCTTCGAAATGGTCGTAAGGCTGGTTCACGCCGTTGTTGCGGGCCGTCACGCCGGCGAAACCGCGGCCGTAGAAAGCAACACCCAGGACGATCTTCTCCGGCGGTACACCCGCCGCCAGGTATTGAGAGACGGCTGAGTCAGTGTTCCGATCCCGGGGGAGGGCGTGCTCGGCGCGATACAGCCCTGCGTGATGCCCGGTAGTCGGCGTGAGGCTGTTGAAGAAGTCGTAGCTCATCAGGTTGATCCAGTCGAGATACGCCGTAACCCGATTCAGCTCGATGTTTTCGACGTACTCGCGGTCCGCCGCGGCAATCGTCAGCAGATAGTGATCAGGACCGGCGCGCTTGCCGGCATCCAGTGTTTCCCGCAACACCTGCAGCAGCGAAGTGAAATTCTGTTTGTCCTCCGGCCGGTATTTGATTCCCGCCGTGCCCAGTCCGGGGTACTCCCAGTCGATGTCGATTCCGTCCAGGGAAAACTCGCGTAATACCTTGGCCGCGCTGTCCGCAAAGGCATGGCGCGAAGCGTCGGTGAGGGCGGCATCCGAGAAACCTTCGGCCTGCCAACCGCCGACGGACAACAACACCTTCAGCCGGGGGTCGCTCTTCTTCAACGCGCTCAGTTTCTGGATTGCGGCGGCCGACTCCACGACCACCCGATGGTTCGCGTCGATGTGAGCGAAGGCGACATTCAGGTGGGTGAGCTTCTGCGTATGAATGGTCGGCGGCGGGTTCCCACTCGCGACATACGCCACCACGCGCTCGTGCGCGCAAGCATCGAAACAGACAAATACCAGCAATGACAACCAGGCATGTGCACGCATCCGAAGGGCCCTCCAATTCGAAGACTACCTCTGTATCACCCTTTGAGCAGCCTTTACGCGAGAACGGTTCCAGGGATAGGATGCGCAATATACGAATGGGAATAACGAAACCGAGCCCTTTTCATCGTGCATCGATTCAAAAACAACGCGATCGCCTTCGGGGTGTCAGTGGCCGTTGCAGGTGCGGCGCACGCCGAAGCGCCGCCGGCTGACGATACTTTCTCTCTGGGCACCGTAGAGATCATCGGCCATCGGATTGCCGCGGACACGGCAGTTACGACTGAGACTGTCAATGCCGGGGTCCTCGCAGATCGGCATCGGGACGACCTGTCAGAAGCGCTGGACCTCATTCCCGGCGCTGCCATCCAGAACACCGGCGCGCGGCGCGAGCGGACGATTTCCATTCGCGGCTTCAACAGTCGCCAGATCCCTCTGTTTATTGACGGCGTGCCCGTGTATGTGCCTTACGACGGCAATGTCGACCTGTCGCGCTTTGGGGTGGATTACATCTCCCAGGTGGTCGTGAGCAAGGGACTCGCCTCGCTTCTGTATGGGCCCAACACACTGGGTGGCGCGATCAACATCGTCAGCCGCAAGCCCACTGAAGGCTTTGAAGCCGCGGGCCGCGCCGAAATCGAGGCCAACGATCACTTCGACACCGATTCAAATCGGGTCAATGCGTCCGCGGGCGGGACTAATGGCCGCATCTACGCGCTCATTACCGGATCCTACGGGACGTCCACCGGCTACAGGCTTCCGGATGCCTTCATGCCTGTAGCGGCGCAACCTGCCGGAGAGCGACTGGATGCCTCCGATCGCGACACGCTCATGACGGCGAAACTCGGTTGGCAGAACGAGAACAATGAGGTGGCTTTGAGTTATTACCGGCAGGTGGGCTCCAAATATGACCCGCCCTATGCCGGTCAATACCTCAAAACCAACGCGCGTCCGGATGGCGTTCAGGTGCGCTACTGGAAGTGGCCTTACTGGATGAAGGAAAGCATCTACCTCGTGGGTCGTGATGCAATTACTTCGCAGGGGACTCTACGCTGGAGGTTGTTCAACGACACTTTCCGGAACTCGCTCAGCTCCTACGACGACGCAACATTTACGACTCACACCCGGCCATATGCGTTCTATGGCAGTGTCTACAACGACTACAGCTACGGTGGAAATGCCGACTTCGAGTGGAGCTGGAATGAACAGCACACCACCCGTATCGCGTCGCATTTCAAGCGGGACGTTCACCGCGAGTTCCAGGCGCTGCCGGCGTTGCCTGTCATGCATCTGGACATCCCGACATACGATGTCGCCATCGAGCACGAGTGGCGTGTGTGGTCGGGGCTCTCGCTGACTCCGTCCTATTCGTACATGTGGCAGCCAGAACAGACCGTTCAGGTCTACAACAGTAACGTCAAAAGTTACTCGTCGATTGCCACGGACCGCGCCTCAGCCAACAATGGTCAGTTGGTTGCCAACTACCAGGTCCGGGAAGGGCTGTCCGTGTTTGCCGGTGTCAGCCGCAAGACCCGGTTTCCCACCATCAAGGAGCGATTCTCCGGTGGCTTGGGCAGCGTGGTACCAAACCCCGGTTTGAAGCCGGAGAGCGCGCTGCACGTCGAGGTGGGCGCGCAGGAGAAAGGGACCCACTGGTCCGCGAGATTGGCTCTGTTTCAGAGCAGGTTGCGCGATGCCGTGCAGTCGATATCGCTGGCTCCCACAGCCTGCAGTGTCTCGCCTTGCACGGAGCTCGAGAACATAGGCAAGCAGCGTAACCGTGGCTTCGAGCTGACCGGAACGTACTCACCGGTTGACTCCCTGCACCTCACCGGCGAGATCGACCTCGTACAGATCGACTACATCGACAATCCGGCACTGAAGCCGGTTGGCGCACCGGAGAACAAATACCGGTTGACGGGCGATTGGAATTTCCTGCCGAAACTGTTTGTCCGGGCTGACTGGCAGCACGAATCTGCCCGCTTCAGCACCAGCAATGCCACGCGGGTCGCGGCTTCGTTCAATCTGGTCAATGCGTTCGTGCGTTTTGAGCCATCGAGTCACTTCGGGGCGGAGATCGGCGTGCGTAATGCAACAAATGAGTTGTACGCTTATGAGGAAGGGTTCTACGAGCCTGGCCGAACCTGGTTGGCCCAGGTGGATTTCCGTTTGTGAGCAAGGGAGTAACCATGCGTGCTGCAGTCCTGTCGTTGTGCCTCATTGGGTTTGCCACATCTGCGTTGACCGATTCTGCGTTGGCAGACGAGGCGGACGGGTGCAAAAAGTTCGCATGGGATGTGTCTCACGAAGTGGCCGTCATGAAACAGACGCCCGCACTCATTACAGCTGGCACCAAGCCCGGTGCGCAGGCACCGCTCGTGAAGCTGGACAAGCCGTATGAGCTCGAGTTGTCACCGCAGTCGGGAGTCACGTACAGCGCTCAGCCCATGAAGCCGACACTCAACGACAGTGCGCAGGGTGGCCTGGTGCGTTTCCATACTGGCAAGGCGGGCCTGTATCGCGTAGCCATCACGACCGGCCATTGGCTCGACGTCGTGGACGGTGACACGCCGATCAAGTCGAAGGATTTTTCAGGTTCGCGCGAATGTCCGCGCCCGCACAAGATCGTCGAGTTTGAATTGCCGGCCAACAAGGACCTGGTACTGCAGTTCAGTGGTTCGACGGACCCGTCAGTCGTTGCGTCAATCACGCCGGTTGCGGCGTCTTCGCCAAACTGAATCTCACGGCACTCGCCACCGCGCTGGTCGTTTTGGGCACCCACGTCCAGGACGACGCTCATCCGCCTCACCCGTGGCGGGTGCTTACGGCACCTGAGCAGGCGCAGTTCAATACCGGGTACGCGGTGTTCAATACTGAGTTTGCGCCGGCGAATGATCCACCTGGGCGCGTTGATGGGCTCGGACCGATTTTCAACTCGCAGAGCTGCGACTCGTGTCACAACAGCCGCCGGCGCGGACGCGGGCCCCGTTCCGACGGGGAGGCGCCCTCCGATCTGGTGATGCAGCTCGGGCATTTGACCCAAGGACGCGTCGTGCGTGGCAACGCCGACTACGGATTTGTGTTGAATGTGTCGTCGACCAAGGGCTTTCATGCGGAGGCCCAGGTGTCGATCACGTACCGAACCACGGCGATAAAGCTCGCCCACGGCTCAACCGTCGAGTTACGCGAGCCACAATATCGAATAGGCAACCTGGATGGTCCCAACCTGGTGCCCGACACGGTGTTGATGCCGCGGCTGCCGCCGCTGGCAATGGGCGATGGCCTGCTGGAGTTGGTCCCAGCTGCAGAGTTGGAGCGCGTCGCCCGCGACGAAGCGAGCTCGCCCGATGGAGTGCGCGGCCAGCTCGCTTGGCTGAGTAACGCTTCAGGCAATGTGCCACCGGCTGCAGCGAAGTCCGACCGGGCCCGCGACGCGGCTGACGATCGCGCTCACCGGCCGGCGGACCCCAACGTTATCGACACACCGACCATCGCGGGGCCGCGCGCTGCCGGCACTCGGCCGAACGGCGCGCCTCGTTTACTGGGCCGCTTCGGCTGGCAAGCCAGCGAGCCCAGCGTTGCCAGCCAGGTAGCCGTCGCCTTCGCCCGCGAGATGGGCCTCACTAACCCGCTCGAGTCCCATGACGACTGTGCGCCCTCTAACGCGCTGTGCAAAACAGAACCCTCAGGTGGCACTCCCGAAGTGGAACCTGACCTGTTTGACGCCGTGGTCAATTTCGAACGTTGGCACGCCGTACCAGTACCGAAGGAACCAGACCTGACCACTGGCGGCGCGAAGCTCTTCGAGTCAACGGGCTGCACCCGATGCCATCGGACCACACTCAGCATTGACGCCAACAGGGTGATTCATCCATTCACGGACCTGCTGCTCCACGACATGGGGCAGGGCCTTGCCGATCGAACCACCGCCGATGTTATCGTGCCCAGTCGATGGCGTACCGCGCCTCTATGGGGAATGCATGCCGTCGCAGTTGCGACCCAGTCGCAGCACTATCTGCACGACGGTCGGGCCCGGTCACTCGAAGAAGCAGTCTTGTGGCACGACGGGGAAGGGCGCTCCGCACGCGATCGGTTCGTGACGCTCAACGCCGAGCAGCGTCACACGCTCGTCAATTGGATCAACACGCTCTAACATAGCGACACGCCTGACGGTGCAGCAAACGCAAGGCCAGGGGTCTTGCGGCCGGCTCCGCGTGCGTGCCCTACGCCCCTCAGCTAACCCGAGGTCCGCCAGCAAAAGGCGTTACGCGTGTTTAGCCAAAAACTCCTTCAACATCTGCGCCGTTTCATTGGGGAACTGATCCACAAAGAAATGTCCACCGGGTAGCGATGCCTCAGTAACATCAGCACAGCGCACCCGCCATTGCGCGGGAATGTCGAACAACTTCGCCATCTGACCCGCTGACCCATAGAACACGAGTGTCGGGCATTGCACCTTGCGGCCCAGGCCCATATCAGCCGTATCCAGCTCGAGGTCAACGCTCGCGGCGGCGCGATAGTCGGAGCACGACCCATGGATCATGGCTGGATCGCGCCACGCGCGCCGGTACTCCGCCAACATCTCCTGGTCAAACCGCTCGAGGCTCGTCGCTCCCCAACCCGCCAGCTGATACTCGTAAAAGAAATCCGGATCGCTGCCAATGAGCCGCTCCGGAAAGGGTTCCGGCAGAGACAGGAAGTACCAGTGCCAGTACGAGCCCGCCACTTTGCGGTTGGTTTCCATGAACATGCTGTGGGTGGGCACGATATCCATCACCGTCAGTGTCAGGACGGTGTCGGGATGATCGAGCGCCATGCGGTGCCCCGTGCGGCCGCCGCGATCGTGCCCGATCAGATGGAAGCGTTGAAACCCTAGCGTATGCATCAAGGCAATCTGGTCTTCGGCCATGGCCCTGAATGAGTAGTTGGACCTGTCAGGCAGACAGTGCGGCTTCCCCGAATCTCCGTATCCGCGCAGGTCGGCACAAACGACGGTGTAGCGATCGGTGAGTTGCGGAGCCACCCGCGCCCACATCGCTTTGCACTGTGGGAAGCCGTGGAGCAGTAGCAGAGGGGGGCCGGAGCCCGCCGTGACATAAGCAATGTCGGTACCCCTGACGTTGGTCACAGCTCGCTTGAATCCTTCGAACATGCGGGGGCCTCCTGGGGTACTATACCCCCCTATAGTATCGCTATTGCGGCAGAGCCGCATTTTTTTCAGGAGAGCTCGTCCCGGTGACCCACACGCTGAAAGGTAAAACAAAGCTTCTCAACCGCGTCCGCCGCATCAAGGGCCAGGTGGAGGCGATCGAGCGCGCGTTGGAGGCCGAGGCTGTGTGCTCAGACGTCATGCAGCAGATCACGAGCTGCCGTGGCGCCGTCAATGGTTTATTGGCGGAGGTGCTCGAGGAGCACATCACCTCGCATTTCTCGGATACCGCCGCCAACAAGGAAGCGAGCGAGCAGTTGCTGGGCGTCGTGCACAGCTACTTCAAGTGAGCCAACCGATGCAAAGCGCTCCGCAGTCCCACAGCCACGTGTTTCTCGGCGAGAGACACGAGGCCAATGAGCGCAAAACGTGGGCTGTGATCGTTCTGTGCGGCGTCATGATGGTCATCGAGATTGTGGGTGGCGCTGCATTCAACTCGCTGGCGTTGATAGCCGATGGCCTGCACATGTCCACACACGCTGGCGCGATGTTGATCGCCGCGTTGGCATACACGTATGCGCGGCGACATGCCACGGATCACCGGTTTGTGTTTGGCACAGGGAAGCTCGGTGACCTGGCAGGATTCACCAGTGCGATCGTGCTGGCTGTGATTGCGTTGTTTATCGGCTATGAGGCGATTGAACGCTTTATTTCGCCAGTCCCGATCTCGTTCAACGAAGCCATACCGATTGCGGTAGTGGGATTGCTGGTCAACATCGTCAGCGCGTGGCTGCTCAGCGGGGATCACCATGGACACAGCCATGGAGGTCATAGTCACGGCGGCAGCGGTGGCGTGCATGGGCACGGCCCCGGCGGAGCTGCTCACGGTGGGCCTGACCACGGTGGACGGGGCCACGGTGGGGGCCACGGCGAGGCGCAATACACCGTGGCCCCAGCCGACTCACACGCAAAAGTCTTCGCGCCCCGCGCGACCCATGCTCAGGGCGGCCACGGCCACGCGCATGACGACGGTGGCCACGATTGTGCCCGTGGCGCGCACGACATCGGGGGCCACTCTCACGACCATGGCGATCACGCGCACGGCGGTGCGGCCCACGCGCACGGCGGTGCGGCCCACGCGCACGGCGGTGCGGCCCACGCGCATGGCGGTGCGGCCCACGCGCATGGCGCCGACGACGAGGGCCTGGTCGCCTACACGCCCCACGGCAGCGAGCACGCGGGCACCCCCGCCCAAGCTACCATCCGCGACAACAGCATCCGCTCCGCTTACATCCACGTCCTCGCGGATGCTTTCGTATCGGTCCTGGCCATCACCGGCCTGGTCCTGGCCAAGCTGTATGGCTGGCTCTGGATGGACCCCCTGGCCGGCATCATTGGCGCCGTCGTCATCGGCAACTGGTCCGTGACGTTGGTGCGGGATACCGCAGGAGTCCTGCTGGATGTCTGTCCGGACGAAATCACCCGCGAGCGGGTGCGGCGAACGATTGAAACCGATGGAGACCAGGTAGTGGACCTGCATCTTTGGCGGCTGGGACCGGGCCACTTGGCCGCCGTGGTGGCGATTGCCACGGCCCGGCCGCGGGATGCGACTTTTTACAGGGCACGGCTCGCCTCTTTCGCGTGTCTTTCTCACATCACTGTCGAAGTCACCAGGGCAGACATTTCTCGAGCATGATGAGCAGTCAAAAGGGTCTCCATTACGGGGGATGCCCGGCTATCCCTTTGGCCCCTCGCGCATTGGGAGACCTGGGATGAAGGTCTCTGACCCCCTCTGCGGGGACCGCAAGGGCCAGCCGAACGGCTCAATATTGCTGTGGCGAATGGCCTACAGGCCGTTATCATGTGCGGATCTATACTAGGCGTCGGGCATTGCCTTGGAGTTGTCTCTACGATGTACGAAGATCGGGTCAGCCACAGCACCACATCGGATTCGGATTCGCTGATCCTGGTGGATGAGGCCGACCGCGAAGTCGGGCATCTGGACAAGGCCCGCTGTCACGACGGACAGGGCGTGCTGCATCGCGCCTTCTCGCTTCTGATCTTCAACGAAGCGGGGGAATTACTGTTGCAGCAACGCGCGGCAGGCAAGCGCCTCTGGCCCCTGTACTGGTCCAACAGCTGCTGCAGTCATCCGAGGCGCGCCGAAACGATGGAGACCGCCATCCATCGGCGCCTGTACGAGGAGTTGGGACTGCGCTGTCCGCTGGAATTTCTGTTCAAGTTTCAATATCAGGCGCAGTTTGATGCTACGGGCGCCGAGCAGGAGCTGTGCTCCGTGTTCGTCGGCCGTACCTCCGACCCGGTGCGGGTCGATCCGAGCGAGATTGTCGCCTGGCGTTGGATCAGTCCCGAAGCCCTGCAGGCTGAGCTCGCGGGTCGTGGGGCTGATCGATTCACACCATGGTTCGTCATGGAATGGGAGCGCATCCTGCGCGATCACCGTGACGTACTGACTGCGCTTTCGCAATAGGAGTCAAGAGTTGGCTGTTCCGCTATTTCAAGGCCTGAAGGTCGGTCAATACATTGCCAGCCAGAGACTACGTGGCAACAAGCGTTATCCGTTGGTGTTGATGCTGGAGCCGCTGTTCCAGTGCAACCTGGCCTGCGCCGGGTGCGGCAAGATCGACTACCCGAAAGAGACTCTGCAAAAACGCGTGAGTGTCGAGGACGCGTTGCGCGCGGTTGACGAGTGTGGCGCGCCCATGGTGTCCATCCCCGGTGGCGAGCCGCTCATCCACAAAGAGATGCCGCAGATCGTCGCCGGCATCGTGGCGCGCAAGAAGTTTGTCTATCTGTGCACGAACGCGATTCTTCTGCCGAAGCACATCGACGACTACAAACCTTCCAAATACCTGACTTTCTCCATCCATCTGGATGGCCTGCGTGAGCGTCACGACGAGTCGGTTTGCATGGAAGGCGTGTACGACAAGGCGGTCGCGGCCATCAAGCTCGCGAGAGCCAAGGGTTTCCGCGTAACCATCAACTGCACTCTGTTCAGCGGCGAAAACCCTGATGAGGTCGCGGCGTTCTTCGACGAAGCCATGACGCTCGGAATCGAAGGCATCATGGTGTCGCCGGGCTACAGTTATCACCATGCGCCCCGTCAGGATGTATTCCTGGGTCGTAGCGCCAGCAAGCGGTTGTTCCGCGAGATCTTCAAGCGCGGCGCGACCGAAAGCTCGAAGAAGGGTTTCGCCAAGCCCCGCTGGGCTTTCAACCACTCGAGCCTGTTCCTGGACTTCCTCGCGGGCAACCAGGCGTACCAGTGCACCCCGTGGAGCACGCCGACCTACAACCTGTTTGGTTGGCAGCGGCCGTGTTACCTGTTGACCGACGAAGGCTATGCCCCGACGTTCAAGTCGCTGATGGAAGATACGGACTGGGACAAGTACGGCGTCGGCAAGAACCCGGCCTGCGACAACTGCATGGCTCACTGCGGTTTCGAGGGCTCGGCGGTGGACGACATGTTCAGTCACCCGATCAAGGCCATCAAGAACGTCCTCCAGGGTGCGCGCATTTCAGGTCCGATGGCTCCGGATCTGCCCGTCCTCTACAGCGACAGCGATCGCCGTCCGGGCGGAGGCACTGTCGCAACAGTCGCGGTCACTGACATCAAACGCTCAAACCGAGCGCCTGAGGCTCCGGATGCCGAAGGTGGCCATCCGTCAAGGCCTCAATGAACGCAGCTGCAGACGGGGCCGTAAGAGCCACACAGGAAACCTCCAGCCAGCGCGACGCCTTTCGTGCCCAGCTCGAGTCGTGGCAGGCGCGCATGGAATCAGCGCTGGCTTCGCGGCTGCCCGGCCCCGAGGTTGTCCCATCGCGCCTTCATGAAGCGATGCGTTACAGCGTTCTCGGGGGCGGGAAACGGATTCGCCCCGCGTTGGTTTTCGCGGCCGCCCGCGCGGTGGGGCGAACCGAGGACGAAGTGGAGGGCGCGGCCTGCGCCGTCGAGCTGATCCACGTCTATTCGCTGGTCCACGATGATCTGCCGGCGATGGACGATGACGACCTCCGTCGTGGACGACCAACAGTACACAAGGCCTACGATGAAGCCACCGGTGTACTGGTGGGCGATGCTCTGCAGACGCTGGCTTTCCACGTTTTGAGCAAGGACCCGTCGCTGCCGTCTTCGCCGGCTACCCGGCTGAGGCTGGTGGAATTGCTGGCCGATGCCAGCGGGTCCTTTGGTATGGCGGGCGGTCAGGCCATTGACCTAGAGGCCCAGGGGCGGCGGCTCAACCTGGCCCAGGTCGAGGAGATGCATTCCCGCAAGACCGGCGCCCTGATCCGCGTGAGCGTCATGATGGCCGCGGCCTGTGCCAGCTCGCTGGACTCCCGGGTCCACGAGGCGCTGGCCGGCTTTGCCGCGCCCATCGGGCTGGCTTTCCAGATCCAGGACGACCTGTTGGATGTGCTGGGCGATGTCACCACGCTCGGCAAGGCAACCGGCGCGGATAGCGAGCGTTCCAAGCCGACGCATCCGGCCATCATTGGCATCGAGGCCTCCCAGGAGCGCGTCCGCCTCCTGCACGCACAGGCGCTGGAATCGCTGGCCCCGCTGGGTGCCCGGGCCGACCTTTTGCGCTCGCTCGCGGACTGGCTGCTGGCGCGGCACTATTAGGGCGTCAGCTACTCCAAATACAGGGCCGGGGCGGACAATGTCCGCCTTCGGTCCTGGACCTTAACCGATTGATTGCATGGTAAAGTCCCGGGTTAGGTCCTAAGGCCGCAAAGGTCTCGTTCGAACGATGTCGCAAGACGCTGTACACATGGAATCCAGCATCTCTGATGAGGCTTATCAGGACTACATCCTGCCGGGCGTCTCCCGCACCTTTGCGCTGACGATCCCGGAGCTGCCCGCGGCCCTGCGCACGTCCGTAACCAACGCCTACCTGTTGTGTCGGATCGCCGATACCATTGAGGATGAGCCGGCCCTCTCTCCAACAGCCAGTCTCCATTTCCTACAACGCTTTGTTGCAGTACTGTATGGCAACGAGCCTGCCGCCGCGCTGGCGCAGGACCTCGTGCCGCAGCTTTCGAAAGAGACGTTGCCCGCGGAGCACGACCTGGCGGCCAACATGGAGCGTGTGGTCCGGGTGACCAACCGCCTCGACGGACAGCAGCGGCTCGCGATCCAACGTTGTGTGGAAGTAATGGCCGGTGGCATGCACCAGTTCCAACAGACTGCGAGTCTCCGCGGTGTTCCGCGGCTCACCGATCTGGACGACTACTGCTACTACGTCGCGGGCGTCGTGGGTCAGATGCTCACGGAGCTGTTCTGCGGCTATTCCGCCGACATCGCCCGCCATCGCAACGAGCTGCACGAGCTGGATGTTTCGTTCGCCCAGGGCCTGCAGATGACCAACATCCTGAAGGATGTCTGGGAGGACCGGGCGCGCGGTGCGTGCTGGCTGCCGCAGGAAGTGTTCGCCCGCCATGGCATCGACCTCGGCAGCCTGGCGAAAGCGGACGGCAACTTCGACGCGGCCATGCGCGAGCTGGTCGGCATCGCCCACGCCCATCTGCGCAACGCTCTGTCATACACTTTGCTGATCCCGGGCAGGGAAGCCGGGTTGCGCCGTTTCTGCCTGTGGGCCATCGGTCTGGCCGTGCTCACATTGCGCAGGATTGCCGAAACACCGGGTTTCACTTCCGGCAAGCAGGTCAAGGTGCCGCGCTCCGCCGTGGCCGTGACGCGCATAACCACCAACATATCCGTACGCAACAACTGGATGCTCAGGCGCCTGTTCGACATCGCCGCGAGGGGAGTACCTCTTGCGCCCGCGGGTACCGTGGGTCCTTCATCCAGGCCGGCGCTGCTGCCGGCTGCCGCATCTACATCCGAATACAAATCCGAACACGCACTCGGCGCCCGGCCTGTGCAGATTGATCGTGGAGCCCGCCGCTCCGAAGGGAGATCCGCGCTTTGAGTCGCAATATCCGCGCTATCGATACCGCCGCCAACAAACGCAACAATCGCCAGGAACTGCTGTCGCAGAGGCTCGAACGCCACGAGCAACTCTCGCTCAGCCGCAGTATCGACATCGCTCGTGAAGAGTTGCTCAACCGGCAGACGGATGAGGGCTACTGGCTGTTTGAGCTGGAGGCTGACTGCACGATCCCGGCCGAGTACATCATGATGATGCACTACCTGGACGAGATCGATACCGAGCTCGAGTCCAGGATCGCGGTTTATCTGCGCGCTCATCAGGCAGACCACGGTGGCTGGCCGCTGTATTACGGCGGCGAGCTCAACCTCAGTTGCACGGTCAAGGCGTACTACGCTCTGAAGCTCGCCGGTGACAGTCCCGATGAGCCCCACATGGTCCGCGCGCGGAAAGCCATCCTCGAGCGGGGAGGCGCGGCCCGCGCCAACGTGTTCACGCGAATCGCACTGGCTCTGTTCTGCCAGGTGCCCTGGCGCGCGGTCCCGTATATCCCCGTCGAGATCATGCTGTTGCCGCGCTGGTTCCCGTTTCATCTGGACAAGGTGTCCTACTGGTCGCGCACCGTCATGGTGCCGCTGTTCATCCTGTGTACCTACAAGCCGAAGGCCCGCAACCCGCGCAACGTCAACATCGCCGAGTTGTTCACGACGCCACCGGATCGCGAGCACGGTTATTTCCGTTCCGGTCCGGAGAGCGTGAGCACCAAGCAACGACTCCTCACGTCTGCCTTTCTACTCGTTGATCGTGTGTTCCGGATGACGGATTTCCTGATTCCGCGCGCGATGCGCGCTGCTGCGACAAAACGCGCCGAAAACTGGTTCCTGGAGCGCCTCAACGGTGACGATGGCCTCGGCGCGATCTTCCCCGCCATGGTCAACGCGCTCGAAGCCATGGTGTTGCTCGGCTATCCGCAAGATGACCCACGACGTATCACCGCCAAGCGTGCGCTCGAGAAGTTGCTGGTGAACGATGGCGTGTCCGCTTACTGCCAGCCTTGTGTCTCGCCGGTATGGGACACTGCGCTCGCGGCACTCGCTATCGAGGAGTCCGGCGGACCTGCGGCGGCCATCAGTACTGAAGCCGCGCTCGACTGGCTGAAGAGCAAACAGCTGTTGGATGTTCCGGGTGACTGGCAGGTCAACCGCCCGAATCTGCGCAGCGGCGGCTGGCCCTTCCAGTTCGCCAACGGACACTATCCGGATCTCGATGACACCGCGGCCATCGTCTGGGCCATGCAGCGAGCCAATGAGAGCGGCAAGTACACCGACAGCATCGACCGTGCGTTGGAATGGCTCGCGGGCATGCAGAGCTCCGACGGCGGGTTTGCGGCTTTCGACGTCGACAACACCCACTACAACCTCAACCAGATTCCGTTCGCCGACCACGGCGCCCTGTTGGATCCGCCGACGGCCGACGTGACGGCGCGAGTTGTAGCGGCCATGGCGATAACGGGGCGGCCGCAGTACCAGGAAGCACTCCAGCGCGCCATTGCGTTCCTGCGCCACGATCAGACCGCGGAAGGCTCCTGGTTCGGCCGTTGGGGCACCAACCATATTTACGGCACATGGTCGGTGTTGGCGGGCCTCGGTGTGGCGGGCATCGGTCCGGATGACGAGGCGGTTCGGCGCGCGGTTGACTGGCTCAACTCGCGTCAGAACAGCGATGGCGGTTGGGGCGAAAGCAACGATTCCTACGCCGGCAAAACTCACCTGGGTGAGCGAACGGCAAGCACCCCACACCAGACGGCCTGGGCCCTGCTGGGGCTGATGGCTGCAGGGCAGGCCGGCTCGGTCGCGGCACGCTGCGGCGTTGAATATCTGCTGCGCACACAAAGGGCTGATGGTCTCTGGTCAGATCCGCACTTCACCGCGCCAGGTTTCCCTCGCGTGTTTTATCTGAAGTACCACGGGTACTGCGCGTACTTCCCGCTCTGGGCTCTCTCGGCTTATCGCAACCTGGTGCGGCCCGGAGCCGCTAATTGGCACTGAACACGGTCGGGATCGTCTGTGCGCTCGCTTCGGAAGCGCGTCATTTGAGGCCAACTGACGGCACGTTGGTCATCACGTCAGGAATGGGCAGCTCGGCCGCCTCAGCGGGCGCCCGGGCGCTCATCGATGCTGGTGCCAGAGCTCTTGCGAGCTGGGGCATGGCCGGCGGCCTGGATCCATCGTTGAAGGCGGGTGAGATCCTGCTACCGACCGAAGTCATAACTTCCGACGACCGTGTTCACCGCTGCGAAAGGGGATGGCGCGAGCGCCTGGGGGCGACGATTGTGGCGCGCAGCGGAAGGTTGCTGACGTCCGCCAGGTCAGTCGGATCGGTCGAGGACAAGGCGGCGCTGTTTCGCAGCACTGGAGCAGTTGCCGTGGACATGGAGAGCGCGGCCATCGCCGAAGTAGCCGAACAACATGGATTGCCGTTTCTCGCTGTCCGCGTGGTCGTCGACAGTGCCGGAGATGTTTTGCCCCGCGCGGTGACCGCAGCGGCCGACAACGAAGGCCACCTGCACATCTGGCGCCTCATCGGAGCCCTCGCTCTGGCGCCCAACGAACTGGCACCGTTGATCCGGTTGGCTCAGCGCTATCGGGCGGCCAATCGCTCGCTCGCCTCCATTGCGCGAATGGGCTCACTCGCGCCGTCGGCATTCGAAACGCGGCAGTCATGAAAGCGCTGGTGACGGGGGCGACCGGGTTTGTCGGTGCGGCCGTTGCGCGGGCGCTCATTCGTGAGGGTTGGGAGGTCCGGGCGCTCGCCCGCAAGGGCTCGGACCGACGCAACGTCCAGCATCTTGCGCTCACTGTTGTCGAAGGAAACCTGAGCGACCGGCCGTCTCTGGATCGCGCTCTGGAAGGGTGTGAGGCGCTTTTCCACGTCGCCGCCGACTACCGCCTGGGCGCGTTTGATCCACGCGAGCTCTATCAAACCAACGTCGATGGAACCCGCAGTATCCTGGAAGCGTCGCGGCAAGCGGGCCTGAAGCGTGTGGTCTACACCAGTAGCGTGGCCTGCGTGGGCATCCCGAAGGATGGCACGCCGGGCAACGAAGACACGCCCGTTGGTATCGCTGACATGATCGGACATTACAAGCGCTCGAAGTTTCTGGCGGAGCAGGTCGCCCGGGACGCTGCAAAAGAGGGCCTGCCAGTCGTGATCGTGAACCCATCGACCCCCATCGGACCGGGTGACATCAAGCCAACACCCACCGGACAGATGGTGCTGGATGCCGCCGCCGGAAGAATGCCTGCATACGTCGATACGGGTTTGAATGTCGTCCACGTTGACGATGTGGCCGCCGGCCATCTGTTGGCCTACGCCCGCGGCAAACCAGGCGAGCGCTACATACTCGGGGGTCAGGATCTGACTTTGCGGGAGATCCTCATCGAGATCGCGGGAATCGTTGGCCGGAAGCCACCGACCGTGCGGTTGCCGACGGGCGTGGTGTTACCCATCGCCTACGTAGCCGAAGGATTCGCGCGACTGACCGGTCGACCCGGGCGGATCACTGTTGAGGGTGTCCGGATGTCCCGCAAGCGCATGTTCTTCTCCAGTGACAAGGCGCGGCGCGAGCTCGGATACACGTGGCGCCCCCCGACCGAGGCATTGCGGGACGCCATCACTTGGCTACGGGAGCAGGGGTCTCTGACCCGCTGAAGTCGCTCGCAAATCCGTCTTTCGAGAGAGGCATTTCCTTTGGAAGCCCCTGAAAACAGGCGTAAAATGGGGCGATGACGACTGATTCAACGCTCTCGGCCGGCACGCCTCAGCGCCCTTGGGATGCGCGATTGGCGCGGCGGTTGGTTACCCCGCTGAAGGACAGCAGGGCAACGCCGAACCACCTGACCACGATCCGTCTTGCTGCGGGCCTCGCGGCAGCCGCGGCCTTCCTTCCCGGCACGTACGGTTGGACGAACCTCGGCGCGTTGCTGATGGTCCTCTCAAACTTCCTGGACCATACGGACGGTGAGCTGGCCCGCATCAGTGGCAAGACCAGCCGCATCGGCCATGTCTATGACCTGGCAAGCGACGCGCTCGTCACGGTACTGCTGTTTCTGGCTATCGGAATTGGTGTAGGCACCCACGTTGGAAATTTGCTGCAACTGCCACCGGCGTTCCTGGGCCTGGTCGCCGGCAGCGCGGTGGCCCTGATCTTTTATCTGCGAATGAGGATCGAATCGATGGTGGGCAAGTCGGGCACCCAACAGGGCTCGCTCGGCGGGTTTGAAACCGAAGACATCCTGTACCTGATGCCCCTGGTGACGCTGTTCAACGGCCTCACCAACTTCCTCGTTGCCGCCGCAATTGGCGCGCCCTTGTTTGCAATCTGGGTAACGTTCGACTTCTGGCGCGTCGTGCGCCGTCTGCAGCAGCCCTCGGGCCAGCAGACTTCGGAGGTGGCCTGAACAGCCTGTCCGCGGCGTATTCAGGCAAAGCGCATGCGGAAGAAAGCGCTTCGCGGTCAAAGCCTGACGCCGTTCAAGACCCCGATGAGCTCCGGCGCGAGTACGTACGGCAAGGCGCCTTTCTCTACGTCCCGGAGTTCCTCAGCCCGGAAGTGACGGCCCAACTGGTCGCGGCCGTTAATGCTGTCGAGCCACAGGTCAACCGCAATTATCTGCCCGGCCACAAGCAGGGTGGGAGTGTCAGCCGCCACACCCTGGACCAGTTGGCGCCCGCCATCGCGCAGTTGTATCGCTCGCCGGCGCTGATCAGCCTCCTGGAGAAGATCGCAGGCGAGCGCCTGCAGTTGTCGCCGCCGGATGATCCTCACGCCTACGCCCTGTATTTCTATACGAAGCCGGGCGATCACATCGGTTGGCATTACGACACTTCGTACTATGCGGGCCGGCGCTACACGCTGCTGCTGGGCGTCATTGATCAATCCTCCTGCCGCCTGGACTACGAGCTGCATACCCGGGAGCCTGGCGCGACCGTCGTGCCCGGCTCCGTCCAGATCCCGCCCGGCGGGCTGGTTTTCTTTGATGGCGACAAGCTTCGCCACCGCATCACGCCTCTGGGTGAGAACGAAAAGCGCGTGTCCCTGACGTTCGAGTATGTGACCGACCAGCGCATGCATCCGCTTTGGCGGTTGATCTCCAACTTCAAGGACGCGGTGGCGTATTTCGGTCTTCGGCAGGTGTTCAGCCGCCGCAAGGGACCGACAGCCCAATGACCCGGGCGGCTATCTGGCTGCTCGCGGCGGGGGTGTTGCTGTTCGCGGGAGTGCTCATCTCTCAGGGCCTGACGGCGGTGTTTTCGACACTGGCCGTGGCTGGGTGGGGGCTTCCGCTCGTTGCATTGATACACCTGCCTCCGTTGGTCCTGGACGCCGCCTCGGCTCGTGTCATGTTTGACGAGGCCCAGGTGCGCTCCACGCTCTGGGGAGCAATCCTGGCCCGCTGGGTAGGGGAGTCCGCCAACAGCTTTCTGCCCGCGGGTCCGATCGGCGGCCCCGTGGTGATGTCCCGTTATTTTGCGCAACGCGGTATGTCCATGCGCGAGGCCGCGGCCGGAGTGACCGTCAGCACCACCCTGCAGGCCCTGGCCCAGATGGTGTTCGCCCTCATGGGCGTTGCAATGCTCGGCGCTCACGCCACTGGCAAGGGCTCAGAACATGCCTTGCTCACTCCGCTCTTCATTGCCGGTGGCGTACTCACATTCTGCCTGACCGGGTTTTACCTGGCGCAGCGCAATGGCCTGTTTGGCAAGTTGGTCCGCATGCTCGTGCGATTCGCAGGCAAACGCGACCTGTCGAAGCTCATGGCCCAGGCCGACGCCATCGATCACGCCGTGCAGGATGCGTACGGACGTAAAGGGCGGGCAGCGGCGAGCTTCTTCCTGAGTTTCGTGGGTTGGGTGATCGGGACCGCTGAAGTCTATGTGATCCTGCAACTGCTGCAGTTTCCGGTGAGCTGGGGGGACGCGCTGATGTTGGAAAGCCTGGGTCAGGCCATCCGCTCGGCCGGGTTTGCGATCCCCGGCTCGCTGGGGATCCAGGAGGGCGGATTCCTGCTGTTGGCACCCCTGGTGGGCATGCGGCCCGAAACCGCGCTCGCTCTGTCGTTGGCCAAACGGGCGCGCGAGGTGATTCTCGGGGTGCCGGGTCTGTTATATCTGCATCTGTCTGAGCGAGGCTGGCGCCGCCGCCGCCTCGCCGTTTGACTCGAGGAAAGTAATGCGAGCTATTATTCTGGCCGCTGGCCGCGGCATGCGTTTACAGCAGGCTGAGGACCAACATACGCCCAAGTGCCTGTTGTCCTTCGACGGCACGACCCTCCTCGAACGACATCTGCGGATCCTCCGCAATGCGGGCGTGAACGAAATTGTCCTGGCCCTGGGATTCCGCCACGACCTGGTGGAGGCCGAGCTCGACCGGCTCAACTGGCTGCCCCGGCCGCAGATCGTTCTGAATCCTGATTATGAGCTGGGCAGTGTGCTCACGGTTCACACGGTCGCGGACGCAATGACCCGCGGCGGTGACGTGTTGCTGATGGATGCCGATGTGCTCTATCACGAGGGAATCATGACCGCGCTGGTCGCAGGTCAGAAGCCGGTCAATCGCCTTCTCATCGACCGCAACTTCGAGCCGGGCGAGGAGCCGGTGAAGGTGTGCGTGCGCGACGGAATACCCGTTGAATTCCGCAAGAAGCTCGCGCCCGACCTGAAGTACGACACCATCGGTGAGTCCGTGGGCTTCTTCCGATTCGACCCCGCCGGTGCGCGTCGCCTGGCCACGCTGGTGGCCGGCTACGTGAACAGTGGCCGCTCCAACCTCCCGCACGAGGAGGCAATCCGCGACATGCTGTTGGAGCGCAGTCAGATCATCGATGTCACCGATGTCAGTGGACTGGGGTGGATCGAGATCGATTTCCCGAATGACATCACTCGCGCGGCTCGAGATGTGCTGCCCAAACTTCCGCCTTTGCCAGGATCGAACTCATGAACGCTCAATTGGAAACCCGCCCCGCCGCAAATGTTGGCGCGGCTCACACCCGCAGCGCGCGGTTGCGGCAGATGCTGCTGAGCAAGGACCTCGAATTCATCATGGAGGCGCACAACGGCATCTCCGCCCGCATCGTGCGCGAAGCCGGATTCAAGGGCATCTGGGGCTCGGGGCTCACCATCTCGGCGCAGTTCGGCGTACGCGACAACAACGAAGCGAGCTGGACCCAGGTTGTCGACACCCTGGAGTTCATGGCCGATGCCAGCGACCTGCCCATACTGCTCGATGGCGATACCGGCTACGGCAATTTCAACAACATGCGCCGCCTGGTCCGCAAGCTCGAGCAACGGGGCATCGCCGGAGTCTGTATTGAAGACAAGCAGTTTCCGAAAACCAACAGCTTCCTGAATGGTGAGCGTCAGCCCCTGGCGGATATCGCCGAGTTTGCCGGCAAGATTGCAGCGGGCAAGGACACCCAGCAGGATCCGAACTTCTCCATTGTTGCCCGGGTCGAGGCGTTGATTGCCGGTTGGGGAATGGATGAAGCCTTGAAGCGTGCCGAGGCGTATCGGCGCGCTGGCGCGGATGCGATCCTGATCCACAGCAAGTTGTCCAAACCGGATGAGATTGTCGCGTTCGCACGCGAATGGGCCGGGCGCGCGCCGTTGGTCATTGTGCCGACAAAGTACTACAGCACGCCCACGGACGTGTTCCGCAAGGCTGGCATCAGCCTCGTGATCTGGGCCAACCACCTCATGCGCGCCGCGACGGCGGCCATGCAGAGCGTGGCCAAGGAAATCCACGACAGCGAGACCCTCGTGAACGTGGAAGACCAGGTTGCCACGGTGAACGAGATCTTCCGGTTGCAGAACGCCGAGGAGTATGAGGCCGCCGAGCGTTTGTATCTCGGCGCCGAAGCGTCGCGAAGCGCGGTGGTCCTGGCGGCCAGCCGCGGGCGCGGCCTCGAGTCAATGACCGAGGACAAGCCCAAAGTGATGTTGCCGATCGCGGGCAAGCCGTTGCTGCGCTGGTTGATTGATGGCTTCAAGAAGGAGCACATCAACGATATCACCGTAGTCGGCGGGTACCGCGTGGACGCCATTGACACAGCAGGCATCAAGCTCGTCGTCAATGAGCGCTACGCCGAGACCGGTGAGCTGGCTTCGCTCGCCCATGCGGTCGACGCGCTCGAATCAGACACCGTCATCTCCTACGGCGATCTGATTTTCCGCAGCTATGTGTTGCGGGGGTTGGCTGAGAGCAAGGCGGACTTCTCAGTGGTCGTGGATTCATCGCCGGCCGCGTCGAGCAACCTGACGGTACGTGATTTTGCGTACTGCTCGCGCCAGGATGACCGGGGCCTGTTTGGAACTCCGGTGCTGCTGAAGCGGGTGACCAGTGGCAAGCAGCCCGCATCGGATGAACAGATCAGTGGGCGCTGGATCGGCATGTTGAAGGTGAGCCGCGCAGGCGTCACGAAGCTCAAGGCAGTGATGGCGAAGTTACGCGAGCGGCCGGATTTCGATTCCCTCGACATGCCCGCGTTGATGAACGCGCTCATTGCCGACGGCGCCAACATCGAAGTGTTGTACGTGCACGGCCATTGGCGCGGCGTCAACGACCTCGAGGATTTCCGTCAGGCGGTCGATTTTGCCCACGGTCAGACTCCTTTCATGAAAGGCGGCGAATGATCGAGGCACGGCAGTTCGTCGAAGCGGCGCGCGAGCGGGGCTTTGAATGGTGGGCGGGCGTGCCCTGTTCCTTCCTGACGCCTTTCATCAACTACGTGTTGCAGGATCCATCGCTGCGATACGTGTCGATGGCGAACGAGGGGGACGCTGTTGCCCTGGTCGCTGGCGCCACATTGGGTGGTCGCCGCGGCGTATCCATGATGCAGAACTCGGGTTTAGGCAACGCGGTCAGTCCGTTGACGTCACTGACGTGGACATTCCAGTTGCCGCAACTGCTGATTGTGACGTGGCGTGCGCAACCCGGGGTCCACGATGAGCCGCAGCACGCGCTGATGGGACCCATTACCCCCCAGATGCTCGAAACCATGGAGATTCCTTGGGAGCTGTTTCCTTCTGAGAGCTCGGACATCGGACCTGCGTTGGATCGGGCTGTGGCCCATATGGATTCGACGGGGCGGCCGTATGCATTGGTGATGCAGAAGGGGACGGTGGCACCGTATGCCTTGAAGGCTGGTGGTGGGCCTTTAGCACGCCCGCGGGGATCTGCTTCGTTGTTGCCGCTGACCCTTGCACCTTCGTCGCGGGCATCGCGTCAGGACGCGCTTCGCGAGGTCGTTGCACGAACCCCTGTCGGATCGACGGCGGTCCTGGCTACTACGGGTTTTTGCGGTCGCGAGCTCTACGCCATCGAAGACCGTCCCAACCAGTTGTACATGGTCGGCTCCATGGGCTGTGTCACACCGCTGGCGCTCGGCCTCGCGTTGGCGCGACCTGACCTGCGCGTAGTCGCGTTGGACGGTGACGGTGCGGCGCTGATGCGCCTGGGTGCGTTTGCAACGGTGGGTGCTTACGGCCCAAGCAATCTCTTTCACTTGTTGCTGGACAACGGTGTGCACGACTCGACAGGGGGCCAGGCCACTGTTTCGGCGGGTGTGTCATTCGCGGAGATTGCGGCTGCCTGCGGTTACGCTTCTTCCCTCGAAACCGATGAGGTATCCCGTATCGGCACCTGGCTCAGCGAGCCGCCGGCTGACGGGGCTTGCAGCCTGCAGGGTCCGAAGTTCGCCCGATTGTTCACCCGGCCCGGCTCGCCCGACGGACTCCCCCGTCCCTCTGTAACTCCTATCGACGTCAGGACACGTCTGATGCAACACTTCGGCCCCTGCAGGCTGCAAGCCCGCCCAGCCGGAGTCACCTGATGCTTTTGCTCAATCCCGGGCCGGTCACGCTGTCCGAGCGTGTCCGCCGCAGCCTGTTGCAGCCCGATCTGTGTCATCGCGAGAGCGAATTCTTCGTCTTGCAGGATGAAATCCGCGAGCGCCTGTTGGCGAGCTATGACCTGGATCCTTCGGTTTGGACGGCCGTGCTGATGACGGGCTCCGGCACGGCGGCGGTCGAAAGCATGATGGCCGCGATGGTCCCGGCGAATGGCCGCCTGCTGAACCTCGAGAATGGGGTGTATGGCGAGCGGATTGCGCAGATGTGCGCGCAGTACGGGGTTGCGCACGAGCGGGTGATCGGGTCGTGGATGGAGCCGATCGATCTGTCGGCGGTCAAAGGCGATTTCACGCACGTCGCCCTGGTGCATCACGAGACCACCACCGGTCGGTTGAACGATCTGAAGCCGGTGATGAAGCTGTGCCGCGAGCGAGGTATGGGCCTGCTCGTGGATGGAGTCAGCAGCTTCGCGGCGGAGGACATCGACTTCACGGACGAGTCCCTCCACGCGGTGGCCGCCACTGCCAACAAATGCCTGCACGGTGTGCCGGGTGCCTCCTTTGTCATCGCCCGCCGCACGGCCCTGGCGAAGGCAGCGAGTCGCACCTACTACCTCGATCTTGGCCGACTGGCCCGCATGCAGGACCAACGCAATACTCCTTTCACGCCCGCGGTGCATGCTTACTACGCTTTGGTCGAAGCACTACGAGAGTTTGCCGACGAGGGCGGACGCGCCGCTCGCTACAAACGTTATGCAGCGTTGGCTGAGCAGGTTCGCGCCGGTTTGGGGGATCTCGGCATAAATCCGGTGATTCCAGCGGAACACTCCTCGGTGGTGTTGCGTTCGTATCACTTGCCGCCAGGGACGCCGTATTCAAAACTGCACGATGACCTGAAGGCGAATGGGTTTGTGATTTATGCGGGGCAGGGGGATTTGTCCAAGATGTTGTTCCGGATCTCCACCATGGGGGCTGTGACCTCTGCCGATATGAACCGGCTGTTGAAGTGCTTCGCTCAACGGGCCTGAGACTCATTTGCGGCTGTGCTGCCGCTTTGATATTCGCGACATCGTCCTGGGCGGATTCCTCGGACGGCCCCGCGGACGTCCCTACGCCTGACGCGAGCGGTGTCCGGCCGGCTGCCCCCAGCCCCAACTTCTCCCAGCGTCATTGGTACAACACGCTGCCGTTCATTCCGGTGCCTGAAATCGGCCAGGATCCGGACAGCGGAACGACGCTCGGCGTGTTGCCTGTCTGGCTGATTACCGACGAAGAGCACCGCATTCGCAGGATCATTGCCCCCGACATTCTGTACAACCCCAACTTCGGCGCGGGATTCCACGGCCGTATCTACGACTACCCGTCGGAAGACAAGCAGTGGTCGGTCATCGCCGGCCTCAAGCAGAAGGTGGAACGCGAGTTCAACGCCGAATACACGCTGGGCCGCCTCCGGGAGCACACCTGGTCGTTCACCGGCAGTGTCGTGTACGACCGGGACGGCGCACCGCGCTTCTTCGGTGTCGGCAACGGCACTCCACAGGGAAACGAAACCAACTACACCAGCCAGCAGGAAATCCTGCAGGCGCAGTTGGGTTACAACTTCAACCGCAAGTGGCAGTTGTTATATACGGCGCGGTGGCGTTCAGTGGACGTGCTGCCAGGCACGCTGGACAAGGTTGCTTCGATTCAGACCCGTTACCCGGGAGTGCGCGGTCTCGGGACCAACTACGAGCAACTCAACAGGCTGTCGATCATCTATGACACGCGCGACAGCCTCACCGCCCCACGATCGGGCATGGAGTGGGTCGCATACGGCGGTGTCGCGAGCCGCAGCGGGATCTTCAATGACTCCCTGTACAGCGAGGCCGGCATCGATGGACGCACCTTCTGGCCCATCAATCCGGAAACGGTGCTGGCCAGTCACGTCTCGTTGCGCTATATGCCGAGCGCGCATCGCCTGCCGTTCTGGGCGCTGAGCAGCCTGGGCGGCGGACAGACCAATATCGGCGGGGAGCAGCCGCTGCGCGGCTTCGGCGACGGGCGGTTTTATGACCGCAACTCATTTTCGGCGAGTGTCGAGCTGCGCCGCACCGCGTTCACGTTCGATGCCATTTCGCACGTCGAGATCGAAGTTGCGCCGTTTGTTGACGTCGGCAATGTCTTTAAAGACGGCACCCAGTTCCCCATAAAGGCATTGCACAAGGTCGGCGGCGTGGGATTCCGCGGGATTGCACGACCATCAGTGGTGGGGTATGTAGATATTGGTTATGGAAGCGACGGTACGGCTGTCTTCACAGGGATCAACTATCCTTTCTAATCCGCTCGGTGAGTTCATCGAGCGGCACCCTCGGTTGTTTCTGCTCACCGGCGCCGGGTGCAGTACCGACTCCGGAATCCCCGACTATCGCGATGCGAACGGCGACTGGAAGCGCGCCCGGCCGGTGATGTTTCAACCGTTCATGTCGGACATACACACGCGGTGCCGCTACTGGGCCCGCAGCCTCGTCGGCTGGAGGCGGTTCGGGCGAGCACTGCCCAACGGCGCGCATCGGGCTCTGGCACGACTGGAGCAATCGGGGCGTGCCGAGGTGTTGGTTACTCAGAACGTCGATGGTCTCCACAGTGCCGCGGGAAGCACCGGCGTAATTGACTTGCACGGCCGTATGGATCGCGTTCGCTGCATGGACTGCGAGAAGCGAACGGATCGTGAGGAGATGCAGCAGCGGCTGCTGGATCTGAATCCCTCCTGGGAGCGCCTGGATGCCGTGGTGGCGCCCGACGGGGACGCGGATCTCGATGGATTGGACTTTTCCACGTTCCGGGTCCCTGCCTGTCTGAGCTGTGGCGGCATCCTCAAACCGGACGTCGTGTTCTACGGGGAGAATGTGCCTCGGGAACGCGTTACCGCCGCCATGGAGGCAGTAGAGCGGGCCGACGCCGTGCTGGTGATCGGATCATCCCTGATGGTCTATTCAGGCTATCGATTTGCCCAGGTTGCCTCAAAATCGGGCAAACCCATCGCGGCGGTCAACCTGGGGCGCACCCGGGCGGACGAGCTGCTGGCCCTGAAGGTGAATCAGCCGTGTGTCTCGGCTTTAGCATTTCTCTTGGACGGCCCCGCTAGCTGAACGGCATCATAGGGGTCATGGATGACATCTCCCAGGTCCCCTCGATGCCCCTGGGCACCGCGGGTGCCAAGAAGCCCATCGGACTGATGGTGGCATTCCTGCTGTCCCTGGCGGCCGCGGGGTGGTTGGGCTTCTTTGCACAGTCCCTGCTGGATGAGCGGGCCCACATGCGCGTGGAAATCGCCACCCAGGAGCGCAAGATCCTCGATCTGCGCGAACAGCTCACCAAGGCTGAAGTGGCCGTTCAGGAAAAGGATGCCGCCCTGGCCACCCGCGAGGTCGCGCTCGCGGATGCCACTCAACCGGAGCTGCCGGTGAGGGTGTCTTTCCGTCCGGCCTGGATGGGGCAGGGTATGGTGGCCAGCTTCCGAAACGTCGGCAGCCAGCAACTGACTCTCATGGTCGAGTTCCGAGACTCGAACCTGAAGACTTCGCGGGATTTCGCACTGGTAGTGGAGTCAGGTGCCAGTGCCGAAGTGGGTCATCCGCAGGGATGGCTGGTGAGCTCCGGTCAGAGTGTCCGTGTCTCCGCGAGCGGTTTCAAGAGTGTGACTGCCTTCGCTCCGTGACATAGACTAACCTTCCGGTCACAACCAACACGGGGGATCGCGATGAAAGCCATGACAACGTTCGCGGCGGCTGGCGTGCTGTTGCTGTCGATGTCGGTCGAGGCGCAGAACTCCCAGCAGGACAAGATGAAGACCTGCAACCTGCAGGCGAAAGAGCAGAGCCTGAGCGGCGATGCCCGCAAGTCCTTCATGAAGACCTGCCTGTCGAACCAACCTGCGGCGGAATCGAAGTTGACTCCGCAACAACAGAAGATGAAACAGTGCAACGCGGACGCCAAGGCCAGGAGTCTGTCGGGCTCCGACCGCAAGACCTTCATGAGCACCTGTCTCAAGGGGTGACTGAGCCATAACGCCGTGCGATGGATCGCTGCGTCGCGACAGATCGGGAATGTGCCCCCTTTGCGGGCGAATGCAGGCCCGGTTTTTGCAACACGTGTGGGGTATTTGCCCCTGTGAGGAGCTACGCAGCGATGGAGCTGGAAGACGCCCTGAATCTCGAATTACCCCCTCACCACGTGAGTCAGTGCAACAAGGGAGAGCGCATGACTTTCCGTGCGGAGATCCTCGGGTATCCGCAATGCACTGGTTTTGGCGCCACGGCGGACGAAGCAGTCAGGGTCGCACGGCATCTGTTTACCCAGCTGCGGGACGGCCAGACGGCCGTTGCCGTGACGGAAATGGAGGGTGACAGCGCTGAACGGCTGCGTGAGGCGATGCGCTTCGTAGTTACACGGGCGCTGGTGTAACGTTCGGGCATGTGCCGAAACATCAAAGCTCTCTTCAATTTCGAGCCCCCCGCCACTGAAGCCGAGATCCGTGATGCCGCGGTCCAGTTTGTCCGCAAGCTGAGCGGTTTCAACACACCGTCAAAAATCAACCAGGCGGCATTTGAGCGCGCCGTGGAAGAAATTTCTGCAAGTGCCGGTAATCTCATCGCTTCTCTTGTAACAACTGCCCAGCCGCGCGACCGCGAAATCGAAGCTGCGCGGGCGCGGGCTCGCTCGGCGGAGAGATTCGGGAGCTCCTGAGAATCGCTACCATCGAAGTGTCCCGGCCTGCCCGTGGCCGGATACATTTGATAGGGGCGCCATGAACTATGTGAAGCTTGGCCGTACCGGCCTCGACGTCTCCCGCATCTGCCTGGGTTGCATGAGCTACGGCGACCCGAACATTCCCAACCAGGCCTGGTCGCTGAACGAGCGCGACAGCCTGCCGTTTTTCAAACAGGCCATCGAGGTCGGCATCAATTTCTTCGACACCGCCAATATCTACTCACTGGGCGCCAGCGAAGTGATTACCGGCAAGGCCCTGAAGGAGTACGCCAGGCGGGATGAGATCGTGCTGGCGACGAAGTTGTTCTCCAGGATGCGCGAAGGTCCCAACGGCGCGGGTTTGTCGCGCAAGGCCGTGTTCCAGGAGCTCGATGCGAGCCTGCGGCGGCTCGGTACGGACTATGTTGATCTGTACCAGATCCACCGCTGGGATGAATCAACGCCCATCGAGGAAACATTGGAGGCGTTGAATGATGTGGTGCGCGCGGGAAAAGTGCGTTACATCGGCGCTTCGTCGATGTATTCATGGCAGTTCGCGCAGGCCCTCGAGATTTCCAGACGCAACGGCTGGGCGAAATTTGTGTCCATGCAGAATTTCGTGAATCTCATCTATCGCGAGGAAGAGCGCGAGATGTTGCCGCTGTGCAAGGCTGAAGGAATCGGTGTGATTCCCTGGAGTCCACTGGCCCGGGGCCGGCTGGCGCGGCCGAATGATGCCGAAGCGACCAACCGGGAGAAGAAGGACAAGTTCGGCGCGTACGTGTTTCGGTCGATTTCTGACGGTGATCGAAAGATCATTGACGAAGTAGGGCGTATCGCTTCAGCACGTGGTATTCCGCGGGCGCAGGTGGCAATGGCCTGGCTGTTGGGTAAGCCAACGATCACGGCGCCCATTGTGGGGGCGACGAAGCCAGAGCATCTTCGCGATGCTGTTGCGGCTGTAGATGTGAAGTTGACGGATGAGGAGATGAACGCGTTGGAAGCGCCTTATGTGCCTCATCCGGTGGCGGGCATCACGTGGTAGGTTGACAGCGGGCCGCCGGGGACCAGGGATGCCCTCAGCCGGCGGCGCTGGTGTTCGCTAGCTGCCGAGCTTGTTCGGGTCACGCCATACGCGCTCGAAGGGCAGGCGCCAGGCCCGGGGCGCGACGAGCTGGTGAATAGCGTTGGGACCCCACGAGCCCGGTGCGTACAGACGCACCGGCGGCGGGGCTTCCAACAACGGCGTGGAAACTTCCCACAAACGCTCAATACCCTCCGCGGTGTTGAACAGCGTGTGATCGCCGCGCATTGCGTCGAGTATCAGCCGCTCGTACGCTTCCAACACATCGCCGATAAACCCCGTGTCATGCATCGCGAACTGCAGGCTCAGCTTGTCGAGGCGCATGCCCGGTCCCGGCCGCTTGCCGTAAAACGACAATGACATCTTCGACGCGTCGGCCAGATCAAACGTCAGATGGTCGGGCCCCTGCGCGCCCACGCCGGAGTTCGCGGGAAACATGCTCTTCGGCGGCTCGCGGAACGCAATCGAGATGATCCGCTGCCCTTCGGCCAGCCGCTTACCGGTCCGCAGGAAAAAAGGCACACCCGCCCATCGCCAGTTGTCGATGGAGCATTTCAGCGCAATGAAGGTTTCCGTTTCCGATTCCGGGCTCACCCCGGGTTCCTGACGGTAGCCGGTGTACTGGCCGCGAACGACGTCCGAAGGTTGGATCAGCTCCATGCAGCGGAAGACCTTGTTCTTCTCCTCGCTGATCGGTCCTGGTTCCAGGGCCGTGGGCGGCTCCATGGCCACGAACGCGAGAATTTGAAACAGGTGCGTGACCACCATGTCGCGAAACGCCCCGGTGGCCTCGTAGAAACCGGCGCGCGTGCCCAACCCCAGGGTCTCCGGCACATCGATCTGGATGTGGTCAATGAAGTTGCGATTCCAGATCGGCTCGAACAGTCCATTGGCAAAGCGGAAGGCGAGAATGTTCTGCGCCGGCTCTTTGCCCAGGAAATGATCGATGCGGAAGACCTGCTCCTCCGCGAATACTTCATGTAACTTCGCATTCAATGACACGGCGCTGCCCAGGTCCGTGCCAAACGGCTTTTCCATGATGATGCGCGAGCGGGAGACCAGGTCCGCTTCCGCAATCATCCTCACTGCACTGAGCGCCGCACTGGGAGGAACGCTGAGGTAGTGCAACCGCCGTGTTTCACCTTCAATCGAGTCTTCCGCGCGCTTCACCGCGGCCTTCAACGCCTCCGGGCCAGCGGCGATCGGTACGTAGTCCAACGTTCTGGCCCATGACTCCCAGTCGGAATCGACGACCTTCCGCACGGAAAACTCATCGAGCGCCTTGCGCGCGGCAGCGCGAAATCCATCGGCGCCCATGTCATCGAGGGACACGCCGACGATCCGGCAGTTGGGAATAAAGCCGGCGTGCGAGAGGTAGAACAGTCCTGGCAGCAGCTTGCGATGCGCCAAGTCACCGGTTGCACCGAACAGCACTACAACCTGAGGAAATCGCGGTCCTACACCCGGAGGAATCTTGGACACCGTGCACCTGTGAATTTGCCAGCGAGCAGGCGGAATTTAACGCATCTGCATGACAATCGGTGACAGCCCTGTGGCGGCGTCAGTGACGCATCACGACCACGAGATAGGTGCAGGCTTCACGGCCTCGCGTTTCATATGTGCATTCGGTAGGAGCGCCGAGCAGCAGGCAATCTCCTGGCTCCATTTGGTGCACTGTGTCCCCTTCATGGAAGTTGAGCTTGCCCTTCAGGACCCAGATCCAGTGGCGGTTGAATGTGTACGAGGAGGCGGGAAAGCTCGCTCGCGCACCTGCTGGCAGCTCAACACGCACGAGATCGAGCGGGAGATCAGACTGAGGAGAAACCTGTCGCCGAACGTATCCTGTCTCGGGGTCCTGCCAACGTGGTTGGTCTGCCGCGCGCAGGAGCCGACCGCTCGCGTGCTCAGCGCGGGCCAGTAGCGTCGATAGAGTCAGACCAAATGCGCCGGACAGACGGCCGAGGAGGGTGGCAGTGGGACTGGCTTCTCCACGCTCGATTTTGCTGATCATGGCTTTGGAAACACCGGAGCGCTCGGCCAGGTCAGCCAGCGACCATCCTCGCGCTTCCCGCTCCAGCGCAATACGGGCCGCCAGGGGTTCCGTCGGGTCCGCCTGCTTGTTGACTATAGTGGACATTTCACTACTATAAGAGACGACGATTCACCGCGCAACCTGGAGTCCTCATGCGTATTCGCGACGCCACGAAGTCCGACGTACCCGCCATCCTCGGCATCTACAACGACGTTGTGACCAACACCACCGCCATATACGACGAGAGGCCCTCGACACTGGAGGAGCGGCAGGCCTGGTTCGAAGCTCGCAGCAAGAACTTTCCTGTGTTGGTTGGTGAGTTGAATGGGGAAGTCGTGGGCTTTTCTACCTTCGGCGAGTGGCGTTCGCGGTGGGGTTACCGTTTTACTGTCGAGCACTCTGTGCACGTGCGTGCCGATTGCCGGGGTAAGGGATTTGGGCGGCACTTGATCGAGGTGTTATTTCCACGCGCGGCGGCGATGAACGTACACATGATGATTGCGCACATCGATTCAGCCGCAGTCGCCTCTCTGCGGTTGCACGAGAAGCTGGGGTTTGAGAACGTGGGCACCTTCCGGGAGGTGGGGAAGATGCGTGGCGGATGGTTGAGCGTGGTGGCGATGCAGAAGGAGATTTAGCTACACTCTGGCCGGATTTTCCATGAGGACGGTACGCATGGATGATTTGCCCGAGCCGTGCATACAAACCGCGCGGCTCAGCATGCGCCCCCTGTCGCAGGAGGATGAGGATCTTTACTGCGACCTGCATGCAGATCCGGACACGATGCGCTTCATCGGTCCGCCACTTTCGCGGCAACCGGCACTGCGTAACTTCCACAAGGTCCTCGCTTCACTCGGCCGGCGGCCCGTGGAGCGCGTGATGCTGGCTATCGTTGAAACAACCGGTAATCGGTGCATCGGCATCGGCGCCTTGCAGGATTTCGAGCCCGAGCGCCGGCGCGTGGAAGTCGGCATGATGTTGGTGCGTGAAGGGCGCGGGCGGGGCTTCGGAACCGAGGGTCTGCGCGCACTGGTGAACTACTCATTCGCAACTTTCGAGGTCGATGAAGTCTGGCTTCAACACGATGCCAACAGCGCCGCCGCGGTCGGTCCCCCCGCCAGCCTCGGGTTCTCGCAGAGCACGCACCCCGACAAACCCGGGAAATCAATATGGTCCGCCTATCGTCACCTGTGGCCAGCGGATTTTCGCGGCTAGCGCATCGGCTCGCCGTACCAGTAGGCGATGGCCCGCATCTCAATACTCGAACGCGACGTCACGCCTGGCGGGCAGGACGGATCTGCAAATGCCGTGTGGGGAACCTGGCTGGGCGCGTTGGCATCAGAATCAAACGCCTTGAAGATCAGAAGCTCGTCCCGGTCCATGCTGGAGTAGTACGCCCAGCGATGATTTGGGTTGTAACGGGTCACCAGGGCCACGTACGAGGATTCCTGCTTCCCTGGGATGTCCATTATTGCATCCGCTTCCACCAGGTCTGATGGCGACACGCTGCGCGAGTCGCAGATCGCCAGCGGAGCATCGTGCGGTGGAGGAGAGAATGCGCGCCACAGGTTGTAATGGGCGAAGCGACGCACGGGCTCCGCGCGATGCTTGGGCTGCATGCGTTTCGCCAGCGAAGTGGCCGTGGCATCGCTGATATCAACGTGTACGAAGTGCGCGTGGTGAGAGCTGACGAGCTGGCCCGATCTCGTCAGCCGCGCCTGCGAACCGGACCGGCGTACCGGATTTGCACTGAACGCAACTTCATCCGCGCCTGTCAGATCGAGCAGCAGGCGTTGCGTTTCCGAACGATAGCGCCCGACTTCCGCCGGATCCTGAAAGTTTTCGACGGCGCTTTTGTGGCTGACCAGCTCGAATCCTTCGATCGACAGTGAATGCGCACGCCGCCGGGCATCCTCAATCGCAACAGGCCGCGGATCCAGGGTCAAAACGTCGCGTGAGGCGTCATCCGCGTAGTACCGCGGCCGGCAGCTCATCGGAGCGATGTAGTTGAGCCTGGCAGCGTCCAGCATGAGAGCGTCCGATGTTCCTCGATGCACGATCCTAAGGGGGCCGTTTGCGGCGCCGCAAGAGGCCATTGGGCTTCAAAACCGGCTCCGAGGGGCTGCGCTACCGGGTTTTGAGCCAATGTAAGTCTATGATTGTTTGGAACTTCTATGCCGGCCTGGAAATGGACCCGTGGTAATTGACAATCATTCTCATTCCCAATTAACATTGGCGTCACCGGACTGAAATATCCGGCCGGACAGTAACTGAGGGGCTTCGATGTACGTCTGCGTATGCCATGCCGTTACCGATAAAGACATCCGCAAGTGTGTCGATCGCGGTGCATGCTCGCTGTTTGACGTGCAGAACGAGTTACCGGTCGGAAGTTGCTGCGGACGGTGCGAAGAGACGGCCCAGACCGTAGTCGACGAGTACCTCAATAATTCCCGCCGCGACGGCGCAGCACCATTGGTTGCGCAGCCCGCGCTGTAACACCCCATACTTTTCATTGCGCCTCGCGCGCGGCTCCGTCAACATCGCGGGTTTGGAGAGGAGCGACGGCAATGAAGGGCGACCCGAAAATTCTGCAGCATCTGAACGTGGTGCTGAAGAATGAGCTGACGGCTATCAATCAATATTTCCTTCATTCCCGGATGTTCGGCCACTGGGGTTTGAAGCGGCTCGAGGACACGGAGTATCACGAGTCGATTGATGAGATGAAGCATGCGGATGAGCTGATCAAGCGCATCCTGTTCCTGGATGGGCTGCCCAATCTGCAGGATCTCGGCAAGCTGCTCATTGGTGAGAACGTGAAGGAAGCGCTCGAGTGCGATCTCAAGCTCGAGATGGCGGCGCGTGTCGATCTGAAGGCCGCGATCGCCGACTGTGAGACCCTGAAGGATTACGTCTCGCGCGAGCTGTTCGAGGACATCCTGCAGTCCGAGGAAGAGCACGTCGACTTCCTGGAGACGCAGCTCGATCTGATCACGCGCGTGGGTATCGAGAATTATTGCCAGACGATGATTGGCGAGGAAGACGAGGGAGACTGACCCTCCGCGCTGAACGCTACGCTCACCGCAGGGTGTTCAGCACCTCCTGCGCGCATTCGATCGAGGACGACGGGTTCTGGCCTGTAATGAGGTTGCTATCGACGACCACGTGCGCGCTCCAATCCGCGGCGCGTGAGTAGCGGCCGCCAAGGCGGCGCATTTCATCCTCAACAAAGTACGGCACCAGGTCGGGGCCGTTGACGGATAGCTCTTCGGTATTTGAAAAGGCGGTGACCGCGCGACCCTGGACCAACGGCGCGCCGTCCGCCTTGCGAGGCTTGCGAAGCGCCGCGACACCGTGGCAAACGGCTGCGATCGGCTTGCCTGCCCGGTCCATGGCCTCGATCAGCGCGATGGAATTCGGGTCGTCGGTCACATCAAACACCGGTCCCAGACCTCCGCAATAGAACACACCGGCAAAGTCAGCCGGATCGATGCTGGCCAATGTCACTGTATTCCCGAGAGCTGCGCGAGCCACAGGATCAGCCAGAAAACGGCGCGTCGCGGCGGTCTGCGCCCCGGCAGACTCACTGAGCGGGTCGAGCGGCCCGGCGCCCCCCTGGAGGGAAGCGAGCGTGACCTTCGCGCCTGCGTCCCTGAAAACGTAATAGGGCGCGGCGAGCTCTTCGAACCATGTGCCGGTTTTATGGTTGGTACCGGGCACACAACTGACGGAAGTCAGGACAATCAGCATCTTCATGGCGCAGGTATATAATTCCTTCGTGACACTTTATAAACACCCCGCACCATGAAGCCCTGGCTGATTAATACCCTCGTGGCCGTGGCGGGCGCGGTCATCCTGATCATCGCGGGCACCTATTTGGCCTCCACCGGGCTGCAGGACTCGTCCAACCACTTCGTCGGACGGCCGCCACCGGATCTTCAGGCATCCAACATCACATTCGCCAGCGGCGCCGGCGTACTCATTCACGGTTGGCTGGTACCGGGAAAGCCGAAGCAGGGCGTGGTGCTGCTCCTGCATTCCGTACGGGGTGATCGCCGGGACATGATTTCGCGGGCCGAGTTCCTGCGCAAACGTGGCTACGCCGTGTTGATGATCGACTTCCAGTCGCACGGTGAAAACCGGGGTTCCCGGATCACCTATGGTGATCTGGAGTCCCGCGACGTGACGGGGGCGCTGCAGTACCTGCGGCACAAGTTGCCCGGCGAGAAGGTCGCCGTGATTGGCGTGCAGATGGGAGCGGATGCGTTCGTTCTTTCGGAAGGCCGGCCGCCGGTGGCTGCCGTTGTCCTGGAGCAGCTGTATCCCACGATCAACCGCGCAATCGCCAGTCGCGTGCGCTCCAACATCGGGCCACTGGCGCCGTTGTTCTCCTGGCTGGTGATGTTGGAAACGCAGTCTCAGCATGAAATTCCCGCCAACCGTCTCAGCGCCATCGGCAGGCTGCCGAAGATCGATGCGCCGCTGTTGCTGGTGAATGGCACCGACGACAGTCACGTCACGATGGATGAAGCGCGCGCCGAGTTGGCGGCGGCCGCGGCTCCCAAGGAGCTTTGGGCTGTTGCCGGTGCCGGGCACGTCGATCTGCATGGCTTCGCCGCGGGCGACTACGAACAGCGGGTCGGTGATTTTATTGCCCGCTACCTGCCGCCCGTTACGGGTACGGACGAGGCGCCGCCGGCCGCCGCCCAGCCGCTGTCGGCCCATTAAATACAGTAAGACGCTGTTTTTTCCAAAACCCTCCGCGGCTTAAATTCGGCTGTGGCGCGTGCTACGGTGGCGTGATTGCACATGGCTACCGTATCCAACAAGGCCTCCGCTGAGCAGCTTCGCAACGAGCTGGGGGCCCGCTTTCAACGGCCTCTCTTGAGCTTCTTCATGCGCCGGGTGCGAGACCGCTCCCTGGCGGAGGATCTGACCCAGGACGTGCTGCTGAAGGTGGTAAGGGCGTCGGAGAAGGGCCAGATTGAGAGAGCGGACAGCTACGTCTTCAAGGTGGCGATCAACCTCCTGAGAGATCAGAGGCGGCGTGCCCAGCGCAGCGGGCCCGCTGTCTTTCTGCCGATCGAGGAAGACCGGGACGGGCATCTCGAAAGCCAGCTGGTGGAGGCAATCTCCCCGGAGCGCGTCTTACTCAGTGAGGACTCGCTCGCCGATGTGCTGCGGTCCCTGGAAGAGCTCGGTGAGCTCACGCGCAATATTTTTATCCTGTTCCGGCTCGAGAATATGAAGCAGAAGGACATCGCGGCCCTGTATGGAATCGGGCTGAGCACCGTCGAGAAGCATGTGATCAAGGCGGTCGTGCATCTCGCGAATCGCTATGGGGCCAGGCGATGAGCGGCAAGGACTCCCTGCCACTCGAGGAAGCAGCGGCCTGGCAGGTGCGCTTCACGGAGCAGGATCTGGACGACAGCCCCGAATTCGCGGCGTGGCTGGCGGCTGATGTCCGCAACGCCGCGGCGTGGCAGCTCGTCCAGAACCAGTGGTCGGTTTTCACCGAGCATGCCACGGCCCCCGAAGTCATCGATCTGAGACGTCAGGCGCTGGCGCACGCCCACGAAGCGAGCCGCGGCCGATGGGTTCGGTCGAAGCGGTTTGCCAATGCTCATCGGTTGGCAATCGCCGCGGTGATCGTGGCTGTCGTAGCGGGCGGGATGATGATGTGGAAGCGGCAGCCGGATGTTTACAGCACCGGCGCCGGTGAGCGCAGGGTAGTGACTCTGGCGGATGGATCACAGGTGGCTCTCGATTCCCGAAGCGAGGTGCGCGTGCGTTATTCGCAGAATGCGCGCGAGCTGACTCTCGCCAGGGGGCAGGCGAGGTTCGATGTCGCACACGATGTTGAACGGCCCTTCACCGTGACGGCCGGCGATCACAAGGTCATCGCGATCGGTACTTCGTTCAACATGGACCTGTTTGGACCGAGCCTGCTGGTGACCTTGATTGAAGGCCACGTGGTGGTGGCCTCCACGGTAGGCGCCACTCAAATCGAGTCCGTGGCACCGCAGATCGATCTCGACGCCGGCGAGCAGGTTGTGTTCTCTCCAAAGGCGCCTCCCAATGTTGCTCATGTCAACCTGGGCCAAACCACAGCCTGGGAAAATGGCGAAGTTGTTTTTGAGAACGATACCCTGGGCACGGTGGTAACGAGGATCAACCGTTATGCGCGCCACGGCGTCGTCATTGCCGATCCCGAGACTTCCCAGCTACGCATCAGCGGTGTGTTTCACACCGGCGACATTGACGGGTTTGTGAGTACGATCGTGGCGTATCTTCCGGTGCGCGCTGACAAATCCGCGGATGGAACAACCCATCTGGCTCGTCGCTGACGCCGTCTGTTTGTCCTCCATGACAGTTGCGGAGGAGGATTTTTGAAAAACCGGCGTCTGTACTCAATGTGAGCCCCAATTATTGCGGGCTGTCGACGATGACTAATGAGGGGGTCAAATGGTCATTCGGACGCCACGGATGCGTACGGCATCGGCTTTCGCTGTTGTTTGCGCGGTGAGTGTGATAGGCACAGCGGTCGCGCAGAGTGCGGATCGCAGCTTTCACTTTGATATAGCCAACCAGTCGCTGTCCCAGGCGTTGCGCAGCTTTGCGCATGTCTGTGGCCAGGAAGTCGTTTTCACCGAGGACATGGTCGCCGGCCAGGCAATCTCGCTCAAAGGCGAGTACACCGCCCAGGCTGCGTTGGATCGGCTGTTGCAGGGGACGGATCTCGTGGCTGAGCGCTCTTCGTCGGGTGCGATCATGATTCGACGGCGCACTCATGAGGCGAGCGGCGCGAATGCGCGAGCGCCACTGAACTATGGACGAACCGCTTCTGTTGGCGCTCTGCAGGTCAACACGGCCGCATACGCGTCGGATGCCGCTCCGCCTTCGCCTACACCTGCGCCCCCGCCGGCGCCACGCGCGGCGCCGCCTGCCCTCGAGGAGGTCGTTGTGACCGGCACCAAGCGGGCCGAAAACATCCAATCGGTGCCGAGCTCGGTGTTTGTGGTCACCGCGGTGAGCATGGAACGTGCCAACATCCGTGACTTCGACGACCTGGTCAAAATCGCGCCCTCGTTGACCATCACCAAGACCAGTCAGCCGGCCAACAACAGTATCAACATCCGGGGGATTGGCACGTACGCCTATTCCATTGCCACGGAATCCAGCGTGGCGGTAGTGGTTGATGATATTCCACAGGCATTCCAGGCTGAGGCATTTTCCTCGTTTGTGGACGTCAAGCAGGTGGAGGTTCTGCGAGGACCGCAAAATACACTGTTCGGAAAGTCAGCTTCCGCGGGCGTCGTGAACATCACAACGCAAGCGCCGACCGCCACATTCACAGGTCGCGCGGAGGTCATGCACACGTTCGACGACGAGTCACGTTATCAGGCGACAGTGTCGGGCCCCATTGTTGATTCGCTCAAATTCCGCCTGTCTGTCAATCACAGTGAGTACCAGGGAAATGTGTACGACCTTTCCACCGGGACCTGGCTGAACGGCGAGCAGGACACCACGGTGCGCGGGAAGTTGCTGTGGGAGCCCGGGGACTCGTGGCGGGTGACCTTGTCGCCGTATTTTACGCATACGCCGGCCGGGTGTTGCGCCGGTGCTCTGTTTTTCATCAGTCCGGGTGTCACGTTCGCCAAGGCGAATATCCCCCAGTCAACCATTCTGCGTGGCATTACAGTCGGGCCGGATAACAGGACTGCCCGCCTGGACGTCGCGGCTCGAGGGGATGGCAAGGACTATGGGAGTGGTCTCAAGATCGAGCGCGAGCTGGGGAGTGTGAACCTGGCGTTCATCTCCTCGTACGATCACTATGAGCTGCACGATCTCCAGGATACTGACTCATCGGATTTTGATTTCAGCACCGTCGCGCCGACGGCACCCCCGGGTGGATCGGGCAATGGCGGATTCTTCAAGATCAGCTCGGTTACCGATGAGCTGCGCCTGACGTCAGGGGACAGCGGACCGTTCAAATACGTGACCGGGTTGTACTACAGCCGTACCGGCTCGCTCCGCGATTTCGTGCGCGGCTCGAACTCGCTCGGTACGTTCAACAACCTGACCTCGCTTCCGTCGACGAACAGCACCGCCTATGCGAGTTATGTGTCCAACGCGGTTTCGCAGAACTTCGCCGTATACGGTCAATCGACGTACAACATCACTGAGAAGCTGGGGTTGACCACGGGTCTGCGAGTGAACCGGGAGAAGATCAGCTACAACTTCATCGACCGGGCCAATCATGTCACCTATGGCGCTCCTCGGTGTTCCACGCAATCGCCGACCTTGCCGATTTCGACCTGCGATCAGTCGACGTCGGTGACCGGACGGGCCAGCCTGCAATATCACATCACCGATGACGTGATGGTGTTCGCTGGTTATGCGCGTGGTTACAAGGGGTTGGCTTACGATCTCACGAGCACGCTGACCACCCGCTCGTTGCTGACCTCAGGTCCGCTCAAGGGGATTCCGATCGCGGATGCGATTGCCGCCAAGCAACCCATTCCGGCCGAGACCGTCAACAGCTACGAAATCGGCTTCAAGAGCACGTTCTTTGATCGCCGGCTGACGTGGAATGTCACCGCCTTCGATGAGGAGTTCCAGGGCTTCCAGGCGCAAAGCCGCGACGAGGCCACCAACCAGAACGTCCTGAACAGCATCGGTCGGGTGAGCTCGCGAGGTGTTGAGATGGAGGTTGCCGCCGTCGTTGGGGATTTCACGCTGAGCGGCGGGGGCGCGTACGACCGGGCGGTCATGGAAAAATTCCCGAATGCCACCTGCTTTCCGCTGCAGACCGTGGCGCAGGGCTGTGTCGGGGGCCAACAGGACCTGTCGGGCAAGCCGCTGTTCAATGCGCCCAAGTGGAATTTCAGCACCAATGGTGAGTACGATGTGCCCGTGACATTTCACAACTGGAAGCCGTTCGTGACAGGAAGTGTCCGGTGGCAATCACAGGTGGTGTTCAATCTCCTGCAGGACCCGGATTCAGTGCAGAAGGCCTACGGCTTGTTCGACCTCGCCGCGGGTGCTCAGGATGAGCATTGGAAGCTGACGGTGTTCTGCAATAACGTGTTTGACAAGAGCTACGCGCTCACGCGCGGCCGCACTGCCGCGTACAACATCAGTCAGACGGCGAATCCCCCGACGGATGCGATCAATTGGACGCCGGCGCGGGATAGTGAGCGGTACTTTGGGATTCGCGTCGGGGCGAATTTCTGAGGACAATGGGTGCAGCGCGGGCTTGCTGTGAGCTGCGGGGCAACGTCCCGCGCAGGCTGCGCCTGGCAGCTGCAATCGTAGCTGCAGCATTATCCGCCAACGTTATCGCGGCGGCCGCGCCACCCCTCACGGCGCATGGCACCACCCCCGTGCCTGCTCCCACGGCCGCCGCGATGCCCCCGTACAACCAGACGGTGACGGGGCGCATTCTCCCGATGTCCCGCGAGCTGCTCGTGCGTTTGGCGCAGGAGGGCCGGGCTCTCCAACTCGATGGCGTGCCGGTCTTCAACGGCGATGACAAGTTCCTCCCCGGGAAGATTGCCCTGGGGCTCGCCGAATTTCTCGTCACGGTACCCGCGGAAGACTCCCGTCGAGCCGAATACATCGCCAGCTTCCGCCGCATCTCCAGGCTCACCGTAGATGACCCCAATGATTCCTGGGGCATCTACTACTACATGTCCGCGCTCAATCAGCTGCGCAAGGCGGGGTTGCTCGGCGGTGCCGTGGATCGCCTGACTCTGGCGAAACTGCGGGTGCGCCTGGACTGGCGCAGCTTCGTGGATGTTGACAACTTCACCCTCATAGATCATCCCAACAACTACTATTGCGTGGCCTTCGGCATTGCACGCCTGCGAGTCCTGATGGGCTGGGAGGATCCCGCCGGGTCCGATCAACTCCTGAAGAAGATGCTCGAGCACTATCGCCAGTATTCCGGCGAGTATGGCTTCGCGGACGAAACCAACGGCGAAGGGCGGTTCGACCGCTACAGCGTGTTGTTGAGCGCCGAGATCGCACAGAAGTTCATCGAAACCGGCTCCCAGCCCCCTGCCGAGGTCATAGGCTGGGTGCGAAAGTCGGCGGACGTGATGCTCCAACGCATGAACCTCAATGGGGATGGGTTCGAGTATGGACGCAGCCTGGGCCCGTATGGCCTGACGGCAATGATTGAGGTTCTGAGCGCAGCCGCCGTGTTGAATGTTTTGAACGCACGGGAAAAAGCCCTGGCCTATGCGTTCATTTGCCTGGCGGGCCGGCACTACGTCGACTTCTGGTTGAACCCGAAGGCAGGCTCCGTGGACATGTGGGATCAGGGGAGGCGAACCGACGCCTATCGTGGCAAATTCAGGATCCTCGGCGAGAACCTCTCACTGGCGCATCAGTTCGTCTACACGAACGCCTTCTGGAATCAACTCGGCTTCCGGGATCAGGCGCCGCCCATGACGGATTTCGCGAGCGCCTTGCAACACCTGCCCAGGTGTACGGTGACCTGGTTCGCTCGCGGCGAATATGACCGGATGTTGCTGACATTGAGAGACCGGGGTCATGTCATTGGTTTGCCGCTGATCAACGGCGGCACGAGCCAACACATGCACAATTCTTATTTTCCGATTCCGTACTCGCCCGGCATGCTGGACAGCGTGGCTGATGGAACCGCCCCGCAGCTGATTGCCCATTTCACGCTCGCGGATGGCTCGGTTCTGTCACCTCTTGCGTATTTTCAACACGTAAAGGTGACGGAGCGGGGCGAGCGAACCGTGATCACCTTTGAGCAGTCGCACCTGGACAAACTCGGAACCGAGCGTCCCGTTCCCGATGATCGCATCTCCGTCAGCTCAACCTACGTGTTGGAGCCAGGCCGGATTACGCGCACGGACGTATATACGCCGCATGGCAAAATTCCCCTGAAATCCTTCCGGATGGAGTTCGCAACGTACTCCGATGCTGCCTCACAACAGGGCGAATCCACTGTTTTCGGCCACGGGATGGTGCGTAAATTCAGTGCTTCTGGATTTGAGCATTGCGGCGTCGCGCCCGTTCAAGATGATGTCGCCTATCACACACCTACCGGCCCCTATGCCAACCGTGTGGTCTGCGAAAGCGGGGAACGCACGCTGCAAGGTGCGTTGACGCTCGGCTGGACGTTGAGTTACCAATAGCCATCCCGCTCCCCGTTTCGACCGGGGCTGCAGTTTCCAGCGTTTTTTCACTCCAGCGTCGGTCATCGTATTTAAATACGTGACACGTTGAGTTACATCGGCGGCCGCCCGATGTTGTCCCGCCGCAAAACTGTGATGCAATTGCGTCGCCGGTTCGCATAATGCATGCAAAAGAGTGCTGCGATGCTGTTTGACAGTCACCATGCCGGTTAGACTTCCGGCCCAGGGGGAATCGGGCTGTGTCGAGCCCGAGCGCGCGGCGGACGGCGCGTAATACATAAAAAATGGAGCCGGCGACGGGAACGCGCCGGACCAATCAAGGGTTTTGCGACCTATGAAGAGACTGCTAGCCACCGTGCTGACCAGCCTCGTGATGACGAGCGCGGCCGTGTCAGCCAAAGACAAGTCACCCCTGAGCCTTCCCAAAGGCACTCAGGTGGGTGTCGTCAATCTCCTCGATCCGGAGCTGATGCAATATCACGCCGCCAAACAAACCAACAACAGTTATGTAAAGACCCGCCCGGTCAACTGGAACGTGGATGAGATGTTGCTGACGGCCCTGCAGGCGCAGCCGGGCGCTGCTGACCTGACTTTGACACCGGTGCCGCCCAGCGACACCCTGGTTCGCTCGCGCGAAAGTTGTTTCGTGAATGCACGGCTGGTGAAAGGGCTGCCCAAGAATTGCTCCGCCGGGATCGTCGAGCTCGCCAACAGCGCCAACGTCACTTATCTCATCATCATGGCGCCGGGCTTGAACAACGCGGATCACTCGGAAGGGCCGCGGTTGGAGACGAGCGCGATGTTGCGTGGCTGGGGCTTCGTCACGCACGAGTTTGCCGGCGCGAAGGACAAGCCGAACCTCTTCTGTGAGGTTGAATTGCTGTTGGTCAAGGTGACCCCGGAAGGGGCGGCCTTGAGCGCGCGGGAGTGGGGTGGCTCGTATAACTATCTGTGGCAGACATACACTGTCCCGGCCGACCCGAAGGTATTTCCGCCCGAGCAGCTCGAGCAGCTGCAACCGCTGTTCGCTACCATCCTGGGGCGCCAGGCGAAGGACTTCATGGAGCAGGTCAAGGTAGAACAGTAGGAGTTCCGTGCCGGCATCCAGGGCTGAAGCTGGGTGACGGGCGTCACACTTTCGCGCGCTGTCAGCCGCCGGATTGCATGGATGAGACAGCAATCTACGTGGGAACGGTCCTTGGAACGCACGCTTCAGGACATAATCGGCGTAGGGCCAAGGACACAAACCATGCAGATCCGGCATCTATTCGCGACCTCACTGGCAGCTATTCTGGGGATCACCGCCTGTGGCGGTGGCGGGGACGATTCATTCAACAAGGCTTCGACCTACACGAAGGGAGTCTTCCAGCCGCCGTCCGGGTTTGCGAACAGGTGCGAGACCCCTCGAAGTGGCACCGATCCGATTACGCATGTGGCCTATCCGGATACGAAGGGCTCGAGCACGGACGAAAACAACTGGCTGCGTTCCTGGACCAATGATTTGTACCTCTGGTACAGCGAAGTGCCGGATCTCGATCCGTCGAAGTACGGGACCGCAGACTATTTCGATCAGCTGAAGACCTCGGCGACGACCGCTACGGGAGCTGCGAAGGACAAGTTCCACTTTACGGAGACGACAGCAGACTGGGAGTCACTCTCAACTTCCAACATTGATGTCGGCTACGGCGTGCAATTCGACGTCCTGGCTTCCAAGGTCCCACGTCACATTGTCGTTGCGTATACCGAGGCAGGTTCTGCCGCCAGCCAACCGCCGTTGAGCCTGGCCCGTGGCGCGGTTGTTCTGGCGATTGACGGCACCGACATTCAGACCAGCACCAAAGAGGGCGTGGCTGCGCTGAATGCAGGGCTCTCACCGGCCAAAGCCGGTGAAACGCATACATTTCAGATCCAGGACCTCGGAGCCGCCAGTTCCAGGTCCGTAACGTTGACCGCCGCGACTATCACGACCCATTCCGTCGGCGCGACTCAGACGTTTACGACCCCCACGGGCGTGGTGGGTTACCTGCTGTTCAACAACCAGCTCGCGCATGCCGAAACGGAGCTGGTCAGCGCAATAAACACCCTGAAAGCGGCTGGCACCACTGACCTCGTACTCGACATGCGGTACAACGGTGGCGGTTACCTCGACATTGCGAGTGAGCTGGCCTACATGATTGCCGGTCCGCAAATGACGGCCGGGCAGACCTTTGAGCTCATTCAATTCAACTCGAAGCACCCCAGCACGGACCCTGTGACCGGGAATGCGATCACCCCGACGCCGTTCTACACGACGACGCTCGGTTTATCCGTGACTCGGGGGCAGGCACTGCCGACACTGGGGCTCCAGAAGGTGTATGTCCTCACGAGCTCGGGAACGTGTTCCGCGAGCGAGGCGGTGATGAACAGCCTGCAGGGAGTCGGCGTGCAGGTGATCCAGGTCGGCACCACAACCTGCGGAAAGCCGTATGGTTTCTATCCCCAGGACAACTGCGGAACGACGTACTTCAGCATCGAGTTCCAGGGCGTCAACGCGCGCAGCTTTGGCAGCTACTCCGATGGGTTCGTTCCTACTCCCGGAATGACCTCGAGCGTCGGCACTGACTTCAAGCTCCCCGGTTGCGTGGTGCAGGATGACTTCACCCATGCGCTCGGCGATCAGAACGAGAGCCTGTTGTTCTCGGCGCTGTCATACCGGGCGACCGGCAGCTGCGGCACGCCGCCCGCGGGCGTGGGCGAGAATGTAGGAGTCAAGTTATCGCAGCGCGGCATGCAGCCAGGCTATCTGGTTCGCTCGCGTATGAAGGAGATCCGCATTCTGCGGCCCCAGACCTAGCAGCCTGTGCCGGATGTTCCCGTGACTTAGCTGTTCCCCTTAGAACTTCCAACCTCGCCATCGGCGCTTACGGTGGCGGGGTCTATTAACGGGAGGTTCAAATGGGTTCGACGATCAGCCGATCGCAGGGGACACGTCAGCCGGTTCGGCTGGGTGCTCAACTTCTGACACTACTGCTCGCCGGTTGCGGTGGAAGCAGCTACAGCGGCGGCGGGAACATGGGGCCGCCGCTTGCTCCAACAATCACATTTACGGTCGCGCCGACGACCATCACTCTGGGACAAAGCGCAACTTTGACCTGGTCTACCATGAATGCCAGCAGTTGCACGGCCAGTGGCGGATGGACCGGAAACGAGGCGGCCAGCGGCACCCAGGCCGTGACACCAACAGCAACTGGAAACATCACATACACGTTGAATTGCACCGCGCCCACCGGCAATTCATACACAGGCGGGGGCGGCGGCCAGACATCCATGAATGCCACGCTGACCGTCAATGCCGCCAGCGCTTTTTCATTCACGAACCTCGCATCGGATACAGCAGCCAACGGGGCCCTGAACGTCGACGCCAACCTGAAGAACCCCTGGGGGGTGGTGTTCGGTCCCACCACGCCCGTCTGGGTTGCCAACAACCACAGCAATACTTCGACGCTCTATGACGGCAATGGCAAGCCGGCGCCTGCGGCGGCGCCTCTGATTGTCAGCACTCCGCCGACCAACTCCGTTGACTTCGATCCCACCGGAATCGTGTTCAACGGTTCAGGGGATTTCGTGGTGACGGCGGCGGGGAAATCCGGCCCGGCGCGCTTTATTTTCACGGGCGAGGGCGGGATGATCGGCGGCTGGTCGCCGGCGGTCGACGCGACTCACGCGGTGACGATGTATCCCGCGGCCGGCGGCGATTCCGGCGGCGCCATCTATAAGGGACTGGCCATTGCCAAAAACGGCGGCGCCAGCTTCCTGTACGCCACCGACTTCCACAACAACAGGATTGACGTCTTCGACACAAACTTTGCCAGGCAGACACTCGCGGCAGGCGCGTTCTCGGATCCAAAGCTTCCGGCGGGTTACGCACCCTTTGGCATCCAGACCATTCTCAATGGAACCAACGGGGCACCGCAGATCTATGTGTCATACGCCAAGCAGGATGCCGATGCTGAAGACGATGTGTCAGGCGCCGGCCTCGGTATGGTTGATATCTATGATGTCAACGGCACCCTGGTCAAGGAGCTGGTCATGCCCGGCGGCGCACTGAATGGCCCGTGGGGCATGGCGCTGGCGCCGGCCGACTTCGGAACGCTCAGCAACACGCTCCTCGTGGGCAACTTCGGCGACGGTGTCATCAATGGCTATGATCCTGCCAACGGCACGTTCATGGGATCGGTGAATGACTCGGCGGGCCACCCGGTGGCGCTGCCTGGTTTGTGGGGTATAGCCTTCGGCAATGACGCTCAGAACCAACCTCACAACACTTTGTTCGTCGCCGCCGGTACGAACGACGAAGTCAACGGTGTCTACGGGCGAATCGACCTGGGCGCTTCACCACCGACCCTGGGCGCCGCGCCGGTTGTCACATTGACTGTGCCTGCAGGCAACCTGACCGGCACAGTTGCGTTGACGGCGACCGTGCAGGACACGATTGCAGTATCCAAGGTCCGGTTCATGGCGAACTTCACCACCTTGCTGGGTGAGGTGACGACGTCGCCGTACACCGTGCAGTGGGATACCACCAAGGCCGCCAACGGCCCCGTCACCATTACTGCCATTGCGGTGGATGCGAATGGCAATGTGGGGACGTCGGCGGCGACGAACACCATGATCGCCAATTGAGGAGCTGACGGGCCAGGACGAGGACAAGCGCGCTTCCTGCCCGAATCCGGGGTGGCGCAGCAGGTCTTAACACCTGTTGCGCCACTCCGGCGGCATGATTACGACCGTGCACAGGGACGTGCCCCTCGTAAAATGCTGCCCATGCCAATAAAGAACGAAACGTCCCTCGCGCATGACCCCCAGTTTTTTGACCTCCTGACCAGGAGCTACGCACGCCTGGTGGGATCTCCCCTGGTTCCGGAAGGGACCGGCCCGGCGTGGCTCTACGAGGATGCACCATTTGCAGTGGTGGCCCACAACACGGACGCGGACCCCCGATTCATCTATGCGAACAAAGCGGCCCAGGCCTGCTTTGAATACCCCTGGGACGAGTTCATTCAACTGCCATCGCGCCTTTCAGCCGAGGAGCCGAACCGGCTCGAACGCCAGCGGCTGTTGGATGCTGTCACTCGGAAAGGGTTTGTGACCGGCTACAACGGCCTGCGGATCTCCCGCAGCGGCCGCCGGTTCTGGATCCAGAACGGGGTTGTCTGGCAGCTGATGAACGACATCGGTATTACATTCGGGCAGGCGGCGCTCTTCGATTCCTGGCGGGATACTTGATATCCCAACCGGGGAGATTATCCTCGGGTGCTGACGGCCGTCAGTGCGCTGGAGCCCGGCAATGATTCACCTGTCGTCGTGCAGCGCCTCGGTACTCACATCACTCGCACTTCTCGTGCTGGAGCCTGGCGCTGCAGTCTCCGCGACATCTGCCGGCGTAACCACCAGCCCTTGCCAGCTTCCCGGTGTCACCCAGGCTGCACGTTGCGGCGGGCTCACGGTGCTCGAAAACCCGGAGCGCCCGGACAGCCGCCGGCTCACCATCCACTTCGCCGTCATCCCAGCCTCCTCCGGGAAGGCGCTGCCCGATCCCATCGTATTGCTCATGGGCGGCCCGGGAGAAAAGGCGATCGAGTCAGCTTCCCTGTATGTTGGGAAGCTCGGGTCCCTGCTCTCGGATCGCGACTTTCTACTGGTGGATCAACGCGGGACCGGCCAGTCGGCGCCGCTTCAATGTCATCTCTTTTCACCTGCGGACCCCGCCGCGAGTGTGCGCGACTTCTTCCCGCCGCAGGCGGTGTCAGAATGCGTCCGCGAGCTGCAAAGGACTGCCGACCTGACCCGCTATACATTTCCCTATTTCGCGAGCGATCTGGAGCAAGTCCGGCGTGCGCTTGGATACGGGCATTTGAATCTATTCGGCGGTTCATTTGGAACCCGTGCCGAACAAGCCTACATCAGACAATACCCACAAAGTGTCCGCACGGCCTACCTGGGAAGCCCCGTACCGATCGACGCCGGAAGCTCGCTCGACTTTGCGCGGACCGAGCAGACGAGCCTCGATCACGTGTTCGAAAGTTGCGCGGCTGATGCCGCCTGTCACGCGGCCTTCCCGAATGTGCAGGCGGAATTTCATCAGCTGGTCGAGCGCCTCGACGCGGGAGAAGTGCGCGTTCGCGTGCCCGGAGCACCGGATCCCGATCCTGTGGTGCTCAGCCGCGGGCGTGTCGCCGAGTGGGTTCGCTCCCAGCTCTACAGGCCCCTCGACGCAGCGGCGATCCCGTGGTTTTTGCATCGCGCCTACGCTGGTGATTGGTCCCCAATCGTTGACGACATGCTTTCCCACGCCCGCGACCTCGAGCAGGATTTGAGCTTCGGTCTTTTCTTTGCGCTCACCTGCAACGAGGATATGCCGTTTGTCAATGAGAAGGATGTTGCAGCGGCTACACGCGATACCTTCCTCGGTGACTATCGCCTCCGGCAGCAGCAGGCGGCCTGCAGTTTATGGCCGAAAGCCAGGCTACCGGAAGGCTACCGCGAGCCCGTCAGATCAGACATCCCGACACTGTTCGTCACGGGAGATCGCGACGGCGGTACGCCTATGTGGTTCACGGATCGGGTGGCCCGCGGCTTTTCCAATCAGGTTACGGTCGTTACTCACGGGCAGGGCCACACCGAATGGAGCTCGTGCGTGGCCCGAAAGTATGAACAGCTCGTGCGAAGGGGCTCGGTGCGAGGTCTCGATTCACCGGGCTGTCCACCGATCCCACTCCCGCGCTTCAAGACATGAGCCTGGATCTCAGCAGACGATAGGCTGCAGGCAGGATCAGCATCGATAAGAGCGGTGCTGTCGCCATGCCTCCAATCATCGGTGCCGCAATGCGACTCATGACTTCGGAGCCCGCGCCGCTGCCCCAGAAGATCGGCAGTAAACCGGCCACGATCACCGCGACGGTCATGGCCTTGGGCCTTACCCGCAGGACGGCTCCTTCACGGAGGGCTTCCTCCAGTGTCTCCGAAGTCAGTGCGCCATCGTGCGACACTCGCGCGGCGATGGCGTGTTTGAGATAAAGCAGCATGATTACGCCGAACTCCGCGGCCACGCCGGCAAGCGCGATGAAGCCAACGGCGGTGGCCACAGAGAGGTTGTAGCCCAGGATGTACAGGAACCAGATACCGCCGGTGAGAGCGAAGGGGAGTGTTCCCATGATCAAGGCCGCTTCGTCGATCCGCCGGAACGTGAAATAGAGCAGGATGAATATGATGACGAGTGTGGCCGGCACGACGAGCTCGAGGCGAGCATTGGCGCGCTGCAAATACTCGAACTGCCCGGAGTAGGTGAGGCTCATACCGGATTTGAGACGGACTCGTTGGGCAACCGCCGTTTGCAGGTCCGCCACGATCGAAGCCAGATCCCGGCTGCGCGCATCGATGTAGACCCAGCCCGACGGCCGTGCGTTCTCCGTCTTGAGCATCGGCGGTCCATCGCGGAGGATGATTCGAGCGACGGTGCCGAGCGTGATCTGTGCTCCCTGGTTGGTCAGTATCGGAAGGTCTCGCAGGTTCTGTACCGAGTCGCGCAGCTCCCGCGGGTAGCGCACATTGATGGAGTAACGCGCCAAACCTTCGACCGTCTCGCCGATGGTCTCGCCGCCGATCGCCGAAGTCACCACCGATTGCACGTCCGCGATATTGAGCCCGTAGCGCGCCGCTGCCCCGCGATCGATTTCCACGTCCACGTAGTGTCCGCCGGTGAGTTGTTCTGCAATGGCCGAGGTCACTCCTGGGATTGTTTTTGCAACCTGTTCAACCTGTCGGGCAACGGCATCAATTCCGCCGAGATCGGGACCGGTGATCTTGATGCCGATGGGGCTCTTGATTCCAGTCGCCAACATATCGATCCGGTTGCGGATGGGCGGAACCCAGATGTTGGTGAGGCCGGGGACCTTCACACTGCGGTCCAGTTCCTCCAGCAGCTTCTGCGGTGTCATGCCCGCCCTCCATTGGGCTCGGGGTTTGAACTGCACCGTGGTCTCGAACATTTCCAACGGAGCCGGGTCGGTCGCCGTTTCCGCGCGGCCAGCCTTACCGAACACGGTGGCCACTTCAGGGACCGTTTTGATCATGCGATCGGTGATCTGCAGCAGCTCCGATGCCTTTGACGCCGGCAGGCCCGGGAGCGCGGTGGGCATATACAACACATCGCCTTCATCCAGTGGCGGCATGAACTCTCCACCCAACTGACTCAAAGGCCAGGCCACGGATGCAAGCAGGGCGGTGGCCAACGCCAGTGTCATCTTTGGGTATTGCAACACCCGGTCCAACATAGGTCGGTACACGGCGATCAGCCCCCGGTTGAGAGGATTGTTCAACTCCGGTTGGATCCGCCCGCGGATCCAAAACCCCATGAGGACTGGTACGAGCGTAACAGCAAGTCCCGCGGCACCGGCCATTGCGTACGTCTTCGTAAGGGCTAATGGACGGAATAGACGTCCCTCCTGTGCCTCCAGGGTGAACACGGGAATGAACGATAGTGTGATGATGATCAGGCTGAAGAAAAGCGCAGGACCTACCTCAACAGTCGCCTCGGTGATCAATTCCCACCGTGTTGAGTTTGTCAAAGACTCATTTGGATGGGCCCGAGACCACGCCTCCAGACGCTTGTGGGCGTTTTCGATCATGACCACCGCGGCATCGACCATGGCACCGATTGCGATGGCAATCCCGCCCAGGGACATGATGTTGGCGCTCACACCTTGATAGCGCATCACGATCAGCGACGCGAGCACGCCTAGCGGCAGGGAGATGATGGCAACCAATGCGGATCGCAGATGCCATAGGAAAATGGCGCATACGACGGCGACAACGGCAAATTCTTCGATTAGTTTCCCGGTCAGATTGTCGACGGCACGATCAATCAACTGCGAACGGTCATACGTGGGGACGATCTGGACGCCGGCGGGCAAGCTTCGCTCGAGCTCGGCGAGCCGGACTCGCACGGCTCGGATCGTTGCTCGGGCGTTCTTTCCAGAACGCATGACGATGACGCCGCCCGCGACTTCGCCTTCCCCATTCAACTCCGTCACGCCACGGCGCATCTCCGGCCCCAACTGAACAGTTGCCACATCACTCAAGCGGACGGGTACGCCGGAAGAGGCCACGTTGAGCGGGATCGCGCGGAAATCATCGAGGCTGTGCAGGTAGCCCGATGATCGAATCATGTATTCGGTCTCCGCGATCTCGAGCACCGAGCCGCCGGCTTCGTTGTTGCCACGCCGGATCGCCTCGATGACCTTCTCCTGCGGGATGTTGTAAGCAACGAGTCTGGCTGGATCGATCACGACCTGGTACTGCTTGACCATCCCGCCGACGCTCGCTACCTCGGCTACATTGGGCAAGGTCTTCAGCTCATACTTCAGAAACCAGTCCTGTAGGGCGCGCAGTTGACTCGAGTCGTGCCCACCGGTACGGTCCACGAGCGCATATTCAAAGATCCAGCCCACACCGGTGGCATCCGGGCCCAGGGCGGGTTTCGCGGTGGCCGGCAACCGGCTCTGCGCCTGGTTGAGATATTCCAACACGCGGGAGCGTGCCCAATACAGGTCTGTTCCCTCTTCAAACAGAATGTAGACGAACGAGTCACCGAAGAAGGAGATACCGCGTACAGTCTGGGCGCCTGGAACCGACATCATTGTGGTTGCAAGGGGATAGGTGACCTGGTTCTCGACGATCTGCGGCGCCTGACCCGGGTAGGACGTGCGGATGATGACCTGCACGTCCGACAGGTCAGGCAGTGCATCGACGGGTGTTTGCCGAAGCGCCCACAGCCCCCACGCTGCCAGGAAGGCCGCGGCTAACAGCACGAGCCCTCGATTTCTGATCGATCCCCTGATGATGTGTGCAATCACGGCTGGCTCCCGGGCCCGGTTTTCTTTGTGTCGTGTTCCGAGTCGACGCCGGTGAGTCGCGCGAGGAGCCCTCTGAGGTTCGCTTCGGAGTCGATCAGGAACTGCCCGGAGGCCACGACGGTTTGCCCTTCCGTCAACCCCTTCAGGATCACGGTCTTGCCGTCCCAATCGGCGCCAGGCTGAACTTCCCTGGGGGTGAAATGGCTTCGATCACTCGCCACGATGACCAGGGCGCGCGTACCGGTATGGATGATGGCCTCCGAAGCCACATACAGAACCGGAGTTTGCTCACCTTCATCGAGCCTTACCTGTGCGTACATTCCCGGTCTCAGCCGTCTATTGCGATTGTCGAGCTCGATACGCACGCGCACGGTGCGCGTTTCGGCATTGGCTTGGGGAAGAATCCCGATCACCTGTCCTGTGAAAAGTTGGTTGGGGTAGGCCGTCAGACGAGCTTCTACATGCTTGCCGAACTGGGCGATGCCGCCTCGTGCCTCGGGTAGGGCCGCTTCGATCCAGACGGTCTCGAGGCCGTTGATATTTGCGAGTGTCGCTCCGGTGGAGACGGCCATTCCCTGGCGCGCGCCAAGAGAGTCGATCATGCCCGCGATCGGGCTGCTGATCGTGATTGTTGTATGTAGTTCGTGAGTTGCCTGGATGCGAGCGATCAGCTCGGCAGGCATGCCCAACAACACGAGCCTCTGGCGCGAGGCCTCGATGAGGTCAGCGTCACCGCTCTTCAGGACGGCCAGAAACTCCGTCTGTGCCCCGGCCCACTCCGGAACGAGCAGATCCACTATGGGCGCGTTCTTCTCGATCACATCACCGGGTGCCCGGGCGTACACGCGGGTCACGAATCCGTTGCTGCGCGCCTGGATGATGGCGATGTCGCGTTGATCGAATCCAATTGTGCCGACAGCCTCGATCGTTTGCGGCAGGATTCCTTGCTCAACACGAGTGAATCGCACACCGAGGTTTTGGACAATGGTCGGATCGATCTCGAGCGCCTGGTTTCCCCCGGCCCCACCTTCATCTGCGTACTTGGGAAGCAACTGCATGTCCATGAAGGGGGACTGACCGGGTTCGTTGAAATGTTGATCCGGCTTCATCGGGTCGTACCAATAGAGCGGTTTTCGCTCAGTGGTGGCGGGTTGGGTTGTGCGCGTGGGCTCGCGACGCTGTCCGAGCCAATATCCGGCTGCGGTGCTCAGCGCCACGAGGAGGAGGGCACAGAGTCCAATCAGAGGGATCCGACGTCGTGAATCGATCATCGCGAGGCCTCCGCTGGGGTGGTTGGATCTTGCGCACCCGGCCCGTAGAAGAAATAGAGCCTCGCTGCGGCCGCGGCAAGCTTCGCCTGGAGTGAGATCTCCTTCAGCTGTTGGTCGATCAACTCGCGGCGGGCGGCGAGCACCGAGGTGAGGTCGGCTTTACCCCCTCTGTAGCTCGCAAATTGAAAGTCAGCCTTCTCTTGCGCAAGCTTCAGGTGTATCTCACGCAGTCGGGAAAGCTGACGTGTCACCACCTCATAGTCCGCGAGGTCGCTCTCCAGCTCCTGGGTATGATCGCGCAGCATGGCATCGCGCTCACTTTCAACGCGGGAGAGCTCCTGGCGTTTGGCCTGGATCAACGGGTCCTGGCGTGTCTTTGCGAACAGCGGTAGATCGAGCGTGAATTGCAAAGTGACCATGTCGCTGAAAGCGCTGCCGCGCCGTCCGTAGGCGAGCTCGACGCCCCAATCGGGACGCTTGGTGGCTTCCGCCCCGTGTACTTCGGCTTGTGCCATCTGTGTCAGCGGTACGAACACAGCGAGATCGGGACGTTCATGCACGTGTTCGCGTAGCCGCTGTGAATTCAGGTTCAGCGCGGGTGGATCACCCTGCAACGGCTCGTCCGCGGCGACTCCCACCCAACGCTTCAGCGTGATTTTCGATTTTGTGATGTCACCCGCGAGCTCATCCCGGCGATCGGCTAGCTCGGCCGCTTCCTGTTGCGGGATGACTGCATCGGCCGGCATGGCCTGGCCGCGGGCGAGTTGTGCTCTCACAGCCTGTGCGAAGAGCTGGTTCTGGCGATCCAACTCGTCCAGAAGCGCGTTGCGGCGTTCGAGGTAGTATCGATTCAACCACGCCAGCGCGGTGTCGCGTCGCACTTTCAGGATGCTGACACGCGATTCAGCCTCCGTCCGGGCGATGTTGGCCTCTGCGACGTCGATTTGGGCGCGGCGCTTGCCTCGGTTGGGCAGCTCCTGCTGAATCCCAATCTTGCGCATGGTCATAAAGTCGCGCGTCAGGCTCCATTGATCGGCGCCGGTGACGGGCAGGTTCTCAATTCCGAGCGCGAGCTTGGGGTCGGGCAACTGTCCAGCCGCGACTGCCGCGGAGCGGGCGGCCGCCACACTCGTCGTTTGAACAGTGATGTCTGGCGCGGATCGGGTCGCTATCTCGAGGGCGGAGGAGAAACTCAGCGGTTCAGCGCGCACGAGCGCGGCCGCTCCCGCGAAGGAAACCAACAGGATCGTTTTGAACATGATGACCATTCCGTACGATCGGAACTTGCGCGCTCCATATGGCGCAGGCGCAGGGGGCTCGCGTTGAGTCGATGGGACTTTGCGCGCGAGCGGGAATGCAGGCGGATGCCTGCTGGAAGGTCAGATCAGGCGGGGTGGGCGCCAGAGTCCGTCGGGACTGAGGGATGGCAACCCGTTGGGCGGGGTTCGTGAAATGTTGAAATGAACTGGAGGTTCGAGCCAGGTAAGAACCGCGCCCGGCTCACACGGTTGTGGGCTCTTGCAGTTATAGCCGGCCTTGCATGCACTGCAAGTGTCCTTCTTGCTCAGCGGGCTATCACCGAGCCGCTTACAGGGTGTTCCGGGATCGCCCTTCCCAGGGCAGCAGTCACCAGCGAGCGTGATGTGAGTGGAACTTCGCATTTCTTCCTGGCAGCTACGCTGCGACAGGTCCGCCAGGCCATAGCCGGGCAGCGTCAGCAGGGTTAAGAGCACGGTGATGATGCGAAACATCCGCATGCACACAGGGTAGTAGCCGGACTGGGTCTAGACAAGAAGCATCTGACTGCTCAGCTAATTGCCTAGCTAGGACATAATTTATTCATACAGAAAAATTGTCCTATAGAGAGAACTTCTCTAGTATGCGCTCGAGGACTCGCGCGGGTCTTTTGCAAGCCAACCCTTTCCAGGAAGGAGACAAACCTATGTCTGTTTTTGACTCGTTGCAGAGACTCGCCAACAGAGTGTTGCTTCCATTAGCAGGAGCATCGGCCCTGTTGGGTGTGTTGCTCGTGCCGGTGCCGGCCGACGCTGGTGCTGCATCAATTCAGTGGGGAAATGTCGCATGTAATCCCCCATCGGCGCAGCTTCCCGATCCAGCCATCGGTCCACAGCAGTGCGCGTACATCCAGGTTCCGCTGGACTATCGCAACCCCAGGGGAAAGCAGATCCTCCTGGCTGTGTCCATTGTGCGTGCGGACCCGGCCAAACGCCGTGGTGTGTTGTTTCTGAACGAAGGCGGACCGGGTGGCGCGAGCCTGGATGCGCCGAGAGTGATTTATGCCTTGCTGCAGGGAACGTTAGGTGAAGCAGCGGCCACGGCGTTGTTATCGCAATACGACCTGATCGGCTTCGACCCGCGGTTTGTCGGGCACAGCACAGGTACGACGTGTCAGATGACCGCACAACAGGCGGATCAGATCTTCACACCGCTCGAACAGAAACATTCATTCGAGGCCACGGCAGCCTTCGTGAAGCAGGTGGCGGCCGGGTGCTCACAATCCAGCGCGGTGCCGTTCGCGACGACCGCGAATACCGCTCGTGACATGGATGTCATTCGGCGCCTGCTCGGTGAGGACAAAATCAATTACTTCGCGTGGTCCTATGGCAGCTATCTGGGCTCTGTCTACGCGACGATGTTCCCCAACAATACGGACCGGGTCGTCATCGACAGTGTCGTGGATCCGAACTGGGTGTGGCGTGAGCAATTCCGCTCATGGGGCAGCGGTGGCGCGATCCGTTGGCCTGACTTTGCCAACTGGGCCGCGGCAAACGACGCCACCTACCACTTCGGTGATACACCTGACGAGGTGACGGCTTTGTATTATCAACTATACGCCAAGGCTGATGCCGACCCTCGTCCTTATCCCGATGTGTTCGCTGATGGCACACTGGTCAACGGGCCAATGTTCAGGGAGCTGACGTTTGCGTTCATGGAGCACGACAGCTTCTTCCCGCAGTTGGCGGCGGTGTGGCAGACGGTGATGAATGCCAGCTCCGGAGATGCTTCGGCCAGCGGTGCCCCCGACACCAGCGGGCGATCGGTTACGGCAGCCCAGGCGGCGGTCCCCGCATCGACCACCATCCCTTCATCCCTGACGCCTGTCCCTGTGGACAACGCACCCGCCTCAGGTCTGTCGGTTGTTTGCAATGATGTCGCGTGGTCGCGATCGCCTGACCAATATCGCGCGGAGTATCAGTCGGACATGGAGCTCTATCCAATGTTCGGTGCTCTCGGATCGAATATCTACTCCTGCGCCTATTGGGCCACCTCGCCGATCGAGCCGCCGGTATCGATCACCTCAAATGGACCGCGCAACATCCTCATGTTGCAAAACCTGCGTGACCCCAACACTCCCTACGCGGGGGCAAAGGAGATGCGTAGCGCGTTGGGGCAACGAGCGGTGATGGTTTCCGTCGACGAAGGCGGCCATGCGATCTTCGGCTTCGAGACCAACTCCTGCGTCAATCAGGCTGCTGTTGCTTACCTCGGCAACGGCGTCCTGCCCGCTCAGGATACCTCCTGCGCGGCAGAGACCTCCAAAGCGGCTCAGGTGCCAATTACTCCTGAACGGCTGCGGGTATTGAAACAGGCAGCACGAATGATTTCGGGCCTGCCGCGAGCCCACTGAAGATCCGGCGAGCGGACGACCTGGCCACCGGGAGGTGGCCAGGTCGTGCCGGACAGGCTAATTCACTGAAAAATAAGCAGTGGTTCACAGTCTCGGGTCGCTAAACGCAGACGACTTGTTTCATACAGTGTTTGCGATTAGAACCACGTCCAACGTCTTATTTTGTTGGAAGAATTTGTTTGTTCACCCTGAGAATCAATGTGCTGTGGCGCACGATTGTCTGTGCTGGTCTGCTGGCTCTGGCCGCTTGCGGCGGTGGCGGCAGCAGCGATAACTCCCCCGTCAGTGCCTCGACCAACAGCGGCGGCTCCAGTGGTGGATCGTCGGGCGGGTCTGCGGGTGGTGGCTCCGGCGGGGGAACGACTGCAAATCCGGGGACTGTCGCGCTATCTGCGGCAACATACTCTACGGCGCAGGCAGCCGGCAGGGTCACTATTACCATGAATCGTACCGGTGGCTCCGATGGGGCTGCATCGGTCAACTACGCGACAGCGGATGGCTCAGCGGTCGCCGGGACCAACTATACCGCCAACAGCGGCACGTTGAGTTGGACCGCGGGCGATGCAACTGCCAAGTCTTTTGCGGTAACGCTGAGCTCAACAGCATTTACGGGTAGCAAGACTTTCACCGTGGCGCTGTCCGCTGTGACTGGTGCGACACTGGGATCGATGACCAGTGCGACAGTCACGATCGTTGGTAGTGGGACTTCAGGTGGTGCAGGCACCGGACCTGCGGCATTGCTGGCGGCCAAGATGGGCGCCCCGCCGCGTCTGTTGTTTGGTCTGGGCGGGCAGGGCAGCCACGACCAGAAGGGCGAGATTCAACAGCAGTCAATCAAAGTCGACATTTACGATCGGTACCTGAGCGGCGTTTGGCCGACCTACAACTCGGCGCCGTGTGACTACGTTTGCGTTGTCGCGAGAGAAGCGGACGCCGTAGGTGCCATTCCGATGTTTACACTGTACGAAATGGCCAACAACGGTGACGGCAATACGTCTGTCATCAATGACGCCGCCTTCATGACGAAATACTGGTCTGACGTGAAGTTGATGTATACAGATCTCGCAACCTACAACAAAGTGGCACTGGTTAACCTGGAGCCGGACTTCTGGGGCTACACCGAGAAGGCAAATTCAGACCCCACCAAAATGACGGCCAAGGTCAGCATAAACGCGGATTGCGCCACACTGAGCAATGACGTCCCGGGCATCGCGGCGTGCCTGATTGCAATGGCCCGCAAGTACGCTCCGAAAGTATATGTGGGTTTTCCGCCTGCGAGCTGGGGCGGAAATTCAACCACTGCCGTTGTGGCCTATATGAATGCTATCGGGGCTCAGCACGCGGACTTCGTCGTTGAGCAGACCTCCGACCGCGACGCAGGTTGCTTTGAAGTGACACCTCAGCCTGCACAGTGCGTGCGAAATGGTGCGCCGTGGTATTGGGACGAGACCAATACGACCCACCCCAATTTCCACGACGCGTTCACAGAAGCGACCGCGTGGCACACCGGCATTGGCAATCTGCCGCTGATCTGGTGGCAGACCCCGCTGGGTGTGCCATCAACAACTCCTGGGGGAACGGCAGAACACTACCGCGATAACCGGGTCCGTTACTTCCTCACGCACGGATCAGAGCTCGTCGCAGCCGGCACGCTCGGTGTGGTTTTCGGCGCGGGCGAGAACACGCAGACCACTATCGCTACCGACAACGGCCAATATCAGACCCTGAGCAATCAATACTTCGCGTCACCGACTGCGTTGCCGTAACCTGCGTCGCTAAACCTCACTGAGCCTGCTCGCTGGCGGCCCTGGCGCCCGCGGCACGCCATTTGGCAAGCGTTGCGTACGATTGATGAGTATCGATTTGCCGATGGCGCGAGCGTAACCCGCGCCACCGGATCAGGGCCGATACCGCTTTGGGTCGATCGTCTACCGATCGTCGCCATCGCGTCCGATGGATGCGGGTACTGCTGGGCTGACTTTCGTGATTGACCCACTCAGGACCCAGGCGCGCTGACTCGGTGCCAGTCGCGGAGCCAGCAGACCGTCGTTGAGCTCGCGCGTGACGGCGAAACGGTTGAACTCCGTGGCCGGCAAGTACAGCCGCTCGTTGGATTGTCCGCCGTCGGAGGTGCCTTCGGCATCCGCCTCAACGAATGTGATCACGCCGTTCCCGTCCGAATCCACCCGCGCCACTTCCGCGGCATATGCATCATTCAGACGGCGTCGCAAGTCGTGAACTCCCGGTTCGAAGGAGGACACTCGCACCAGAACGTCGAGCAGCACCTCGTTGGCGAGTCCGCTTGGGATAAAGCGAAGTCGCTTTTCCTTCTGGTCATCGTTATTCGCCGTTGGACGGTCCGGGTCATCGGGGCTCGCGTTCGGTCCCCGATCCGGATCGCGCGGGTTGTTGGGATCATCGCCCAGGGCGACTTTGAGCGGAATCTCGTCATTCAACACGCCTGCGGGTCCGGAACCCGGAATGAGCGACAGAACCCCATACTGCTGGCCTGCCGCAAAGGTGCCCGGCACCCCGCCCGTGGAAGGCAATTCGTAAAGGGGGAATACCCAGTCCGTGTATTCGTTGAATTCCCAGTAGGCATGGCAGTCGCTCTGCTGCAGGCAATTGTAGGCGCCCATGCTCAGGAACAAAGGTACGAGATTGCTCTGCCTGTCCGGGAAGTGATCCTGGGCGCTGGGGAGGCGGACGTCCTCCCCGTCGAGCGTGAAGTGTCTTCCGGGGACGTTGTGATGCTTGCCGAGCTTGTAGATCGCAGCTGCATCCGCGGCCGTCAGTTTTCCAAACTGGGCATGCCCGTCGCTGCGCGGTGCCGCTACGGGCGGGACCACGAGATCGTGAATCATCCACCCTTCGTACCATCCGGATTCGTTATTGATGACAAACAGGTTGGCGATGTCAGTGAAAACATCGATGAAGGACTCGATGTCGTCAGGGTCGGTCGGCAAGCCGGGCTTCGGCTCCAGGACGACGCGAACCGCACCGAATGTCGGACGACGGCCATTGGCTGCGTTCGCGGCGGTGGGGATAGCTCCGTCATTGAGGCCGGGAACGATAGCGGTGAAGACATTCGGCTGAAAGTGTCTCGTGTCCAAGAGGTAATACTGAAAGAGTTGACTGGACTTGTCGGCTTCAGCAAACGCGGGCGTTGGCAGGGCGTTGTGAAGCTCTCTGGCCAACTCGCCGAGCGTATGTTTCAACGGCTGGGGGAGTTTTACCACGTCCGCGCGATGCAACACGGTCGCCTCGTCCTGGTCCGCCGTTGGATTCGGGTGCACAGGATTGACCGCGAACGTGTATTGACTCGCGCTGGCAAAGCCCACGCTCGCGATCAATGCGATACCTGTTCGTATCATTCGATTGGAGCTCCAGCGATGTGCTGGAGCCGTGACATCAACATTCATGTGTTTTCTCCCGCAAAGTTTGAATTGCGCGCGTTCCCGGCAGGCGCCCGCCCGAGGTGAGCTTCGTCTGGTTGCTTCTTCCGCCTGCGTGAGTGCGGATCGAAACCGTGGATGTTCTATGGGCGGAGAGGTTTTGACGTTCCGCAACGTTCCGGTTGGTTTCGGCGTTGGGCTAGTGCGTGAGCATGATCCACAAAACCACAACGACCACCGAGCTGGTGATGAGAAGGCCGGCCTTGCGCAGTGGGCTCGAAGGAGCGCGCGGCTTCTTGTCCGACTGCGGGGCCGTCGTTAGTTTTGAGCCGGCTCCGACTCTCTTTTCCAGAGGACGCGCCGAAGGCCAGTCAATAGGACGCGCGGCGATAGTTGCCGGGGAGGGGATGTATGGGTTCGCAGGAGGCGTGTATGGATTCGAGTGCGTGGTTAGCGCGGTGTCGGCATCTTCGTCGGACAAATCGCGGCTTTCGAGCTCACCGCGCTCAAATGCACCAATCAATTCGTTGGCCTGTGAGACTTGGCCGCTCGGCACCTGGAGTCGCGTCCCTCCGCCGGCGTTCGAGAGAAATACGTTCATGGTTGCCAGGTGTTCTCCCCACATGTGCACAAAAATGCCGTGAGATTCGAGCAAGGTCCTGAGCAGGTTCGCTTTCATGGCATCCCACTGCACTGAGACCGTGACGAGGTCCGATTTGGCATCGTCGATTTCGACCGCCGATTCCGCAGTGGAGTCTGCGGTGTCGGGAGAGGCTACTGGATCAACACCTCGTGAGCGGAGGATGTTGCCCGCAACTTCGGTCGCCAACGGAGTCAGCGTCCCACTCCGAAGACTTGCCAATAAATCTTCGTCTGATAGAAGCTCAAAGCGCTGGGTGAGATTTTCCCGAGACACTTCCATAACTTATTTCCGTGACAGGGACTTCCATGATGGATTGTCTCGCATCGCGTTGACCGTCGGTGTGACCGATGTCAACGGTGAGGCTTTCCCTGAAGGGGATTGAGGGACACCAGCCCCCGCTGCTGCCTCTACAGACTTCTTAGGCTTGCGTGGACCGCACCGCGGTCGCCGTTCTTGCCGCCCGACCCCATCCAACGCGCAACTTCCTTCGAGCTGACCAGCATCCATTTCCGTCTGGTCCGCGCGATTCGCTGGCGTTGGTTCACTGTCCATGGTGCACGAAACCCGGGCGTAGATCGACGTGATACTTTGCAACACAATCAAGTCAAACGCTCGTGCTCGCGATGTCTACGCTCGGGATTCACCAGGTGAACCATCGAGGTTGCACAAAGGTAAAAATCATGTCTACACTCCTACAACAGTTGGACCTGCGCCGGTGCGTTCTTCGCCAGTGCAACGATTCATCGACATAGGGAGAGTGGCGCTCATGAATCTGCGATCCTTTGGCTTGTCTACACTCATACTTTTCGGCGGGCTACCTGTGGGGGCGTTCGCCGCACAAGTTACCGTAACTTCAACCGTCCAGATGGCGACAACCTACCCGGCAAACAGCGGTTGGGCGACCCCCGATACCATTTTCACATTAGTGAGTGGACCCAGCGGTGGCTGTGACGGATTTTGGCTCAGACCGTCCGATGCCGGTTATCAGGCAAGTTATGCCATGCTGCTGGCAGCACAAATGACTCAGCGCTCATTGACCGTTACTGGGTTGTCCGATTCGGCCGATCTGTGGACCGGGAGCACCGGTACCAAATATTGTCTGGTTTACGCTCTCTCATGGCAATGACCGCCGTCGCCGTCACGCGCAAACTCCGCCACGTTTGCGGCTGTTTTTTGCTGTTGGCCATTCATGCCTCTGTCTTTGCCGGTGATTCCAGCCATGCGCTGACCACAACCTACTTGCCGCAGCTCATCGCTGCGCAGGGATCCTTCAACACCGATCCATTGGCTGTTGTTGACACTCTGTCCTATAGAAAACATGTCACGGGAAACGATGGGATTGTCCCGCTGTCGGTTTTGCCGAGTACGCCGACTGGGCAATCGTACTTCACTCCATTGCCAAGCGCCTGTCCATCGCTGCCGCCGCCGGCGCCGCCGCCGCCTTGCCAGTTGACGATTCCGTTTCCTGTTCCGAATTCTGTGAATGCTCAGAACCCACAGCCGATGAATATTGAGGCGCCCGCAGACAATAACGCCGGGTTCGCGATTGTGAACTCAACGGGATCACGGTATCTGCAATTCGTGTTATTGACCAAAGGCACTGCAGACTCCATGAATAATCCGCATGCGGAACTGACAGCTCAGACCTGGTATCGGATCTCAAATGACGGTGGTCATACCTTCAGTGATTTAAAGCAGATAATCATACCGAACGGAACGGTAGTAGACCCCTTCAACCCGCTACCGGGCGTCAAGGTGGGTGTCAATGGTTATGAGTTTCCGGGCGACTCGCTCGTTGTCGCGAGCAACGGGGAGCAGGATGTATTGATCCCGTTGGAAATTGTGCCGCTCGGTGCGGATGGACATCCGGTCACTCAAGAGTTCAATGTCACGTCATACATGGAGGTGCATATACTTCGAGGGCATTGGCGCAGCGATAACTCAGATCTGGATTGGGAACTCGGTCAAGCGGCAGAGGTGTCTCTGGCGCAATCCAGTCGCGGATTGGACGAAACAGCCATTGCGGAACTGGCTCCCAATGGCCACTGTTTGATTGTCAGCCGCGGTTCAAACCAGAATGCTTCCAATCCCGGGCGCTATTGGCTTTTTGAATCTCAGGATGGGTGTCGGCACTGGGTGGGTCCTGGAGTGCCACTTGCTTGGGATGATGGCTCGGACTTTAACGCGCCGGCGGCTGCACCGTTGCTCTACAAGAATAGCAACAATCGAATCATTTTCATGGGCGCCAATTTGGATGGGAATCAAATCGCCCAAGGGAATATTCCGAGGACTCGGGTGGTGGCTGCGGAGCTGGATATCAAACAGCTCGAGTTGTTGAAACGATCCGCCGTCATCGTGGATGAGAAAGACAACTTCGACACCGACAGAGTCGACCTCATCTATGGGAATCGCTATTACTCACAAGCTACTGGCAGCATTTTCTACTATACGACACGCGTGGATTCGAGTTACTGCACGGGCGATTGTCTGACTGCAAATCTTCTGAGCGGCAACCCGAACTTTCCCCTGAACTGGCATCTTCTGAATCCAATTCCGACGAAAAGGCCGGATTTCAAGATATCGGTCGATCCTGCGGTGCCGAATCATATTGTCTGGCCGGCGCGGCCCAATGCAGCGAGGTTTTTGATATACGCGCGCAACGCTTCAAAGCAGAACTTCTGGCAATTGAACAACAGCGACAGCACTAGTGCCGAGCCTTCGGGTTCCGCGACGGGCTATGTCTTGCACGACCTGCCAACGAACACCGCCACTGAAGTCACCGTGTACGCGGTGTACCCAGATGGCTCCATATCGTCGAGCAATCAGATTAAGACAACTGTCCATTGATAACAGAAGTCATTGATACAGTACCTGGTGACCCCCGCACACGCGGGATACGGACAGCCTCGATGCCGTTCCGTATCCTGCTGCACCGAGAAGATCCGTAGAACTCGCGTAATTTTTCAACTCGAGACCGTGTACGCAGCAGGTTTACGAGCACGGACCAGTCCTCGTCCGTCAAATACTCGACGACCGGGCTCGCGGCGATCGGATGCACGAGCTTTTGTTTGAGATAACGCAACACTCTGTGCCGACCCGGTGCAAGCATCTCAATCTCTCTTACGAGCTATGATTACGATAGCTATGGCAATCCAGGATGGCCGGTGTGGCACACAATCTCATGAATGACTCGCATCTGGGTGAGGGCATTGGGCGGCAACTCCAAGAACTCATTGCTCGCGCCCTGCCGGCGGGGAATCTGCTAACTGAAGCTCGAGTGCAAGAACAGACGAGTGCATTCGCGGATCGTTTCGGACCTGATGTCTTGCGAAGGCTCGATGGCGCGGCACTACTGAAAACGATGCATGGGCGCTCCGATCCAAGCTTTCGCTGCCTGGCCTATTGGCTGGAATTTAAGGACGACGACGAATTTGCGGGTCATCGCTTCGGTAGCATTAGCGGCGGATCGGCACTGAAGTTTGGTATCTATCAACGTCAGTCGGACGGTGCTTGGATCACAGGATCGGCAGGAAACCAACGTGTTCTGACCGTTGCCCAGGCGATTGAAATTGCAGAAGGGCAACTGAAAGAGCTACGGCTCGGGTCCGAAGTGCTGGCAAGACTCGATCCCGCAGACACATCCGACGAAGCATATTTTGCTTTGCAACAGTCGATGTCGGCGTCAGCTCCGAACTTGTCGGACGCCGCGTGGGCTCATAAGTATTGGTTTTTACTATTTCCCGACCGTTTAGATGATTACCACAGTCCGAAATGGCAGCGATTTCATCTACTAAAACTGCTCCAAATGCCTCCGGACGGTCGAGGGATTCTCGACTCCAACGCTCCACGTTTCGTGTGTGCGGGCCGTTACGTTTCCATGGCGCGTAGTCTCGAGGTTGCAACTACGTCGCTGCTATCTGTGCTGAACGAGCGACATGGGACATTTCATCGATATTGGCGCATCGGAACTACTGCGGGAGATTCTGGAGAGAGCCAGTGGCCTCAAATGCGCGCTGGGAACTTCGTATCGATCGGCTGGGCAGACGCCCTCGGCGATCTCACCGAGGTGCTCGGTACGGATCTAGCAATTGCCAAAGCTGAGATCCGGGCAAGATTGTCCGACGAAATGGAAAACCCGGCGACGGCCACTCGGAAAGCGGGCGAGGTATTAAATTTCTGTCGTATCGCAGCGGAGAATGACGTGGTTCTGGCATGTGAGGGGCAGACCGTGCTGGGTGTCGGACGCATCCGTGGCCCGTATCAATACGATGAGTCGCTCGATTTCCCGCATCTGCGGTCGGTGGCGTGGCTCGATCTGGAACCATGGAAGTTGCCAAAGCAGGAGGGGCTGCTAACTACGGTAAGCGAACTCGGAAAGCACGCGGAGAACATTCTGGCACTCGAACGTCGCCTATTTGAAAATGCAGCCACAGGCCATGCTCTCCGGGACACATATCGAGTCGCGGGTCCCGCTCTGTCATTGCCGCCTCTCGATCCATTCAGCGCCCGCATTGAGGGCATGTTAGCCAGGAAAGGGCAGGTCGTGTTGTATGGTCCACCGGGAACCGGGAAAACCTACCAAGCGCTAAATGCAGCCGGAGAATTGGCCGGCCGCAAGCTCTTCGGCAAGAACCTGGCCGCACTCACGAAGACTGAGCGGAGTCAATTATACGGCGCTGAGCAGTACATTCGTACCTGCACATTCCATCCCGGCTACGGATACGAGGATTTCATCGAGGGATTGCGCCCGAAGACTTCGCACAGCGGTCAGCTCGTGTTTGAGCCAAAGGACGGCCTCTTCAAAAAGATATGCGACGATGCTGCCAGGCATAGAGAGATGAGTTTCTTTCTGATCATAGATGAAATTAACCGCGGTGATATCCCGAGGATCTTCGGCGAGCTCATGACCGCGTTGGAGTTAGATAAGCGAACACAGGGCGTCATCCTGCCGATCACAGGAAAAGTCCTGAGTATTCCCCAGAATTTGTTCGTGATCGGAACGATGAACACTTCGGATCGCTCGATTTCCCTTATGGATACCGCGCTGCGCCGAAGATTCGCTTTCGCTGAGCTGATGCCGGATAGCGCCGTGCTAGGGACCCGTGCGGTCGGACCGTTATTGCTGGGACCCTGGCTCGATGCTCTAAATGCTCGGATCCGCAAGCACCTCAAACGGGACGCTCGCAACCTGCAGGTGGGGCACTCGTTTCTTTTACCTCCACAGAAGGTTAGTTCGCCCGCGGATTTCGTACGCGTTCTGCGCGAAGAGATCATTCCGCTGCTCGAGGAATACTGCTACGACGACTTTGACTCGCTGAGGAACATTCTGGGTACGGAGTTGGTTGATATCGATCGCCAATGTATTCGGGAGGCCTTGTTCGAGCCACAGAGGGAGGCCGATTTGATAGCCGCCGTGACTTTTGAGGAGGTACAAGGGTTGGCCTTGGCCAAGAGCCTGCCATCTACGGAAGAGGCTGCATCGGCCACGGACGAGGATGCAGAGGATCCGGATGACTTCGCAGAAAGATAACACCAGTGGCCCGGTTGCCGGCTATCAGGTGAGCCTCGTGCTCAATGAGTGGGAACAGGCTAACACGAGAAATTGCCCGAAACTGCGGTGCATTTCCTTGGCAGATAACTCCGAGGCGCAGCAGCTCGTCGACAGATTGAGAGGGCGGGTAACTATTCGCGGCGGCTTTCAGGGTTTGGAGGTCGAAACGACTTCGTTTGTAGGTTCGGTAGATGTCGGCCCCCTACGGATTGCCATCCGCCCGAAGTTGTCTGCCGCGCCGTTGACTGCACTCTTCCGATACGCCTACGGATTGAATGACCTCACTCTCGTCGATCACACGGAAATACCTGTCGAAAAGCTGGGCCTCGAAGACTTGCTCATACTTATGTTGGTCCGAGAGATGGAGTTGCTCTCGTTCGGGCGCCTGGTACGGCAGTATCGCGCCCGCAACGACATGTTGACTAGCCCGCGCGGCTCATTAATCATGAACGAGATCATTCGACGCGGGGGCGTTGCTGAGGTGGCCCTACCGTGTCGCCATTTCGAGCGCGATCTCAACTGGCCTATGAATCAAGTGCTGCACTATGGCATTCAGTCAGCAGCTTCGCGAGCGCTGGATTGCGATCTTCGCCGCCGAGCATACCGTGTAGCAGAGTTGTTTTCGCAAGTCGATCTGCCTCGGCGCCTTTTCTCGAACGATCTCGACCGCGCCGAGAAATGCCTCACCCGACTGACCGCCATCTATCAGCCTGCCCTGTCATTGATTCGATTGTTGTGGCAAAGCCTGGGCCCAATGCAGGAGAGCACGAATGACAGCAAGGCTGTGCCGGGCATTCTTTTCGACATGAATGTATTCTTTCAACGATTGATTTCGCGCTTCTTGACTGACAATAGTGACACTTTCTGCATCGATGATGAGCGGCCGATTCGAGGTGCATTCGCTCATCTACCGGGAGGCAATCCACGTCAACGCCGAGAGCTCCGACCGCGACCCGACTTCACCTTGGTGGAACAGGGGCGGGTGCGGGCCTTTCTCGATGCCAAGTACCGTGACCTCTGGCTCAAATCTTTACCCGCCCACTGGGTTTATCAGTTAGGCATCTATGCGTTAAACGCGCCGGCGAGAATCAGCGTGTTGCTTTACGCAACGATGTCAGAAGACGCGCGTGAGGAGCGACAAGAAGTTCGCAGTCCAACGGACGACTCACCAGCGGCGCGTGCAAGAATCATCATCCGGCCAGTGATACTGCCACAGCTACTGAGTGTCCTGGGAAAGCAGGGGGCCGATGGTACTTTGGCACGTCGCCAATTGGCCAACCGATTGGTTGATCGAAGTGATTTGGGGGTGTAGACATAGGGCTGTTGAACGCCGCCATCAATGATGTGATTGCTCCTGACGGATCTTCAGGCGACCGTACTCATGGTCGCTGACTTTTCTCTTCGCCCTCCGCGCTTTGGCGGAATCGCGGGAGGTGGGGTTTCGGCGGTCGCCCGGTCGACGGATAGGCGACTGCATATAGGGGCGCCAACCGGATCATTGGTGGTTGAGGCGCGGATAGCTCTCCTTGATTTGCTCCTCCGTAGCACCCTCCCGCAGTAGAGACGCGACCAGGTGTATTGGGGGCGGCTCAAGAATCCAATCCCGTTGTCAATTGGGTACGGTTTCTCCTGTAGCAAAGCAATGACTGTCCCTTCGTGAGGCCGAGGTGACGGGACCGCAGCCTTCTTCAAAGTTTCGCCGATATCATCAAGAAAAAATGGGATAACTCGCGGACGATCACTACAGAGTTGTTTCCGGCGCGCTCAGGTCCACTGAGGGAGTCAACATGAGCACTGTTACCACCAAAGACGGCGTTGAGATTTTCTACAAGGACTGGGGCCGCGGCCAGCCCATCGTTTTCCATCATGGCTGGCCGCTCAGCTCCGACGACTGGGATACGCAGATGCTGTTCTTCGTCAAGCATGGGTACCGTGTCGTGGGAATCGATCGTCGCGGCCACGGGCGCTCGAGCCAAGTATCGGACGGCCATGATATGGATCACTATGCCGCTGACGCAGCGGCAGTCGTTGAACATCTGGACCTGCGCAACACCATTCATATCGGTCATTCCACCGGCGGGGGCGAAGCCGTTCGTTACATCGCGCGTTTCGGTAAGGGTCGGGTCGCGAAGTTGGTGCTGGCGGCCGCCGTTCCGCCGATCATGGTGAAGTCGCCGAACAATCCGGGCGGCCTGTCGATCGAGGTGCTCGATGGGCTTCGTAAGGCCTTAGCCGAGAATCGCGCGCAGTTTTATCGCGAATTCGCGTCCACAGTCTTCTACGGGTATAACCGACCGGGCGCAAAGCCATTGGATGGTGTGATCGATAACTGGTGGCGCCAGGGCATGATGGGTAGTGCCAAGGCGCACTACGACGGCATCAAGGCATTCTCTGAAACGGACTTTACCGAGGAGCTCAAGACCATCGATGTACCGACGTTGATAATGCAGGGGGACGATGACCAGGTCGTTCCGCACAAGGGCTCCTCTCTCCTCCAGGCAAAGCTCATCAAGAACGCCACTCTAAAGATCTACCCTGGGTTCCCCCACGGTATGCTCACGACCTACTCCGAAACGGTCAACCCGGATCTCCTCGCCTTCGTCAAGGCGTGAGGTTCCAGGGCGGCAAAAGGGGCGTATCAAGGCGGGCCCTAGAATGACGCGACAACGGCCGGGTTCGACTCGACTTCAGTCATTGCAGCCCGCTTTCCGGGAACCTGGCAACCCGCCTGTCACGACTGCTGGTCATCGGTCGGTCCGGGCGGTACGGTTTCTGTGTCAACCCGCCTCCAGAACTGACCTGGTCGGATGATTGAGATGCCGGAATATTCCAGGAGATCTTTGTCAACGGTGATGAGAATGTCGGCGCGACCTGCTACAGCCGTGCCAAGCACCGGCAGGTTATTCGGATCTCTGCAAGCGGTGGAGGGGACATCAACAGGTGAAACTATTTCGCAGTCCGCCAACAGATGACTGCGGACTTCTGCAATCTCATCCTCGGTGAATTTGAACTTGTCTCGGAGCTTCTTAATACGACGAACGCTCTGCTGCAACCGACCATAGTCACGCCGACCATTGGGCAGCCCGAAGCCGGCGCTCCAAAGTAAGTAAGCGCGATTGAGGCCTTCCCTACGGACATAGCTGCATAGCGAAGGACCAGGCGTACGCCTAGTGATACGACTATGCCTAACACAGTTGATCGAGTTGAGGTCTTCGCCGGCATACAGCGCCGACGTCAATATTCGGTAGAGCAGAAGTTGGCGGCGGTGGCGGAAGCTGCCCAGCCAGGAATGTCGATTTCCTTTGTGGCCCGCAAGTTTGGCTATCGCTCAGTATGTGCCGTGTTCCATAGATCTGTCGGGCCGGTGTCACCCGACCCGGCGCGCGCTGAGGCGAGCGAAGGTATCGGTTCGGCTCACGGTTGAGGCTCGGAGTTGTGTTTGTATCGTCCGTTGAGTAAGACGGACGTCTTCCCGTAATCCGTTATTGGCTCGGAACTGACGCATTCTGAATGACGATCGGGTTGACGTCAGTGTCCCTGCTCACGATCCTCTCGGATCCAACGCGCAACCTCCGCCGATCTGACCTTCGGGGCGACAGCACGCAAAGCATCCATTTCCTGTGCCGCTTGTTTCCGACGTTTCTGGGTCACCCATGCGCGAAACGAACGATTGATTGCGCGACGGATCGATCTCATGGGCGCTCAACTAACGAGCTGCGATAACAGAATAATTTCAATTCCCAATCCTTGCGCGGCTTTCCAGCCGTTGTCGTTTGTGATTGCCGCCGTTGCACCCGAGCGAATTCCGGTTGCCAACAGGATAGAGTCTGGAGTGCGTAGTCGATAGCGGGCACGCAGACCGGCAGCACCCAACAAAACCTCTTTACTCACAGGCTCCAAATCCAGGTTGGGAAAGTAACTGATGCCGAAGCCTAAAAAGTTTGCGGAGCGAACTGCTGGTCTGCATCGCGACGTTTGGCAGGGAGCCGAAGCCTATCTGAAGGACGAACGGGAATCCTGGTGATTCCTCAGTTCCTTCGGCCACACAAACGTGTTTTCATCGATACCGACGTTTGGATCTACCACTTCGAGCAGCACCCGGAGTTTGGCCGGGCGGCCGGTATCGCGATTCAATCACTCGAGGACGGACGGTTTCGTGGCGTATCTTCCGAGCTCACTCTGCTCGAATTGACAGTTCGTCCGTTACAGCTCGGCCGGCAGGATGTCGCGGACGAGTATGAGTTGCTGCTCAGTTCCTGATTCGTCGAATGGTTCCGGAGATGACCCGATCGCTTATCGTCGGATGGCAACCGTCGCATCACCTAGCAAATGTTGTCCCGACTGTCCGACTGGTCGTTGCCACCGTGCGCGGCGACAAACATGGCGACCGCCGACCGGCAATAGGATTCGATTTCGTTATCGTCCTCTGCTCTCGCCTCATCGAAGCGGGCGATCATCAGGAGATCGGATCCCTTGAAAAGCGCGGCAAACAAGCGGGCGGACCGGAGAGGATCGGGCACGTTCAGAAGCGCCTTCGCGTGCAACTGACGCAACAGGGCCTCGATTTGGGCGATGACATGGGCGGGGCCGGCTTCGTAATGGAGCTTGCTTAACGAGTTTTGATTCGTCCTGTCGGCCATGACCATGGCTTCGACACTGCGGACGTCTGATCTCAACAGCGTGCGAAGCAGTAATGATCCCACCGCAAACAGCCGATCTTCGACCGAACCGTCGACGCCTTCAAGAAGGGTCTGCGGTGCAAACAACTGATGGCAGCCGGCCGCGATGGCCGCGCTGAACAGCGCCTCCTTGTTCTCGAAGTGCCGATAGATGCTGAGCTTGGATATCTTCGCTCGCTGGGCGACCTTGTCCAACGTCGTCGATTGAAAACCCAACTCCACAAAGAGTTCGCGCGCGGCGTCGACGATCGTTTGGCCAAGCGCCTCGTTGGCCGGCCGGCCGCGCCGGGCATGGCTGCTTTCGGTCACGACAATTACAGTCCTTGACAGTATCCTAATTATTGAATTACGGTACCACGCAGTTTCTAAAATGCGCAAGCCAGCCCCAACCCAACCCCTCATCCACACGCGGAGCTCACCATGGATGACGTCATCATCATCGGCGGAAGCTTTGCCGGTCTCGCCGGCGCCCTGCAGCTCGGCCGTGCCCGCCGCAAGGTCACCGTTCTCGACACCGGCCTACCGCGCAACCGCTTCGCTGGCCACTCGCATGGCCTGCTCGGCCACGATCACAAGCCACCGCTGGACATCCTAGCCGAGGCGCGGCAGCAGCTGACGCGTTATCCCACGATCAGGCTGATCAGTGCCCGGGCCGACAGCGTCTCCGGCGCCATCGACCACTTCTCCGTCCTCACTGGCGATGGCGAAAGCCTTGGGGCGCGCCGCCTGATCCTGAGCTATGGCGTCACCGATCGGATGCCTGATGTTCCGGGCTTTGCCGAAGGCTGGGGCACCTGCATCGTTCCCTGCCCCTATTGCGATGGCTTTGAAGTCGCCGGCCAGCATTGGGGCCTCGTCTGGTCCGGCCCGCAGTCGCACCAGTCTGTCAGGCTGTTCCACGATTGGACTGACAAGTTGACTGTCTTCGCCGATGGTCATGACATTCCGCCCGATATCCGGGCCG
>Ga0268264_10000283_pt1 | contig 86068 bp, 75 predicted proteins | sample KBSSwiS32_FD_190357 | JGI IMG/M metagenome (GOLD analysis project Ga0268264, IMG submission 190357) | Switchgrass rhizosphere microbial communities from Kellogg Biological Station, Michigan, USA - KBS Switchgrass S3-2 (SPAdes) (version 2) | ecosystem: Host-associated > Plants > Roots >... | reverse complement strand
CACCACCGCCTCAAACACCACACCCACTGGACCTACCAGCACACCCCACCCCACACCACCACCTGGACCAGCCCCACCGGCCACCACCACACCAACCACCCACCCCAACGATGGTGAACCGCACACACAGGCCACGCCACGTCAACAGAGAACTAGCCTGAGAGCCTGTCCCCGGCACTCATCTCTCGGTCTATGTGGGCCGGCTAGGGGCTGGTGGCGTCGCCCAGCTCGGGCAGATTGTCCTTGGCCCATAAGGCGGCCGACGTTCGATCGGCCACGCCGAGACGGCGAAAAATATTGCCCAGATGTACCTTGACCGTGCGTTCGGCAATGCCGAGGGAACGTCCGATCTGCTTGTTGGCCAAGCCACGGCTGGCTAATACGAGCACCTCGCGTTCCCGCGAACTCAGTTGCTCGGCCAGCGATTGCGGTTGGCGGTGCGGCAACAACGCCATCGCGACCCGAGGGTCCAACGGCGCCCCACCAGCCTTGGCCGAACGAATTGAGGACAGCAGGTCAGCGGGATGGCAGTCCTTGAGCAGATAACCGATAGCTCCAGCCGCCAGCATCTCGGCCACTCGGGCGTGATCGCTGAACGACGTGAGCGCGATGACCCGCGCTTCGGGCCAGTCCTCGGTGATCCGGCGGGTCGCCTGGATGCCGTCCATGACCGGCATCGACAGATCCATCAGAACGACATCCGGACGCAGCTCCGCAGAACGTTGCACCGCCTGGGCGCCATCCGACGCTTCGCCCGCGACCTCGATATCGTCTGCCTCCGCTAACAGCCCCGCCAGCCCGGCTCGCACGAGATGGTGATCATCGGCCAGCAGAACTCGAATCATCGCGGCAACTCCAGGCGAAACGTACTGCCCACGCCGGGCTGACTTCGCACGCTCAACCGAGCCCCGATCTCATCGGCGGCATCGGTGATCAAACGAAGCCCGAAATGGTCGTTCTCCTTTACCGACAAAGCAGATTCGGCACTGATTCCTCGGCCATTGTCTGACACCTCGAGGACGACCGAGCCGCTCGGTCGACCTAGTGTGAGCGATACCTCGGATGCTTCGGCATGCTGGACTGCGTTGCGCAGGCACTCCTGGGCAACCCGGAAAACAGCGCGCTGCTCGTCGGGCGTCAGCGCTGAACTGGCTGATTCAGAAACGGTAATCGTGATCCGGGCGCCCGATCCGCGTTGGCTGTTCGCGATATCGTTCAGCGCCGCCGCGAGACCGTGTTCGGTCAGGCTCGGCGGGTAGATATCGACCAGCAGCGATCGCATGCCAGCCACGCTATCGCGCACGGTCGCCGACGCTTCCTCCATTCGGACCGCAGCCGCATCGTCCGCACGGCGCAGCCGCTGCGCTTCGCCGGCCAGCAAGAATGACGTCCCGGCCAGCTGCTGCACCACGCCATCGTGCAGTGAGGTCGCTATTCGCCGCCGCTCATCGGTGGAGGCGTCCAACGCCCGTTGCGTGAGCGCCTCTTGGTACTGATGAGCCGCCCGAGCCCGTCGATAGAAGATCCAGAGCAGGGGCGTGATCAGCAGCAAGGCACCCAGCAAACAGCTGATCATGATTCCGGAAAAGCCGCGCCACAGGTCGGCGCTTCGGCTCGTGACAACGTCGTAGCGGAAGTAAGCCTCGAACAGCAACGGAGTTCCGTTCGGCGTCCAGACCGGCCGATACACCTCCAGTAAGGGTCCGACCTGGGCATCCTGGGCGTTCTCGGGACGCTGCAGGTCGGTGATGCCGGCCTCGGTCCGCGGCGTGATCAGGGCATCGCGCGCTTCGTCGTCCAGCGAGAACTTCTGCCCGATCAGCCGTGCGTCGTCGGAATAGAGCACCAGACCGGTCGGCGTCCACAGCTTGACCCGGACGACATCGGTATTGAGTACGCCGCGCCCGACCGGGGAGTCGAGCGCGGCGCTTGCGGCTTGTGGATCAGTGGCCATCTCGTCGGTGAGAACCGGCTGAACCACGCTTTCGGCGAGAATGTCGGTGATCTGAGCGACGCTATGAACCGCTTCGCGTTTAGCCACCTGCCTACTGGCCACCAGACCGATCGTGAGAACCAGGGCGATCACCAGCGCAACCGAGCCGGTGAACAGGATCACCAGCCGACGCAGCGATAGCGGCGCCCGAGGTTGGGCGGATCGGCCTGACGCCAGAACGAGCCACTCCGGCCCGGTCGGGTCAGCTGTGACCGGGACCGTCATCGCTCCCGCCACGACCCGAACCCCCGCTGCTGCCCGAACCGCCGCTGCCATCCGAACCGCCGCTGCGACCGCCGTTGTCATCGCCCGGCTCGGGTGAGCGCGTGGTTGAGGCAGTTGTGGCGCCGCCGCGATCGTCACCGGGTTCGACGTGCCGACTGCGGGTCGGCTCAGCCGACGGAATAGCCGACGGGGACACCGACGAACTGCCGGGGGAGCGAGCTTCGTGCACGGTCAGGGAGTGATCGTCACCGACCTGGACGGACTGGGCATCACTCGGGACGCGAACGGGCAGTTGATGGCTGAAGGACGGGTTGTGCGTCAGGCCGGCGACCGCCGGGGCAGCGGCCAATCCGGTGGCGGCCACCGCTACCGCGGTCAAGGCAATGAGTTTGTTCATGATCGGACTCCACACTATCGGGATTTGCTTACCACTCCTTTATTCCGTAGTCGAAGGACCTTTCACCATTGGACGATGGGACTAGTACCCGTGCTGGACCAGCGGAGCACCGCGACCGCGATGCCAACTGGCAATCGTCATGGGCAAGAGCGACCCGGACGCGCCCTTGCCGAGCAGGCACCTGCCTGGTGTAGTGCCGGCTGTGGCTGTGGGTCAGTGTGCTGCGAATCGGCTGGTTGTCACTTCAGCACCCACGTAGGTGGGCTGGCAGCAGGTTGATAGCAGCATTCGGTGCCAGTGTGGACGGCTTCTGTGAGGTGTCGGCCAAGGTCGGCGTTGACTGCGGTGATCCGTTCGATGGCGGTGGTGATCGCCTTCGTGACGGCGACGCGCGCACGTTCGGCGGAGGAGCCGGTGCGGCGGGACCGCCCGTCGAGGCCGGCTGCTGCCGACAGTTCGGCGAGCAGGGCGTTGCGTTCGGTTTCCAGCTTGTCGACGCGGCCGAGATCTGACCACTCGCGCGCTTGTTCGAGTTCGGTGTCGAGGTCGGCGATGCGTCTGCGGTAGGCGGCCAGGGCTTGCCGGTCAGATAGCTCCAGCGGTGCCTGGGCGACGGTTGCTCCGCCGGCGGCGGCCAAGACGAGTGCGGTGACTGGGACGTTGGGATAGGACAGCAGCTGGTGTAGGTAGCTGAACCCTTTCAGCGGTCGCATCGGTGCGGTGCCGATGATCCAGACGCCGTCGGCGGTCGGGTGGAAGTGAACGCGCTTGTCAGGCTCTTGGGTGAGCAGGCGGGCGTGCCACCAGGGCGCGCCGATGCGGACGTAGGTGGCCAGCGCTGTTTCGCGCAGCCGTGCCGCCGTGGCGGGGTCGCCCAGGACGCTGGCGGCACGAGACAGTGGATCGTCGGTGACACCGTGGAACATCACCGCGCCGGCGTTGATGACCGCGCGGCCCGCGTAGGGCAACAGCAGACGGTAGGTGGCGTCGATGATGTCGGTGGCGCCCACATACAGCGCCGCTTCGAGCAGGCACTGCAACGTCAGCAGCCAATTCACATCCCGGGGCAAGGCGCCGACGGTGCGGTCGCGGAACGTGTGCACCAATGCTCCGACACGGTCGGGGCGCTCGGCGCCGATCCAGAACACGGCCGCCTCGGCGATGGTCGTGGCCCCGCCTTCTCGCAGAGCGAATTGCTCGCACATCGCCGCGATCTCAGCGGCGACCGCGGTGTCGCCGGTCTGGCAGGCGGCGTAGCCGCGGGCGGAGGCGATCACCATCCAGCCGTCGGCCAGGTCCGCGTCCGGCTCGACGGCGCGGGCGGACTCGATGCGCCCGTTGACGGCATCGATGTGTCCGCGCAGAAGGTCGTACATGAACCGCCTGGTCTCGGCGAAGAACCTGGCTCGCGGCGACTCCTCGCCCAGCAGGTCCAGCGCACGCAGGTGTCGCAGGATGGCCTGCACGTCGAGCAGTTCGCAGGCGACCTGGAGCCCCCACAGGTGTGCCTGCAGGCGGGCCATCGGGTCCAGCACGTGCGCGGTCACATCATCCAGCCGCGCGGCGAGTGAAGCGCGCAGGGGCAGCTCGTCGGGTCCCCAGTGCGCAGCCAGCGCGGCGTCCAGGCAGTCGGCGAGCAGCTCAGGACGGTCGACTTGGGTGGCCCGCTCGACCGCCTCGTCCGCGAACGTCGCCGCGCGGTCGGCGCGTCCGGAGTAGACCCAGCAGCGGGCCAGCGCTGCCGCTACGCGGGCACGGTCGGTGTCGTCGGTGGTACGGACGAGCACGTCGTACAGCTCGGCGGGCAGTCGACCCGGCTCGGTGCCGAACACGTGGGCCGAGGCGGCGGCGAGCACCGCCTCGGTCCACGTCGTGAGGTCGCCGGCCGCCCGGGCGGCGGTGATCTGCTCGTCGTATTTCATCGCGACAACGATAGGACTCAAGACCGGATCAGGGATACGGCCGCAGCGTGCTCGGCGACGCGCGCTTCGTCCCAGTCGCCGGTGCAGTACAGGCTCAGCTCGGCGATCGCGTCTCCCCGCAGATCACAGCGGACCTGCTCGCGGCAGTACCACTTCTGCCCGGCATCGACCCAGCGCTCCTCGAACTCGACGGTGAAGCCGCGCTCGGTGCGGTCCACCCGCTCGACCCGGACCTGGCCCGGCTGTGGGTGGACGTCGTGGCGTGCGGTGATCAATTCCTGACCGCCCTGGACCTGCACTCGCCACTGCGGAAAGGTGAGGTCGGCAAACGCGTCCTCGGTCACCAGCCCAGCCGGTGCGACGCCGGTCTCGAGCCACTGGACGAGCCTCGCGACCGCGGTGTCGACCTCGGTACGAGTCGCGGTCATGAGGAGGCCGCCATGTTCTTTTCGAGCACGGCCATCGTCTCGTCCAGCTTGTCGGTCGGGCTGAACTCGGTCACCGAGGTCCCGGCCGCCAGCAGTGGCAGGTGGCCCGGACGGGCGTAGTACGCGTCACCGGCCCGGAACGTCTCCATCCCGTCCGCGTACCGGAAGGTGATCTCACCGGAGGTGACCACGCCCCAGTGCGGGCACTGGCACCGGTCGTCCGGCAGACCCACGAACAATGGCGCGGGGTCGATGTCGTGTGGATAGCTCTCGTAGCCGACGGTGTATCCGCCGAGTTCGGCGTACTGGGCCTTCACTTCGGGAAGGTCGAGGGCGACCGGTGTGGTCGCCGGGTTCGCTCCAGGCATGGTGTCCTCCTGATGTTGGATGTACTGACACCACTACGGCGTGAAGGCCGACGTCACAGCCGTTCCGTCGTCGTCGGCGGCGTTGAAGGTCTTGGTTCGCCAAACCACCTCCGCCACACGCTGGTCGGTCACACGACCAGTCCGCGGTAGCGGCCGACGCTGAGCGCCTCCGCCGCGACGGGCGGGGTAGCGACCCGGTCAGCGATATCGCGGCTGAAGTCAATGAAGGCCGCCAACTTCGGGAGCGGGTTGACGCCATCGACGGTGTCGTGGCTGGACACGTGCACGAACGACACCCCATCGGCCAGACACAGCACCTGGTAATCGACATCGTCGGGATGCTCGGCCTGCAGCTGGGTGAAGACCCTTTCGATCAACTGGACGTGCTCGGCCTTCGCCTCGGGTCGTACTGCGTAGGTGACCACAACGTGTTTCGGCATCCGCTGCTCATCTCTTCTCGTCGCACCTGAATCTGAACGCCAGGCGTTACCGGTGGCGTTGGCCCCAGCCTATGAGTACGACGAACGACCCTCGCCGGGATCGACAACAGAGCCCAGCGAGATCTCCCAAGGCCACAAGGTTGGCGTCGCATCGAACGGATGACGGTTCACCCCGAGCTCCTGGAGCCCCGGCCCAGTCGCCAGCTCGTTGCCCGGGCGCCGCGATCGCCATATGCTCCGTTGCATGACGCGCTTTCATCACGCGAACTTGGGTGTTCCGACGGGCGGTATCGAAACGGAAGCCACGTTCCTCGTTGACGTCCTCGGCTTCGAGCGGGTGACCGGCGACGGCATAGGTCCGGTCGGTGCGCACTGGTTCCAGGTCGACGAGGAAGTACAGATCCATTTGAGCGAAGATTCCGATCATCGACCGGCGACGCGTGCTCATGTTGCGGTGACGTTCAGCGACGAAAGACTTGCCGCGATCGAGGATCATTTCGCGAAGTCGGCCTGGGAACATTCGGCTACCAATGGCGAGACCCGTCGAACGGTCAACTGCCGCGATCCAGCTGGTAACCGCTGGGAGCTGCGCGGCACGAGCGTGCCGCCAAAGGCCGCATCCGACTAGCCGATGGGGGCATCGCTGGCTACCGGGGGAGGCTTCGGGTCACCTATCCAGCCTTCGGTCCGGAAGTCGGTGTACCTTCGCCCCGACCTCGCCAAGCGCAATCCTTCGTGATCGCCCCGACTTCGACTCGATAGCCCGCGTAAACGCCGCAGCTCAGGTCGGGCTGCTCAAGCATCAATCGCGCGTTTGCCGCGTTGCCCATGTTTGCAGTGCCCCCGGCAGGAATCGAACCTGCGACGCCCGGCTTAGGAGTCCGGCGCTCTATCCCCTGAGCTACGAGGGCGGACCGAGGAGCCACGCGACTTTTCGTATCCGCCATAAGCATCCCACGAAGCAACGGCGTGGCCGGGCGCGGGCGACGCAGGGCGGAATGGTTCGTTACCAATAGGTAAACCTGGGCGCGTTCCGGTGCCGCGCGCCCGGACAGTGCCTACCGTCTGCGCTATGACGATCCGTATCAAGCCCAACCCGACCAAGGCCGAAGCCACGATCCAGTTCGTGCTGCCCGATGACGTCCACCCGGGCGCTGTCTCAGCCGTCGGAAACTTCAATGGCTGGCGGCCCGGCGCGCACCGTTTGGTCAAGCGCAGCAATGGAACCCGCAGTGTCAGCGTCGCCGTTCCGGCCGGAGAGCCGATCACGTTTCGCTATCTCGGTGATGGCGGACATTGGTTCGACGATCCGGACGCCCAGGAGTTCTCGCCCGAAGGGGCGTTGATTCGTTTCTGAGGGCCTCAGCGCATCAGACCGGCCACCAGGTTGATCGTGACTGCGATGATGACCGCACCGAAGAGGTAGGACAGCAGCGCATGCCGCAACGCCGTCGCTCGTAGCCTCGCCGACCTCAGCGTTGTGTCCGAGACCTGATAGGTCATGCCCAGAGTGAACGCGACATACGCGAAATCCGAATAGCGCGGGCGATCGTCAGAGCCGAAGTCGATGCCGCCTTCCGTCCCGTCCAGGAAGTACAGCCGCGCGTAGCGCAACGTGAAGAGCGTGTGGATCACGGTCCAGGACGCGATCACCGACAGCACGCTCAAGAAAACCTGGGCCAGGGACGAGGCCGACCCGGATTGGCCGGCATCCACGATGACCAGCCCGACCGCACCCAGGCTGACGATCGAAGCCACGATCAGCGTGATGTCGGTGATTGCCCGCGACCCGTCCTCGCGAGCAGCCATCGCCCGGGTCTGATCGGCGTCCAGATGGTGCACGGCCAGCCACGTGAGCAGCAGGAACACACTTGCCATCGTGAGCCAGCCGGTAAGCAGGGCCAGCTGCCACGCGCCGATAATCGCGACCACGACGGTGACCACCGCGCCGAGAATCCCAGCCACAGTCGGGCGAATCCAGGACGGGCTTTGCGGGTTCACCTTCATGCCAGGCGGGTCACCTCGACCGAGACACCGAGGGTGGCTGACTTGGGTCCGGAGTAAATGCCCTTCAAGGGCGTCACATCGTCGTAGTCGCGGCCGCGGGCCACGGCAACGTGCTGTTCGCCGACCGGCTTGCCGTTCGTCGGGTCATAGCCGTTCCAAGACCCGTCCCACCACTCGACCCAGGCGTGGCTCTCACCGGTGACCGTCTCGCCGAGTGCGGCTGAGGAACGCGGGTGCAGGTAGCCTGACACGTAGCGGGCCGGGAGGCCGAGGGAACGCAGCAAGGCCAATGAAATATGGGCAAAGTCCTGGCAGACGCCCTTGCGTTCCTGCCAGGCATCCAAGCCGTTGGAGTGCACGGCGGTCGCCCCCGGCACGTATTCCATCTCCTCGCGAACCGCCATCACGCAGGCGATCGCGGCCGCCGAAGGGTCATTGCTCTGAGCGGTTTCGCGCGCCAACTGAGCCAACTCGCCGCCCGGATCGGTACGCGCCGTGAACTCGAGCCATTCCGCCTGGCGATCAGCCACCTGCTCGCTGCGTAGCTCCGACCACGCCAGGCCACCGGGAGCCGGCGGGCGCAGGTACGTCTCGACGACGCTGGTCGCCGTCACCACCAGCTCACTGTGCGGTGAGTGAATGTCGAAAGAGGTGACCTGGGTACCCCAGTAGTCACGGAACTGGTAGGTGTGCGCGGCCGGTGTGATCTCTATCCGCGAGTCCAGAGTGACCTGGTGGGCGTCACTCAGCGGGGTCATCCGGGCCTCGTTGTAAGAGGACTTCACCGCGTCCGGATAGGTGTATCCAGACCGGTGCCGCACTCGCAACCGCCACGTCATCCGCTCACCCGACCTCTCACGCGCCCTTGCCCGTCCAAGCAATGGCTGCATGGGGAAAGTACCGGGTGCCCAAGGCCAGCGTGGCATCGGCGCAGGCCGACTGGATTCCCTCCAGGTGGTTGGCCAGATCGGACACCATCTCGTCCACGCCGCGGTATTCCATGGCGGTTCGGGCTCGACCGAGCAGCCGGTGGGCGGCATCGACCGTACCGACCCGTCCGGCGCCCGAACCGAGCCAGTTCAGACAGTCCTCGGCCAGCGACAGAGAGAAGAACATTGATCGCGGAAAGAGCCGGTCCAGCAACAGAAATTCCGCCGCGGTCAGGTCCGTGACCCGGCCACGATAGGTGCGCAGGTAGGCCTCATAAGCCCCGCACGATCGCAGCAGTGTGGTCCAGCTCGGCCCGGAGGCGCCCGGCGCGGACAGCGTCGTGATCAGCCTCGCGGTCATGTCGGCCCGCTCGATGCTGCGTCCCAGGACGAGGAAGCGCCAGCTCTCGTCCCGGCTCATCGTCGAATCGGCCACCCCGGCCGCGAGAGCCGTGCGCTCGCGCACCCACTGGAAGAAGCGGTGCGGACCCATCCGTTCGGCCCGCCGCCGTTGTTCGTCCAGCTCGAGGTAGGTGAGGTTGAGGGCCTCCCACAGTTCCGAGGAAACCGAGTCGCGGGCGCTGCGGGCGTTGATACGGGCCGCGAACAAAGCTCCGGTGATCGAGCTCGGAGAGCTCTGGTCATAAACCAGTTGATCAAGGACGTGCTGCACACCGATGGTTGCGGCCGGGCCGTCATCATCCTCCTCGGCCCCGTCGAGCTCACGTCCCATGACCTCGAACAGCGATTGGCAGGCAGCGCGCTCGACCGAGGCGTCCTCGAGAATCTGCTGCAGGTAGATGTCGAGGATGCGCGCGGTGTCATCGGCGCGCTCGATATAGCGCCCGATCCAGAACAGCGATTCCGCGATCCGGCTCAGCATCGGCGCTTCACCGCTACGGCCGTGAGCCCGGTCATTGCTGGTCCGCCTGGCCGAATTGCGGACCCGGATCTGGTTGGCGCATCTGCATGGGCGCGACCAGCTGTTGCCGTACGACCTCCGAAGTGCCCTCATCGGAGCCGGCGGCAAACGGTGAACGCGGCAAGTCGAGCACCAGCGTGTCCTTGGAGCCGCCGCCCTGGCTGGAGTTCACCACCAGAGAACCCTCCGGCAGGGCTACGCGGGTCAGACCACCCGGCAGCACCCACACGTCGTCGCCGTCGTTGATCGCGAACGGACGAAGGTCCACGTGCCGGGGGAGGATCTTGTCCCCGATCACCGTCGGCACGGTCGAGAGATGCACGACCTGCTGGGCGATCCAGCCCCGCGGATCGGCCAGCACCTTCTGGCGCAGCTCCTCCAGCTCAGCCCGTTCGGCCTGCGGTCCGATGACGATGCCCTTGCCGCCTGATCCGTCCACCGGTTTGAGCACCAGCTCGTCCAGCCGGTCGATGACCTCGGCCAGATGATCCGGTTCTTCCAGGCGGTAGGTGTCGACGTTGGGCAGGATCGGCTCTTCGTTCAGGAAGTAGCGCACCAGGTCGGGGACGTAGGTGTACAGCAGCTTGTCATCGGCGACCCCGTTACCGATCGCGTTGGCGATCGTGACGTTGCCGGCCCGCGCGGCCGTGAGAACACCCGCGCACCCCAGCGCCGAATCCGGACGGAACACCACCGGGTCCATGAACGAGTCATCTATGCGGCGATAGATCACGTCGACTCGCTGCTCGCCGTCGGTCGTACGCATCATGACCCGGTTGTTGCGGCAGACCAGATCGCGGCCCTCGACCAGTTCGACGCCCATCGTGCGAGCCAGCAGCGCGTGTTCGAAGTAGGCGGCGTTGTACGCGCCGGGGGTCAGCAGCGCGACCGTCGGATCCGCCACTCCGCGCGGAGCCGCCTTGCGCAGAGCGCGCAGTAACCGTCCGGGATAGTCCGAGACCTGGCGGGCCCGCACGCTGGAGAACAGCTCCGGCAAGGCCTGCATGGTCGCGCGCCGGTTCTCCATCACGTAGGACACCCCGGACGGGACACGGACGTTGTCCTCCAGGACCCGGAAACGGCCGTGTTCGTCGCGGATGAGGTCGATGCCGGCGACATGGATGCGCACGCCGTTGGCCGGGTCGATGCCGGCCGCCTGCCGTTCGAAATATTTGGACGTGATCAGGACCCGCTGCGGCACCACACCGTCGGCGACCACCTGACGGGCTCCGTAGACGTCGGCGAGGAAGGCCTCCAGTGCACGGACACGTTGAGCGACCCCAGCCGAGACGACCTCCCATTCGGCGGCCTCGATGATGCGCGGAATGACGTCCAGCGGGAACGGACGCTCCACCCCTCCGACGTCGAAGGTGACGCCGCGGTCGAGGAAGGCCCGGGCCAGACCCTCGGCCCGAGCGGTCAGGTCCTCCGCGTCCAGGGTCTGGACGGCCGCGATCACCGGCTCGTAGGACGTCCGGGTCACCCCCGCCGAAACGAACATCTCGTCCCAGGCGCGACCGAACGGATACTCCGCGAAGAGGTCAGCCACATCAGAACGATAGGAACGCGGAGTTTCCGAATCGTTAACGCTCACGGGGGTGAGCCTAGGTCCTGCCCAGCCCGCCCCGATGGCGGATAGGCTCGCACTGTGGAACTGACGCACCTGGACGAGTCCGGATCGGCCCGAATGGTCGATGTATCGGCTAAACCGGTGACGGTTCGAGAAGCGGTGGCGTCCGGGCGATTCCACACGACCACTGAGGTTGCGGGCCTGCTCGCCAGCGCCGGACTGCCCAAGGGTGATGCGTTGGCCGTGGCCCGCATTGCCGGGATCGCGGCCGCGAAGCGCACCCCGGACCTGATTCCGCTGTGTCATCCGATCGCCATCCACGGGGTCACGGTCGATCTGAGCGTCGAGGATGACCACGTCGACATCGTGGCCACGGTCCGCACCGCCGACCGGACCGGCGTCGAGATGGAAGCTCTGACGTGCGTCGCGGTCGCCGGTTTGGCTTTGTACGACATGGTGAAAGCCGTCGATCGGGCCGCGGTGCTGGGTGACATTCGGCTGGTCGCCAAGACCGGAGGCCGACGGGGTCCGTGGCCGGAATGAGCACGATCCAAGCGGCGGTGATCACCTGCTCGAATCGGTCGGCGGCGGGAGAACGGGCCGATGACTCCGGGCAGCTGTTGGCGGCCGCCTTGACCGAGTGGGGTTATGACGTTGCGGCCCGAATAATCGTGGCCGACGACGTGAGCGCGATTCGTGACGCGCTGCAGCAAGCGCACTCCGCCGGCGCCCGCATCATTGTGACTACCGGGGGAACGGGCCTGGCCCCGACCGATGTCACTCCCGAGGCCGTCGCTCCACTGCTGGATCGCGAGATTCCCGGGATCGCCGAGCGGTTGCGCTCGGTGGCAGTGGACAACGTTCCGACCTCGGTCCTATCCCGCGGCGTGGCTGGCGTGATGCAGGGGGCGCTGGTGGTCACGTTGCCCGGTTCGCCGGGCGGGGTACGCGACGGGCTGGCCGTCCTGAAACCTTTGGTGGCGCACGTGTTGGATCAACTCGGCGGTGGAGATCATCGGCCCGGAGGTGGCATGTGAGCGCCTCCTCGCCGAAGCTGAAGATCGCCGCCATTTCGGATCGACCGCTGGATATCGCGGCGCACGAAGCGGCGGTGCGCGATCTGGGCGCCGGAGCGGACGTCACGTTCTGTGGCGTAGTCCGCGATCATGATCACGGCCGGACGGTCACCACGCTCGAGTACAGCGCGCATCCGAGCGTCGAGGCGGTGCTGGCGCAGGTGGCGGCTGAGATCGCTGAGTCGCCCGATGTGATCGCCGTAGCCGTGAGTCATCGCATCGGCGTTCTCGGATTAGGCGATGTCGCGTTGGTGGCGTGCGTAAGCGCGGCGCATCGCGGGCCGGCGTTCGAGAATTGCGCTCGGCTCGTCGACGAGGTGAAGGCCCGGTTGCCGATCTGGAAGCGACAAGTGTTCGCCGACGGCACCGACGAATGGGTCAACTGCCCCTGACGCGCCCTTTTGCCGCCGAGTCCTAGCCGCCGGCGAATGGGGGAAGTACGTCGACCATGGTTCCGTCGGTGAGGAGCTGGTCACTGGAGGGCACAGCGCTGTCGACCAGCAGTGAACTGACCGCGATGACGGCGGACAGTGCAGGTCGCGCGGCTAGCTGAGCCCGCAACTCAGCGACCGTGCCGGCCCGCAGCTGCTCGCTGTCGACCCCGGCCGCCCGGCGGGCACCGGCCCAGTATCGGACCGTGACCAGTGCTCCCGGGTGCGGTGATTGAGCAGAAATCGCTTACCCGACTATCGGGGTGTCGATGACCTCAGCCGCAGTCGGCGAATCGGGCGTATTCGGGTTTGCGGCGGGCGCAGCGGCCGGGCCACCCGCGGTCGGCGTGCCGGTTGCGGGAGCGTCCGCTTGAGCTTCGGTGGTCTGCGAGCTGTCGGTGCCGGCGACCTTGTCCGCGGCATCGTGAATCTTGTCCTGCACGACGTCGATCTTGTCGCTGTACTTGCCCTTGGTGGCGCTGTCGAGCTTGTCGGCCGCTATGTCCACGCCGTGCGCGACGACCGGCGCCGCCTTGCTGGCCAGGTCGGCGGCCTTTTCCTTGGCCTGGGCGGCCAACGGTCCGGCTTTCTCTTTGGCTTGCTTGGCTAGCGGCCCAGCCTTCTCGGCGGCTTCTTCTGCCAACTTCTTGAGCTTGTCGAACACCATGGTGGCCTCCCTGCTGGTTGTCTTGCTATCTGGCGAGCACACTGGTGGGCGTGCCTGATCATGAGGAGCGATCCGAACCTGACACCGCTGTCAAGGCTCCATCATTGTCGTCTGGACCCGTGCGCCGCCACTCATCCGAGGAACCGGTCTTGCCGGAGGTGACTCGGGACGAGCGGGACGAGGGCTGGAACGAGGCTCGCGGCGACTATTCCGATGAGTGGTATCTCAACGAGCGGCCGCCGCACCACGGCTGATCAGATCTGGCGACCGCCGAGCGCGTCGCGAATTTCGCGCAGCAGCAGGATGTCTTCAGGAACGGCCTCGGGCTCGGGCTCGATTCCGCGCACCCGGCGCTCCTGCAGTTTCTTCAGCGGCAGAATCACCGCGAAGAAGATTGCGGCTGCGATGAGGACGAAGTTGAGTACTGCGTTGAGCAGGATTCCGAGTGAGAAGTGGGCATGGTTGATCGTGAAACCACCGAAGCCCGTGATGTCGGGCTTGCCGACCAGCGCGGCGAGCAGCGGATTGATGAAGCCGTCCAGTAAGCCCTGAACGACCTTGCCGAAGGCCGCGCCGATGACGACGGCAACCGCCAGTTCGACGACATTGCCCTGCAGCAGAAACGACTTGAAGTCCTTCAGCATTGCGATCCCCTCAGTTGCGAGTTATTGCGGGGGCCTAAGCGTAGCGAGGAATGCGGCAGATCCGACGTTTGCCAGGGTTTTTGCTTCTTTGCCGTTCAGGGCGACGACAACGCTGATACTCGCTGCAGCGTCCCCAGCCGGGCCGAGCACGGCGAGCACTCGTACCCCGACCGCGACCGCGGAATCGCCCGCTGGCCCGGAGGCATCAGGGCTGACCGCCTTGCCGTCGGCGATGATCGGAGAATGGCCAGTCGAATACAGGTCAATCCTGGCCCCCGCTTGAATGATCGTGGCCTGGCCGCCATCAGCCAGGCGAACAGTAGCCGCGACTTGGCCGGGGCTCAGTGATTGCGATACGGCCGTGTCCAGCAGCCGCGCACTGGTGATCAGCTCTCCGGACCCAATCGGCCCGGCCGCCGCCCGCCCGATCACGTCATGGAGTTGCAGGCCTGCTGCATCGGGCGCCAGTTGTCGCGGCCAGGTCATCGGCCGCACGTCGCCGGCCAGGATCAGCTGACCAATTCGCAGTGCATGCGTCGCGACCACAACTTCGCGCACCGGCCCGGTCGCGGACGCGGGGCGCCGTTGACCGATGAAGGACAGCAGAGCCAGAACGAAGCAGGCGGCCGCGGTCAGACGACGGGGCCAGCCGATAAAACGGAACCAGAACGCGCGCATCGAACGGAGCATGCACCGATCATCGGCCAGCTGCGGCCCGCAAGATCGAGTTCATCCCGATCTGTGGAAAACCGATTCGCCATCCACAGGCCTCAGGTGGTGGCGGACGCCTTGGTCTTGGTGCGGGGGGTGCTCGAGGTGCTGGAGGTGCTGGGGGTGCTCGAACTGCTCGAGCTGCTCGAGCTGCTCGAACTGCCGGAATCGCTGCTCTGGGATGCGGCGGCTTTGGATTCAGTGCCCTTGGATTCAGTGCCCTTGGATTCGGTGCCCTTGGCTTCGCCCTTCGGCTCGCTCGACGCGGTCTTGGTGTCGCGGCTGTCTGTTCGGTAGAAACCGGAACCCTTGAAAACGACCCCGACCGATCCGTACACCTTGCGCACTCGCTCGGCGCACTGGGGGCAGTCGGTGATGGCGGCATCGGTGAAGGACTGAACTTGCTCGAACCGATGCCCACATTCAGCGTTGGTGCAGGCGTACTGGTAGGTCGGCATGTCCGGTGATCCCCTTCGGTGTTGCACTGCGTCAGCGCTTACGGTTAGCACTCACGTCTCACGACTGCTAACAATCTTGCGTCATCGAGTGTTCCTGCGTCTAGTTGATGTCGCTCCATCCGTTCGGAGTCACAATCGCGGTGACCGGGCGATCCCAGGCATCAGCGGGCACCTCGTCCAGAATTTCGCCATCGAACAGCAGAGCTGCGACCGGCACCCCGAACCCGACCCGGGCCAGTGCGCGGTCGTAGGAACCGCCGCCGCGACCCAGCCGGTTGCCCCGGCGATCCACCCCGAGGGCGGGAACCAGCACCACGGCGGCCGAACCGATGGCGTCGCGTCCCAGGGGCTCGCGGGCTTGCCGAGTGAGCGTCCACACACCCCAGTCGAGGTCCTTGTCCGGTTCGGTGCGCGGAACGATCACCCGGTAGCCGGCCCGATGCAAGCCGGCCAACAGCTCGATCGAGCCCGGTTCGGTGGCCAGCGGCTCGTAGGCGGCCACCGTAGTTTCGGGGGGTAGGACCAGCTCACCGCAATGATCGAGGACGGCCTGGCTGATCAGCCGGCGATCGCGCTCGCGGGCGACCTCGGACCGGGCGACCCGCCCGGCGGTCAGGGCCTCACGTAGCGCTTGTTTGCTCATGACTTCGTTAGTCTCCGGCTAGGTAGTTGCGTGGCCTGCGGCAAAATGAAGATCCGAGAACTGTGATGAGCTAGTAGGAGCAGTGTGACCGATAACAGCACCGACCAGCCGACCGAAGTGGTGCCGGAGCTGAACGAGGCGATCGCCGGCGGCTCTCACGGGCACTCGCACGGCGGCGGATCTCTGCGACCGGTTGCCGAACAGCTGGCCAAGGTGCTGAACACCATCGGGTCCATCGATCCGATTCAACAACCCCTGCTGGACGCTCAAGGTCTGCTGCTCGCGGAAGAGATCATCGCCGACGCGCCGCTGCCCGGTTTCGACAACTCCGCCATGGACGGCTATGCGGTGCGGGCGGTTGACCTCAAGCAGGCCAGTGCCGAACACCCGGTGGTGCTGCCGGTCGTGGGTGACGTCGTCGCCGGGTCTCGCTCGGTATCGGGAATGGGGCCAGGGCTGTGCATGCGGATCATGACCGGAGCCCCGATTCCGCCGGGGGCCGATGCGGTGATCCCGTTGGAGAACACCGACCGCGGCGTGGCTCGGGTCGCGATCTACCGGGCAACCCGCACGGGGGAGTGCGTGCGCCGTGCTGGTGAGGACCTGGCGGCCGGGGCGATGGCTTTGGGTCCGGGGGCGGCCATCGGTCCGCAGCAGATCGCATTGCTGGCCGCGACCGGTCACGATCGCGTCCTGGTTCGGCCGCGTCCGCGGGTGGTGGTCATCTCGACCGGTTCGGAGTTGGTCGAGGTCGGCAAGCGACCCAGCTATGGCGAGATCTCCGACTCGAACTCCTTCATGCTGGCCGCGGCCGCGCGCGACGCCGGGGCTGACGCTTATCGGGTGGGCATCGTCCCGGATGATCACGCCCAGCTGCTGGACGTCCTGGACTCGCAGCTGCTGCGAGCCGACATGATCATCACGTCGGGCGGGGTGAGCATGGGCGCCTTCGACGTGGTCAAGGAGGCGCTGTCACAGCTCGGCACGGTCGAGTTCGTGCGGGTCGCAATGCAGCCCGGGATGCCCCAGGGTTTCGGCACGCTCGGACGAGACCGGACACCGATCTTCTGCCTGCCCGGTAACCCGGTTTCGGCGCTGGTGAGCTTCGAGGTCTTCGCCCGTCCGGCGATTCGCAAGCTGCTCGGCAAGCGCAATGTCCAGCGGCAAACGATTCAGGCCATCGCCCTGGAACGGATGGAAAGCCCTGAGGGTAAAAGGCAATTCCGGCGTGGGTTGCTGCATCGCGAGCCCGACGGCCGGTACTCGGTGTCACTCGTCGGTGGTCATGGCTCGCACCTGATTGCATCGATGGCGGCGGCGAATTGCCTGGTCGTGGTCGAAGAAGACGTCACCGAGGTTGTACCGGGAGCTCGGGTGACGGTGATGCCGTTGATGCTCGCCCAACGATGAGCCAAGTCCATCCGGGCTGGCCGGCCGAATTGCGCGCCGGCTCCGTGGTGCTGCGGCCGCCCCGCCGTCGCGATGCGGCGGCGTGGAGCCGGATTCGGATTGCCAATGAGGAGTGGTTGGCTCAGTGGGAGCCGTCTTCGGCCCTGTCGTGGACGGCGCGCAACACGCAGTTGGAGTTCCACCGCAATCTGTCCCGGCTGCGAGCCGCGGCCCGCAGTGGCTTGATGTTGCCGTTCGTGATCTATTTCGGCGGCGTGCTGGTCGGGCAGATCAACGTATCGAGCGTGGTTCGGGGCGCGTTGCGCTCGTGCACGGTGGGGTACTGGATTGATTCGGCCATGGCTGGGCGAGGTATCACCCCGACGGCGCTGGCGCTGACGATCGATCATTGCCTGGGTCCGGTGGGCCTGCATCGGGTCGAGGTGAACATCCGGCCCGAGAACGAGGCCAGCATCCGGGTGGTGGAGAAGCTGTCCCTGCGACGCGAGGGGTATCACGCGCGTTTCCTTGACATCGGTGGGGGCTGGCGCGATCACCTGTCCTTTGCGATCACCTCGGAGGAGGTCGCCGACGGCTCGGTGCTGTCGCGCTTGCCCGTGGTGCCGGTCAGCACCAGCTGATCACTGGCCTCAAGCCGGGCAACCTTCAACCAATACTTGATGTTGATACTCGGCGCGCCTGCACCTAACTCCTGAGCCCGCGCTTTAGCGTGTCGAGCAGGTTGTTACAGATGTGACAGGAGATGCGATGCTTTCGCCAATGATGACGGTGCTGGTGCTCGCCGTCCTCTGGTCGATCGTTGTCGTGCCGATGCTCGTGAAGTCGTGGACGGACCGAGCCGGTGGCCGATCGGTCGCCCGATTCTCATCGGCCATGTCGGCACTGAATCTCGAACGCTCGCTGGTCTCCGTCACCCGAGAGGTTCCCGTGGACGACAGCGACGCCCACTCCGAGCGTCGATCGCGTAGCAGCCGCGCCCAAGTCTTTGTTCCGTCGGCTGGTGGCCGGGTCGCTCCCGCCGCGCGCCAGCCGGTGCCCGCCGCCATGGAGGCTGTCATGTATCCCGATCGCGTCGCCCGAGCCGACCAGTCCGAAGCCCGGCGGCACATGATGGCCCGCCGCCGTCGCTCGCTCACTCTGCTCGGGGCCGGCACGATCATCGGCCTGCTGTGGGGCGTTGCCGCCGGCGGGATGATGGCTTGGACCGTCGGCCTGCTGTTCACCGCCGGACTCGGCGGCTACCTGACGTTCCTGCGTAACCAGGCCCTGCACGACCGCGATCGCCGCGAGTCGAGGATGCTGCGTTCCAGCCATCGCCTTGGGCAGGGCTATGACATCACCGAAGAAATCCCGGCCTACTACCAGGACGACAAGGTCGTTCGGATCGACGACGACGACGTGGCGCTGCATGGCCTGGCCGACACCATCGACCTCACCGGGCTGTACCAGGAAGAGCAATTCGACGAGCGTCCAATGCGCCGGGCCGTCTGAGCGCGCTGTCTTTCCCAAAGTCCGCGGCTGGTAACCTTGGCCGCTGGTTGGGGGCTGTGGCGCAGTCTGGTAGCGCACCTCGTTCGCATCGAGGGGGTCTGGGGTTCAAATCCCCACAGCTCCACCATCGTTGTCTTATTCAAACCCTGGCCAGTTGTATGCCAGGGGACTTTGTCAGGCTGAAACGCTTGGGCGTCTGAGGCTGCGCGCACGACGTCGTTTGGACGGTACGGAACGTCCTTGAGGTGCTGAGTTGCTGCGGCTCGGGTGTCTGGGCGCAGCATATTGTCGAATGGCGCGGCGAGCTCGAATCGGAGGCTGTCACCCTCGTCGAGGTAGATGTGGGTAAAGAAGGCCTGGTTGAGTTGGCGCCGGATGGTCGGCGGCGCGTCCAGGTAGGTCATCTGGCATTCGGTCAACAGTTCGATGCAACGTTTCAGGTTTTCATGTATCCGCGAGTGGTCGGCGTTCAGCTGCTCCATACGACTCAGCACGGATGCGAGTCGACTGTGGAGAAGGTCTTGTTCCGTTTTGAGCTAGCAGGGAGACTTTTCGTGTCGCACATCTTGGTTTTGCAATGGCCAGGCTCATCCGAGGCGCATTTCGACGAGCTGATTAAGATCGAGGAGGACCTCGAGCAGGCTCTCACAGACGGCGCCAGCGTGGACGGTCATGACTTCGGCTCGGGTGAGATGAATATCTTCATCGAGACCGACGAACCATCGCGGACCTTTGCGACTGTCAAACAAGTCCTGAGCCGTCGACCCAGCTGGGCTGGCGTCCGAGCGGCCTACCGCGAGGCAACGGGGGACACGTACACGGTGCTCTGGCCAGCCGGGCTGACTGACTTCAAGGTCAAATAGCCGGTAGCGCGTCTTCGATCATGGCCATGACGACGCTTTGCTCGTCCTTGTCCACAACAGCTATGCGGGACCAGGTGAATCCGACGTCTGCAAGCAGTTCGACGCATTCCGCGGCCGGACCAAGACCGATGGACTCTCCGGCTGTGACCGCCAATACTACGAGTGGGATTACACGCACAACAAGATCGAGGTCTATCCCCGAACGCCTGCACAACGCGCGAAGGACGACACCAGTGAACGCCTCCGATCACTCGCCGATACTTGGATCTGCCGGTGCTCACGGTCAAGGGCTTGAGCGCCGCTCGTCGCGGCGAGTAGGACCCGGGTCGGGTCGAGCTCGACCGGGTCCAGTGGGCGGCCGGAGTCCAACCGGCCCAGCAGCAGCACCGGACGATTCCTGTACGTCGACCCCGTCCGCGGCCGCACCGACAACCCCCAGGCGGCGGAACAGGCGAACTCCTCGCGAGCGGAGGTGGGACGGTGGCATCGGGTACCAACTGTGCAGGGCGCCGCATCAACCAAGTCACCGGAGGCTGGACGCCAGGCGTGCGGAGCTTGGCCGTCGGCCCCATCTCGGTCGAAGGTGGCAGGTCGTACAGGTGGATAGGGTGATGAAGTGACTTCGCCGAGACCGCTGCTCGTGTATCTAGGTCTGCCTGCTCATCTCCGCTCGGACGTTACTCGCAAGGCTGATCTCTACGTGTGTCCAGGCGAGGTTGGCATACAGGTGAAGCGTTGGTTAGTGAGCCGACCTGAAGACGGGGTTATCGTGAGGCAACGTGAGGGTCGGGTACAGCTCAACGTGTGCAGGTTCCCACCAAAGGTATCGGATGAGAACCCTGGACACCATCGACGCCGGGGTCGGCATCGGCTAGGTCCGTCAGCGTGTGTGCTGGCGGGCCTTTTGCTTTGCTTGCTGGGGTAGCTCGGCGTGTTGTGCTGCTGGGATGAGGCGGGCGAGAAGCTGGTCGAAGGGCGGTTCGAAGTCGAAGCGGACGCCGCCGTCTTCGTCGATGTAGATGCGTTTGAAGAATGCTTGGTTGAAGATTCTCCGGTTGTGATCGTCGGACTGTATGTAGGCGGCGTGGCAGTCGCGGGCGAGGTCGAGGCACTCGGCGAGGGTTTGGCGAATTTTCTCGTAGCTGGTGGCGGCGCTGGTGAGTCGTTCTTCGATGCGGCCGAGCTGGTCAGCGATCCGGTCCTGTTCGGTCTTCAGCAGCTCGAGGGGAATCGCTCCGGCGTAGTGCGCCTGGAGAAGCTTGTGACGTTCGCTGGTGAGTTTGTCGCGTTGACTGCTCAAGCCGCGTCGTTCGGTTGCTGCGGCGGCGTTCAGTGCGTCGAAGTCCTCATTGACGTGAAGCTCGAGCTCATCGCGTAGGTCTGGGCTGAGGGCGATGGTGCGGTATTCGTCTTCGATGAGGTCGGCGACGGTGTCGAAGAGCATGGCTTGGCCGGTGCGTTTGGCGTGCCGGCCGCCGCAAATGGTCGATCAGCCGACAAGGGGACTCTCTGTAGATTTGGACTACGGGGACACCGGACTCGACTTCGTGAGTGTTTTGGACTTCATATCGAGTGGTGTGAGGACGACAATCAGACGAAGCTCCGCGTCAGTGCCCGGAAGGTTGTAGGTGTCGGCTTTGAAGGATGGGTATTGCCGCGAAGTGGAATCGGTTTCGTTTGGCCGACTGAGACGGACTTTTAGTCCGGGTACTGTAACGGCACGAGAGCGCTCTTGCGGAGTTGCGAGAGCGGAAATTGCAAATGGCTACCGCATTATGATACCCTTTACATATCGTGCCCTGGGGCCCGCACGAGTTATCACAACTTAATAGCGAAAGGTCGTGTATGACGGTACGCGCAATTGGGATCGAAGTGGTGGCCGGTTTTAATCCCCTAGAAAAAACGGTCCAATCCATTAATTCGGAGCTCGCAAAAGCGAAGTATTTAGGCCATTTAGTCATTGTTCCGAACCCTCAGATGTATCCTCTGGGGCAGAGGGGCATCATCCTTTTCATCGACTCAGATGAGGTTACCGCCTCCGGTGGGCAGGCCTACGAGGCACCCCCGAACTTATCGGGTCCAGAACGTTCGAATTCCTGATCTAGGTTAATGCGCAGGCTGTCCAGGTCTACAATGGGATTTCCTGAGTGTGCTGCGACGCAGCGCTCGGCGAGGGCGTCGAGGATACTGAATGTAACCGTTTTGGTAATCTCTTTCGCCATTCGTTGGTTGATTTGGGTCATTACATTGTAATAGGCTGGCCCGCGGTCGGGATGTTCTTTCTGCGCGCTCTCAATTTCGCGCTCAAAAATATCCCGTTTGGGGTCCATCAGCTCAGAGACCTGCTCGAGCAGCACGCGGAACCATTCAATTTTATCGGCGGTCAAGGGGGTTCGGGCGGGCCCTCTTCCCCAATTCTGGAGATATCGCATTTGTGCGGCATACACCGGATGGCCGACTCTCATCGCCTTGTCGAGCCTGCCACGCCTCGTTACAGCCTCATCCAATTCAAACGCCTCGGTGTTGCTATTTATCACGAAGACGATCCAACGCAGGTCGCGGAGACGCTGTAGGCGTGGCAGCATCCCCGAGGTGATGAACGCACCAGCGGTGCGCATATCGACCGCACGAGGAGCCGTCCGGTTCCGAAAGAACTCCTCGCATTCGTCAAAAAGTACAACGACGCGACGGAGGTGAAATAGATCTTCGAAGACCTCATCTGCCGCTGACTCAAAACCCTCGATACCGTTCTTCAGGAAAGCTGCTGGAGAAAGCGACAGAAGCGGCCACCCGAGGGTCTCTGCCATGCGCTCGACTAAGGACGTCTTCCGCGTTCCTGGAGGACCGTACAACATAAACGACGCGGTCTTGTCTGGGCGCTCTGTCGGGCTGGACGCAACGGCTTCTAGGATCTCCTCGGCGATACCGTTAACGATGACATTACCGGATGTCGGATCTATGAGTTGCCGGAACACGTCGATTTGCGACTGGCGGCTGCTCATTGTCGGCGCCTCAAGTTCGCGAGAACCAGGCAGCAGGCGTTGAAGGTCCGCCCAAAGAATTCCTGCATCCCGCTTAGGTCGCGTTGCGCGATATTTTCTCAGGATTCTTTTTTGCTGTGCCAAGCCGAGACACTCGCGATACGCCAGCAAGAACTGTAGGACAACTGAGGTCGTCCACGACTCGACCTCGTAGCTTGATCGCGCACGATCATTCCGCCAACCGGCCGAGGTGCCATGCTTTGAGTATGCAGTTTGCACAAGCTGGAAAGAGCGTTCTAACGCCGTTGAAGCGACAGTAAGAAGTTCGAATCCGGATGAGCGGAGATCCATCAGGCAAAGGTTCGCGAGAACGAGCGAGAGTTCCACACTGGGCACATAGACGAGACGGCGGCGCCCGAAGCTCAGCACTCCGGCACTAGGCCATGTACCTCTTTGCGACTGATCGGCAACAAAAACCTCTAAAGCTTGCTTGATAAGGGGGGAGTCTGTCTCGCCCGTCAGGCGGGCTACCAGGCCACACGAGCTGACGAGCGAACTTGGATCGAAACCGGGCGTCGGAAGCATATGAAGGCCGAGCTGTTGTACGATCTCGTTAGTTATATTTGACACTAATTTAGGGTCTTCATAGTCAACCCGTCCGTCGCTCGTGAACCGAAGTCCGACGACGGTGTCGCGTCGACGGCTCGATAATCTGCCCACCTTTTTTGGCTTTCCACTAGGTAGAAAATTGGTCGCTGCGTCCAGCCCGCGTACGGCGTGGTAGGTCAGGAAGTGATGGGGTGCAGCGTTGGCGTGAACCTTCACTCCATGTTCACGAACGGTGTCCTCCACGGCCTCTGTGAGTTCGCGCACGTATGCGGCTAAACGGGCGCGATCAGTACCACCAACGCTAAGGGCTGCGGTACTCGCGGTAACGGGGCTAAGGGCGAGTGATATAGACAGCAGGAGTTGCGCGTCCGTGTAGGGATTCTGCCCATTTTCGCCGTGCTGGCGGAGCAGGGCGAGCGATGCCGAACTCGGGTTCGACGCGTGGAGATCTTGGAGCTGATCCTCGTCAGGCTCTACGAGGTAGTAGTCCGAAACCATCCTTTGGATTGCGGTGCGTACTCTGGCGAAGACGTTGTTGGCGCGTCCCAACTGCTCGTTCTCGGCAAGAAAATACGCAACTGAACAGAGAGCGTGAAAGGCGCGGTTGTTTGATGTCGCTCCTTTCCCTTTGCCGAATCCTTGAGGGAAAGACCCATCATCCGGCCCAGCGTCGGTTTCTTCATGAAGGCTGTCACGCCAGAAATTGCCGGTCGTGGCGTCCCATGTCGTGAGTATTGCTTCGGTTGCACGAAGTATCCAGTGGTCCAGCACCTCTACTGAAGCGCCGTTGTGCGTCCCTGGTGGCTCGTACACCCGTTTGCCTCCGAACCGCCTGAGTCCACCAACGGCCGAGGGCGCCGTCGCTGGAAGCTGAACCTTGGGGGCATCGTACGTCGACCTCTAAGAGTTAATCCACGCATTGTGAGTGAGACGATCCTTGCTGCCGGCCTCGGCGTCCAACTGACTTTCGGTAGCGATTGCAGCGGCGCCCGCTGCCGACGGTCAGCCGGCGACTTGTCGCCGATCCCTGCAGCCGTCGCGCGTCTGAGTCCCGCCTTCTGGCGACTGCCAAGACGCGGACCGTTGGGTGATCGAGGACAACAGCAAGGTACTGAGCCGGGACCGATGCGAGCAACGCCGACGCGATCCGCCGAGCTAGTTGCCACCGAGCGCCGCGACGCATGCATCGCGGCTCGGACCCCTTCACCGGCTACTGCCTACCGTGTGGTGCGGTCGGGCGGGTCGCTGCGGTGCTGGTTCGTTTTCATGTCTGCGGGGTCGTGATCATTGGGCGGGAAGCTCGAGGCGGAAGCGCGAAGGTCCACCAGCTCCGAGGGGTGAGCCTAAGCCGAGCGACCCGGCGGCCCTGGCACATGCCGTCCGGCATGTGCCGGCGAGTTGTCGATTCCATGACGGGTTGTCCGGGCGTCGCCGGTGTTCATCTGCTTGTCCCTTGTGCCCGGCTTTAGCGGTGTTTTAACGTTCCCGGCGCTTGATCGACTGGTTCGGGAGGGCCGGGGCTGGTCGTCACTCGATGCGAAGTTTCTGCGGCCTGCGGAGAGCGTGTCGGTGGTGGACGCAGGGTGCGTTCACTGGTTCGAGATTGGCTCTGGCTGTGGTCGCTTCGCGCTATGTCGTCATGCCCAAGTTCGGTCGCCAGCCGGGCGCTGGCCGCGTGGCTTTGTTGGTCTTAGTAGTGCTGGCGCTGGTCGTCTCCGTTGTGTCGCTGCCCGTGATCACGGGGCACGCGCCGCGGGCAGCGGCGACACCGCCGTCGGCAATCGCCCTGGTGGTTCATTGGGTGTAGCGCCTAGGACGGCGGAAACGTTCCTCAACATCAGGCCGTCAGTAGAGAGCGGGCCGGCTAACGCGTGAGAGTGACGTCCGAACCCATCACGAATCTGTCAATGCTCGACGCGCTCAAAGGCCCCCGGCGACCGGTCAGATGTGCGGCTCGAGGCCGGAGTGCCCGCGGAATCCGTCGCCCTTCGCAGCTCGGTCAACGACGCGGTCGATGATCCGCGCAATGACGCGGTTGGGATCCTTCCACTTTGGGCAGCCGTTGCTCAGCAGCGGACGCAGTTCGGAACGCCGGCCAACGCGAGATTTGCATCGGCCCGGGCATGTCGATGCTCGATCCGGTTTCGTAGCCGTATGAAGAACTGGAGGTTCTTCCGTACCGGGGTTCGCGTCATCTGGCGATCGCTGCTCGGCACATCGAGCTAGTTCCCATCGCTTGTAATCCCCGTCAACTTTGACAAACCGACGAGGATTGACGCGATCGCGATAGCGGAAGTCGACGCCATCGCGGATGAATCGTGCGTGCAACATGTAGAGCCACGCGGCATGCATGTGCATCACGAATCCCTCGAAGGCGCGTACCTCAGATGGATTGTTGTACAGGCGCACTGCCAGCGCCGCTTCATCCTGAGCCGCGCCCGTAACGTTGGGGACCAGCGCGGGGGACGCGCCATGCGTGCTCCATCCTCCTTGAGTTGACCCGTGCGGCTGCACAACCGGGCCGTCCTATGAGTGTTTTGTATCGAACAACTCGACGAGCGGGTTGAGAAAGACGCGCTGGCGGGTCTTCGTGACTTCTCCGCAGTGGGCGCAGGTGTGGCTGGTGACGGGTTCGAGCCAAGTATCGGTCGGGCTCGTCAGGGAATGACCGCAATAGCCGCACGGCTTGGATTGAACCGGCGCCCCATGCGCGAGCGCACGCTGTATCGCAAGAACTCGGAGCCGATCCTCGTCGATCTCAATGTCATCAACGGTCACCGGCGAATAGGTGTCATCGATAATCAGCTCGCCATAGGCGCCCCACGCGTGGACGTGGATGCCTTCCTCCTCGGGCCGGGACATTGTGGAGAGGATCGCAGAGTTTGAGGGCCACAGCGCGATTGCACTATAGGCGGAACTCGAAAGGTCCAGAGACTGGTGTGCGCGTTCGGCCGGAGATGGCTGCGGAAGGCCTAGATCTTTCGCTACCTCCGCCAGCGGGTTGGAGATTGACGGCGACTTGTCGCGGAAATTGCGACCGCAGCTGTTGCAGAGGTGCTTGGAGTGCGGGAAGGTCGCGAACTTCAGTTCATCGATGTGCACCTCGCCGCAATGCGGGCAGGTCAGGGGTGTTACCGTTCGTCCGGCCAGCTCGCTGATGGAGAAGGCGACAGCCGCCATACCCTCTACGACGACCTCACGGTCCCCGTTTCGGATGGTCACGAGGTCGTAGGACTCGTCGATGTCTTTGTGCTGGTCGGCCGACGTCCGTCGATGGACGTGCACCTTGCCCGGGTCGTCCGGGACGTCGCCAATCTCGATGGCGGCAGACAATGCGCCCCAGATCGCGACCTCGCCCTCGACCAGATCCAACTCCAGGCATTGGTCCTCGGGGATGGGATCAAACCAAGCGCCCGGGCAGCGCTCAAGCGCATTTCCATCGGGTGCGGACGCCGCCATCCCATGCGTGTGACACCACCAGTTCGGACGACCGTTGCGCTTACGAACCTCGGCCACGATTCGGCAAGCCCCGGCGCCGCGTTTGGTTTCTCGGATCTCATGGTCGCAAGCCTTCGCCATCGTCGGTCCTTTCCGCGACGGTCGGCCCGGCGCCGCTGGTTCTGACCGGTGCTGTCCTGATTCCCCCCGGTCGTTGGAGTTCACAGTAGGCACACTCATCCAAGAAATCAAGCGGTATGTCTTGACAGGCTTAAATTTAGTCATCAAATCGAGGTTTTCTGCTTCAGGTGATAGCGTCGGCAGTCTGGGACCAGGGAAGGGCCACGGAGTGACTTTGCAGCAAATCGACGTAGTCGGACTGCCTCAGCCCGGCCGAATTCGTGCGGCAAGAGACCTCCGACAGCTCACGCAACAAGAAACCGTCGACCGTATGTCGCGCCCGATCACGGGCGCTGCTCTAAGCCAGATCGAGGCCGGCAAAGTCCGCCCGACCGAGGGCACGCTCAGGCAGCTCGCGGCGGCGTTAGATGTTCCGGTGGGCTTTTTTTCCGCGCAGTGGCCTGACAGCGCCACTGGCGACGTGCTGTCCCACGTCACCTACTTTCGTGATCTAGCGGCTACTCCCGCGAAGCTGCGCCGACGCGCCGCTGCACTTGCCCTGTTGCTCAGTGATCTTGTGTCGGCGATTGAGCTGCACGTCCGGATACCGGAAGTCAGGATCCCATCATTTCCGGTCGAACCTGGGGCTAGCCGCGAAGAAATCGATGACGTCGCCGAGGCCCTTCGGGGTGAGTGGGACCTAGGCGAGGAGCCAATTCCTCACGTAGTACGCGAGATAGAAAGGCGCGGGGTCCCCGTTGCGCGTCTTGCCATCGGAACGACCGCGGTCGATGCCTTCTCGGTGAGATTCAACCGGCGCCCAATCATCCTGCTGACCGATGACAAGAGCAGCTATGTCCGGTCGCGATTCGACGCAGCGCACGAGCTGGGCCATCTGGTCATGCACGGAGACGCTGATGCACAGGATCGGTCAATCGAGCGGCAAGCACACGATCTCGCTTCCTCGTTGCTATTACCACGTAATGTTGCCCTTCTCGAACTACCACGTCGGCTAGATGCCGCAGGCTGGGCCCGACTTGCCGAGGTCAAGCGGCACTGGGGCCTCTCGATGTCCGCACTGTTGTACCGCGCCCGGGACCTTCAGCTCATGACACCTGAGGTGTACCGGAACGGGATGAAATACATGTCCGCCAGGGGCTGGCGAACAAACGAACCGGGTGACCGAGAGATGGGGCCCCCGGAGGCGCCCGCCCTCTTCGAACAGTCGCTGCGCAGAGTGTCAATCGAAGGCAACCACTCAACCGAGGCGCTGATCGCCTCCGCTAATCTGCCGCTCGCGGACACGCTGGCACTTATACATGCCGCGGTGGACGCCCGACCGCGGATCGATCTGTAGAGAGCGACATTCGACCGGGCTTGCCCATGAGCACAGCTCCGCCGAGCAAATGTGAACCTTATGAAGGGAAGTGTCCCTAGGCCGCGTGCGTGCACGGGTTTTCGTATGACGGTTCACCTGTCATGGAATCGGATGACGTCGGCTTTGAGGCGAACGCGGCATCGGGGGCGGTGCTTGAAAATCGCCGGACGCTTCCAGAGCCTCTAACTCGTAAACGCCAGCATCCGCCTCATACGGGCGACGTCATGTTGAGGGCATACAAGTACTTGCCTACGCCCCCACCACGTCACGTTGCACGGTTGAGACCTGGCCGGCAGCCCGAGCCATTCTGATTACGAGCCCAGTCCGGCATCTACACTTTCGCGCGCGTCTACTCACCATCGTTAGTGTCCGGAAACGGCGGAGACCTCGATAACGCGAAGATCAACCACGCATGCTGATCCTGGTTTACACAAGATAGTGGCCGGGACCCGGGCAGCTACTACCGAGATCACTCAGACCGACTTCATTGCCATCATCGATAAGGTCACCGCGAACGCCATGGACTGCATGCCCATCGGTGACGGGCTGCGCTACTACGGATAACTCCACGAGATGAATCTCTAAATCTTGAGAACGAGTAATCGCACGTGGGATTAGGGTGCGACCAAGTAGTCCGGGCCCTGTTCCGGTCTAAATCAAAAGATTTTTACGTTTGTCTCTTGTGAAGAACGCCTTGTGGTGCTTTGATCACAGCGTGTGATCGCAAGCGTCGTTTTAACTGTGGGTTACACGCCTCAGCAGCGAGGCTATCGGTAGTGATGCGCGTGTCGCTCCACGCATTCGACCTTGTGGATTATCCGCGTATAGCGCCTGTCTAATCGGCGTTGGCGTGGCCCCTTCTGGCTCGTCCTAGTTTGGCGTGCCGTTCGCCTGGAGGCAGTGAATTGTCGATCTTCGTGCGCCCGCGTGTCCTGATTGCCGCTGGTTCGTCGTTACTGATGGTGATCGCGGGAGTGGTCGTGACCGCTCCGGCGGTTCCGGCTGCTCCGGCTGCTCCGGTTGCGGGTGATCAGACATCGAAGACTGCGAGGCCATGGCAGACCGGTGTCTCGTCAGGGCCGGTCACGACGAAGCCGGTGGCGCAGGCTGAGCCGCGGGAGGTTCTGCAGAGCGGGGAGATTCCGTCGCTGCGGACGCGTTCCTCGAACACCTTCTACGGCGACGACGGGCAAATGAAGTCAGTGTTTTCGACGATGCCGGTGAACTATCATCTGAACAACCAGTGGTTGCCGATCGATGAGTCACTGGTCCCGTCCGGCACCGGGTTCAAGAACACCGCTGATTCGACCGCGATCACGGTGCCCGGCTCGGCTGATGGCCCGTTCGTGAGCATGAAGGATGGCCTGTCGATTTTGTCGACGTTGACTGGCGCTGCCGCGTCGCCGGCGGAGGTGTCGGGTTCGTCGGCGACGTATGTCGGTGCGTATCCGAGTGTCGATGTCAAAGTCACTGCGCTGCCGGATGCCCTCGAACAGTCTTATGTGCTGCACGACAGCTCTGCGCAACACTCCTTCGCCGCCACGGTCACTCTCACCACTGGGGCGTCGTTGCGTGGACAACCGGACGGTTCGATTGCGATCCTCGGTGCCCAAGGTGCCTCAGTCGCAGCCATCCCGGTGCCGGTCCTGCACGACGCCTCGACTAATCCGGACACCAGCGAGTCGACCGCAGCGCACTACACACTCACCGGCAGCGCGCCGACTTATACGGTGATGACGACGATCGATGATAGCTGGTTGAGCGATCCGGCGCGGGTGTTCCCGGTCGAGTTGGACCCGTCCTCTACGTTTGGTACCTCATTGGATACCGGCTGTTATGTCGCCTCGCCCGGAGCGCCGGACCCAGTCGTGTGCTCAACCAACAGCGGGACCGACAACGTGTTGAGCTATGGCAGTACGGCCTATATTCGCCACGTCTACATGACCTTTGGTGATCTGACCGGTTCGGGTTCGCCGATCCCGGTCGATGCGATCGTGAGTTCGGCGGCGTTGCAGATGACGGAGAAAACCGCGGTCAACAGTAATTCGATGGACACCTCGATCTATGAGGTCAGCGGGACGTGGGGCACCGGCATCACCTGGTCGACCCAGCCTGCCAATTCAGGCAGCCAGTACGACCATGTCACAGTCAGCCCACCCGGGGTCAACGCTGTGAACAGCTTCTTCGTTACCGGCATGGTCAACAACTGGGTTCATGGTCAGGCCACCAATAACGGTCTGGAACTGCGTCTGACCAGCGACGCGGTGTCCAACAGCCTGACCTACTACGGGTTCGTCAACGCCAAACACCCGAGCCTGGTCGTGAACTGGCAGCAACCGGTGGGGCAACAGAAATGGGTCGGCGCTTACGACCACCGTTTGAGTGATCGCCTGGATCTGCATGTCGATTACGGCACCCGTAACCTGGTCATCAACGATCTGGATGAGCAGCTCCAGGGCCCGGGCCAGTCGCTGACCGTACGCCGCACCTACAACAGCCTGGTCGCCGTGAATAGTGTTTCCAACACCTGGCCGACAACGTTCGGGCCGGGCTGGACGACAAACGGCGGCACCGATGCTGGGCTGTTCCTTGACCGGTCAGCAGTGCGGATCACCCAACCCGGCGGCGCGCAAGCGATCTTTGACCGCGACTTCTCAGTCACCAACCTCGCGCTGCCCACGGCTTTCATCCCGGCGCCGGGGCTCAACGCGCATCTCGCGATGCCGGACTCCACCCACTACACGCTGACCTTCGACCAGACCGGAACCGTCTACCGTTACACCCTGACCGCGTCTGGTGCCTTTAATGGCTACCTATCTTCGGTGACTGACTCTAAAGGCAACGCGATCACCTACACCGCTACCGCGACGCCGCCGGTGACGAACACGATCACCGACACCACTGGATCGCGGTTGGTGACGATGAGCTACACGTCCGGTGTGGCGACCGGGATGACTGAAACTCTGGTCAGCGGCACCCCACGTTCGTGGTCCTACACCTATGACGGGTCAGGCCGGTTGTCGACCGCAACCGACGCGGCCGGCAAGGTGACTCGCTACTGCTACTCCGGTTCGACGAATCTGCTCAGCAAGCTCATCACGCCCCGGGGCAGCGCTAGCGGTGCGACGTGTGCGACGACGGCTGGTACCGATGTCACCGACATCGCTTATGACTCAGATGGGCACGTCACCTCGGTGTCCTATGAAAATGGTGCCTCCAGCGCGATCACGGTCACATTCGCGACCCAAACGGCGCTCACCTTGTCGACCAAGGGCGTCACGCGTTTCACTGACCCGTTCTCCCAGCACACCGATTACACCTATGACAGCACCGATGCGATCCGGATGACCGTCGACCCACTGGCAAACACCACGACGAGCAAGTTCAACACCAACAACGACGTGATTACATCAGTAAGCGCGAACAACTACACCGGTGGAACGATGGATTCGGCGACGACCAACACCTTCGACCCGAGCAACATAGAAAACCTGACCGGGGTGGCGCTGCCGACCGGTGCCTCGGCCAGCCTGGCCTACACCAACGCAAGCCAGCCCAACCGGCCCAATTCGATCACCGGCGACCTGGGCACCGACGTGTCCAGCCGGACCATGAACAACACCACCGGGGATTACACGTCAATCAGCCAAGGCGCGGCCACGGTAAACATCCTGCATGAAGGTGATAGCGGCGTCAGTCATTGCGGTCCATCCGGTGCCGCCGCTTTCGCCGGTGCGGTATGTCAAACCCAAGATGCGGATTGGACCTCTGGCGCTCAGCATCGGACCCTGTATAGCTATGACTCGCTCGGCGAGCTGACCTCGATCACGCCGCCGACACCGGTCAGCACCGCCCCGGCCGCTGAAACCATCGCCTACGACGGCTACAGCCGCCCGATCAGTGTGGTCAACAGCAAAGCCGACACCACCGGCTACCACTACGACGCCCTGGACCGGTTGACCAAGATCGACGTACCCGGCGGTGGGACCGTCGAATACGTCTACGACGAAGACGGCAACCTGCAGTCCCAGACCGACTACAACTCCAGCCACGTCTCACAAAACTACGACAACTACACCTACGACAACCTCAACCGCACCACCCAGCAGGTGAACTGGACCAACGGCACCGCCAACCTCACCTGGGACGGCAACTCCCGACTGCTCACCTACAGCGACGCCGGCGGCACGATCACCTATGCCTATGACGCCGCGGGCGGGCTCACCTCACTCACCGAACCCTCCGGGTCCTGCACCGGCTACTCCATCAGCGGCACCCGACCATCAAGCTCCAGCGGCTGCTTCCTGTTCCAACTCGACAAGAGCGGGCACCGTCTGGAGACCGTGCACCCGGGCGACGTGGGCGATGAGAAATACACCTACGACACCTCCGGTCGTGTCACCGCAATCGTCGGCTACACCAGCGGCGACAGCGGCGGCGCGACCAAGACATTTGACTACGGGTTCAGCTACTCAAGCACCGGCGTGCCCGGCGGTACCGACCAAAACCACATCACCCGCCGCACCGATAACACCACGTCCGGCTACGTCAACTACACCTACACCAACGAAGACCGGCTCAGCAGCGCCCTCACCAAAAACAGCGGCGGCACCACAACTGCCTCGTTGACCTATTGCTACGACAAAAACGCCAACCTCACCCTGAGCTCGACCACTATCGGCGCTACCTGCCCCGGCACCGCTACCTTCGCCTACAACGGCGCCAACGAAACCAGCACCCAACCCTTCGGCAGCCACAACACCTTCGACGCCGACGGAAACTCAACCGACACCGACTCCGCCGCCACCGGCAGCAACACCCGCCAACAAACCAGCTACAGCCGCGGCGACCAAACCAGCACCTTCACCATCGGCGCCGGCTCCGCACTCACCCAAACCAGCTTCGGCATCGACAACACCGAACGCCTGGACAGCTTCATCTCCAGCACCGACGACCAAGCCATCCTCAACACACCACTCGGCATCACCGCAAGCACCCGCAGCCACTCCGGCACCCCGCAAAACCCCAAGTACTACACCCGCGACCCCCAAGGAAACCTGCTCGCCATGCGGCTCGGATCGACCCACTACTACTACCAAACCGACAACCAGCAATCCGTCCTGCGCCTACTGGACTCCACCGGCACCGTCAAAGACACCTACAGCTACACCCCATACGGCCAAGCCACCGCCACCATCAACACCGTCCAACCCTTCACCTACACCAGCGCCTGGACCGAAGACTTCTCCGGCCTGCTCAAACTCGGCGCCCGCTACTACGACCCCACCCAAACCCGATTCACCCAACCCGACCCACAAACCCACCCCGGCGACATCAACCAATCCAGCCCCTACCCCTACGCCGGTGACGACCCCATCAACCACATAGATCCAACCGGACAGGGATTTGGAAGTATTATTGGAGCTGGCATCGGCACTGTCATCGGGGGCATCGCCGCAGCGGCCACCTGTACGGCAACGGCTGGAATTGGTTGCTTCGCAGCCTTTGCAATCTACGGATCAGTACTGCCGTTTGCAGGGGGTCTCATCGGGGCGGGCATCGCGAACGAAACATACGACCCACAAGCAGAGTTATTGGGGGTTCCCGGGGCTGTGGCTCTCGCGTTTAATCAATTACAAGAGTAGGAGATATGGCGATGGTCGGTCGACGGGGAGTAACGGCAGTTCTCGCCGTGCCCGCCTACTGCGGTGTCGGCGCTCTTGCAGCAGCCTTGACCGGTCACGCGGTCATCGAAGGCGCAGCAAGCGTCGGAGTCCTTGGACTCCTTTACCCGACCTTCTACATAACCACCCGTTTGCTGCGAAGGCGGCATAGAAACGCGGCCAATGGTGCGATCTCTAGCCCGGACGGTTGAAGAGTTCCTCTAGAGCCCGACTTGCCGTTGCCGCTTCTTGCGTAATTGTCACTGGACCTAGGTCTATGGCGCGACCGCCAATGACCTGTCGTACTTAACGGCATGACACAGCGCGCGATCGGCTACATCAGAGTCAGCATGCTCAGTAGCGATGCGCTCAGTCCAGAGCTGCAATTAACCGCGATCCGCGAGCACTGCGCACGCCATGGCTACGACCTGGTCGAGTCGTTTCAGGATCTGGACCGTACTGGCCGGTTATGGAAGCGCCGCAAGATGGAGCAGGCCGTCCGCATGATCGAGCAGGGTCACGCGGATGTGATCGTGACCTGGAAGTGGTCACGGATCGCCCGCAACCGGTTGGATTGGGCCCTCGCGGTCCACCGGGTCGAGTCGGCCGGCGGCCGGTTGGAGTCTGCGACTGAGCCGGTGGACGCCTCCTCGACGACGGGCCGGCTGACCCGGGGTGTGTTGGCGGAGATCGCGGCGTTCGAGGCGGAGCGGGCGGCGGATGTGTGGCGGGAGATCCAAGAGCGCCGGATCCGTAACGGTCTGCCGATCGACGGCAAACCGCGTTTCGGCTACGTCCGCTCAGGTGAGGGGTATGTGGTTGATCCGGTGACCGGGCCGATCCTGCGAAGCATGTACCGGCGCCGGATCCGGGGCCAGAGCGCGGGTGAGATCGGGAAGTGGCTCACGGGCAAGGGAATTCTCGGGCCGAATCCTGACCGGGTCGGTGAGCCGCGCTTTAGAGGCTGCTCCGTGGACGCGGTGCTGGGCTCGGGGTTCGGGGCCGGGTTGTTGCGACGCAACGGCGGTTATGTACCCGGTGCACAGCCGGCGGTGATCACCAGGCGAGAGTGGAACGCGTTTCTCGCTATCGGGCCGCGGGCACGGAAGCCACCGCTGAGGAAGGAGGACTTCGCTCTGTATGGGGTGGTGTGGTGTGTCTGCGGCCGGTCGATGGTGCCGGTGTCGAACGGCGACCACGTGGAGTTTCGGTGCTGCGACCATGACGGCGTCCGGTATCGCAAGGCGGGTGTCGGCGTCCGTTTCCTCGACGGCGCCGTGCGCGGCTGGCTCGCCGAGCTCGCAGCCGACGAGGAGGTGGGGCTCGCGGCCAGAGTCTGGGCCGACGGTCGAGCCGATGAGGCTCGCGGGCTGGCCCGGCGGGCTTCGGCCGGTGAACCGGTCGTGGACCAACTTGATTCCGCGCTGGCCGAGTCCCGGTGTGGTGATCCGCAGTCATTGGCCGCGGTCCTGCTGGCGGATTGGAACGCGCTCGACGTTGTTCGTCGACGGGCCGGACTGCAACAACTCATTCGGCGCATCGACGTCCGCACCGGACGCGACCGAACGATTCGGATTAGTCCACTGTGGGTAGCGTGATCGGCATGCTGGCCGATATCGAACTGCGCGCCGTGGCCCTGTTTGAGTTGGCCAACAGTGCACACCCGAAAGAAGCCGACGCCGCAGCTCTACTGCAAGACCTGAGCGACGCCGAGATTTCCCTGCTCATCGGGACCATGATCGGTATTTGGGGACGTCTTGCGACCTGTGACCCGGACATGGCAGACAGGGTGCTTGCCGTGGTGCGAGCTAGGGCATTGAGTCGTTGAGAAGAGTCGGCTAGGCGCACGAATGCAACGGTCACCGAGGCCGCTGAATCTACTGGCAAGCGGCAATTCTGGTCGTCGACCAAGGTGGAGACAGGGACTCCTCCTGGATGAGGCGAAAGCCAACCATGCTTGGGTGATCCTCGTTGCTACAACATAGTGACCGGGACATCGATACCTACTGCCGAGATTGCGGAGGCCGACCTCAACGCCATCATCGATAAGGTCACCGCGAATGCCATGGACTGCATGCCCATCGGTGACGCACTGAGGTATTACGGATAACTCCACGAGATAAATCACTAGACCTTGAGAACGAGTAGTCGCACGTGGGCTTAGGGTGCGACCAAGTAGGGAAAGTAGTTAGCACGCCAAACTATCTATTGCCCGAATCTGGCTATCGACCCGTGTGTGAACTGAAGCACACGCTAGATGAACTTTCAAAAGATCCTCTTTACGTAGCGTCACCGGTGCCTGTACGTTCCGTAATTATCTTCTAAGACTCAGTTAAGTCCGCACACGCCAATCGAGGTCCATCGTGTCTTTAGCGCGCCGTTTTTCTGCCTGGCTCCTGCCGTTGGTGCTGGTTGTTGGCGTCACTGAGGCGGTGGTTCTGAAGGCATCACCGGTAGTTTCGCCTGCGGTTGCTGCGAATACGCCTGCGGAGCCGGACGTGACGGAGGCGGCGAACCGGGTGAGCGCGGCGCAGTACGCGCAGAAGCTTCATCATCGGGTGGAGGTCAGCAGCGAGCGCACCGAGTCGTCGTTGACGTTCGCTAATCCGGACGGGTCGTGGACCAATGAGTCGACGACGACTCCGGTTCGGGTCGAACGCAACGGTGTGTGGAACGCCGTGGACATGACGTTGGTGTCGGATGCCACGGGTGTGCATCCGAAGATGGGTCCGGATTCGCTGACCTTGTCGGCCGGTGCCAATTCGGCATTGGTGTCGCTGTCTGATGAAACCGCTCAGACCGGTATTTCGTGGCCGTCGGAATTGCCGACGCCCTCGCTGGAAGGTGCGACTGCCACGTATTCGGAGGTGTCGCCCGGTGTCGATCTGAGCGTGACCGCGACGTCCATCGGCTTTGAGGTGTCCTTCGTTTTGACTCGTCGCCCGGACGATCCTTCCGCGACCTACACGTTGCCGTTGTCTTCGTCGGGTTTGACGGCCACCGGTCCGGATGAGGCGGGTGTCATCACGCTGTCCGACGCTCACGGTGTCGCGCGGGCGCACGTGTCGGCGACCACCATGTTTGATGCGCAGCGCGATCAGGAAACCGGCATGCCCACCAAGTCGGTGGCCGTGACCGCGCGCGTTGTCGCCGCCGGAGATGATCAGGCACTCGAACTGTCGCCGTCGCCGGAATTCCTGTCCGACCCTGGCACGGTCTACCCGGTGACGATCGACCCAAGTGTTCACCTGGGCGAGGTGAATGACATGTGGTTGGCCGACAACAACACCGGTGGCGCCGGGGCGACCGAGATCCGGGTCGGCAATCTCTCGGGGCACCTGTATCGGGGATTCATCAAGTTCGATGAGTCGTGGCTGACCGCTGTGCCAGGGTCGACCGTGTCGAGTGCGAGCTTGGCGCTGTATCAGTGGTTCGCTCCGGCGTGTACCGCGAAGTCGTCTCGGATCTACGGATTGTCCAGCGCGTTCTCCGATTCTTCGACCTGGTCGACTCAACCCGGGGGGTATCCGACGGTCGAAGCGACGTCGACTGCGGTGCATGGTGCTACCGGGTGTGCGGCGGACTGGACCAACTACGACGTCACCGGTCTGGTCCAAAAGTGGGTCCAACCTTCCCCACAGACGAACTACGGCATGCTGATCCGGGAATCGACGGAGTCGGACACGGCTGGCTTCTGGCGTTTCTACGGCCAGACGGCTGCCTCCAACGTGGTGCCCAGCTTGGCGGTCACCTACAACACCGCGCCCTACACGCCGACGAACCCGGTGACCAATCCGCCGACGGCCTGCACGACCGGCTCGGGCCGGCCGTTCATCAACACGACCACGCCGCAGCTGTTCGTGAACGTGTCTGATCGTGACGGCGGTCTCGTACAAGGGTTGTTCACCCTCCAGACCCAGGCCGGCGCCGCGGTGTCGACCCAGACGTCAGCGGGAACGCCTTCAGGTAACAGGGTGTTCTACAACGTGCCGTCGGGCTTGTTGAGCAATGGCAGCAGTTATCGCTGGCGGGCGCAGGCCGGTGATGGAGCGTTGGGTTCTCCCGGCTACACGCCGTGGTGTGAATTCACGGTCGACACGACGGCACCGAACACGCCCTCCGTGTCCTCGACGGACTACACGTCGGGCTCGTGGAAGGGCTCGACCACGAGTGGCACCTTCTCCTTCAGCGACACCTCGACCGATGTGGATCATTACCTGTATTCGCTCGATAACACCACGGTCGCGTTGCCGACCACTAGTTCCACATCCACCCTGATTTCGGCGGCTGATATCGGCGATGGCTGGCACACGCTGCGGGTGATCGCGGTCGACAAGGCCGGCAACCAGTCCGGCACGCCCGCCTCCTACAGTTTCGGCGCCGGCACCGGCCTGACCTCACCGTTGGAGGGTGCCAAGACGGTTGCGTCGGTGACGTTAGGGTCACGAACCGCTCCCGGTTCGACCACGGTCACCTACAACTACCGCAAGGCCGACGCCGATTCGTGGACGGCAATCCCACCAGCCGACGTGACCAATAGCCTGGTCCCGTTAACCTCGTGGCCGTTGAGTTTCACCTCCGTCGGCGACTCGATCCCGCCAGCGCTGGTGTGGAATGTCGCCTCAACGCTGTCGAATGTCGACGGCCCGGTGCAGATTCAGGTGTGCTTCGGTGCGAGCTGTTCACCGACCACGGTGCACATCACGCTGGACCGGTCGGCGTTCGGTGATGCCTACGCGACCACCGATTTCGGTCCGGGGTCGTTGAGCCTGCTGACCGGCAACCTCGCGGTGTCTGACACCGATGTGAGTGTTCCGACGCCCACCACGACGTTGAGTGTCGGACGTACGTTCAACACCAATGCCCCGACCGCGTCGGGTTCGGGCATGTTCGGAGCCGGGTGGACCCCCTCCCTGCCGGTCGATGCGGGTAACAGCGATTGGACCGGGCTGTCTGATATCGGCTCGAGTGTCAACCTGACCGGCTCGGATGGCTCGATCACCAGCTTCGCCAAGACCGGCAGCACGACCTACAAACCCGCCGGTGATGCGGCGGATTCGGGGTTGAAGCTGACACCGTCCGGTGGCAACGCCAACGGGCCGACCACGTTCACGCTCGCGGATTTGGACGGCAACTCGACCGTGTTCTCCGTCGGTACGAACTGGGGTGCGGTCGCCTCGGTGAGCGTTCCGCACGCCTTCCCGGTGACCTCGGTCAGCACTCCCGGCTCGGCGCAGACGACCACGTTCACCTACAGCGGTGCGCTGATCAGCCGCATCCTCGCGCCGGAGCCGTCCACCGGCGCGTGTGTGAACACCACCAGCAGCGCCAATTGGCCCGCGGGCTGCCGCGCCCTGTTCTTCACCTACACCTCCGGTGAGGTCACCAAGATCCAGCTGTCGACGAACAACACCGGCAGTGCGGTGTCGACCGTGGATGTCGCCTGCTTCTCCTACAACGGCTCCAACCTGCTGTATCAGGCGTGGGATCCGCGCGACGGCAGCGGCACAACCTGCGGCACCGCCGTCCTGCCGACGACCTACACCTATGACGGTTCGGGCCGGCTGTCGACGATCACGCCGGCCGGGCTAGCGGCATGGACAGTCACCTACGACGGGCAAGGCCGGGCGTCAACGGCGGCGCGCACTCACAGTGCCCCGTTTGGGACCGGTACGGAAACCAGCACCGTCAAATACACAGACGCGTTGAGCGGCGACGTTTCCTTAACGCCCGACGGTACCCACCCTGAATACCGCCCGGACTTGCGACCGACTGCTACCACCACGTGGGGCCAGTCCGACACACCGGTGACGGCGGCTGTCGTCTACGGCCCGGGCGACAACGTGTCGGCTACCGACCTGCGTGATGGCACGGTGCATTACCTCGATGTGGACGGGCGCGAAGTGAACACCGCGTCCTACTCTGGCACCGGAGCGGCCGGCTGGCACATCGACACGACCGAGTACAACGCGACCGGCGCCACGGTCCGATCGCTGACCGCTCGTAACCGTGAGGAAGCGCTCGCGTCGACCTCGGGTGCCGGTCTGGCCCTCGGTCTGCCTTCCGACACCGCGTCGGCGGCGATGGCACTGTCGACGGTGAACATTTACGCCACGGGGACGGACGGGGTCGCTGATTTGACTGACACGTTCGGCCCGTATCACGCGATCACTTTGGCCAACGGCACCGGGTCCGCGGGACGGGCGCATACCGCGATGACCTATGACAACGGCTCGGAGACCGGGCACCCGACTCCGACCACCGATCTGCTGCACTTGGTGACGAGTTCGACGACCGGGGCCAGCCTGTCGATGGCGGCCGCGTCGACGAATGAAACCGATCAGCGGACCACCACCACCGAGTACGCCCTGTCGGTCGGGGATGCGACCGGCTGGACGTTCGGACAGCCGATGCGGGTCATCGAAGATCCGTCCGGTCTGGCTCGCACGAAGATCACCCGCTATGACAGCGCGACCGGGTCGGTGATCGAGTCGAGGATGCCGTCCAACACTGCCGGTGGCGGGGCGGGCACGACCCTGTCGATCTACTACACGTCGGGCACGAACGCCCAGGATTCCGCCTGCGGCACCAAACCGGCCTGGGCTGGTCTGCTGTGTGAGACGAAACCCGCCGCGCAGCCGGGTGTGTCGGGTTTGCCGGAGCTGGTGACGAACCGGACGAGCACGTATGACTATCTGGATCGCGGCACCCAGCAGGATGAGATCGTCAAGGATTCGGCCGGGGTGACCAAGACCCGCACCACGGCTACGGTCTACACGAACTCGGGTAACGGCTCACGCATCTCGACGGTGACCGAGACGGGTGGTCTCGGAGCGGCGATGCCGACGACAACCAACACCTACGACACGGGTACTGGGTTGTTGACGACGGTGGCGGCGGCTTCGACGACGGAGAACGCGGCGACGTCGCAGACGACTGGTTATGACGATTTCGGTCGGGTGGTCAGCTACAACGAAGCCAACGAAGCGACCGGGGCCGCCGTGAACGCGGTGACGACGAGTTATGACTCGGCGGGGCGGGTGTCGACGGTGGCTGATGCGCATACGTCGCGGACTTACACCTATAACGCGGGTACGGAGCATCGTGGTTTGACGACTGGACTCGCAGTGACAGTGACGGGGTCATCGACGTTCACCGGCTCTTATGCGGCAACGTATAACGCGGATGGGATGGCGACGTATCAGTCGGATCCGAACGGGATCGCCACCGCGATCACCGTGAATGAGACGGGTGATCCGGTGACTCAGCTGGATACGAAGGTTTCTGATGGCAGTTTGTGGTTGTTGGATGCGATCGCGGCCCCGACGGTTCATGGTGAGACGTTGGCTGAGTCGGGGCCGGTGGGTAGCCATGCTTACGCCTACGACAAGCTGGGCCGGTTGACGGCGGCGAATGACACTCCGGCGGTGGGGGTGTGTACGACGAACACGTACGCGTTGGATGCTGATTCGAATCGGACGTCGTCGACGGCGTATCCGGCGGCGGGGGATGGGACGTGTCAGTTCAGTACGGGTGGGGTGACCACCAGTCACACCTACGATTCGGCGGATCGGACACAGGCATCCGGTGCGGATGTGGGCATGACCTATGACGCGTTCGGGCGGACGACGGTCAGCCCGGCGGTGGGTGGGAATGTGTCGGTCTCCTACTACGTCGCCGATCTGGTCCGTTCGCAGACGCAGGGGACGTTGACTCGGTCGTGGGGTCTGGATTCGGCCGGGCGGTTTAAGACCTGGACCGATTCGGGTAGCGGTTCGGGGAGTAAGACCAACCACTACAACGATGCGTCCTCAGACAACCCGTCCTGGATCGCGGAGAACAGCGCGCAAACCACCTGGACGGCGAACGTCACTGATTTGCTGGGTGGGCTGGGTGTAACGGTTGATCAGGCGGGGACCGGGACCATGCAGTACGCGAACCTGCACGGCGACATCTGCGCCACCAGTGCGGTGGGGGCGGCCAGTCCTACGTTGGGGGTCGACTTCGACGAGTACGGCAACCCCGCTGATGGGCAGGCCCGCCGCTACGGCTGGCTCGGCGGCGCTTTGCGCTCGGGCGACGCACTTGGTGGCTTCTCCCTTATGGGTGCGAGGCTCTATAGCCCGATGTCTGGTCGATTCCTGTCCGTAGACCCCATCACCGGAGGGGGCGCCAACGACTACTCGTATCCTGTTAATCCCGTAAACTGGTACGACATCCGCGGGACGGACTGGAGGCAATTTTCGAGCGTCACTTATTGGAACACTGGCTACCGCTTAGCTTGGGAATGGGATAAGCACACGATTCTCCGTTGGGCGAACAATTTCTTGCCGAGTTCAGCAACGATTTCGAAAATTTGGATTCGGTACGGTTATCAATACCGTTATTATCGCTGGTACTCCGGTCGAAGTGCGACACACAGCTTGCGGCTTATAATATCTGAGACAATTCAGCGGAAGTTCGAATACACAGTCAAGATCGGTTGGTTCGATGTGCATCGATCTGCCACAGAGACCCCAATTCGTGTACGAGATTACAACTACTATTTCTCTGACTGATTCAATTTGCTCCCATCCGTTGACCGTGAGGACAATGAGGTATTGCGAAAAATATTGCGAAAATTTCAACAGCTGCGTCGCCTAACATGGATTGACGGTGACGCCGTATTTTTGATGCTGTTAGTAACAGCACTACTGTACCGGGTGGGCAATCACGGTATCTCACTACGAACTCGAGCAGCAATCGCACTGACCTTACTGCTCTCAAGCGTAGTTGGCTACATGTGGCAGCGGTTCTACCCATCCAGCATATCTCGCCGGTTAGCCCCTCCGCTCATAATTTACACTTTTATAAACATATTGTTAGCAGTTCCATTCGGAAGAGTCTTCCACTCAGCGTTTGGTGACTGCTTCATAATTGGGGTGGTGACAGGCGTCTTGTGTCGCGAATGCCTAGCTCCTTCCTCGACGAAACGTGTCGACTGAGCAACCGCCAGGATAGAAAGCGATAACGCGTGCTGCGCCGCGTCGACGTTCGCCAGATCACACAGGCATGGCTTGGCAGGAGCAAGGCCCCGGCCACGACCTCGGCCTACTTACCCTCATGGGTGCCCGCCTCTACAATCCGGTCACCGGACGCTTCCTGTCCGTCGACCCCGTCCCCGGCGGCACCGACATCGTCGGAGTGGTTTACCTCGTCGTGCGTAGTCGGCCACCCAAAGACCGAACCGCACCGGTGGCGAACAGGTAGGCCACACGCTGCGATTGTCGCACGCCTCTGTTATACGCACTGGCCGGCTGAGAATTCCTAATTGCCGACTACGACTTGCTCAAATCGTCCTTGTCCGAGCGCTTGTGGCTGGCCGAGCATCGACGACGGATGGTGGCTAGGGAGCGTAGCTAGTGGGGCCGTCCGTGCGTGTCACGCATGGGGACACCTGCTTCTTTTAGTCGGGCCTGGACGGTGTTGGCGGTGACCCCGAACTGTTGCGCAATCCGAGCTAGCGAGTGTCCGGATGTGTACAGCACGATGCCTTGTTCGATCTGTTGTGCTGTCAGGCCATCCAGACGCAACCGGATGCCGGTTCGGCGGAGATGCTTGGTGACGGTGTTGCGGTGGATGCCGTGTCTTTCGGCTAGTTGGTAGCAGGTGGCGCCGGCTTGGTACTCAGCCACGAGTTGGGCGGCGAGGTCGGTTTTCACGCGGGTTTGTTTCTGGCGAATGGTGGAGACGACGGGTCCGCGACTGTCAGTGATTGGTTTCGGTTTGGGCCGTGGTTTGGCGAAGGACAATTTGGCCTGATTGAGGCAGATTACGGATGGGGTTAGGTGTGACAACGCCCTCCGCAGCTCCACCGAAGAGGATATTTCGCGAACCCCGACATGCGAGAGCGTTTCGGGGTTCGCTGTGTCTTCTAGTGGTATCCGGAATGTTGGCGTGATGCGGCTGCGGTTGTCGACGGTGATGTTGTCGATGAGGCTCGCGAGCAGCGCCTTCGTGTTTTCGGGACGGTCGTCGTTGAATACTTCCTTGTTGTGACGTTGTGTCTCGCTGAGTAGGTCGGCTGTTGGGGCGATGGGTGCGGGCCGGGTCAGTTGCTCTATGAGTTCGGCTCCGCGGTCTTGGAGTTCAACGGTCTTGCCCACGAGCGCTTCGATGCGGAGCCCGCACTGCTTTTCGGGCATGGTGCCCTTCTCGAAGGCGAGTAGATAGCGGTCGATTGACTGCTCGGCTGCGGTGATCTCGCCGCGTACGGCCGCAAGTTCGGCTTCGAGTTGGTCGCGTTGGTCGGCGTCGCGGCCGCTGATAGCCGCGACGGCCTCACCGATGAGGTCGACGCGCTCGAACGTTTGCAGCAGCGCTCGTTGGATTGCGTACTCCACGTGGTCTGCGGGCAGCCGGTCGCCGCTGCAGTGGGGTCGCGCCGTAGCGGACGCGGGTGTATGGGCGCAGGTCATGAGACCGGCGAGCAGGTAGTCGAATGCGGCGCCGGTGCCCTTGGTGCGGTCCTCGCCGCGGGCTTCGAGGATCTGCTGTGCTTGGTCGAATAGGTCGGGGTCGACCAGTGGTGGGTGGAACGGGCCGGCGGTCAGTGACGTTTGTGCTCCAGGTCGCGGGACGCGTCGCTTTCATCTGTGGTCATGAGGCCGTTACGCATGGCGAACAGCGCCGCACCGGCTCGGCTGGTCTCGCCGATCTTGGTGTAGATGTGCTCGATGTGGTTGCCGACGGTCTTTGGAGTGATCGTCAACGATTGGGCGATCTCCCGGTTCGACAGTCCTCGGGCCGCAAGTCGGAGCACCTCGAGCTCCCGGCTCGTCAGGGCCGCGACGTTGGTTCGGCGGCGGCTTCTTAAGTGCCCTGCGGTGGCAAGGACCGCGTCAACCGCTTCGGCGTCGAGGCGGCCGAGCCGAACTTCGGCCTTGAGCGCGTCGGCGGCGTCCGCCGACGACAGGGCACCTCGATATGGCCGTGGTTCCATCATCGCCTGATACGCGTCGGCGACCGCCAGGAGTCGAGCCGCTGATGTGATCGCTGGGCCTTCGACGCCGGACGGGTAGCCGGATCCGTCGAGACGTTCCCGGACGTGCACAACGATCCGGGCAACGGGTGCCAAGGTAGGGCATTGCCGGAGCATCCGCTCAGTCAGCTGGGGCACGAGCCGCACGCGTTCCCACTCGGCCACCGTGAGCGGGTCGGGTTTGTCCCAGATCGTATTCGAGACTCCGAGCCGGCCGTAGCCGGCGGTGAGCGCGGCACGGTGCAGGTTCTGCCGGTCCACGGCGGTGAGCGTGAGGTGGGAAGCGGCGCCGGACACCAGGGCTGCCACCGCGTCGGAGTGACCCACGGTGTAGGGAGTTTTCAGGTCGACGTATCGGCCGATCGCCGCGAGCGCCTGGTCGAGTTGGTGGTTCGACAGGTGGCGAAGAACGGGTTCCTCGTCGAGTACGGCGCCCCATGAGCCGACCTCGTCGAGCCCGGCGAAGACCTTCTGTGGGTCCGCGCACAAGCACGCCACGACGTTCGGATCGAATTGCGTGGCCGCCCCGCGCTCGGCGATCGCGATGGCCGCGTCGATGCCGCGCTCGCGGTGCGCGACCTCGACGAACTCGGCAACCTGGATCACCCGGGCCGCCAGCGGTATCTGCGATCCTGCGAGCTCGCCTGGCCAGCCCTTCCCATCCCAGCGCTCATACGACGCCCCGAGTGCGTCCAGCACGGGGGCCTTGAGAGCGAGTTCTTCGGCGAGGGAGCGGGCCAGGCGGGCATGTTGGGCGATCATTGCCTCCACGTCGCGGTGGCCGCCGAGCGCGAAGGCGAAGGCTACCCGCAGGCGATGCAGTGGGGGCGCACCGGCGCCGAGCATCCGCAGCATGCGGGTGAGCTCATCGAGCTTGCTCTTGGCGTCCATGTACTTGGTCGCCTTGAACGAGATGTCGTCACCGAACCACTGCACTTGTTCGTGGGCGTCGGTGTGGCAGCCAACATTGACTAGCAGGGCGCTGTAGTACGTCGCCGCCCTGGTCTGGTCATCGACTTCGAGCAGGTCACACAGCGCCATCGCGATCCGGCACTGGCGCAGCACGTGTTCCATCGGCTGGCCGAACCCGAGGTCGATCCCCAATGAGAGCGACGCGAGTACCTCGGCCAACCGCACACCGGATTGGGAGGTGTCTTCCACGATTCTCAAGGGTAGGAGATGACCGCTGCCAGCGTCGGAAAAGATGAGGGAACCGCCTCATGCGTCCACGAGACCGCCATCCGTACGGTCACACCGAGACATTCACGAAAGGAGAAGCCATGGCCAAGGCATCCAGCACGACCGCTGACCAGGTGAAGGACTTCGGCGTCGCGCTCGACCGATCCAGCGAGCTCGGCGGGTTCACAGTCAACTTTGTGACGATCACCAAGACGCACGACCTGGCGCCAATGCTGGCCGCTCTACCGACCGGCAAGTGCACCTGCCCGCACTGGGGCTACGTCACCAAGGGACGAGTCGTGGTCCGCTACGACGACCATCAGGAGATCCTCGGGCCCGGCGACGCCTTCTACATGGCGCCCGGACACGCACCCGAAGCGGAGGAAGGCACCGAGCTGATCCAGTTCAGCCCGACCGACCAGCTGGCCGAGGTCGAAGCAGCCATCGCCGCCGCGACCCAAGCCTGAGCAGCCCTCAGCGAGCGTCCGAGCGACGTCGGCGCTGGTTGCGCATTTAGGCCCGTCAGGACCACCAAATATGGCACTCTCGAACCCCCGACGTGGGCGATGACTCGGTAGCGGATGCTTTCGAAGATCGCCGTCGTCAGGGGGTCTGCTGCACGGATCGGTGACATCTGATCTGCGGTGCCGTTGGGTACCGCTGGAAGGATGTGTAGCCGAAAACTCGCGCGAGCTCTAGCCGGTCATCACATGCTCGGCTCAATGGGCCAGGTCGGCTCAGCCGGCGACAACGCCGCCATGGAGAGCTTGTTCAGCCTGCTGCAAAAAACGTCCTTAACCGTCGACACTGGACGACCCGCGACGAACTCCGGATCGCGATCGCCACCTGGATCGAGCGCACCTAACACCGCCGCCGAGGCCAAGCCACACTCGGCCGATTGACCCCCACCGAATACGAGACCATCTTGACGACGCTGTCGCGTTCTGTATTGCGGCTCATCCGGATTGACGGTGTAAGGAACGCTCCGGCATTGCCGGACATCATGTGCATCCACGCACTACCCGTGGGCGGAATTGCTCATTGACTGTGCCCGAACGCAGTCCCAGGCTTAGCCAACGGTTAGGAGTTTCTGTGCACGACTTTCTCCCATTCATAATTGCAGGCATGGCAAGCGGCGCGGTCTACGGCATGGCCGGAACGGGATTGGTCTTAACGTACAAGACCACTGGCATCTTCAATTTTGGCCAGGGTGCAATTGCGACGGTGGCAGCGTACTTATTCTATTACCTGCATGTTCGACACGACATCGGTTGGCTGGTGTCGGCAGTAATCAGCGTCGTCGGTGTCGGCCTGATCCTGGGCCTCTTCATGGAAAAAATTGGAAGGGACCTGGCTAGGCGGTCGATCAATCTCCAGGTGGTTGGAACTGTAGGCATTGTCGTACTAGTGAGTTCCTTGGCCGTAATTTGGTATGGACCGCTTACTCGGCCGGTTGCTCCCTTTTTGCCATCTGCCACACACACTGTGCGCGTGGCCAGCGTAAACGTTTCATATCAGCAGATAACGATCGCAGCGATCTCGTGCGTCGCGGTCGGGAGCCTTTACGTATTTTTTCGCACGACCCAGAGCGGACTGGCGATGCGTGCCGTCGTCGACAATGCGGAATTGGTAGGCCTGCATGGCTCTAGCGCTGTCGCGATCCGGCGTAAAGCCTGGATTATTGGAACACTGTTTGCAGCGCTCTCCGGGGTCTTATTGGTACCCGTCATTGGCTTGGATCCACTGCTACTCACATACCTTATCGTCGAAGCGTTCGCCGCGGCGGCATTTGGAGCATTCACTAATATCGCTGCCACATTTTTCGGTGGTGTTGTCCTGGGTGTTGCTATAAATGTTGCGCAGAAACTGGTAGTCGAGCATTCTGCCCTAAACGGGATTCCGCAGAGCCTACCCTTTACTATCCTGATCCTGGCCTTGTTGATCCTGCCAAAGCGCCGTCTCGTTTCACCCACTCTGTTTGTGACGCGGCCGCCGCTGCAGTGGCGGGTACCGGTATTGGGACAGTCAGTGTTCGGTGTAGTTCTGTTGACTCTGCTGGCCTTGGTACCCTTGATGGTCGGATTCAAGCTGACGTTCTTTACAACCGGGCTTACGTTCGCGATCCTCTACTTGGCCATTGGTCTGCTGGTGCGTACCGCCGGTCAGGTTTCTCTTTGCCAGACCGCCTTCGCGGCGGTGGGCGTCGTAGCTTTTTCACAGCTCACGACCAATGTGCACATCGGGTGGGCTGTTTCGCTGCTCATCTCTATATTGATTACAATGGTGGTTGGCGTCCTGCTCGCGCTTCCAGCGATCCGGTTGTCGGGCCTATTCCTTGCGCTGGCGACTCTTGCATTTGGGATAGCTATCGAGCGACTGGTGTACCCATTAGGCATTTTCTTTACCCCCAGCAATGTCGGCAAGGTAGTTCCGCGGCCATCGTTTGCGAACAGCGACCACGCTTATTACTACCTGGTCTTGGGCTTTCTGGTCCTGACTGCAACAATTGTTATTGCATTACATCAGAGCCGCCTCGGGCGCCTTCTGCGCGGCTTGTCGGATTCGCCGCTAGCATTGTCGACCCTGGGTTTGGGCGTGAATCTTACGCGAACGATAGTATTTGCGATATCGGCGGGACTAGCTGCCCTTGCTGGAGTGTTGTACGGCGGGTTAGTACATTACGCGGCTGCAAATGACGCGTACTACAGTTCCTTCGCATCGTTGATCTTGATTGCGAGTCTCGCGCTCGCGCCATTCGGAGAGCCGTGGTACGGCGTGTTCGGTATCGTGCGCGCAATCGTGCCTGCCTATGTCGTGTCAGTGAATACGAACAACTGGCTCAATGTCGCTTTTGGTGTCTTTGCCATAATGCTCGCGACACAGGGTGGTACCCCTGGTTTTCCGCCACTGATCCGTCGCACGCTCGGTCATCTGAGTTGGAGCCGGCCAGAACGCGCCGTGACTTCGGTGCACACTGAGCCAACCAGCGACGCGAAGGTGCGCAGACAGACGCTCTCGCCAGCTTTGTCGGTTCGTAGTGTCGTCGTTCGCTACGGGGGCATGGAGGCTGTGCGTGGTGCGACATTGTCGGGACAAGGTGGCCAAATCACGGGCCTGATCGGCCCGAACGGTGCTGGAAAGACGAGCATCTTCAACGCCTGTTCGGGGTTGACGCGAATCGCCGACGGTAGCGTGTGGCTGGGCGACATTGAATTGTCACGAATGGACCCATCGGCACGTGCCCGCGCGGGTTTAGGCCGATCGTTCCAACGAATCGAGCTATGTGAGACCTTATCCGTCGCGGATAATGTCGCCCTGGGCCGTGAGTGTGGGGTTGCGGGCACAAATGTATTAGGTCAGTTTGTCGGATCGCGACGGGGAAGCCGACAGATTAAGGCTGCGGCCGCTTACGCGATGGACCTCTGCGGCATAACTCATCTCGCTAGGACTCAAGTTACGACGCTCTCTACCGGTCAACGACGACTCGTAGAACTGGCTCGCGTGGTCGCGGGCGACTTTGACTTCCTGTTGCTTGATGAACCTTCAGCTGGACTCGATCGGCAGGAGACCGCGGCTCTGGGCAGCGTATTGCAGCACATAGTGAATAGTCAGCATTGCGGTATCTTGCTCGTCGAACACGATATGTCTCTAGTGATGAATACTTGCTCTCGAATCTACGTCCTTGACTTCGGAGCGATCGTCTTCGAAGGTAACGCAACGGAGCTTGCATCCAGCCCCGAGGTTCGCGCCGCGTATCTCGGTGAAGATCTGCTTCTGCCAGGCGCGCCTGTGACGACGTTGGAACATTAGGAGGCCGCCTGATGGAATTCGATAACGCTCTTGAATTGACTGACGTGACCAGTGGGTATGGCGAGAATATTGTCGTGAGATCGGTGTCACTGGCGGTCCCCAAATCGTCCGTGTTGGCCCTGCTCGGCCCTAACGGAGTCGGCAAGTCGACGTTGCTCAGGACGATCTCGGGTCTCGTTGATACCAGGCAGGGAGAGGTTCATCTCAACGGTGAGAATGTCACGAAACTGCCTGTCCATGCCCGTGCGCGGAGGGGACTGTGTCTAATTCCCGAAGGCAGAGGTATTTATCCAGGACTCAGCGTCGAAGACAACCTACGGATGCAGTCACCGTTTCGCGGTAAGGAAGCAGTAGAGATTGCCACTACTGCCTTCCCCGTCCTTGGTCGCCGATTAGGACAACGCGCGGGTAGTCTGAGCGGCGGCGAACAGCAAATGCTGTCTATGGTTGCAGGATACGTCAGAAATCCCACGGTGCTCTTGGTCGATGAACCGTCACTAGGTCTCGCTCCGCAAGTGGTGGATGCGATCTTTGGCTTTCTCGAGTCGATTGCCAAGCGGGGAGTTGCCCTCGTCATTGTCGATCAATTCGTGCACATCGCATTGAACTTGGCCGATATGGTGTGTGTGATGAACCAGGGTGAGATTGTGTTGCGCGGCAAAGCGTCGGAGCTCAGCGAATCCGATGTCTATCACGCATATGTTGAGCTGAGCGGGACGATCGCTACATCGAGAGGAGTTTAGTCGGCGGCTGGATCGTAGAAGTTCATGCTTCTCAATATTTCCATTGATTCGGCACTTCGAGGAGAGGTTCGATGAAACATCGTTCTGTGATTCCCACGGTACTTCTGTCTAGCGTCATTGCATTGGCGCTCGCCGCGTGTAGCAGCAGCGGTGGCAAAGCGTCCGGCGATTCGTCCACACAATCCGGCGGGGCGCCTTCCGGCTCCAGCACCGCAACCTCCAGTACCGCAACGAAGTCGGCGTTGAAGATTTGGGTGCCTGTCGATCAAACCGGGTCCTCTCCAGACGCATCTGCGGAACAGGCGCGCAACGTCGTCGCGGCATGGATGGCATCCGTCAATGCTTCTGGTGGCATTCAAGGTCATCCCGTTGATGCATTCGTGACCGACAACCAGGGCAGCGCGTCGCTAGCCGTTAGTAACACGCAGGCGGCCCTGTCGAAGGGTGCGATCGCCGCCGTGAGCGCGGGTCCGTCCTCAGAAACTGCATGGATGCCATTGCTCGACAAGGCCAATGTTCCAATCATGGGTGGTATTTGCTACGCCGAGGGTGCGACGTGCGGCAAGCAGAGCAACATCTTTCCAACGGCGGCGAGTTACGGCACGATCATCTATTATGAGGCCGCGGCGGCGAAGGCAGTGGGCGCGAAGAGTTACGGCGCAATTGTGTGCGCCGAGAACGCTTTGTGTCAGCAGATTGAGCCGTTGTGGCGCAACGCAATCAATTCTTTCGGGGGCATACGCTGGGACGGGCTAGTCACGGCTGCTGGTTCCGCTCCCGATTACACCGCGCAATGTCTGACATTCAAGAAGAAGAATACCGAGCTTATTCAGGTCGGGCTAAGTGGCGCTACCATCGGAAAGTTGATCACCGGCTGCGCGCAGCAAGACTACTTCCCCACTATCGGAATGGGCGGGGACACGGTCGAGTCGAAGACTGTCGGAGTCCTGTCCAAAGCGAATCCGAAGACAACCATTGTGGGTGGCATTAGCGGCTTTCCCTGGTGGGTTGATGATCCGGCCGCCAAGACTTTCCGCGACATAATGGAGAAGTACGCGCCGGGTAAGAGTTATGAGGCCGATACTGCGACGGTTGTATGGAACGCGCTTGAGATTCTCCGGAATGCCCTATCCGAAGCTACATTGAGCGATCAACCAACGGCTGCCGATGTGACCGCTGCCCTCTTCGCGATGAAACCCACGAACCTCAACGGCCTCCTGCCTCAGATGGTGTCGTACGACAAGTCCCTGAAGGTCCAGAAGAATGTGACCTGTTACTGGTACTACAAGACCCAGAACAGTGTCTGGACCGCGATTCCGGGCGGGCTCAAGCCAAGCTGTCAACCGTAACTCAGTCTTTAGATCGTCAGGGTGGTCTGATGTGTTGAAGCGTGCATCAACACATCAGACCCCCTGAACGGTCGAATTAACTTTGGAGGTTAGGTGACCGACAATGGTAGGCGACATGTTGGATCTCGGTAATACCGAGTACGAACCGCGGCGGGTCCCGGTTTCAGGCACTTGCGATGAATGCGGGGCTAGCGAACTCGCTCGCTATCCTGTGCTTTCGGTCGGTGGCTGGTTCCAGGTGGTCAAGTGTCAGGTGTGTCTGTGGTCCCGATCACGAGAGCCCTGGACCCGTCTTGGTTGGATCGCGCTAGCGGAAGATAAGTGGGGACTGGAGTGAAGCGTCGGTTAATCGGTGTTGATGTAGGCGGTACCTTTACCGATGTAATGGCGATTGAGGATGGTCACGTCATTGCGGCAAAGGTTCCAACCAATGTGGTTGCCAGCGAGACGTCCGTCTTGCAGGGCGCCGCCGAGGTTGAGGCGGGCCGGGCCTCGGTCTTCAATCTGGCAAGTACCGCAGGGCTCAATGCGGTCATCACACGGAAATTGCCGAAGATCGCCTTCTTAGGAACGCTCGGTCATCGCGATAGTCTCGACCGCGGACGACTGTGGAGACCGTTTGAAGCGTTGACCGACGTGTCCTGGACTCGGGGATTCGGCGATGCGTCCCGCCGACCGCTGGTCCCACGTTATCTACGTCGAGGGATTAGCGAACGGCTGATGAGTGACGGTCAGGTGTTCAGTCCCCTCGACCGTGACCAGGCGCGTGCAGAGCTTTCGGTGTTGGCCAACTGCTCTGACCTTAAGGGTATTGCCGTTTGTCTCCTGCACTCATATCGGAACCCGGTGCACGAGCTTGAGCTAAGAGATCTGATTTACGAGGTATTGGGTTCAGAGATTGCTGTTTCGCTATCAAGTGACGTGTGTCCTTTGGCAGGCGAGTATGCGCGCGCATCGACCACGACAATCGATCTCCTGATGAAGTTGAAATATACCGAATACACGGCACGCCTTGAAGCAGGCTTGTCTGACCTCGGCTTCGAGGGTGAGTTCAACTACGCCGACTGTTCGGCGATGTTGCTGCCGTCGTCCTATGCGATGGAGCGACCGTATCGTTTGATTGTGGGTGGCCCAGCTGCCGGGACGATGGCGAGCGCCCATTTCGGCGAATTCATCGGCGATAAGAATCTGCTTTGCGCTGATATCGGCGGAACCTCTGCTGATATCAGTGTCGTGCTTGATGGGAAGCCGTGGGCCAACAGCTCCTTCGAGCTTGAATGGGACATGGTTGTATCGGCATTGTCGACTGAAATTGTGACCCTTGGTGCTGGGGGGGGATCGGTTGTCGCAATTGGCGGTACCGGCCAGCTGACTGTGGGCCCCGAGAGCGCGGGTGCTGATCCAGGGCCAGCGTGCTATGGGAAGGGTGGAGTGCATCCGACCATCACCGATGTTGCCCTGACCATGGGTATTCTCGCTCCTGATCGATTCCTCGGTGGAAAGGTGCCCCTTCGGCCAGATCTGGCACTCCAGGCGTTCGAAAGTCTTGATACCTCGCTCCCGATCTCTGAATGTGTCCGTCAGGCCTGGCTCATAGGACTTCAACACGTTGCCGAGGGCTTGGTTGACATCACCATTAGGCGAGGGGTTGACCCGCGTGACTTCAGTTTGGTCGCGTTCGGGGCTGCTGGGCCGATGATGCTGCCTAGCCTTCTCGACATGCTGCCGCTCAAGAAGGTCATCGTCCCACCGAACCCGGGTGGCTTCAGTGCACTGGGGCTTTTGAGCTCGGATCGGGTGTACTCAGAAACCCGTACTCTCTACGGGATTCTTGACGGGGGTCTGGCTCCGAAAGTTGAGCGGCTATTCAGTGCGCTCGAGGACGAATTGAAGACCCGAGCAGGGGTAGCCTCCGGGGAGGCGACCATCCTCCGAAGTTTTGATGGGCGCCTGCTCGGCCAGGGATTTGAGACACCATTCATACCGGTTGAGAACGGCCCAATCGGACCCGACCAAATCTCACGCATGGTCGACTCCTTTCACAATGAATATGAGAAACGGAATCGTAATCGGTTCGACAGTCATCCAGTCGAAGGTGTAACCTATCGGGTCCAGGTGGTCGTGCCGTCGGAGAAGGTCGAGTACCTGCCCATTGAGTCTGGGTCCGGGGTTCCGAAAGTAGCTGGCCATACAGTGATTGCGCATTTGTACAGCGAGCCGCGAGAAGTCGACTGCTACGAGCGGCCCTCTCTTCTGGCGGGCCAGGTGATCGTAGGTCCCGCAGTGATCTGGGAGGAGATGTCGACGACGTTTGTTCCCGATGGGTACAAAGCGACGGTAGGGACCTATGGAGAACTGCACGTTGACTAGCACCGGCCCTTGCAAGGAAGCGGCAGGCCGTACGGCCACCGGCAGATTGGAGCTATCGTCATGACGATCGTCGAGCAGTTGGAAGCTGCTACCGGAAGAGCGGGACGCACATCCCGAATTCGCGATCTCTCCGAGTCCGAGTTTGAATCGATCTATGACTGCAACCGCTTCACGGCGACGATCCTGTCAAATCGGTTCCGGTACATCGTGGCGCATATGTCGAATGAATTCAGGTTGCACGCGTTTTCACCGTTTATTCGTGACGCTGCTGACCTCTGTGGCATGTTGAGCGGGTCACCTGACGCGGGCTTTCCGATGGCGGCGGTGTCTGAGACGTTGCCACTCTTTTACGGTTCAATCCCGGACGCTGTGCGGATCGTTCTGGAAGAATATGGTTTAGATAACCTCCACCCAGGCGATATGATTCTTGTCAACGACTACTACCGCATTGGAACCCACCTTAACGACGCGTGTTGCATTCGTCCGGTCTTCTTTGATGGAAGCCTAGTGGGAGCGGTGACTATTCGGGCGCATGTACTTGACATCGGCGGCGTGGCGGCCGGTGGCTTTGAAATGACGAAGCGTACGACTTACGAAGATGGCTTGCGGCTGCCACCTATCCTGCTCTATTCGCAGGGGGAGCCGGTGCGCTCAACATTCAAGCTTCTCTTCGACAACAGCAGAGCTGGAAACCTCATCATACCGGACCTGGAGACGGAGTTTCGTGCGCTTGAGCTTGGCGAGCGCCTGGTCGTCGAGACAATCAACAAGTATGGCCTCGCGGCGTTCTCCGGCGCCATCCGGTATGTGTGCGATGTGTCCGCTGAGGCGATGGAAGATGCGCTAGAGAGTATCCCGGACGGTGTCTACAGTGCCCAGCAGGATATTGATGGGGATGGCTTACCTGATTCGCCGAAGTATGAGGTGCATGCCACGATTCGGGTCAGCGGGGGCCGTGCCGAATTCGATTTGCGCGGAAGTTCGGAGTCAACCCGCTCGGCCCTGAATTGCACCTGGGCCGACATCAAGACAGCTATTGCAATGGCGTTGAAGCTGCTCATCGACCAGCGAACGCCAGTTACGTCGGGGACGCTGCGTCCGGTCGATGTGGTCGTTCCACCCAAGGCGATCTTCAACGCGGCGCCACCCCAGCCATGCCATTACTACTTTGAAGTCGTCATGATGCTTGTGAACGCGATTACCAAGGCGCTCAATCCGGTAGTGGGTGTGACCGGTGTCAGTCTCGTTCCGACCGAATTCACAGCACCTAGCCGGTTCGCGGACGGCCAAGAATTCATACCGCCGCTGGATATCACAGGTATCAGTACTCCGTGGTCTGCGTCGTACCGTGGTGACGGAGATTCATCGCAACAAGCTGTCTATATGAATCTATTGATGCATTCCGGTATCGAAACGTTGGAGCGTGAAGCTCCGGTCGTTATTCTCCGAACCGAATACGTGCCAGATACCGCTGGCGCGGGGCAGCATCGCGGAGGTGCGGCTAACCTGCACGACTCCATGTGGACGGCCGCCATGCAGTTCCGACTCAACACTTTTCATTCGCAGGCAGACAACGGTGGTGAAGGACTAAACGGCGGTCGTCCGGGATGTCTTGCGGCTCACTGGCTCTGGGATGGTGATACTACAGAATACGGTAAGAGTTTCACCCCCCCGCCGTTTGCGCTGAGCCATGAGGCGTATCGAAGCGCTCGAACGCTCTTTGGACATGTCGCTCCGGATACTCAGGAGCTGGATCCCAATGCGCCCTACTTCCGGATTGAAGCCAATCCCGTCGCGACCGAAGGTGCGGTACTGCGTGTCCTTACACACGGGGGAGGAGGGTGGGGCGATCCCTACAACAGAGACCCCGATCTGGTCAGGGAGGACGTGCGTGATGAATACGTATCGCTCGAAGCCGCGGCTCGCGAGTATGGGGTCGTCCTCGTCGGCGACCCCGTTACTGATCCAGAAGGTCTCAGGGTCGACTATGAGGCTACTCGGAAGCGACGCGCGAAAGCGTAGATCGTCGTCTTTCGTCACCGATCTAGCTGCAGTCAAGGATGGAATTCGTACGAACAGCCCTGATATTCACTGCGGAGCCTGGAAAGGTATGGCGACTGACGACATCACACAATCTTCCGGCCCCGTTGCCCATGCATGACAGCCGCCAAAGAGCACTACCGAATCACACGCATGCAAGACAATTGTGTCTTGCTGGAGAATCAGGGTTATCTGACCCGACAGCACGACGTTCATGCTGAGTGCATTAGCCCGATGCATCGAGGTTTGTATACCCGCCGCAAACCTAACCATGGCCCACCGTGAACTTTTCCCTATGAGCGCATCGTCTTCGACCAGGTCGCAGGATTGAGTGGCAGGATCGAGCGTCAGCGGGAACTGAGGCGTCGACATCAACTGTTGAATCACTTCATCGGGCGAAAAAGTGAGTGAACGAACCGCCTTGATGCATGACAGACCCGAGCCCGACAATCCAGCTTCGACGAACTTCATCGTACTCACTCCCCGAGTAGGCCTGTTTATCCGGATCGAATCTTGAACTCGCGATCAGCTGCGAGACGCACTAGTCGCATAAATCCCGGCTGGCAGCGTAGCCGCAATAGGCTTCCCTGACTTATCGTATTGCCGAATGCCTTATCGTATTGCCGAATGGCGACGTTGGTGTCGCGCGTCCCACAAGTACGCCCAATGGCCGGTAACCAGCCCTCGGGTTATGCCCCCCTCGGGTTACACATTGCCGTTGTAACGCGCCGCCCCCTTCGGGCCGTGCCGGGTAGCGACGCTGGCCGGCGAGGCGGTCCGTTTCTTGATGAGTACGTCGGCGGTGACGGATCGTTCCACCAGGCCGCCGAGGCATTCGCGGGTGTGCTCATCCACGATGGACACGATCTTGATAGTGCGGCCGTCGGTGGTGGCGTCGAACTGGAAGTCCACCGCCCACACTTGTTGGGCGCGTCGGCCCTCTCCAACCCCGCGTACGGTTCTGCAAGTCTGCACAAAGCGTGAGCGACATCGCTCATTGACGGGCAGTCGACGCTCGACAAGACTTTGTCGAGCACGTGAATGTCAAGAACGACTTTCAAATAGTAGGACGTCGCTTAGCGCCCGATCAGGTGGTCGATGGTTGTCCTGGAACAGCGACAGCAGCACGGCCGGATCTGAGACGCCTGGCCCAGATTCTGAAAGTCGACACCGCGGGTCGAGTCGTGCCTTGCGGCGTCGTATGACTCAACGTTGCCGAGCTTTCCTAGGTGACGCCGCTCAACGATCTTGAGAGGGGAATGCGCGGATGGGTGCAGTGCTGGACGAATCCACAGCAAAAGACATCTACGAGAGAATGATCCTTATCCGGGTGGGTGAGGACCGGGTCTTGCGTGGGCTGGGCTCCGGCGAGATGACGTTCGGGTTCTACCCGATCCGGGGTCAGGAGGCCATCGCTGCGACGGTCGGCGCGGTCCTCGCCGAGACCGACCAGCTCACGACGACTTACCGGTGCTTCCATGACGTGATCGGGAAGGGCGTTCCGATGCGGGCGGTGATGGCCGAGATGATGGGCAAGGTCACTGGCACCTCGAAAGGCAAGGGCGGTCCGATGCACCTGGCCGATCCCCAGCGGGGCCTGATGCTCACTACCGGGATCGTCGGTGGCGGAGCGCCCATCGCGGTCGGGCTGGGGCTCGCGTCGGTACTGGACGGCTCAGGACGGGTCGTGGTCGCCACGTTCGGCGACGGGGCGACCAGCATCGGCGCGACTCACGAGGCGATGAACCTTGCCGCCCTCTGGAAGCTTCCCGTCGTGTTCGTGTGCCAGAACAACGGCTTCGGCGAGCACACACCGCTGAACGAGTACACACGCACGGCCCAGCTCTCCGCGCGCGCCACGGGCTACGACATGCCAGGCGTCACCGTGGACGGACACTCGGTGCCTGACCTGTACGCCGCGCTCTCGGAGGCCGTCGACCGCGCTCGCAATGGGCAGGGACCGAGCTTCGTCGAGGCCCGCACCGAGCGGATCTTGGGGCATCATTTCGGTGCGGACCAGCCCTATCGGAGCGAGCAGGAACTCGCGGCGGCCAGCGCTGCGGAGCCTGTCGCCCCGTACCGGGAGTGGCTGCTCGACAAGGGGCTCGTCGACACGGCCTGGCTGAGCGACGCCGACCAGAAGGCGGCTGCCGTCGTCGAGGATGCGGTGGCCTTCGCCAAGGACAGTCCGCCTCCCGCGCCCTCCGAAGCCCTTACCGATGTCTTCGCGACTGTAGGAGCGTGATCATGCGCAACATCACGATGGCCGCCGCAATCAACGAGGCGCTGGACCTGGCTATGAGCCGGGACGACAAAGTGATCCTGATGGGCGAGGACATCTCCGATCCGACCGGTGGCATCCTTCAGGTGACGAAGGGGCTGTCAACGAAGTACGGCACCGACCGCGTACGGGCCACACCAATCGCTGAGCAGGCGATCATCGGTGCCGCGATAGGCTCGGCTATGGCCGGCTATAAGCCGGTCGCCGAGATCATGTTCGTGGATTTCCTTCCGGTATGCCTGGATCAGATCGCCAATCACGCGGCCAAGCTGCGTTACATGTCCGGCGGTCTCACAACGGTGCCGATCACGATCCGCGCGATGGTCGGCAACGGTGGGAACGCGGCGCAGCACTCGCAGTCACTGGAAGCGATCTTGATGTGCGTGCCCGGCATAAAGATGGTCGTGCCGAGCACACCGGCGGACGCTCGCGGGCTCATGCTGTCGTGCATCGACGACGAGGATCCCTGCCTATTCCTCGAGCCGATGGACTACCTGTTCCAACGAGGGCCGCTGGATGACGACCCGCAGCCGATCCCGCTGGGCACCGCCAAGGTGCTGCGCGAGGGCTCCGACGTCACGCTCCTGTCCTGGGGTGGCGCGCTGGTCGCCACTAACGAGGCCGCCGACCTGCTGGCCGCGGACGGCATCTCGGCCGAGGTGATCGACATCCGCAGTCTCGTCCCGCTGGATCGGCAGACGATCCTGCGCAGCGTCAGCAAGACGCGCCGTGCGGCGGTCGTGCACTCGGCGACGCGGTTTGCCGGCCCGGGCGCAGAGATTGCCTCGCTGATACACGAGGAGTTGTTTAGCGACCTCCAGGCACCCGTGCTGCGGCTCGGTGCGCTCGACGCGCCGATCCCCCACAGCCCGAGCCTGTTGGCCGACTTCTTCCCAACTGGCGCGAGCGTTGCCACCGCGGTGACCAAGTCGGTTAATGCAGGTGCACATTGAGTGTCGTGTCGATATATATCCCGCGGCTCGCGCAGTCCATGGTCGACGGGGAGATCACGGAGTGGTTGGTCGCCGACGGCGACACAGTGACGGAGGGTCAGGAGATCCTGACCCTCGGCACGGACAAAGTCGAGCAGGTCATGCAGGCCCCGGCCAGTGGATCGATCACGCTGATAGGCGAGCAGGGACAGACATACAAGGTAGGCACGCAGATCGCGCAGATTAGCGAGGCGTGATCGTCGTCCCTGGCGAAGGCATGACCCAACCCGAGACGTAGTCCGGTACAAGCAGTCCGTGGCCGGTATTAAATCGGAACTCCATTTGGCCGCCGCCCAGGTGAATACGTTCCGATTGGAGGCTGCGGAGCGCGAGTACGGGGTGGTAGTCGTCGGCGACCCCGTCACCGATCCGCAAGGTCTTAGGGTCGAGCATTAGGCTACTCGGCAACTACGAACGAAAGCGTGGATTTGTGGTTCGCCGCATAAGGTTAAGTCGCACCCGGGCGGATATCGAGTCATACGCGGCGGTGACGAATTGACGGGATTGCCGATTTGAGGCCGCTATAATTGGGAATTGCTTCGATCCCGCCGCACCGGTCGTGACACCTGGATCAGCGTGCACCTGTGCACCACGGCTGTGCGCAGATCTTCTGATCGATTCTCTTTACATGTTTCGAGGGCGGACGATACATTTCCCAGCAGGTGGTGGGTCCCTTGGCATGTCGGCCGCCGGTGGCGCTGACGCATCACTATCACTGAACGGTATTAATCACGTCTTATGTGCGACGCCGATGTCGTTGTTTATATAGAGCTGGGGGCTGTGGAGATATGTCGCGCTAAGCCAATGGGTGCGGTCGTTCCGCACCCCACCGAAGCAGACTGAAACGCATTGCGAAAGGTGTTCGGCTATGGTCGCGAATCAGCGAGGCGGGTCGTTTCTCGACGGAGTGCGGGTGGTCGAGATCGCCGACGAGCTCGGGGAGTACTGCGGCAAGGTGCTTGCCGGGCTCGGCGCCGACGTGGTCAAGGTCGAACCGCCGCAGGGCGAGAAGACGCGCAGCTACGGCCCCTTCTATGAGGATCAACGTGGACCCGACCGCAGTCTGCACTTCTGGCACTACAACCTGGGCAAACGCGGCGTCACGCTCGACTTGGACGACGCCGAGGGGCAGCGTCGCCTGCGGTCGATGATCGAGCGTGCGGACATCCTGCTTGACACTCGCCCGCGCGGCTATCTTGCTGAGCGGGGTTTCGGGTACGACACGCTGCAAGCGGCGAATCCCGACCTGTTGTACCTGCGAATCAGCCCGTTCGGCGACACCGGTCCCTGGGCCGATTACAAGAGCAGCGATCTCGTGCACCTCGCGCTCGGCGGCGTCGCGATGAACTGCGGTTATGACCCGGAACCCGATGGGTACTACGACCTGCCCCCGATCGCGCCGCAGATGTGGCAGGCGTACCACATCGCGGGCGAGATGGCCGCGATCGCGACCATCGGTGCGCTGGTTGGCCGGATCAACGGTCACGGCGGGCAGGAGCTGGCCGTCGCGGTGCACGACGCCGTCGCCACCAACACCGAAACCGATTGGCCAAACTGGGTCTACTTGCGCCGAACGCACTACCGCCGCACGTGCAGGCACTCGATGCCGGAGGACACGTTGCCGTCCCTGTCGATGACGAAGGACGGGCGGTGGCTGCTTCCCTACAAGAGCTACCTCCCCGGAATCCTCGACGGGTGGGATGGCACGCTCCGGCTGCTCGACAAGTACGGCATGGCCGGCGACCTCACCAGCGATGAGTACGCGACTCCCGAGGGGCGAAAGCACGTCAGCGACCGCATCAGCCAGCTCGTCGACCAGCTGTCCAACAAGTTGCGTTTCGAACGCGATCTTTGGCGAGACGCGCAGGCTTTCGGCCTACCATGGGCGCCTATCCGCCGCCCGGAGGAAAACATCGACGACGAGCACTGGCAGCAACGCGAGACCTTCCTGGACGTCTACCACCCGGAGTTCGACCGCTCGTTCACCTACGTCGGGGCCAAGTGGGTAGCGCCCGAGGTGCCGTGGTCCCAAGGTCCGCGTGCGCCGCTGCTCGGCGAACACAACGACGAGTTCGGCGACCAGTCGACGGCCTGGTCGTCGGGCGTTCGGGTCACCGTCGACGACGAGGTGGTGAACCGGCCGCACGTGATCAGCGGACGGGGCAAGCCCTTCGCGCTGGCCGGCGTGCGAGTGATTGACCTTTCCTGGTTGCTCGCGAGCGCCGGCGCAGGACGATATCTGGCCGCCCTGGGCGCTGAGGTCATCAAGGTGGAGCACAAGAGCCGCTGGGACGCCATGCGATGGGGACCGGCCGGCCAGTGCCCGCCCGGTGGGCGAGCCGAACGCGATGCCGCCACCGAGCCGCTACCGCAGCCGGAGGTCACCACGCCGAACCGGGCCGGATTCTTCCTAGAGATCAACTCGGGCAAACAGGGCATCAGTCTGAACCTCAAAAGCGAGCGCGGCAAGCAGCTGCTGACCGAGCTGCTAAAGGACGCGGACATGGTCGTCGAGGGTTTCTCGCCCGGGACCATGCAGCGAATGGGCTTCGGCTATGAGCGGCTCAAGGAGATCAACCCGCGCATCATCTACGTGCAGCAGTCGGGCATGGGCGAGATCGGTTCATTGGGATCGGCGCGCAGCTTCGGCCCGACGGCCCAGGCTCTCGCTGGCATCAGCGAGATGTCGGGGCTGCCGCAGCCATATGCGCCGGCAGGCATCGGCTACTCGTTCCTCGACTGGTACGGCGCCTACAACATGGCGCTGGCGATGATGGCCGCGCTCCACCGGCAGAAGGCGACGGGCAAGGGGTGCTACATCGACTCGTCCCAGGTGGAGTCGGGCACCTACCTGGCGGGTAGTTCGATCCTGAATTACACCGCAAACGGCGAGCGCTGGCGACGTTTCGGTAATCGGTCGCCGTACAAGCTCGCCGCCCCCCACGGCATGTACCGCACGCGCGGCGAGGACCGATGGCTCGCGGTCTCCTGCTTCGAGCAAGCGGAGTGGAGGGCCCTGGTCGAGGTGCTCGGTTCTCCGGCCGCGCTGGCCGACCCGCGCTTCGGCACCCTGGAGCAGCGCCTAGATGTCCAGGACGAACTCGACCGTGCGGTCGGCGAAAGCACCGAGAGCTGGGATGGCTACGAGCTGATGGCGAAGCTACAGGCGGCTGGTGTGCCGGCTGGAGTCTGCCAAAACGCGCAGGACCGATACGAGAACGACCCACAGCTCGACCACAACGACTGGCTGACCGAGCTCGACCAGACCGAGATCGGCCGGTGGCCGGTCAAAGAGTTCCCGGTCCGCCTCAGCAAGACACCTGCCTACATAGGCGGCGTCGTCGGTCGCTCCGGGCCGAACTACGGCGAGGACAACTACGACGTCTATGGGCGCATCCTCGGCCTCACCCGAGGCGAGGTAGATCAGCTGGCCGCCCAGGACGTCATCTGACCTTCGATCCCGGATGGTCTCGCAACACTGACGAATACTCAGTCCGCGCCGTCGGGCAACGTGCAGGAGACAAAGTTGCCGAGCTGTACGGGCTTGACTTGGTCAAGCTGCCACTCAGTGGCATTCATGCGGGGCGGATTATCAGTGCTAGGAAGCAGTGCAAATATGCACAATCTACGTGCGATTTCGACTATTGACTTGCAGTCGGTGCTCGATGACGCTCGGTTTGGCCCTGAATATCTGACCAACGATTTTTCAGATACGTGGACGACGCGCAACGTCCCGCCGAGGCTACTTTTGGTTTGCATTTCACCAAATAAAAGCTCGGTAAGCGACTTGAGAAGCCTGGGCTTGGCCCAATTCGAAAGCTCGGCAGTGCGAGCGAGTCGAAGCGAACAAGTTAGCGCATCGAGATCGCGGATCAGCGAGACGTGATCGCCTCGCCTGAGGACGAAACGACGTAACCGACCGGATGGCCGCGCAACGAGGAGCAATGTGAGTCTCGCGAACGGATCGCCTGCGGCGAAGACCGAGTCTGAGCGCGCCCCGCAGCTGCTGACCGTGCAGGACGCCCACGCCTCCTACGGCACTGTCAGCATCCTGCACGGGATCTCGATATCGGTTCCACGCGGTGCTCGCGTCGCTCTGCTCGGCACGAACGGCGCCGGGAAGTCGACTTTGCTCAAGGTCATCGCAGGTGTCCTACCGGCGACGAAGGGCTCGATCCATCTCGACGATCGAGAGATCACCAGGGCCACGTCGGCCCAGCGAGTCGGCGTCGGGTTGTGGTTGATGTCAGCTGCGAACGCGACCTTTCCGACGCTCACCGTCCGAGACAACTTGCGCATGGGTGGCTACCGACACATGCGCAAGCGTCAGGAGCTGGACCAGCGCTTGGATCACGCCGTCTCGGTGTTTCCGGCGTTGAAGGCGTTGCTCGGGCGCAAGGCAGGTGTGCTGTCTGGGGGAGAGCGACAACTCGTTGGACTGGGAAGGGCGCTGGTCGCCCGCCCCCAGTTGCTGATGATCGACGAGTTGTCCCTGGGGTTGGCTCCCAAGGCCGTTGAGGCGTTGATTCCCGCGGTCGAGCGCATGTCGGAGGAAGGGATGACGATCCTCATCGTCGAACAGTCACTGAACATCGCGCGCCGGCTAACGAGTCACTGCTACTTTCTGGAAAAGGGGACGGTCCGCTTCGACGGGCCCACCTCCGAACTGGTCGAGCGCGGCGACATCGCCCGGGCCGTCTTCTTCAGCGCCGACACATGAACCAACCATTAGGCACTGCCATATCGAAGCGCCCGCATGAGGCGCGCCCGTTCTGGAGGGAGTGGGGATGAGCGGGACCATTTCGATCTTGGGCATGGACATCAACGGTGCCGTGCTTATCATTGGCCTCACGACCGGCCTGACCTATGGCCTGCTGGCTGTCGGGATCGTGCTGATCTACCGCACGTCGCGGGTGCTCAACTTCGCTCAGGGTGATCTAGGTGCTCTCGTGGCCGGGATGGTGCCTTGGCTCGTCGGAACGGTCGGGTTGAACTACTGGCTCGGGCTCGGATTGGCGCTCTCCGCTGCGATCTGCGCGGGCGTGATCCTGGAAGTCGTCATCATGCGGCGGCTGGCGAAGGCGCCGCGGGTCATCGTACTGATTGCGACGATCGCCTGTGCCCAGGCTTTCTTCATAGCCAGCCTCTTCGTCCCGGTCGGCAACAGCGCAAGTGCCGTGTTCCCAATCCCGTTCCACCTCACCTGGACGATTGGTTCGACGCAGATCAGCCCGCCCGAGGTCATCATCCTGATCACCGCCCCCGTCGTCTGCCTCGCGCTGGCGGGCTTCTTCAAGTTCACCCGCATTGGGCTGGCCAGTCGCGCCGCAGTGGATAACCCCGAGGCTGCCCTGACCGCTGGCGTCCCGATCAAGCGAATCTCGCTGTTCGCCTGGACGCTCGCGTCGGTGCTCGCCGCGCTCGCCGGTGTCTTGGTGGGGCCACTGCAATCGGTCGTCGAGCGCACGCAGGTCGGGCCGGATCTCCTGGAGCGGGCGATCGCCGCTGCGATGTTCGGCGGCCTGGCCAGTTTCACTGGAGCGCTCGTCGGCGGCATCGTTATCGGTGTCGTCGAGGCGATCGTCCTGTTCAACTTCACGAGCCAGGGGACGGTCGACCTCGTCTTGTTCATTCTGATCCTCGCCATACTCCTCTTCCGTAGCCGGGAAATCCTGACTCGTCGCGGCGGTGGCGTCGTGTCGGAGGATTGGTCCTCGGTCGGGTCGGTGAAACGCTTGAACCCGCCGATCGCGCGCAAGAAGAAGGTGCGGATCTTTCACAGCGCAGCGCTCATGTTCTACGTCGTCGTCGGGATCGTCGTCGGCCTCGTCTCGACACCGACGATCCAGGACGATCTGGCGAGCGGGCTCATCTTCGCGATCATGGCGCTGTCGTTGGTCGTGCTCACGGGTTACTGCGGGCAGATTTCGATCGGCCAATCAGCTTTGGTGGCGATCGGGGCCCTGCTCGGTGGGCGATTGGAGCAGATCGGGATCAACTGGTGGCTGGGGTTGGTCGTCGCCACATTCGCCGGTGCCATCGTCGCCTTCGCGGCTGGCATCCCGGCGCTGCGAGTACGCGGGATCTATCTCGCCGTGGTGACCCTCGCGTTCGCCACGATGGCCTCGACCTGGTTATTCGCGCAGTCGTGGTTGGTGCACGTCGACGACCTCGGCCAGAGCTCGCTTCACCTGCTACGGCCAACTATCGGGGGCGTGCAGTTCCGGAGCGAGCAGAAGTACTACTTCCTCGCGCTGGCTGCACTGGTGCTGGTTGCGGGGGCGACGTGGGGCTTGCGGGTCAGCCCAATCGGGCGGCGCATGATCGCGGTCCGCGAGAATGAACTCGTTGCCGAGAGCCAGGGCATCTCGGCGCTGCGGGTTAAGCTCACCGCCTTCACCCTGTCGGGCATGATCGCCGCGTTGGGCGGATACCTGTACGCGGGGCTTCTGGTCGACTTCAGCGATCAGTCCATCTTCGCGCCCGCGCTCGCGTTGACACTCGTGAGTATCGCCATTCTCGGCGGGGTCACGACGGTGACCGGTGCCGTCATGGGCGGCGTGCTCATCGTCGGTCTCGGAAACGTGATCCAGCCACTGTTCCACGGCACCCTCGGCACTAACTTCATCCTGATTGTCGGCAGCCTCGGACTGCTGGCCGTAGTGCTCCAGAACCCGCGCGGCATGTCGAGCGAGTTCTTCCGCAATCGCGACTGGGTGCTGGAGAAGCTCGGGCTGGCCAGGTTGGACCCCGTCGCGGCGCCAGTCGGCCCGTTGATCACCCCTGAGGACGACCACGAGGAGGAAGGCCCGGGTCTCACCGCCATCCGCCCGAGCGCGGTATTTCGGCTGACCGTCGAGGAGGCCGCCATCGACGACGGGGTGTCCTCCGGCGTGGCTCATCGCGTGCCAGCCATCGAGGTGCGCGACGTGGACGTGGTGCTCGGCGGCGTGCCGATCCTCCGCGACGTGAGCATCTCCGCCCAGCCCGGCGAGATCATCGGCCTCATCGGTCCTAACGGCGCGGGCAAGTCGACGCTGTTCGACGTGATCGGGGGTCAGCTCGCCGTCAAGAGCGGATCCATCCTGCTGGCGGGCGTGGATGTCACGCGCAAACCACCGTGGCGTCGCGCGCGGCACGGCCTGGGACGCAGCTTCCAACAGGCCCGGCTCTACCCGAACTCAACCGTATACGAGACGCTGCGAGTCGCGGTCGACCTCAACCTGCACGACCACTCCGGACACCGCGGCCGACGCGACGCGTTCGCGAAGGTCGAGGAGGTCGTCGAGCTGATGGGACTGGACGCGGTGGCCAACTCCGACATCCACGAACTCTCGACCGGGACGCGCCGGATCGTCGAGCTGGCGACGATTGTCTGCCTGGGCTCGCGAACAATCCTGCTGGACGAGCCGACGGCCGGCGTCGCCCAGCGCGAGGTCGAGGCGTTCCGCCCCGTGCTGATCGCGATTCGCGACCGGCTCGACGCGACCCTGCTGATCATCGAGCATGACTTCCCGACGCTCTCGAGCATCGTCGATCAGATGTACGTGCTCGACGCCGGTGTCGTGATCGCCAAGGGGTCGCCGGAAGCCCTACGCGAGGACCAGCAGGTCATCGGCGCCTACCTCGGCGCGGACGAAGTGGCCATCGATCGCTCCGACGCCATCGCCCAATGACCTACCACCGTTTGCGAAGCCTTTTCGCAGAAATCGTGAGACCGTCGGCCCACCGGCCCGCGGGATTCTCCACATCATTAAGAGCAATCCGCTACCAACAAACCGAGAAGAGGGTCAACGTTGAGCGCACTTAGTACGCCGAGGAGATCACGGTCTGTCGCCCCGTCATCGAGGTCTCGCTGGATCATCAGCGCGCTCGCTGCTACGGCTCTCACTGTGTTGAGCGCGTGCTCGTCCAGCACGACACACGGTTCAACCACGAGCAAGGGAGGCGGTGCAGGGGCCGTCGCCGCGTCGACGGTTGGCGTGACCGACACGACGATCACGTTGGGCATTGCCAGCGTCAATGTCGCCAACTTGGCGCAGCTGGGACCGACCTACGACTTCGGTAACGAGCAGGACTACTGGAAGGCTATCCTCGCAAGCTGGGCAAAACAGAAGATCACGCCGATCAATGGGCGCGACCTGGACCTCAAGTACACCGACTACCTCGTGATCGCCGCAAACCCCGCGCAGTCCCAGGGCAACGCGTGTGTCCAGCTGACACAGAACGACAAGGTCTTCGCGGTTGCCGCGGACAGTAACTTCACATCCGGCCAAGATTGCGTAGCCAGCCAGAACCACGTCCCGATCATCACATCGTCGGTGTCGGTGACCGACTCGGCGTTCACACTCGATTCGCCCTACTTGTTCTCGACGGGTCCCTCGCTCAGTCGAGCCCTGCGGAATCTGCCCGCATGGGCGAAGGCACACGGGCTCCTGGGCTCGGATGTCGTTCTCGGCACTTACCACCTTGGCGATCCGGTAACGAGCCACTTGATCGACACGACGCTGAAGGCGTCGCTGTCGAAGGTTGGCCAGTCGATCAAAGTAGAGGCGACGACATCGAACGAGCTGGGCAGCCCGGCCGACGCCGCCGCAGTCGAGAAGATGAAGGCGGCAGGCGTCAACACAGTGATCCTGCTCGACGCGACGAATGCCTTCCTCAACGCTGCGAACCGGCTCAACTACCACCCCAAGTACATCGGCAGCGACTACCTCGGTGTCGCTACCGGCTCATCGATCGCACCGTTCCCGGCGAACCAGCTCGACGGGACGTACGCCATGACGTCGATGACCGACAATGACTGGACCACGAACATCCAGCCTTCGGCAGCGGCGAGCGCATGCCTGCAGGCGTATAAGGACTACTCGGGTACAACTCTGACGCCCAACGGCAACGACGCGGGCAAGTACAACGCCCTGCTCGGCGTGTGCGACAACGCGAATACCATCCTCAAGGCACTGCAAAACGCAGGCAAGGACCTGAACCGCGCGTCGTATATCAAGGCGATGGAATCGATCCAGAATCTCGTCGGGGCCGAGGTGCCCACCATCAGCTTCTCATCCACAGAGCATGCCGGCGGGACAGGGGCCGAGACGCTGAAGTGGGCAGCCAGTTGCAAGTGCTACGAGGTTGTCGAAGGCTTCAAGCCATTCGCGCTTCCCTAGCTCAAAGTCTCTTGTCACACCATGCGCCAGCGAAATGTCAATTCCATCGACTAGCGGAGGTATCTATGACAGTCGAAGACATGATCTTGATCTGGAATGAACGACCACGCGGTTGTCTGTCCGGTGTACGACGTGAATGAGTTGGTTGAGGTTTGGTGCGCTTCGCGCAGAGGCCGAGGGACAGGACGCGTGACATTCCTTTCCCGGCGAGAATGCCGCCTGGCAACGCCGGTCAGGGTCAACGCGCCCAAGCGACCCGTTGAATTTGGACGTCGACTCCGCGGCGTAGAGCGGAAGGCGGCTATTAGCCGCGAGATCGGCCTGTATGAACGTCGCCCCTCGGGCTCGAATGAACCGGAATGATGAGGTAATTGTGACTTTTCCAGACGCCGATCGTGAGCTGAGCAATCGCGTGTCAATCGTGGGCGTAGGTAATTCGGACTTCGCCTTCGACTACGAGACTGCTCGCAGCCGCAAGGCCGAGCCGGTGCACAACATGGCCGACCAGCTGGCGCTGACGTCGTTCGAGCGGGCGCTGGCCGATTCCGGACTAACCCGCAGGGACATCGACGCCGTTGGGTTCTCGTACTTCGTTAAGGACTACTCGGCGTTCACGCCGGAACTGGCGAGCGACGCGCTGGGGCTACGGCCACGCCATGCCGAGATGACCATGCCGATCATGATGGGGGTAGTGCCACAAGCCGTAGCGATGTTGGCCCGCAAGGACGTCGACACCTTCGCACTCATCTACTCCGCGCCGATGCGCTCGATCCGTCGGGCGTTCGGCGGGGATACCGAGAGCTACGGGCCGCCGTCGTACTACTACTACCACCCCTGGGGCTGGAGTTCACAGGGCGCGCACTGGGCGCTGAAGGCCCAGAGGTACTTGAGCCAATACGGCTACGCCGAGCGCGACCTCGGCGTTGTCGCGACTACGCTGCGCGACAACGCGGGTCGGAGTGACTTCGCGATCATGCAGGACCCGATTACGATCGAGGACTATTTGTCGTCGCGTTATGTCGTCAAACCATTGCATCTGCTCGACATGTGCCTCGTCAGCGACGCGTCGGTCTGCCTGATCCTCAAGCGGACCGAGGAATCGGCCGGCTTACGCACCATCCCGGTGCGCGTCTCGGGGTGGGGCCGCGCCGAAACGCACAAGGAGATGTTCAAGCATATGGTCGTGAAGGCTCTGCGTGAGGAGTACCAAGAGGCGGGTCGGCAGGCCCTCGACATGGCGGGGCTCGACATCGCCGAGATTCGGCACTTCGAGGGTTACGACGCCGCGTCCATCCACTTGATCAATCAGATCGAGGGCTACGGGTTCGCCGCACCAGGGGAGGCGCTGTCGATGTGGGCTGACGGCCATATGAAGTACGGTGGCGGCCTTGGGGTAAGCACGAGCGGCGGCATGATGTCCGAGGCATATACCCAAGGTTGGGGTCAGGTGCTGGAGGCCGTTCGTCAACTTCGCCACGAAGCCGGCGCGCGGCAGGTGCTGGACCTGGCGGCGTCCATGACGTCGCTGTCCACGCCCGACGGGGCGTATCCGCTGGTCTTCACGCGGGGGGACGCGTGACGTCCTCAAATCGCCGTCCGAACCGCACGCTCGGCGGAGTGCACGATCGCTTCTGGGAACTCTGCCAACGGCAGCGCCTCTTCCTTCAGAGGTGCTCGTCGTGCGCGCAGTTCCAGTGGCCGCCGGAGGAGGCGTGCGAGAAGTGCGGCCACGACCGGCTCGAGTGGACCGAGGTCTCAGGCCGGGGCACGCTCGCGAGTTGGTGCACGTTCGTCCAGAAGTACTACGACGCGCTCGAGGTGCCCTACGACACCGTCCTGGTGGCGCTCGAGGAGGGGCCGTTGTTCATCAGCAATCCGGCTGGCTTCACCAACGACGAGGCCCGGCTCGGAGACGTCGTCGAGGTCGAGTTCGTGGCCGCGAGCGACGACGCCGGGGAGTTCTTCCTGCCCGTCTTCGCGCGGGTCGCTAGTCAAACCTGATCTCCTCGATCTGTTCATAATTTAATCGAGCTGACTCTTCGTACCTGTTGTCGAAACGCGACATCAGTGGCCCGCCCTTTAAATGGCCAGTCTCTCGGCTGAGTTTGCCCGTCTGCAGCTCCTGCTGCGCTTGGGCAGGAGCAACCGTACGGCGGCGAATCGAGGCACCCCTCGGAGCAAGCAAGGGTCCACCTAGTAAATTTGCGCAGTAACTCTGCATATTCGCAGGATAAGAGTCGTTGACGCTCGCTGATTAAGGACACTAAAGTTAGGGTTCCAGTGATTCTAATCAATTTGCAATGCGGCCGAGGATTCGCTTTTGGCGCAGTCCAATTTCGAGCGACCGCTCCCCGGTCGAATGCCTTGAACCGCCGGTCGCATTGCTGGAGGGCATGATGAAGCTCCAAGACATGATTCTCATCAGCGTGGACGACCATGCGGTCGAACCCCCGAACATGTTCGACGGTCGCCTGGCGCAGAAGTACGTCGACCGCGGTCCCAAGGTCCTGGACCTGGGCGGCAGCTTCGGCTGGGTGTTCGGCTCCTCGCAGGCACCGTCGCTAACCACGAGCGCGACCGCCGGAGCGCCCAAGGAGGAAAAATTCAGCGAGCCGAAGTCCTATGCCGACGTTCGGGCTGGCACCTATGACGTGCACGAAAGAGTGAAGGACATGAGCATCAATGGCGTGCTCGCTGGATTGAACTTCCCGTCCTTCCCCCGCTTTGCCGGACAGCTGTTCGCCGAGGTCGCGCGCGACGACGCTGACCTTGCGCTCGCTGTCCTACGCGCCTACAACGACTGGCACATAGAGGAGTGGTGCGGCTCCTATCCGGACCGCTTCATCCCTTGCATGTTGCCCGCGCTGTGGGACGGCGAGACCTGCGCCGCGGAAATCCGGCGCAATGCCGAGCGAGGGTGCCATGCGATGACCTTCTCGATGAACCCCTACCGCCTCGGTCTGCCGTCGTTGTTTTCAGACGAGTGGGAGCCCGTATGGGCAGCGTGTGACGAGACCGAGACGGTGGTCTGCATGCACGTCGGATCCGACTCGAACGGCATGATCACTTCACCCGATGCGCCCTACCTCTCCACCATCGGCACCATCGGCATCATGCTGGCCAACGCAGCGTCGGACCTCGTGTGGGCACCGATGCTGCGCAAGTACCAAAACCTCAAGTTCGCTCTGTCCGAGGGCGGTATCGGCTGGGTGCCGTACTTCCTCGAGAGGATCGATTACACCTACAAGCATCATGTGTCCTGGCGACCGGAGCACCAGTACTACGGCAAACTGCCAAGCGAGATCTTCAAGGAGCGGATCATCACCTGCTTCATCGATGATGAGTTCGGCATGGCAAATATCGATCGCTTCAACGTCGACATGGTGACCTGGGAGTGCGACTACCCGCACCCGGACAGCACGTGGCCGATGTCGCCGGAGTCGGCCTGGGAGACACTGTCCAAGCATGACGACGAGACGATCAACAAGATCAGTCACCTGAACGCCATGAAGCAGTTTTCGTTCGATCCGTTTGGCACTCGTTCCCGCGCTGCGTCCACTGTGGGAGCCTTGCGGCTGGAAGCCGCTGGGCAAGATACGACCTTCGTTCCGGGCCGTCAGGTCAAGCTTGCCGACGTCAGTCAGGGACAGATGAGCAAGATCTGAGCATCCGACCTGTCCGCCGGAACTAAACCTCGGCTGGCCGATCAATGTATGACCCGATCATGGTGAGACGCACCAGAGTGTGAACTTCGCGTGAGGGGTTGTCGACAGTAGGCGCACCGTCCGATGGCCACCCACCACCTCGCTGCGTGCCCGTGACGCACCGGCGAACGGCAGGGATCCAACTGTGCAACTTTGCACGCGCTATCTGCGAGACTGTCTCATCGCGATTTCTTTACGCCCATCGGTGCCGCCTATTACACTCGCCGGCAACGTATATGCGACTCTGAAGCGAATTCGTGTAGACACTCATTGCACGTGGTGACGATAATTTCGAATCTGGCGACGCCAAGGTATTAACGCTGTCAGCCAATCGTTGGAAGTTTTCCGTCGCGCAATTCGTGATTTCCCGCAGAAGCCACGGATGATACGGAGTCTGAGTTTTGTCGCCTAGGAAGGAAGCATGATGAATCAAAGTCGGTGCTTGGCAATCCGCCGCAATGCCGTTTCCCTGACAACACTCGGAATCGTCTCGAGTTTAGTGGCCGCATTGGCGGCTTGCAGTAGCCACGGCGGCGCGTCAGGAGATAGCCAAAGTAGCAAGAGCGGGAGTAGCACGAGCTCGCCCATCATCGTTGGGGCCTACTACCAGGGCACCGGCACCCAGAATGCTTACCCAGAGGTAGGACCCGCCCTCCAGGCCGCAGTGCAGTACGTCAACAATGATCTCGGTGGCGTCGGTGGGCATCCCCTGAAGCTGGTCACCTGCGTAACCGACGGGACGCCGACGTCGACTCAGAACTGCGCTCAAGAGCTGGTGTCGAAGAAGCCAGCTATCGTCGTGAATGGCTACGATCAGAATGACGCCGTCGCCAACAAAATCATTGGTGGTGCCGGCATCGTGACGGTCGCGGAATCGGCCGGAACCTTGGCGGCTGACGCCGACCCGATGGTTTATTACCTGTCCGGGTCGCCCGGAACGGTGGCCGTCGGGCTCGCGGCCTCGGTGCTGGCTGTTAACCCGAATGCCAAGCACGTAGCTGAATTGGTCCCGGACGTTCCGGTCTTTGGATCGATCGTGGACACCGTTAAGACGGTGCTGGCAGACAAAGGCGTTGAGCTTAACGTTGTCAAATTTCCAGCGTCATCGGCAGATTTGTCTCAGGCGTGGGTGAGCTTGAGGGCCGACAAGCAGGACACGGTACTTCTCACCGTCGACCCTGGCCATTGTCTAGCCGCGATCAAAGCGGCCAAGCTGCAGCAGAGTCGTACTCCGGTCATCAGCTTTCCGTTCTGTGCCAGCGCGGACATCGTGCGTCAGACGGGCAACGCGACTGACGGCTGGCTGGTCCAAACTGCATCTGCGGATCCCGGGGGCGACGACCCCGATGCGGTGATATATCGAGCGCAGATGGCCAAGTTCGACAAGAACGCCAATGCGGGTGGCTTCGCGCCTCAAGCGTTCCCTGTCCTCATGATGGCCTATGAAATCCTGAAGGCGGCAGGGTACGACAAATTGTCGGCGGACTCGATTCGCCAGGCCGCCCGAGCAGGTGGTCCGATCTTCATGGGCGGGGGCCAGCGTTTCAAATGTGAGACAGACCCTGCTTTTCCAGCGATCTGCAGCTTCGGTCTTACGTTGGGCAAGGTTAGCGGTGACAAGTATGCGATCCAGTCGCAGTACACGGTTGACACCCAGGAACTGTTCGACAAGTACGTGAAGTCCAAGTAGGTCCAACCGGGCAGCGGCGGGCTAGGTGCATCAGGCGACGGCTCGCCTCTGTTAGCCAATGGTCGGAATCGGATGAACCGCGAGGCATCAATGGCGATATGCATATCCAGGCATTCAGAATTCCTGTGCCCGCGCCGGAGTCTGCGGACTAGCATAGTGCCCGAGGCAGTCGTAGAGGCGGTTCGATATATTTCTGAGGCTGCTCTCGCATTCCACGGACAACGGTAAAGGAGACGGCAGTGAGAATCACAGATGCCCACACCCATGTGCAAATGAATCCACAGGCGACGCGTACGTGGATCGATGATCTTAACCGCGATACGAGCGCGGACCTAACGTTTTCCGTTGTCGATGACGGTACCGTGCCGTGCGTTCAGGATTCCATGGAACGCGTCGGCGTTGAAAGGACCCTGCTGGTACCGTGGATCGCCGCGCGGCAGATCTATACGCGCAGATTGGCAGATAGCCCCACTGCTGATCCGGAATTAGTGTTGAGCACCCTTCGCGCAGAATGGGAAGCATACAATAGCTGGGGAACCGAAACCGCGTCGCGCTTCCCTGGACAGTTTTACACGGTCACGGCTGTGGACCCGGTTCTGTTTGGCGCCGAATGGACCAGTGCGGTTTTCAAACAAAATCGGGACAGAGGATCGCTCGGCCTGAAGATTACGCCTATGTTCATCGGTCGGCGGGTCAACGACCCAGATCTTGAAATCCTCTGGCAGCTAGCCCACGAGTACTCGGTCCCGATTCTTTCAATGTCTACCGCAGCTTTGGATCCCGGATCGCTCGCGGCGATAGGGCTAAACGAGTCCGACGCCGATGTAAATCATCCCGATTACTTCGAGGATGGACTCCGATCATATCCGAATGCCCGGGCCGTACTAGCTCATATGGGGTACTTTGGGGCGGAGGATCGTGTCGCGCGGCTTACCTCCCTGTATCCGAACGTCTATGCTGATACGACCGAGTGGATCGAGCTGGTGGGCGCGCAAGGCGGGATCACCCCTCAGGAGGCGGCAAACCAAATCCGAGCAATCGGCACAGACCGGGTGCTTTTTGGTTCAAACTACCCGTTGTTCCCGCAATCAGAGATTCTCGAGAAGTTTCTGAGCATTCCCCTGACGAGCGAGGAGCAAGAACAAGTCCTATACCTCAATTTCGATGCCGCTTACGCTCCAGCAACAACGTGAGTCTCGGCGAAACTCCAGCTATACCTAGCGTTCGGGCGAACGGAACCCAGTGTTGACCGCGGCTGCCGTGGTCGGACCACTTCGAGCCATAATACGGACAAGGGCAGCTTCATGACGTACCTAAGCGTTGCGTTGCTCGGTCTAGGCGCCGGCGCGATCATCGGCATGCTGGCTATATGTATCGTCGCAACATACCGAGGATCCCGGTTCATAAACTTTTCGGTTGGCGCTGTGGCGATGTACGTCGCGTACGTGTATTACGGCCTGCGCGCTGAGGGGTATTACCTCGTCCCCATCCCCGGGGTAGGTCCGGACTTTCATCGCCATCCCGGCGTCGCATCCTCGCACGGGTGGGGCGTAGCTCCCTCGATGATCGTCGCACTAGGAACCGCCGCCGTACTCGGCGCCCTAATTCATTTTCTTGTAATGCGCCCGCTGAGATCGTCTCCAACTGTGACAAAGGTTGTCGCTACGATCGGCATCCTTCTGATTCTGCAGGCGCTGGTTGCGTATCGTTTCGGAACGCTGCCGTTGGCGCCAGAAAACATATTGCCGAGCACGAAGCTCGCGAAACTCGGCGGCAATGTGGTCTCGATCGACCGCGTGGCACTGGCCGTCGTGGCAGTGCTCGCGGCGATTGGCGCCTGGGCCGTATTTCAGCGAACGAGGTTCGGTACCGTAGCTCGAGCCGCTGCGGAGAATGAGCGAGGCGCGATTCTTCTTGGCGTTTCTCCGCAAGTTTGTTCCGGCGTGGTATGGGTAGCATGTTGTGTCCTGGCGGGCCTCATCGGAATCCTGGTGTCGCCGATTACGACGCTGGTTCCCACTCAATTCTCGCTGTTGATCGTTCCTGCCTTGGCCGCCGCGCTGCTGGGCCGGCTTTCGAGTTTTGCGGTAACGGTCACCGCGGGGATCGCTTTAGGAATGGTGCAGAACGTCCTGGTCTTGCTTACACAGAACGTTTCATGGCTGCCAGAGAGTGGTGTTTCTGAGGTCGTCCCATTGATAGCCATTATTGTCGGGCTGATGTTGATGGGGCGCACAATTCCTGGCCGTGGGACCGCGTTGGAGTCAGACCTACCCCCAGTTCCTGCGGTTGGTGGCCGCTCTTTCCTGATCCTCGCGTGCTGGCTAGGGGGCTTCCTCCTAATCTTGGCGTTTGGACCAACCGGCTACAGGTTGGCGACACTGAATACTATGACTGGCGCCATGATTGGATTGTCGCTCGTCGTTCTCACAGGCTTTGTTGGTCAATTGTCACTGTTTCAAATGGCGCTCGCGGGCGTGGCTGGCTTCGCCCTTGCTCGGGCTGGAAGTGATTGGGGCGTTCCGTTCCCATTGTCAGTAGCTGTCGCGTGCATGGTTGCCGTTGGTGTCGGAATGGTCGCCGCAATCCCGGCGTCCAGGGTGCGCGGGGCGAGCCTGGCTATCGTGACGTTGGCTCTTGGTAGTTGTATACAGCAACTCTATTTCAACAACCCGTCGTGGACGGGCGGATTCTTGGGCGCATCGGTCCCCCGACCGTCCATTTTTGGCTTCAATTTGGCGTTTATCAAGGGTGCGCAGGCCGGAAGATTCGAGTTCGGCCTTCTGGCGAGTCTTGCATTGGGTATCGCGAGTGTCGTCGTATTGAACGTTCGTCGCAGTGGCACCGGAGCAGCGATGCTCGCGGTGAGAGCAAATGAGCGCGCAGCGGCTGCGTGCGGGGTAAACGTGCGAAGCGTCAAGCTAGTTGCATTCTCTATTTCGGCCTTTATCGCAGGCCTTGGCGGGTGTCTGATCGCGTACCAGCAACCGGCCGTATCAGCCGCGTCCTTTGATTGGATGCTCTCCCTTACTGCTTTCGCGTTCGTATACCTGGGAGGCGTTGCGAGCGTTTCAGGTGCGTTTATCGGAGGCACGTTGTTTTCGGGCGGTCTCTGCTTCTACGTGCTCCATGGACTCCTGCTAGATCACCTCCAAAATGGCGATCAGCTCCTGCCATTGATCGGCGGTGTCGGATTAGTCCTCACCGCGGTTATGAATCAAGCTGGTATTGCGGGCTCGATTGGCGACACGGTGGCGAAATTGGTTAGTCGAGGTTCCGCACTTCGATCGGCTCGCGAACCGTCTCGCTCAATCTCGGAATTGCAGCCCGCAGGCTCGCCACCCGGGTTGGTCGAATCTGTCGATCTGAGGCTTGCCAATGGCTCAGAGACTCGATCCTCTACCTTCCTGGAGGATGACCCCATCCTGGAAGTCTTGGGCTTGTCAGTTTCGTTCGGTGGAGTAAACGCGTTGAGCGATGTCAACCTGCGGGTCCCGCGCAACTGCATCGTTGGCTTGATAGGTCCTAATGGCGCGGGCAAGACTACCCTGATCGATGCGATATCCGGATTTGTGTCGGGCCGAGGCGAGGTGCATTTTAGACAGGCAAGCATCGCCGACTGCACACCACATCAGCGGGTCCACCGGGGTCTTGTTCGCACCTTTCAAGGCGCGGAACTCTTCGATGACCTCACCGTGAGCGAGAACCTTCAAGTCGCCGTGAACAGATCGCGCTGGCTTTCGATCCTGATCGACATCTTTACGCCGCGCCGGGGTCGGGCCGCCCTCCAATCGAAAGCACAGGAAGCTCTGCAATTATCGGGCATACCGGTTTCGAGGCTGGCATCGACGCCTCAAGAACTTTCGCTCGGCGAGCGGAAATTGGTCGGTATCGCGAGAGCGTTGTGCTCGGATCCCGAACTGCTGCTGCTGGATGAGCCGGCCGCCGGGCTGGACACGCGGGAGAGCAGAGCGTTGGGCGATCGACTAAGGCGGTTGAGGGCGGCAGGGCGCACGATTGTTCTGGTCGATCACGACGTGAACTTGGTGTTGGACGTTTGCGACTACATCTGCGTTCTTGATTTCGGCCGTGTCATCGCTTTCGGAGCTCCTCAGGACATTAGAAATGATCCGTCAGTCATAGCTGCCTACCTTGGGTCTGTCGACGGCTTAGGCGCAGATGCTGGGCGAATTCCGATATGAGCGAATCCTCGAGAGTGATCTCGTCAGCGGGGCGCGAGCGCGGGCAGGTCATGGCTGAGCTGAGCGGAGTTTCCGCCGGATACAAGGGCACCCTGGCCGTGCGTGATGTGAGTTTTCGGGTCACGGCCGGGGAGATCTTGGCTCTCGTCGGGCCGAACGGCTCGGGCAAGACGACGATCCTGAATGTGATCTCTGGACTTGTGCCCTGCCTGCGTGGTGTAGCGACTGTCGTTGGCGAGAGGGTGGACACCCGACATCCGTGGAATCAAGCCCGCCGAGGAGTCGTGCATGTTCCAGACGACCGCGCGCTGTTCCCGACACTTACTGTTCGGGAGAACCTGGCCTTGGGTGCCAGGGATGGCGGTCGGGCCAACGTCACCTTCGTGACGGAAATGTTCCCACCGCTAGCGGACCTGCTGGATCGACGAGCCGGTTTGCTATCCGGGGGTGAGCAACAAATGCTTGCCCTCGGTCGAGGCGTGGCTATGAATCCGAAGTTGCTGCTGCTCGATGAAATGAGTCTCGGCTTAGCGCCGCAGGTGGCAAGAGACCTTATCTCTCGTGTTCGCAACCTTGCCGATCAAGGCATGGCTGTAATCATCGTGGAACAGCATATCCAGCTTGCTCTCGATATCGCGGACCACGCTACCGTGATTAGCCATGGAGAATGCGCTTTCAGTGGTAGCCCGCAAGCACTGCTGAATGACCCCGAATTACTATTGAGATGTTACATGGGTGAGGCTGTGTCGTGATCTGTAATTAGGCTTCAGCGGACGGCGAGGATCACGCTACTGGCCTTCTTACATGACCACGCTATGGACATCAGACCGGGGATCGCATTCCAGATCCGTAGGTGCAACTGCCCTCGGTCTTAACATGACCTCTGCCCGCTGCTGAATTGCCTGCCATACAATTCGAACTTCGGGCCTTCGAAGAGTGTTGACATTGCTACTCATCCAGTAGCAGGTCTCGGCTGACACTTCTGAGGTGAGCAAGCGGACAAATTCAGGTTCCTGTTCGGCAAGATATGTCGGAAGCACTCCGATTCCCGCGCCTAGGCGCATAATTTGGTGCTGGGCAAAAACGCTGGCCGCGCCGAGTGTGCGGCCAGCCTGCAAGGTCAGCAGGTCGTCAGTGCGCGGATCTAGCGGAAATTCGCTTACATGTTTGATTAGCGTGTGATCGGTCAGCTCCTCCAGAGTATTAAGAGGCCCATGCTTCTCGATGTACCTCTTTGTGCAGTAAAGCCCAAATTCGAACACCGGAAGTTGGTGGCTGTGGATGCCATCCTGTGGGGGTGGAGGTAAAATTGCTATGTCGAGGTCGGAAGATTGACCACGAGGGATTGCATGATTCGCATGAAATGTGAGATCGAGATTGATTGCTCGATATCGACGTTGAACGCTGGCAAGTGCGGGCGCAGCGATTGTGACCCCAAAGACTTCAGTTGAGTTGACCTTGACCAGGCCGTGGGGTTCGGCGCTCTTTGCGAAGTCGAGCCCTGTTGTCTGACGGAGCGCCTGTTCGATGGCTCGTGCACTAGGGAGTAGGGCCTGGCCCTCCGGGGTTAATATCCATCCAGCATGGGACGGCACGAAAAGCCTTGAGTTCAATTCCCGCTCGAGGCGCTGTATTCTCCGGGCTATAGTGGTGTGGTTTACGCCAAGTCCGGTGCCGGCCGCCGAGTACGTCTTAGCGCGCGACAGGGCCAGAAACGCCAGCAGGTCGTTCGGGTCAATAGTCATATGCTTCGTCTCAATTGCGCCGGATGGGACTTACCTTGACAGTCTAATACCGCACGTCCAGCTAATCCTCCTCCACGCCGAGCACCCGGCCCACAACGGCAAACAGCCCGGTCGCGGCCAGGACCTCCGGCCCGTCCGCCGGGCGACCACGCGCATGTCGGCTGCATTAGCTCGACGCGGCACCGGTCGCAGTGTTCAGAGTCCGAGTTGCTCGGCTTGGCGCCGGAACTCGTCGCTCTGCTGAAGAGTCGTCGTCCGTCCGCGATCCAGCGTCTCGTTCACATGCGTCCCGGGCCGCGGCCTGAGGCTGCAGCCCCGTGCTGCCCGGAATGTCAGGAAAGGATTACCATGCCCATACGAGCAACAGAACCCGACGTTTGATATGGCCTGGGTCACTTGATAGCGTCGCACGCGCAGTCCTCGTGTCGAGGGTCGCCAACTCGTGGGAAGGCACGGAGATGAACCAGTACCTGGAGAACTACAGAGCGTGCATGGATTCGATTAAGGCCATGCACGATGCGGAACAGGATCCGCGCCGCAAGGCGATCGCCTTGAACTTCCAGCGTCACGTGGCGCTCGAACTGGCCGGCCAGGGCGACAAGGTCCTTCAGCCTGACATGACGGTGGACGACCCGGTCTACCGCGTCAAGATGGGCCCGGAGGTGACGACGTTCGACGGTATGGACATGGTCAAGGTCTTCTACGAGGGTGTGAATGCCGGCGTGTGCACCTTCCAGGACGCCACGTGCTGGGTGAACGACTGGGGGATTGCCTCGTACTACACGGCCATCCTGTTCAAATCGGCCAAACAGTTGGCATCCGAGGGCATTGACACCGGCGCGGACGACGACACGATGTTCGCGCAGCACTTGCCGATGGCGATGTTCTGGCCCTTTGACGAGGGTACGCGCCTGATCGGTGAGCACGTCTACCTTCTCGGTGACTCTGAGCTCCACGAGCTCAAGGAAGGCGAGATGTTCGAGATCGAGGAGCTCCGGGCAGTCGCGAGGGAGTACGTCTGAGAGCAGGCATCTGCCTGACGTGTCACGGCTTGCCGCCGTCTCCCGTGAGTCGCGATCCAGCTCGATGCCTTCGCGCCGGCAGCGTGGGCAGACCGGCGGGGTGGCTATCGTGCCGGTCTGACCGCCCGCACGTCCGTGGACGACAGCGACCAGCAGGCCGCCTCCACCGCGAGCCTCGGCCGACCCGGCGGCCGAGATCAGGAGAGGAGGCGGCCGCGTGGTGATCACCGCCGCAAGCGCGAGGGGGTCGCGAGACTCACCACCGCTTCCGACCGAGCGACGCGCCCGATTCTGCGACAGGCTCCGTAGCCCAGGAACGGGATGAACTCCTCCCAGGTGTTGTCCCAGAGCCTGAGGATCGCGGGGTAGCGCTGGCCCCATTTCTCGAGGCGGTGCCGGCTGGGGCTGGGGCCAGTCGCAGGGCCGGTCGCAGGGCCAGTCGCAGGGCCGGATGCGCGCACGAGGGTCACCTGGCGTGCCGAATTCAAGGTCGACGCCGCCACCGCGCCCAACTCGACGCGGTCATGGGCGATGAGAACTTCGAGCCCGCCCTCCAGCACCTCAAAGCGATCCGGACACGCCTCATGATGTTCCCCGTGGGGTGGATCGAGGTGCAGGCCGCGAATACACCCGCGTCTGCGATGAGCCTCAAGAGTCGCGAGGATCTCCGGCGGCCGTCACGTACACGGACAGCAGCTTGCGGAGCACTTGACGGTCGTTCGGGTCGAACGATTCCACGAATCTTGCCTGGACAGCGTTCACTAAGGGCTGGGCATTGGCGAGCTTTTGGCGTCCAGCGGGCGTTATTCGGACCTTGATCTTCTTCCCATGGTTTCGGGTCCGTCTGATCAGACTTCGTTGCTCCAGCAGCGCTAGCTGGTTCTGGACGGCTTGCGCGCTGACCCGAACCCGACGAGCAAGCTCAGCACCGGTAATGTCGGGGTCTTGCGCGATCCTCCTCAGCAATCCGTACTGCATTGCTGAGAGATCGAAGCGCCCGAGGACTCTGTCTATCTGAGTCCTGCTGGATCGGTAAGAGTCCGTGACGAGTTGCATGATTGCTGCCGCATCGTCAGATTGCTCCGTCGTGCTTTCGATAACTGACATCGTCACCCATCGCTGGCTGGCGGATGCGACCGGCGAAGGTCGAGAGGACCTGGCAAGAGTACCTTGCGGGCTGTAGCGGTGACCTCCCCGGTCGTGGTTTGAGTGTACGGGCCTGACGGTGTGGGAACCCACGACATTGAAGGCCACACTGCCCTGGACGACCGTCGCGCCACCAGCCCTGTTCACGGCATCCCGCAGGATGTCGGCTGGTCCCAGATGCGCCCTGACATCAAACTCTTCCTAAGCGCGATGCGGGACTCTACAACCGACTAAGCAGCACCGACGGCACTTCGTGTGACTTCCAACAGGTGCGCGCCTGAGGTGTCCGCTTGAATCCTGGGCAGCGTCGATCCCGGGGCGACGATCAACACACTCCGTTCGGCTAATGGGCGGTCTCCGAACGAGGCGGTGCCATTGAGCAGGATGAGCGCCCGCCATTCATCGCTGTTGCGGCTCGGGTATTCCTCGCCGGGACCGAGAACTACATCGTCGATGAGCCCCCGATCAGGATCATCCGGCTCCCCTAGGACCCAGCGGTCGCCTGCGCCCAGACGACCGAGGACTAACCGAGCGTCAGCGGCAAGTGGAAGCGTCTCATTATCGCGGTTGCGCTCGTTCTCGGCGCTGCGGGGCATAAACACAAACATGCTGGCTCCATCCGCCCCCGTGTCCTGCAGCGTCGGATGATCGTGGTACTCAGGCCCATACCCGCCCAGCGACAGATGATCCTTGGCAAAGATCTCGAATAGCTGACAGCCGGTGGGTCCGCTGACGAGCGGGCCATACTCCAAGCCTGCTGGCGCGAGCAGAACGTCACCGGTTTCAAGCCAGGTGTCGCCGATGAGACATTCGCCGTCGAGGACGATGACGGCAATCCAGCAATCATGCCAATGCATAGGCCAGTATTGATTCGCGGGCATGCGAACGTCCGGAATCGTCAGCCGAAAGGCGTCGGCGTCGCTGCCGAGCAGCCAGGATTCGAGCCAAACCTGCCCGCCGCGAGTCGGCGAGAGTACTTCGCCGTTCGGCCCTTGCCTTCCGCCCGCCGCGATCTCAGAGAGTTGTATCCCTGGGGCCACTTCAGTCATAGGAGGCTCGCCCACGATGTATCGCATTCAGTCACCTCGAAAAGTTCGCAGACGAAGTCGTCTTGGTTTCAGGCCGTAGTCACCACGAAAGCTGCAGGCTGTTGACAGCTGATTCTAGAAGGGCCGAGCCTGGGCTGAGCCTCCACGCGCTATACCGCGGACCGCACTACTACGGGTTCTCCTGATCCATCCACGGCCACTATAACTTCGTTCCCCGGATAGAGAACTGACGTCCACTCGTCTTGCTTCAGTCTGGCGTTGCCGATGCCGCGGACGTAGGTGTCGTCGTTGAGTCGAATGCGGGCCTCGGAATCTTCCGATGTTTGCACGCGAAGGAGATGATCTGCGAAGGTCGTTACATGCCCAATGATGGGCTGCGGCGAAGAGGTAGGAACAGCGCGGACATCGATTGAAAGCCGCAGTTTGTCGGACACGTTGTCGAGTGCTGCGTGGGCGACCATATGGTGGAAGATCAGAACATCGCCAACGCGATAGTCGGATCTGCGCCATTCGCTGTCTGCAATCGCGCCGCTCGGGATGTCATAGTTCGGCGGTGCGTCGTCGTTGTGAAGGGTCCCCCTCTTGTGCGTGCCGGGAGCGATGGTGAGGCCGCCGAGACTCGAGTCAATGTCCATCAGGGGCACCCAGCAGATGCGGAAATCAATGCCTGCGTTGAAGTATCCGTCCTGGTGCCGGTTGTGGAAGGTCTCAGGCGAGGAAGTTTCCACCGGAATTCTGGCGCGATAGGAGACGATGGGAATCCAGTGCGGGGGCTCGCCTAGCACGGTCGTCATGAGGTTAGCGAAACTTGGGTGGCTGACAAGCTTGCGCCAATGCTGCTCGTCCATGCGCTCAATCGGCTTTGGGGTGGCCGACGGTACGCCCGTCCACACCGGAGGTGCGTCCATGGCCTCGACCAAGCCCTGGTCCTTCAACCGACGCATGTATTCGGTTCGCATTGTCGCGATAGCAGACGGATCAATAACGTTGCGGAAGAACAAGTACCCGTTGTCAGCCCACCGCTGGTTGAGCAGCTCGGGGCGGTCCAAGGCGTCATTCGACTCGATTAGCGGTGGAATGTCAGTGATCTTCATGAGCAACTCCCGGTGTGCTGTTTGTGCTATACGGCGACTGTAGCTCGCATGCGAGCACTCCTCGCCACTCGGAATCTCGGACCGTACGACCGACCGCAATGCTCGCCGGCTGAGGCCAGCTGGCTGGGCGCGCGCGGCACGCGGCACGATCATCAAGAAGTTGACAAACTGTAGAGCCTCAGCTGCGCGACGTCAATAGAAGGACCGTCGCTGTGAGCAGGCATTGTGACGTCGGTGGGGGGCCTTGGAGGTTGGGTGGTTGGGGTTTGTTGGTTGGGGTTTGTTGGTTGGGGTGGTTGAAGTCGGGTTACTGGTGACAGGCGCGGATGTGTGCCATTATCACCGGCAGTCTTCACGGAGGGCATTGGGCCGCTAACACCGGCAGTCTTATGGGTTGGGGTAATGGATGAGCATGTTTCGGTCGGTCGGGTTGCGGTTGTGGGCTGTCGTTGTCGTGGGGTTGATGGGGTTGGTTTTGGCTGCATGCGGCAGCAGCGGGGGTAGCAGCGGCGGTGGTACCAACGGCAGTAGCAGCGGTGGTGGGCCGTCGGCGAGTGGGCCGTCGGCGAGTAGTGGGTCGTCGGCGTCGGGTGGTCATGCTGCCGATAGCAGTCTGTCGACGATTCAGATCGGGATGATCGCGGATGTGGCCGGGGTTCATTCGTCATCGTTTCAGGGGGCGTTGACGGTCGCGCCGGCGTGGCAGAAGTGGGTGAACACTGAGATGGGTGGGATCGGTGGCCATCCGGTGCAGGTGAATGTGGTTGATGACAAGGAAGATCCAGCGACCGGTTTGGCGGATGCGAAGGATCTGGTCGAGAGCAAGCATGTCATCGCGATCGTGGGAGAGGTGTCAGTTACCACGCCGGCGTGGGCGGATTACGTCCTGCAGAAGAAGGTGCCGGTGGTCGGCGGGACGGCGGATTATGCCCCGTACTGGTCGAATCCGATGTTCTTCCCGTTGACGGTGAACGGTGTGACGGCGAATTTCACGGTGGGTGATTTGGCGAAGAAGGTCGGTGCCAAAAAGGCGGGCATCGTGTATTGCGCTGAGGTTGCCCAGTGCAAGGCGTTGACGGGGTTGATCAAGCCCGGGTTGGAGCGGAACAACATTCAGTTCGTCGGAGGGTTCGCGATTTCGGCTACCGCGCCGAGTTACACCTCGCAGTGTCTGCAGTTGCGTAGTGCTGGTGCGGATCTGGTCGAGGTCGCTACCTCGGTACCGTCGTTTGAGCGGACGGTCCAGGACTGCAAGCGGCAGGGCTTCACGCCAAAGTGGCTCACGACTCCCGGCGCGGAGCAGTCGAGCTTCTCGTCCAAGCTCCCCGGCGATGTCGTGGGCTATGCGCCTAACTTCCCGTACTGGGCGGACTATCCGGCGGTGGCGCAGTACCGCGATGTCATGGGCAAGTACGCCAAGAGCGAGGCGTGGCAGGCCGAAGACGGTTCCCAAGCGTGGACGTCGTTGGAGATGCTGCGCCAGAAGGTTTTGCCGCACCCGAGCGCGAACCCCACCAGTGCAGACGTTCTCGCTGGGCTCTACGCGTTGCATGATGAGAACCTCGGCGGCCTCATGGCCAACAAGGTCACCTTCACCCAGGGCAAGCCAATCAGCCCCGGATGGCCATGCGTATGGGCCGTCGAATGGAAAGACGGAAAGCCAGTCCCGGTCACCCTGTCC
>Ga0268264_10000282_pt1 | contig 86185 bp, 69 predicted proteins | sample KBSSwiS32_FD_190357 | JGI IMG/M metagenome (GOLD analysis project Ga0268264, IMG submission 190357) | Switchgrass rhizosphere microbial communities from Kellogg Biological Station, Michigan, USA - KBS Switchgrass S3-2 (SPAdes) (version 2) | ecosystem: Host-associated > Plants > Roots >... | reverse complement strand
TCGGCCGCGACCGCCTCCACCGCCATCCGCGGAAAGCCAAAGCGCCCTTCTCGATCGGAAATCCACATGGACACGCTTTCGCGCATCTCGAGATTGGTTGGTCTCTCGAGCAGCGGATAGTCCGATTCCTCGGAATACCCGCCCGTAACATCAATTGCCATAAACTCTCCTGCGAGCGCATTCAGCCAAGTGGAACGAGACCGGCATCATTTTCCGACGAAACCGGATCGCAGCGAACTGTCACCCGGTCGGAATATGTTGGGTAACTATGCGAATAGTCGGTAGCCGCCGTCGACGCCGATCATCTGCCCGTTTATATATCCTGCCTCTTCGCTGGCCAGGAACACGAAGGTTGGCGCGCAATCTTGCGCCGGACTGCCAAACCGCTTGACCGGAATGGCATCCTCCAGCGCCTGTGCCGCCTGACGTCCCTGTTCAGTAAGGTCGTACGCTGGAGTCCTCACAACCGGGAGAACGCAGTTTGTGGTAATCCCATAACCGGCCCACTCCTGCGATGCATTGCGGGTCAAGGCCTGTATCGCTCCTTTAGCCATTTCATATGGAGCAAAGCCGGGACTGCCCATCAATGCCGAATGAGAACCGACATTTATAATCCGGCCATAATGGCGTTCGCGCATCACCGGCAGGCACTTCTGCATAAATAGCATCGACTGAAGTGGACCGCCAATGAAGCTGTTCATCGCGGCTCGCGTCGTCGTTTGCTCAAGATAGCAGTGGTCGGCTAGGCCGCCCTGAGCGATGTTGGCGAGGATGTCTATCTGGCCATATCGATCCATGGCTACCCGGACCACTTCATCGATCTGGGTCTCGTCCGACACGTCGCAGCGCAGGACGGTAAGCTTTTCCTCACCAAGGGCTGCAGCTTCAGCCAACTGCTGCAGTCCCGCCTCGTTCACATCGGCTGCGATCACAATGGCGCCTTCGCGTATGTACCGCTCAGCGACACCGCGACCGATACCGGACGCCGCACCGGTTACGATGGCGACGCGGCCAGACAGCACCGCGCTTTCATTTCGTGGCGTCTCCAGCTTATTCACCGACCAACTCCTTGATCTTGGCGAATTCGGTCGGTTGGCCCTTGACTTCGAAAAATCCCCTCATGTTGCCCGCTTCGTCGACGTCGCCGAAAATCTCGGCCCAGTTATCCCGTACATCCTCGACCGAGAGATCGGGATTGAAGTAGCCCGGCGGGGAGGCGAAAACGATCCGCGTGACGCGCCCCCCGGCTGCCGAAATGAACTGCCCGGTGACCGGGCAGCTTTGGTGCGCGAGAAAAGCAACCACCGCGGCGACCTTCTCAGGCTGAAGCTTCGCCGTCATCCACCGGCCCAACGGCGTATGTCCGATGTGGCGCTCGACCAGCGGCGTCACCGACCACGGCATGATCATGTTGACCTTGATGCCGTGGGGCGCGCCGGCCCCCGCCATCTGCCTGGTCGCTCCGAAAAGTGATGCCTTCGCCACACTGTAGCTACCATCCCATCCTGCCGGACTTTCCCATCCCAGCGCCACCGACGAACCCGTTGTGACGATCCGCCCTGCACCGGACTTCACCAGATGCGGAAATGCGGCGCGGGCCATGCGCAGGTGCCCATGCAGATGATTTTCGATCAATCTATCCGTGTCAGGGCCGGGAGCATCGAAGATAAGGGGCGTCATCGCGCCAATACCGGCATTGTTGATCAGAATGTCGAGGCGACCATAGGTGTCGACCGCCTGCTCAATTATGCGCCTGGCCACGCTGTCCTCTGAAATGCTGCCGTTCACACCGATGGCCTCGCCCCCTGCCGACCGGATCTCTTCGGCGACATCCATTTCCGGGCCGGCCCCTGATTCCCGGAAATTTCCGTTTACGACGACCTTTGCGCCACGTTCGGCCAAGAGCAGGCTATAGGCGCGCCCCAGCCCGACGCCCCCGCCTGTTATAAGCGCGACTTTTCCATCAAATCGCAGATCCTTCGACATCAGCATCCTCCCATTGCACCTTCGACGACCGATCTGGATGCCGGCGGCCTCATCATGCATCCAGAACGCCTGGTTTTCGCCAAACCCGACTCCCCGGGGGGCTGCATCAGGATGGAACATCCGGCCGTCGGTTCCTGACCTGAAGCAAAGTCGGTATTACTCGACACAAAGTCCTCCTCTGGCTGGAGTGCGCTGCAGATGTCGTTTGCGCTCCACCGCAGCCCAATGCCGGCCGGGCGTTCACCCCAACGTACCAATTCTTCCGCCATCGACGAAAATGGTGCTGCCGGTCGTGTAGGACGAGGCGGACGAAGCGAGCAGCAAAGCGGCACCGACCACCTCGTCCGCTTGGCCGAAACGCTGAATGGCATTGCGGCGCGTGAGGTCCAGTTGCGAATAGGTCTTCAGGGATTCGCTTTCGCCGCCGTCCGGCGTGATCGCGCCGACCGAAATCATGTTGACCCGCGTCGCCGGCGCCATCGCCTTGGCGAGATATCGGGTCAGCATGGCCGTTCCCGCCTTGGCGACACTGTAGGCAATCGAATTGCCGAGGACCGAGAAACCGCCGCTGCTGCCGACGGTAATGATGCTGCCCAGTTCATGCTCTTCCATGTCAGGATGGACGAGTTCGGCGAGATGAAAAATCGCAGTGATGTTGGCGCCCAGCGCCCGGTCCCATACTTCCGGGGTATTTCCCCAGATCCCGGCCTCGGGCGCGATGGCGCCGGCGGTGGCGTTGTTGAAAAGGATATGGATCGGGCCGAACGCCGCCCGCGCCTGGTTCACCAGCGAAACCCTGGCATCGGCGTCCAGGACATCGGCAGTGACGGCCAGGGCCTCTCCACCGGAGGCGCGAATGGCTGCCGTAGTCTCGGTGATGAAGGCGGTCGATCGCGCCGAACACACAACCTTCGCCCCCGCCGCGGCCAAGGCGATAGCGACATGTGCGCCGATGCCTGGTCCCACGCCGGTAACGATCGCGGTCCGGCCGCTCAGATCGAATTTTTCGGCAATCGACGGGCCGCGCTGCACTTTCGGCATCTCAATCCCTCCTCACCACGCCGGCTTGCCACTATCGCCCGGCCGTACGGCAGCCGTTCGCAGCAGCCACTGGGACCTGTGTTCTTCAAGTTCCGCGCTCCGCTGCGCCGCGGTCACACGCGGCAGATCCTTTGCTACCGACCTGTCCAGGTCGGCAAGCTTGACCAGACGGACGCCGCGCAGGAGGTCGCGGCTGTCGGCATGTGGCGGGACACCCTGCCACCGTACCTGGATCCAGCCCTCATGAAGGCCGGCGGTGCCAACCCAGTTGGCCCGCCCGGGATCGCGTGGCGAGACGATGAAAGTCCGCGTGCCATCGGCATTGGCCACGCTTTGGGCCTTGTTCCTGCTGATGATCGCCTCGGTCGAGGGCGGTGACACCATCCAGGCGTCTGTGGTCTGTATCCCGAAATAGTTGGCGTTTGCATCGGTGATCGTGACCAGCAGCGCCTCATCGTCGGCCAGGCGGTAACGCGAGGCGGTGGCGAATCCCCAGCCACCTTCCCGGCCGTAGGGAGCGCCCAGCGTGTTTTCGGCGGGATGGCTGTGGTAACTGTCCACGAAGCCGAGGATGTAGGATACGAAGCCCGGCATGTGATCCACCACGCGCGCGGCCACTTTCTCGTCCGGCTCATCGGCGACCCGGGCCGACGGGGTCGCGACCATGCTCAATTCCGCTGGAATCTGCTTCCAGTTCGACAGAGAATCCCTGATCGTAAACATGAAGTCCCCGTCGTCCGGGAACTGCATATGATTTCCGGGCGCCGTGGACCGGTCAATCGTGATCTGGAAACTGCCATCCGGCGCAGTTTCCAGGCCGTTGCTCGTCAGGGTGGCGTAGGATGCATTGTCATTGCCGCTCGCCGCTGCGGCCCAACCGATGCCGTGGGGATAGCGGCTAAGCTGGAAGACGAGGAGCGACGGCTTCGCCGGAGTGACCCTACCCTTGAGCGTATAGGCGGTCGATCCCTTCAGGGCGGCCAGCCGATAGATATTGTCGGGGTTGTCAATAGCCAGTGCCGTGCCGGGAAAGCTGACGCCGTGCCAAGAATGCCCGGTGGTCTCGACAGCGTAAAAGATGCTTCCCGGATAGAGGGGAAGCAGTTCCTGGACGATGAGTTGCGTCACCCACTTGTCCAGGTCCCGCGCCGCCAATGCAGCATTTTCCGCCGAGCCGGCCAGCGCGTGCGACTTCACAAGGCCCAGCGCTCGATTGCGCGCGCTCACCACTTCCGGCCGCACACGGATGTTCAACGCCCTGCGTTCGATCTCGATCTGCGTTTGACCGAGAAGAGGATTGGCGTATCTCTTTTCGACCGCGGAAGCATGGGCGGCCGGCGCAATCACCGGCTGAAGCGCGGCTCCGACGAGGAAAGGGGGCAAGGCGATCATCTTCAGCGCCTGGCCGAAACGTCTGCCAAAAGTCGCCATGCCCTGTCTCCCAATTCAGCCTTTATCTGCGTTCGACCCGTCAGGACGGGATTGTGGCGGTCACGCCGCAGGCCCCGGGTTCGCGCGACCCCGTACGCACACAGCCGAGCGGCGGTGTCGGCAGGGCGCGGCTGGACCTGCGCCATGGTGCCGGTCGCGATGCAAACATAACCCGGCGAACGCTCGACGTCGCCAACCGGAAATTGCCTGTTCCCATTGCCCCCTCCGAAGCTCTATCTTACTATTTTAAAAGTGTTGTAAAATACATCTTAGCGATTTTCCGTCTTAATGCCTTGGATGATATCGTATCGATATCGATAACATCCTTCGGCTTCCAGCCTATATATAGCGACGAACCGTAGATCTCTCCTGAAAGATTTCTGATCAGTGTCGCCCATTCCGCTGGCGATAACGATATGTCTGGAAACAGATCCTTCACTTTCGCGTGAATGCGCGAAATCATGTCGTAAGTCGTCTGTTTGATGGCTATCCCCACAGGTGATCGACTATCGATGCCTTTGACCAGGGCGATCGAGGCCGCCTGCCACCTGCTGGCGGCGTTTTCTTCAACGAACGAGATCAGGATTTCCACGCGCTCGTCGAGCGGCAGCGATGCGGCGTCCGCCGGGATGCGCGGGAGCTCGGCGCTGAGTGCGAACTTGTAGAGTTGAACGAGAAGATCGTCCCGCGACGCGAAATGGTGCTGGAGCGCCCCGCGCGTGAACCCTGCGTGCTCGGCCAGCCGTGTGGTGGTCAGGGCGCCAAAGCCCCGGTCGACAAGGAGATCGATGGCCGCGTTCAGCAGCGCCAACCGGGTCGAGGTGCTGTCACGGTCTCCGACCTGGGCTGCTGCTGTCGCCACGTTCACTGCACCTCATGATGGTTTCCGCGGCATCAGGTGCCGCCAGCGACCCGACGCGCTCGATCATCGGCCATTCTCGCCAGGGCCCCGACGCGCAGCATGGCGAAACTAGCCATCATTCCCTAGCAGACGCTGGAGAGTTGGCAATAGCCATCGGCGAATCTTAATGACTTAACATTCTAATATGAATGGCGTTATTTCATTGCGGCATCGTAATTCCGCCATTACGGACATCATTCAATCATCTCTAATTCCACGATTTTATAGCGTTATCGTAGAAATTGGGAGTGCGCTCGGTCAGCCTGTCACGTTCCTTCATTCACAACTGAATGTTGCTATAATGGTGTCTGTGTGTCATACATTGTGACGATGGCCAGGCATGCGGTTCGCCCGCGGAACAGATCTGGCAGAATCGGCGGAGAGCGCCCGTGAATGTTCGCACCAAGGGCTTCAGCCCACCCGAAAAGGACGAACTTGCCAGCTTCTTCGCCGCCGGTTTTTCCCGGTCCGGGGAAGCGCTGAACTACCTGGATGCAAAAGGTTGCGACGAAGCCGACGAACGGCTGATGGCGTTGATGCTGGGCTGGTCCATGCCGGACTCGCCGCCGATGTCCAGGGGCCGGACGAGCTCGGGCACACGATTACCCGCCCCGACATGAAGCTCCAGGTATCGCCGGCCGACCTCGCGCCCGCCGCCTGACGCTGCCGCGAAATCTATTCACGGGTGGCCAAAATAAAAAGGAGGGCGTCGCAATGCAAAGAACATCGGTCGTTGATGGAGCGGAATTCTTTCAACTTGGCTATGTCACCGGGGATATTGACGGGGCAATGGCGATGTGGCGGTCGCGTTATGCCGTTCCGGATTTTTTTGTCTTCAGCCCGCGTGACTTCCCCGCGCCCGAGGGGATGGCCGTGCCGATGAGGATTGCAATAGGATATCAAGGTTCCGTCGTGATAGAATTGATCGAGCCGGATCCGGCAGATGCGGGTCTTTACAAGGGGGCATTGCGGTCCGATGGCGGCACCATGCTCCATCACTTGGGTTACCTTGTCGACGAAGGGACCTTTGCAAATTATCCAAAGCAAATCGCGGAGCTTGGAATCAAAATGCCCTTTCTCATTGAATCCGATGAACTTCGGGTCCTGTACGCCGACACGCGGGAAGATAGTGGCCTGTTCACCGAAATCGTAAGCCGTAGTGCTGCCGTATTGCGAATATTGGCGAACATTCCAAGATCGTCTGCCGCAGCGTAATACGAAGATCTTATGATCTAAATCGTCTGGCCAAAAATCTTCGGCACCACGAAGTCGGCGCTCCACTTGATGACGCGATATGGGGCGAAGGCCGAAAGACCGATCATTCATGCGAATTGCATATGTCCAGGCTCGATCAGATAGCTATGATCAAAAGAAAAAGGTGCGAGGATATGGTGGGGATGCAAAGGTTGGATGCGGCCGCCTTGTATGCGGAGGCCGAGAAAACAACCGGCCTGACGGATTGGGGTGCGGATCCAACATTCCGCGAGGGCTTAGACAGGCTCGTCAACGCCATCGAAGCCATGCCAGAGGCAGATTTGTTAAGAGCACCCTTCGCGGCTGAGGCGACCTCGCTGCTCGCCACGCGGCTGCGGCTACAGGACGACGGTAATCAGCATCCTGAGGTCCTGGAGGGGCAAATCATCCGACCGATGATCGTGACGGGCGCTCCGCGAAGTGGCACAACCTGGCTTTACGAACTTCTTGCCCTCGACCCGGCCACGCGCGCGCCACGGGACTGGGAAACGGCCAACCCTTGGCCAGCCCCCGAAATCGCCAGCTTCGACACCGATCCGCGTATTGCTGCGAGGCAAGCCGTGTTCGACGCCATGGTGAAGGCAGTTCCCGAACTGGCCGCCATCCATCCCTGGGACACGCGTATGCCGCAGGAATGCAATTGCTTCACCAACCTGCACTTCGTTAGCTCGAACTTCTGGAGCAGCTATAGCGTTCCCGATTATTTGGATTGGTTAACCTTCGACCGTCCCGCGGGGACATTCCAAACGCACCGGCGCGTTCTCCAGCAGCTGCAGTGGAAAGGCCCGCGCGGTAGGTGGTTACTAAAAGCGCCGCCTCATCTTTTCATGCTTGATGAGCTGATCGACACCTATCCTGACGCTATGATCGTTCAGACCCACAGAGAACCGGCATCATTCGTCCCGTCTTTGGCCAGCTTCATCTGGGCGCTGCGGCGCGCGAGTTTCGGCGCTGACTCTTCCCTTTCCGATGGGCCGACCATCGGGCGAGAGGTGTTGCTGCATTTTGAAGAAGCTCTGGAGAGGGCCACAAGAAGCAGGCAGCGCCCTGAGGTGGACCGCAGGATCTTCGACGTCGCTTTCAGGGAAACTCGCACAGACCCGATAGGCACGGTGAGGCGTATCTACGAGCATTTCGGTTTGGAATTCACGCCGGAATACGAAAAAACCCTCACGCTGCACATAGCGGCAGAGCGGCCGACCGGCGCAGACAAACACAGATATGATCCCGCGGATTTCGGGATCGCCAAACTGAATATTCCGGACCGAGCGCCCTCGTATAGAGCCAGATTCGGAGATTTCCTGACAAGTTGAAATTGTGCTATTTGCCGATCGTAAGAGCATTCCCGCGGACGAATTGTCCTAAACGTCCTATGCGTATAGCCCCACGGCCATAATGGTGCGGTGCGCAGTAGGGAGCGTACGCGGCACACCCGGGTCAGATTGCAGGAGAGCATTGATGAATGTGCGAACCGCTCCAAGTGCGCTAAACCGCCGGTTTCCGATTGTTATGACATCGCGCGAGGTTTTGCGTCATGGCGGCTAAAACTGACTCGCGAGCAGAGCTCCGCTTCGATGGACGGGTGATCCTCGTCACGGGCGCAGCAAATGGCATGGGCGCCGAACATACGCGCTATCTCGCTGCGCGCGGAGCCAAGGTCGTCGTCAACGATGTCGGCACGAGTACTCCGACAGGGGACGGTTCTTCCGCAGCGCCGGCGGAGAAGCTCGTACAGGAAATCCTCGATGCCGGCGGCAAGGCTGTGGCGTCCACCGTCAGCATCGCCACGTTCGAAGGCGCACAATCCGCCGTCGATCTCGCCACCACGACCTGGGGGCGTCTCGACGGCATTTTGCACAATGCCGGTATTGCGCGCTTCGCGCCGATCGAGGCGCTGGACTTTTGCGATTACAAGGCGGTGATGGCGGTGAGCCTGGACGCCGCCATCTATCTCACCAAGGCCGCCTGGCCGATCATGACCGCGCAGGGTTTTGGCAAACTGTTATACGTGACCTCTGCTGGCGGGTTGATCGGAACATCCAATCTCACCGCCTACGCCGTCGCCAAGAGCGGCATGCTCGGTTTGATGAATGTGGTCCATCTCGAAGGCCGTCCGCACAACATCGACGTCAATCTCCTCGGTGTCTCCGCCTGGACTCGGATGACGAGCGGGACGTTCGGCGAAGGCGAAGCAGCCGAAATGACCGAGGCCTGGTGGCGGAAATATATGCGGCCCGAACTCATTGCGCCGGTCGCTGCTTGGCTGCTTCACCCCGACAGCAACGTCTCGAGGACGATTTACAATGCGGGCGGCGGCCATGTCAGTCGCACGTTCCTGGCCGAAACCCGCGGGTTTACTGCCCTGGACCTGACCCCGGAACTGATCCGTGATCACCAGCACGAGATCAACGACGAAACGGATTATCGCAGCTTGCCGGACGTCCAGACCTTCTGCGCCGGCATGTTCGACGATCTGGTGCTAGCCGGCGCGGAGCCTCCACCCGGCGCGGCTTTGCCGATCAACTATCGCCCCGAAAAGGATCTCGGCAGTCTCCATAGTCCAGACATTGCGTAGATCAACTGGAGTGAGCATCCCCTGAAGCCTTTGGATGGAACAGTAGCAGTAAGCCGACCGTGCCATTTGTCTTCGGGGACATACAGAAGATCCGGCGTACGTACTTGGGCCTTCTCCTCCCGTTCGTTACGTCCTCATTTTTGTCGGAAGCCGCCCGGCGGCTTTTGACGAGTTGATCTGATGCCGCTCACGTCGCCTATGGTGACGTGAGCGGCCCTAACGCTGCTGGGCGACGCAAATGATCAGAGCCCGAAGCCTGTCCTAACGAACTCGCAGCCAAGTCGCAGCCCCGCAGGATCGATCGTGTGTTCAACCCCATTCGAGATGTGGGTCGCCACCTCAACCCCAAGACGCTTCAACTCGGCCTCTGCCATATGGAGCGCGGCGACGGGGACAACGGGATCGTGTGAACCGTGGACGAGGAGCACAGGCGGTCTGGACCGTATCTCGCGCTTCAGTTCGGCTCCGCCCGTCAGCATTCCGGAGTATCCGACAATGGCGGCCATGGCCTGCTTCCGGCGCAGGCCCACATGAAGCGCCATCATCGTCCCTTGGCTGAAGCCGACGAGCGCGAGATCGGCATCGGTAAGTCCGTACTGATCGAGCTTTCTATCGATGAAAGCCTCGATCGCCGGCGCCGCGCTCACGGCGCCAAGCGCGAGAGCACGGGGCGAAATGTCAGACAGAGCCCACCACTGGTAGCCGATGCCCGCGATCGAACGCTGCGGCGCATGCGGCGCCAGGAACAGTGCGTCGGGAAGCGCCTGCTGCCAGGTCGGAGCCAAGCTGATCATATCCTGCCCGTTCGAGCCGAAGCCGTGCAGCAGGAGGACGATCTGCTTGGGCTTTCCTCCCGATCGCGGCTGCAGGCTCGCGCCATTGACGATTTTCAATCGGGTATCCTTACGTTCCGCAGAAGGTCGCGCGCACGCGCTCGTGATCGAGCGGGGGATCTTCGTATCGCGCGAACTCCGGCCGCGCGGTAAATGGCTGCGAGAGGACCGCGCCCAGCTCCTCGAAAGGCGCGAAGTCGCCCTGGATCGCGGCCTTGATCACCGCCTCGATCCGGTGGTTGCGCGGTATATAGACCGGATTGGCGGCCTGCATGCCAAGCTTGATCTCGGAAGCGCTCCGTCCTTCCCGGGCGAGGCGCACGCGCCAGATGTCAAGTACCGCATCCGCGGCCGTCGGATCGACGAACAGTTCACGCACCGGCTCGTCTCCGGTCCCGGGCTCGATCGCATCGTAAAGCCGCCGAAAGAACAGCGTGAAGTCGACGAGGTTGCGCTGCATGGCCTCGAGGATCGCGTTCGTTAGCTCCGGATCGCCCTCGCGCATCGTCGCAATCCCGAGCTTGGCGAGCATGCCCTGGCCGTAGCTTTGCACGAAACGTGGCTGAAACAGCCCCAGCACCTCCTCCGCGATCTCGATCGCCGCGTCGGTGTCTTCGGCCAACAGCGGCAGCAGCGTCTCGGCGAGGCGCGTCAGGTCCCACAGCCCGATCTGCGGCTGTTTGCCGAAGGCGTAGCGCCCGTGCCGGTCGATCGAGCTGAACACGGTCGCAGGATCGTAGGCATCGAGAAAAGCGCAAGGTCCGTAGTCGATCGTCTCGCCCGCGATCGACATGTTGTCGGTGTTCATGACGCCGTGGATGAAGCCGACGAGCATCCAACGTGCGATCAGTTCGGCTTGGGCGATTACAACCTGTTCCAGGAGGGCGCGATATGGCTGACCAGCCTGGCCGGCATCGGGATAGTGCCGGGCGATGACGTGGTCGGCGAGCAGCCGGATGCCTTCAAGGTCCCGACGCGCAGCGAGGAACTGGAACGTCCCGACCCGGATATGGCTGGCCGCGACACGCACGAGCACCGCGCCGGGAAGCTCGTTTTCGCGCCAGACACTGTCACCGGTCGAACTGGCGGCGAGCGAGCGGGTCGTCGGGACGTGAAGAGCTGCCATGGCTTCGCTCACGAGATATTCCCGCAGGACCGGCCCCAGAGCCGCTCGTCCATCCCCGCCGCGCGAGTAGGGCGTACGGCCGGCGCCCTTGAGTTGGATGTCTCGGCGATGGCCATTCAAGTCAACGACCTCGCCGAGCAGGATCGCGCGCCCGTCCCCAAGCTGCGGCACGAAATTTCCGAATTGGTGTCCTGCATAAGCGGTGGCAATTGGCTCGGAGCCCTCTGCGATCAGACGCCCGGTCAGGATGTCCAACCCCTCGCGGCTGGCCAACCAGTCAGGATCGAAGCCGAGCTCGCACGCGAGGTCGCGATTGATTGCAATCAGCCTGGGTGCCGGCGGCCGCATCGGATCTACCCGGGCGTAGAAGCGCTCGGGGAGCCGCAGGTAGCTGTTGTCGAAGGCGGGGATGGTCACGTAGATCCTTTTCACCTTCCCGCGGGCGGGGTAACCCTCTGCCAAGCGCGTCATCCCGCGCAGCGCGTCCGAGATAGGAGGTGCGGCTTGCGATTCCCACCCCAAACCTCGGGCCAATCTCTTTCCGACTAAACTGCTTGGTCTACTTGGAACCGACGGAGCGGAAGACATCTGACCCGCCCGGCATTGTCACGTAAACCGTGGCGGTCACCCCAGGGATCGGTAAATGTCCGCGAATGCCGATCTCCTACGCCCGCCACCGTTTCCGGCCAGAGGTGATCCAGCACGCGGTCTAGCTGTACCTACGGTTCACGCTGAGCTACCGCGATGTCGAGGACTTGCTCGCCGAGCGTGGACTGGAGATCAGCTACGAGACGGTGCGCCGCTGGGTCGGCAAGTTCGGCAGTGCCTATGCCCGAGAGCTCCGCCGCAGCCGCGGAAAGCCGTCACCGCGGTGGCATCAGCCGGTTCGACGACGGAACGCAGGATGCAGCGGTTCAAATCCGCTGAATCCGCCCAGCGTTTCCTTTCAGCCCATGCCGTCGTCTACAACCACTTCAACACTCAGCGTCATCTCATCTCGCGTCGTACATTGCGAATTTATCGCAATCAGGCGCTGGCCACGTGGCGAATTGCGACAGCGGTTGCCTGAACCGGGCGCCGTTTCCGGCTTGGCGTCCCGCGTTCGATAATGTGACAATGCCCTTGCATGGAGGTAGCGCTCACCCCATCTCAAGCTGGTTGGCGGTCGCTCGTGCGTGCTGCCAGATCGCAAATCGGCAGCGCTGGCTTCCCGCTTGTGAAAGCGACTGATCTCGGTCGCCGCCCAGCGAGGGGATCGCTGCCCATGACATTCCGCCCGCTTCATGACCACGTTCTGATCCGCCGCATCGCCGCCGAGGCCAGGTCGGCCGGCGGGATCATCATTCCCGACGCGGCGCAGGAGAAGCCACAGGAAGGCGAAATCATCTCGGCCGGCACCGGCGCCCGCTCCGAGGAAGGGGTGATCACTCCGCTCGACGTGAAGGCGGGTGACCGCATCCTGTTCGGCAAATGGTCGGGCACCGAAATCAGGCTCGGCGGCGAAGACCTCATCATCATGAGGGAAAGCGACATTCTCGGCATTGTCGGCTGACGCCCATCGGGCTCGCTGCCCTACCTGCTCATTCACCAAAAGGATCACGGCATGTCAGCCAAGGACATCAAACTCTCCCGCGACGCTCGCGAAGGCATTTGCCGCGGCATCGACCTCCTCGCCGATACCGTCAAGGTGACACTCGGTCCCAAGGGCCGCAACGTCGTGATCGACAAGGGCTATGGCGCGCCGCGCATCACCAAGGATGGGGTGTCCGTCGCCAAGGAAATCGAGCTCAAGGACCGGTTCGAGAATATGGGCGCTCAGATGCTTCGCGCGGTCGCATCGCGGACCCATGATCATGCCGGGGACGGCACCACCACCGCCACCGTGCTCGCCCAGGCAATCGTCCGCAAAGGCATGACCTCGGTCTCGGCCGGGGTCGATCCGATGGACCTAAAGCGCGGCATCGATCTCGCGGTCACGCGTGTCGTGGACGATCTCAAGGCACGTGCGAAAGCGGTCGCGAACAATGAGGAGATCGCCCAAATCGGCATTATCTCGGCAAATGGCGACGAGGAGATCGGGCGCAGGATCGCCGAAGCCATGGAGCGGGTCGGCAAGGAAGGCGTCATCACGGTCCAAGACGCCCAAGGGCTCGATTTCGAGCTCGAGGTCGTCGAGGGGATGCAGTTCGACCGCGGCTATCTGTCGCCCTATTTCGTCACCGATCCTGAAAAGCTGCTGGTCGAGCTGACCGATCCCTATATCCTCATCCATGAGAAGAAGCTGTCCAATCTCCAGGCGCTGTTGCCGATCCTCGAAGCGGTGGCGCAATCGGCGCGGCCCCTGCTGATCATCGCCGAAGATATCGAGGGTGAGGCTCTCGCCACGCTCGTCGTCAACAAGCTGCGTGGCGGCCTCAAGGTCGCCGCCGTCAAGGCGCCGGGGTTCGGCGACCGCCGCAAGGCGATGCTCGACGACATCGCCATCGTGGTCGCCGGGCAGACGATATCCGAGGAATTGGGCACCAGGCTCGAAAATGTCACCCTCGACATGCTCGGCACCGCCAAGCAGGTGACGATCGACAAGGAGACCACGACGATCGTCAGCGGCGCGGGTCAGCCCGACACGATCAAGGCACGGGTGAAATCGCTTCGCGGCCAGATCGAAAACACCGAGTCCGAATATGATCAGGAGAAGCTGCAGGAGCGTATGGCCAAGCTCGCCGGGGGCGTGGCGATCATCCGGGTCGGCGCCTCAACCGAAGTCGAGATGCGCGAGCGCAAGGACCGGGTCCACGATGCGCTGCACGCGACGCGCGCGGCGGTCGAGGAGGGCATCCTGCCCGGCGGTGGTACGGCGCTTCTCTATGCGAGCCGCTCGATCGACGATCTCAGGGGCGCAAATGACGATCAGACCCGCGGGATCGACATCATTCGTAGTGCCTTGCAGGCCCCGCTTCGCCAGATCGCCGAGAATGCCGGTCACGATGGCGGGGTGGTCGCCGGCCGGCTGATCGACGGAAACGACCAGTCGATGGGGTTCAACGCCCAGACCGAGCAGTATGAGGATCTGGTCGCGTCGGGTGTGATCGATCCGGCCCTGGTCGTTCGCTCGGCGCTGCAGGACGCGGCGTCGATCGCGGGTCTGCTGATCACCACGGAGGCCGCGATAGCAGACCGGCAGCCCCTCGATGCGTGACCGGCACGGTCCAGCGCCCCCTTATCCGAGTTCGATGGGAGATATATGATGAGCGAAGGTACAGCGGTTCCGGCAGACGATGCCATCTTGATGGCGCGCTATGGCATAATCCAGGGCACCGCCGACCAGTTCCGCTACAAGCGCTATCTCTACAACAGCCTTAGAGATGCCATCGCTCAGGCGCGCCGTGACAATCCTTCGTCCTGATGAAGGCCTTCCTCGACGCGCCATTCCCCGTTGGGATTTGCCCGGCTTTCACTACTAAATCAGAACGCAAAGGATGAACTGTAAATGTCGCGCGCCGTAAACATCGATGCCAGTCGAGCGGACGTTCTCGCAATGTGCAACCGCCACGATCTTCGGATCAGCGCTATCGAGTTCCTGCATCCGGTCGGCACGCGAGTGGTGCTTTATAATCTGGAGGACAGTGCGACACTCACGACCGCGTTCGCGGGCAAGATCCTGGCAGGGCAGGTCACGCGGCAACCGCTTCGGACAAAATAACCATGCTGATGCTGTCGTGGCGGCATTGTCACGTAAACCGTGGCGGTCACCCCAGGGATCGGTAAATGTCCGCGAATGCCGATCTCCTACGCCTGCCACCCTTTCCGGCCAGAGCTGATCCAGCACGCGGTCTGGCTATTGCGAAGGAAATGACGACAGGTCCTTGTCGAAGAAGATCTTCCAACGACACCAGCACGCCTTGATCGTCGGGCAACAGGAAGCTAGGCATCAAATCGCCCGGCGCGGGCGCGGATGATCCGGCGCCGATGTCTTGCTGGCGTGAAATCATCCGCTCGACGGCATCCGCGAACAAATCACTGAGCGAGCGTACCCTGTCCGCGACAAGTTGCAGGCGGTCCCGCAGGGGTGCGTCCATAGTTCGCGCCTGCTGAACAGCCTTTTCCAGGGCGATGCCGAGAGGATGGCTACTCATTCAGCACGTCTCCCAAGCGATCCGCGAACTCGATAGGGCCATGATACCACCATCCCGATATTTGCTCGATACCCGTTTCGCATCGAATCGATGCGAAACGGCGATTGGATCGATCCACCGGCGAACGGCATGTTGAACCCATAGCGAGCGCGTGGATCGGTCGCGGGCGGGCGACGATGTCCTGGTCCATCGGGCAAATGGGGAACAATCATGCTGAATCTTTTAGCGACGAGCAGCACGACCGAGGATCGAGATCCGGATCAAGTTCATCCCCCGTGCGTTCTCGCGAGCCTTGGAGTTCCCCTCCGTCCCGCGCGCATGGAGGCCCTCGGCACCCTATCCTGTTCGATCGCACACGACCTCAATAATGTGCTGACGCCCATATTGCTCGGCCTCGATACTCTACAGCAGGAGGATATCAGCCGCCGGGCGCGGTTGGCGCTGGCCATCATAGAGTCCAATACACGCCGAGCGGCCGATCTTGTCGACCAGATCACCGCTTTTGCACTGGGGGGCCGAGCGGCCGCGCATCCTGGTGAACGCCGGAAATATTATTCGGGAAGTCGCTCGGACCGCCCGCATGTCCGCGCGAAAAGGGCTGTCGGTGTCCACGAGGATTCCAGCCGGCCTCTGGCGCGTAAAGGGCGATCCTGGACAGATTCACCGCGTGCTCACCAACCTCGCCACCAATGCCTGCGAGGCGATGGGCGGCAAAGGTGAGCTTCGGATAACGGCCGAAAATATACGGATCGAGGCGTCCCGCGAAAGCGATCCGCGGTCTCTTGGCTCGGGCGATTATGTCCGCATTTCGGTCTCGGACTCAGGGCCCGGCATCCCGCTCGATCTTCGCGACCGTATCTTCGCCCCCTTCTTCACGACCAAAGCAACGGGAACAGGCCTGGGCCTTACCACGTCGGCCAAAATGGCGGCGTCCCAAGGCGGGCTGCTTACCCTGGGGCGAACGGACGACGCGGGATCGGATTTTCACCTGTTTTTGCCGGCCGCGTGATGCCCATCAGGATAGCAGCGGAGTATGGACGGCGCGGTTCGCCGTGGACTGCTGCGTCAGGTTCGTCCGTTCACAAGCACCGGATTAGCCCGATACAGCGCTGGAAACCGCTGCTTGAGCGCCGCTACCTTTGGTAGATCGTTGATCCTGATATAGGCCGATCCCGGATTGAGCGTCAGGTAATCCTGATGATAGTCTTCTGCCGGGTAGAAGCCATTGAATCGCTCGACCCTGGTCACGATTGGTCGGTGCCAAATTTTGGTTTGGTCCAGTTGCGCAATATAGCGCTTCGCTACGTCCGCCTGTTCCGGTGTCGTGGGAAATAACGCGCTTCGATACTGCGTGCGACGGTCCAGACCTTGATAATTGAGCGTAGTCGGGTCGGCCACCACCGAAAAATAGATCCGCAACAATGTACCATAGCCGACCCGGGTCGGATCGAACGTCACGCGGACGACCTCGGCATGGCCGGTGACGCCGCTACCCACATCATCATAGTGCGCGGTTTCCCGGGCTCCGGCATAGCCCGAAACGGCGCTGCTGACTCCCTTCACATGCTGAAAGACGCCTTGTACCCCCCAGAAGCAACCGCCTGATGTTGATCTGGCTCAGCAGCCCTACGGACAGGGCGGCGGCTCAAAGTCCGGTTAAGATTTTCTGACGTACGGTCGGCATCCTCGGCAACTCCATGATGTGCCATGAATACGGAAGAACCGATCGAAAGGCATTCGCGGACGATTACCGATCTTTGCTGCCGCTGACACCGCTTATGGGACAATACCTGGGGGCGGACGCGGCGCCGGACAAGGCGACCGCGGTGCGCCCGATGCTCAAGCGCATGGCGCCCTCGTGCTGCTGGACCGCCGGTGCCGACTATCGAGCCTTCCTGGTTGAAGGAGTCGCCTGACAATCACAGCCGTTCGAAGCTGCCGTCCGCAGCGCAGCGGCAGACCGGTAGCCTGCTGACCGATTCGCCGCCGAAGGAGGGCGGCGGACCGTTCGCCGCGAATATAGGGGAAAGTCCCGCGCGCTTCGCCGTGCGGGGGGCACGGCTCGCCGAACGATTCTAGTCAGGGGCGGAGGGCGGGCGCATCGTGATGCTTGCCAAAAGAACCGCGGAATCGAGCTGCAGTTCGGTAATAATGATGCTGTTCGCGCACTCGCGCGCATGCATAAAAGTTCAGAATTCACGTTAATCAAAATAGTCGAAGATTGCAGATTGCAAGAAGCTCAAGGGGAGGGATCGGGTTCCCCCTGATAAGCAGCGCATGGTCATAGGTATCGCGCGGACACGTCCCTCTGCTTTCCATGGCAGTACGGAACGCGAAGCAGATTTCCGGCCGCAATTGCTTGAGGGGTGTCCATGGATAAATGCTTCATTCCAGCCGAAGCAGGCCCAGAGGCGGAAGCGCTTGAGGGGCCGTATCGCATCCTGATCGTCGCCGACGTCCGCCTCTACCGCGAGGGGATGCAGGCCAGCTTCGCAAGGCGCTTCGAGTTCGACGTCGTCGGCGCGGCTTCGTCGACCGATGAGGCGCTTGCCGTGATCGCGCGGCAACAGCCCCATCTGGCCATTATCGACATGGCCACCCGCCACAGTCTCGATCTCGCCCGGGCCATGCATGAGCTCGATCCCCGGCTGTTGATCGTCGGCTTCGGGGTGGACGAAGTCATGGGCGAGATCGTGGCGTGCGCCGAGGCGGGCCTTGCGGGCTATATCCCCAGCGACGCCTCGCTCGACGATCTGGTCGGCCAGGTCGAATGCGTCTGCCGGGGCGAACTGCGCTGCAGCCCGCAGATCGTCGCAGGGCTGTTCCGGCGGCTGGCGGCCCAGCCCCACGGGTCCGAGGCCGGCGCCGCGCTCCCCGAACTCACCCGGCGCGAGCGGCAGGTGCTGCAGCTGATCGACGACGGACTGTCCAACAAGATGATCGCCCGTGCCTTGGGGATCGAGGTGTCGACGGTCAAGAACCATGTCCACAGCCTGCTGGAAAAGCTGAAGGTCGAGTCACGGATGCAGGCCGCGGCCCGCCTGGGCGCGCACATGACCAGCCGGCACCGCAGCTACCGCGCCGGGGGCCAGTCGCAGGCCTGACGCCGCGGCGGCGGTTCGGCGCCGCCCACTCCTCCCCACCCCCCGCTTCAATTCCAGATTCTATTGTTTGCCGTGATTTCCGAGTCGTCAGGAGATTCCACCTGACTTGAAAATCACTATGGCGCGCAACCACGACGCTGCCCGCAGCGCCGATGCCGGATCCCGGCATGGGCCGCTCGCGCGTTGCGGAGAGAACCGGATCGAAGGATCCAGGCCCCTAGTCCCGTCGCGGCTATATCCACCCTGTTCATCGCCCCCTGCCAGCGCCAATCCAAAACGCATCTTCCGAATGATTTCCAGCGTCGCGCTTAGCCCCGACCATGGACGCCTCGCTTCGAATGGCGGTGGTATGACGATCACACGGGTTGCCTTGCTCGATATGAAGCCCCGGCTGCACGACATATTGTCGGACGCGATCGCGGGGGCCCCGGAGCTCCAGCTCGTCGACTGGGAGAAGCCGCAGCCCTACCCTGCGCCCGTCCCGCAACCCGACGTGCTGGTCGCCGAGGTGGCCGATCCGCAGGACCCGGCGGTGGTCGCCGGACTGTTCCGCACCCAGCCCAATATTCGCCTGTTGCTGATCAGCAATTCCGGCGCGGAGGCGGCCATCCACCAGCTCCGCTTCGATCGCGGGCTGATGGTCAATATCGCGGTCGACCAGTTGCTTGCCGCGATCCGCTATGGCGTCGAGCTCGGCGGCGCGTCGCAGATGGAGCACTGACATGCATCAGGTGCTCGCCGCCACCAGCAATACGCTGCGCCAGCTGCTTGGCGATACGATGGCGGCGGATGTCGGGCCCGGCGGTCTGGCGGGCTTCTTCGGCGGCACCGGGACCGTTTCGCTGCAGTCGCCGCGCGAGATGCGCGACGATAGCCGGGAAGGCCTGTCGCTGTGGCTCTACCGGGTAGAGCGCGACGAGCAGCGGCTCAACGAGCCGCCGCACAGCCGGCTGCTGCCGGACGGCACTCTCGAGCTGTTGCCCACGCCGCTGCCGCTGCGGCTGCATTATCTGGTAACCCCGATCGCCGTCACCAGCCCCGAAATGGAGCAGCGCATATTGGGCCTTGCGATGCAGGCGCTCCACCGCCACGCGCTCCTCTCCGGCTCGCTGCTGCGCGGCGAGCTGGCGGGCACGGACACCGAACTGAGCCTCCATCTGGAAGCGCTCGGGGTCGACCAGATCGCGCGGGTCTGGGAAGCGCTCGAAGGCTCCTATCAGCTATGCGTCTCCTATGAGGTGTCGCTGGTCCTGATCGAGTCCGCCGCCGATCCGTTGCGCGCGAGCCCGGTCGAGACGGCCCGCGCCGACACCTCGCTGATCATCGAGCGGGAGCCGGCGTGATGGCGCGCCGCTCCACCACCGCCGAAGCGACGCGCTATCTGGTCGCCGACGACGATCCCGCACCGGGGGACCTGCTCAACGGCGCGATCCTGCGCTGCCGCGTCATCGACGAGCTGACGCTGAAAGCGCCGGGCGCGCCGGTCATGATCGAGAGCAGCGCAGCCGGCCTGACCAAGAGGGTCGCGGGTGCGGGACTGTGCGGGCTGGTCGGCATCGCCCGACATGCGGCGTCGGCGCTGTTGCGACCCGGCACTCTCACCATGGCGGTGACCGCGCCCGGCTATCTTCGCCGCGACCTTACGCCCGCCATCGATGCAGCGCGACGCACGCTCACAGCCCCCGCGCCGGCGGGAAGCACCAACATGACGGTCGCGCCGCCCGACCCCTCGCCACGGCTCCAGTTCGGGGCCGGACGCGGCGTCCTGCTCGAACGGACCGCTCCCGCCCAGCCTGACCAGTTCACCACCGTCGCCGACAGCGCTGCACCGCCACCGGCGCAGGACGTGCCATTGGCGGTGGCGGTCTCCCCCGCGCGCGGCATCGGCGCCCGGGTCGCCGGCGTGCCGCTCAGCCTGCCCGATCAGCCGCTCCACCGCGAGCGGACGCTTGCCCTGCGCGGCCGGGTCCAGCGCCATGTGGGACCCACTACGCTGGCGCCTGCGGTCGGCGCGCAGGTCATGCTGACGGGGCTGTGGTGGGATTATCCGGCCGCCGTCGCCAGCGCGCCGCAGCCGCCCGAAATCTGCGCTATGGAACCGCCGCTGCGCTTCGCCTATCCCGCCGGAGCGCCCGTTCACAGTTGCACGCTGACCCCGACCGGCGCTACCGCTGTCCTGCGTGAGGCGAGCGCGGCGGGCGCCGACGCGATCCTGGTCGCGCCGAACGGCGTGCTGAATCCGGCAGGCGGCGACCTGCTGCGCATCGGCGATCCGATTGGCGGCGAGGATGAGGTGGTCGTCACCGCCGGTTTCGATCCGGCCAGCGATCCCTCGGCGCCGGTTCGGGTCCGCCTGCGCACGCCGCCGGGCATCATCCACCGCGCGGGCGCGCCGATCGCGCTGATGCTGGAGGGCGCCGTCGCGCCGGTCGGCGCCGTCGCGCGCGAGGCGCAGCCTGGCGATGCGGTGCTGTTCGCGCCGAACATGGCCGCGCTTCCGACCGTGGCCACGCTGATCGTCGGCCGCCTGACCCCGCAGGAATCCTATCACCGCGCCCGGCAATATCCGGTCGCCGTCGCGCATCTCGTGCCGGTCGATGCGACCGGACGGCTCGAATGGCCGACGATCGGCCGCGTCGCGCAGATGAGGATCGTCGTCAGCCTGCCGCCCAGTCCGCCCGTCCAACGCGATTTCGCCCTCGATTATGGCGGCGATCTCACCCTCTCCGTCATCCTAGCCTGAAGGAGCACCTCCCATGCCCGAATATCTGGCGCCTGCGGTCTACGTCGAGGAAGTCGACACCGGGACCAAGCCGATCGAGGGCGTTTCGACCAGCACGACCGGCATGATCGGCGTGACTGAGCGCGGACCCGCCAACGTCCCCATGCTGGTGACGAGCATGGGTGAATATAGCCGCGTCTTCGGCCAGGCTCTGAACGCCGCGCTCTACGGTGAGCATCGCTTCCTGCCGCATGCGGTGGAGGGCTATTTCGGCAATGGCGGCAAACGGCTCTACGTCAGCCGTGTCCTGAACACGGGTTCTGCCTTGCCCGCCACACGGCTGCTGGTGGCGCCCGAGGCCGGGGCGCCGGTGCAGGCCCGCAGCGTCCTGGCGGCGGCGCCTGGCGCCACGATGGTGATTCTCGATCGCGACCCCGGCTTCGGCGCCGGTGACACCGTCCAGATCGACGAGGGCCGCAGCGCCGAGTTCCTGCAGGTCACGGCGGTCCCGACGGCGGCCGCCGCCGTCACGCTGCGGCAGCCGCTCGATTTCGACCATGCCGCCGGGGAGACGATCGAGCATCTGCCCCTGACCGACGCGGCGCCCGCCGGCAATCACAGCTCGACCGTCTCGGTGGCCACCACGGCCGGCTCGACCACGGTCCAGCTCGCCAATGCCGGGGCCTTCACGCCGGCGATCGTGGCCGGCGATCTGTTCCGCGTCGGCACCGGCGCCGAGGACGAGGAACTGGTCGTTGCCGCGGCCCCGCCGGACGGCAACACCGTCACCTTCCGTACGCCGCTCCACCTTGCGCACATAGCCGCGACCCCGGTACGCCGGCTGGCCGTCGGCGCGGTCATCGCCCCCACTCGCCAGATTGCCGCCGGATCGCCGGTAGCGCCCGGCAGCGCGGTGGTCCTGGTGAACAATACGGGCGGCCTTACCACCGAGGACGATGCCGTACGCTTCGTCCATGCCGATGCCACTCGCGTCGAATTCCGGCGCATCGGCGCGCTCACGCGCGTTCCGTTGAACCAGGGCGCCTATGCCGCCTATCCGGCCGGCACCACGCTGCAGCGCGTGACCCCGGGGGCCGGCGGCGCGATCGTGGCCCTGACCCGCGCGGCAGCGGTGGGCGACGCCGTCATCGAAGTCGACAACCGCGTCGGCTTCAATCCGGGCATGCTGCTGCAGATCGGCGCGGGGGCGAGCACCGAGGTCGTGGAGATCATCGACGCCCCCTCCCCGGTCGCGGCGCCCAATCCCGGCCTTGTCATCCTGCGCGGCGGCTTGCGCTTCGTGCATCCGATCGCCGGCAATCCGGTCCAGCTCTTTCCCGTGCCGACCGCGCCGACCCGCCATTCGGTTCTCGCGCTCGATGTGGGCGCGGGCGACAACAGTTTGCCGATAACCCGCTCGACCTTCGCCATCGGCGACCTGCTCCGCGTCACCCCGCCGGGCGGCGGGCCCTTCTTCCACACCGTAGGCCCGGGCGCCTCGGCGGCGATCGCGCCAGTGACGGCGTCGCTGTCGAGCGCGTTGCTCCAGTCGCACGTCGCGGGCCTGCTCGTATCGCGGCGCACGCCGTTCGCCGACATCGTCGCGCTCGATGCGGGCCAATGGGGAGACCGGCTTCAGGTCGCGATGGAGCGGCAGGATCCGCCGCTGCTCTCGACCCAGGTCCGGCAGACGCTGCCCGGCGGTCGGCTGCGGCTCAATTCCGCCGCGGGCGTCGAGATCGGTACCGAGCTGGTTCTGGTCGACGGTGGCGGGACCGTCACCTCGGTCAAGGTCGCCAACATCGATCGCCAGAATGATTTCCTGATCACGCTCGAGGCGACAACCCCGCTGCCCGGCGGGATCGTCGCGGGCGATGCGGTCACGACGCGCGAATATCGGCTGCAGCTCGAGCTGCTGCGTCAGCCCGACCCGTCCAATCCCGCACGCGACACCGCCGCGATCGACCGCGAGATCTTCTCCGGTCTCTCCCTCGACCGGCGGCACAGCCGCTATTTCGAGACGATCATCGGCTGCACCTGGAACATGACGACGCCGACGACGGTCCTCGACGATCGCAACCATGCCCTGCGCCGCGGCGACCGGCGTTCGGAAGGCGAATCCGCCTATATCCGCGTGTTCGACCGCGGGCATGCCGCCAGCACCGGACTGCGCGTCGGACCCCTCGCCACGTATCAGCTGCGCCCGGGCAGCACACCCAAGCTGATCCTGCTGCCTCTGTCGGGCGGCAACGACTCGCTCGGCACGATCAACGACCTGACCTATATCGGTGCCGACAATATCGTGCCGGAACAGCGCACCGGCCTTTTCACCCTCCGCAATGTCGAGGAGATCAGCATCGTCGGCGCGCCCGGCCGCACCGGCGTCGCGATGCAGAATGCGCTGATCAACCATTGCGAGCTGATGCGCTATCGCTTCGCCGTGCTCGACGGCCTGCCGCCGCCGACCGACTCGCTGCCCGACATCCAGGCCCAGCGGCAGCAGTTCGACACAAAATATGCGGCGCTCTATCATCCCTGGCTGCTGATCCCCGATCCCTTCCCGACCGGGGGGCTGGTACGGCTCGACTATCCTGTCCCGCCCACGGGCCACATGCTGGGCATCTATGCCCGCACTGACATCGAGCGCGGCGTGCACAAGGCGCCGGCCAACGAGGTCGTCCGCGGCGTGGCCGGGCTCGAGCGGGTGCTCAACAAGGAGCAGCACGACATCCTCAACCCCTATCCGGTCAACGTGAACGTGATCCGGGACTTCCGACCCAACAACCGCGGCATCCGCGTCTATGGCGGCCGGGTCATCACCAGCGACTCCGACTGGAAATATGTCAACGTCCGCCGCCTGCTGATCTTTATCGAGGCGTCGATCGATCGCGGCCTGCAATGGGTGGTTTTCGAACCCAATGCCGAGCCTCTCTGGGCGCGGGTGCGCCGCTCGATCGTCAACTTCCTCACCCTGGTCTGGCGCAACGGCGCGCTCGAGGGGACCAAGCCCGAGGAAGCCTTCTTCGTGAAGTGCGATCGCACGACGATGACCCAGACCGACATCGATCAGGGCCGGCTGATCTGCAACGTCGGCGTGGCCCCGGTCAAACCTGCCGAATTCGTGATCGTCCGCATCGGTCTGTGGACCGCCCACGCTGACGACTGAGCCCGCATAGGAGGCGACCATGGCAACCGACCAGCGCAACGATCCCTACCGCGCCTATAATTTCCTCGTTGAGATCGACAATGTCGCGCGCGGTGCCTTCTCGGAGGCGGGCGGGCTCACCGCCGACGGCGACAGCGCCGACTATCGCGAGGGCACCGACCTGCAGGCCAACGTCCGGAAGCTGCCGGGCCTGCGCAAATTCTCCAACATCACGCTGAAGCGCGGCTACACGCAGGATAAGGCGCTGTGGCAGTGGTATGTAAACGTCATGAATGGCGTGGAGGACCGCCGCAACGTCACGATCGTGCTGATGAACGAGCGCCGCGAGGCCGTGCTCCGCTGGCATATCGAGAATGCCTGGATCAACAAGATCGAGGGGCCGGCGCTGAAGGCGGCCGGCAACGACGTGTCGATGGAATCCGTGGAGTTGGTCCACGAAGGCCTGACGATCGAGATGTGATCGATGGCCAGCTACGACACCCCCGGCATCCATTATGAGCGTGCCGACGCGTCGAGCGGCGGAATTGCCGCGCTGCGCACCGACATCGCCGGGTTCGTGGGCATCGCCGAGCGGGGCCCGCTCAATCTGGCCGTGCCGGTGGAGTCGGTTCGCCAGTTCGAGGCCTGGTTCGGCGCCCAGATCGACCAGGGCTATCTCGCTTATGCGGCGCGGGCCTTCTTCGAAAATGGGGGACGACGGCTCTGGGCCGTCCGCGTCGCCTCGCCGGCCGCAGCCACCGCTTATGCCACGGTCATGGACGGCGGCGGCCCGGCCTGGCGGATCCAGGCGGCCAGCCCCGGCGTCTGGGGCAATCGCATAGCCGTGCAGTTCGCGGAGAGCCGGCCCGTCCAGCGCCGTGGCGTCGTCGATCCGCTGCGCACCGACCGGATCCGGGTGGAGAACACCGCCGGTATCGGTCCGGCGACCCTGGTCGAACTGCGCGCGCCCGGCCTGCGCGAGCGCGCGATCGTCACGGGGATCGACCCCGCGGCGGGGCTGCTGCGGCTCGATCGCGCCCTGGTGACATTCCCGGTCAACAGGGCGGTGCGTGTCGAGACCGTCGGCTATACGCTCGGCCTCTACGACCGGGGGCGGCTCGTCGCGCAATATGACGACCTGTCGGCGGTCCCCGCGCATCCGCGCTACGCACCAGCGGTGCTGCGCCAGCCCTGGGCACCGATCGACCCTAACCGTCCCGACCTGTGGACCGGAAACGGCCCGGAGGAGGATGTCGCGGTCGACTTCTTCCGGATCAGCGTCGGTCGCAGCATCATCGTCCCGCCGATCGTGGTCATCCACGAACTGCGCGACCAGCTGCGTCGCACCAGCCTCGATCCTCTCGCCGGCACCTGTTCGGGGCCGGCCGGACCGGTCACGCCGATCGCGGGTGGCACGGCGGTGATGCTGGCGGGCGGCGCCGACGGCCTCGCGGCGATGTCGCTGTTCGATTTCACGGGAGCGGCAGTGGCGGCGGGCGCCACCGCCGAGGCGATTACCGCCAATCGTCGAGGCATCGCCGCGCTGGAACTGGTCGAGGAGGTATCGCTGCTCGCGGCGCCCGACATCCATATCCGCGCCCGGGTGCCCAATCCGGTGACGCCGCCGCAACCGTGCATCCCGGACCCGTGCCTACCCGGGCCGGCGGCACTGCCCCTGCCCCCGTTCCCCATCGGAGATCTGCCGCCGGTCTTCCCGCCCGAGGCGATCGAGCGGGTTCAGATGGCACTCGTCGCCCAGTGCGAGCGCCTGCGCGATCGGGTCGCGCTGCTCGACGCGCCGTACGATGCCTGCACACAGGCGACCTTCGCCGCCAGCGCGCTGCGGGAGTGGCGCTCGCGCTTCGACACGCCCTTTGCCGCGCTTTACGCGCCCTGGGTCAAGGTCAGCGATCCGATTCTTCGTGGCAATACGGCGGGTGGCCTTACCCGCGCGGTGCCGCCCAGCGGCCATGTCGCCGGCACCTGTGCCGCGCTCGACCTCGCCTCCGGCGTTCATGTTGCCCCTGCCAATGTACCGCTTGGGTGGATCCAGGGGGTCACGCTCGACGCCAACCCAAGCCTGCACGGGCTGCTCAATACGATCGGCGTCAATCTGCTTCGTGCGGAGCCCGGCCGCGGTATCCGCGTGCTTGGGGCGCGGACCATGTCCTCGGACGGCACCTGGCGCTTCCTCAACGTCCGCCGGCTGGTATCGATGATCGCCGAGGCGATCGACCTGTCGATCCAATGGGCAGTGTTCGAGCCGAACGAATGGCGAACGCGGACCAAGCTGCAGCTGGCGATCCAATCCTTCCTTCTGTCGCTATGGTCGCGCGGCGCGCTCGCGGGAACGGTGCCGGGCGAGGGGTTCCGCGTGCGCTGTGACGAGACCAACAATCCGTCCGCCCAGCGCGACCTCGGCCGGCTGGCGATCGACGTCGATATCGCGCCGACAGTGCCGTTCGAGTTCATCACGCTACGCATCGGCCGCGAGGCGAGCGGGTTTGAGATCACCGACCAGGCGTCGGTGGTCGCGGCGGCATAGGAGGGGATCGATGGCGCTTCTCTCCGGCACGCCCCTTCGCTCCGATCCGGTGCTCGGCCGTAATTTCATGATCAGCCTGGTCGACACGAGCAGCACCATGGCGCTGCTCGGATCGGCGGCGCTATCGGCGATCTTCGACGCGGCGCTGGGCGGCTTCAGCGAATGCTCCGGGCTGGAAATGAGCCTTAAGACCGAGGATTATCGGGAAGGCGGCAACAATGGCGCGGTCCTCCATTTTCCCAGCCGGGTGGAGTGGGGAAACATCACCCTCAAGAAGGGCGTCGCCGGCTCCGGCCTGTGGGATTGGCACTTCGGCTTCGTCGAAGGGCGCGGCAAGCGCCGGGACGGGGTGATCGCGTTGCTCAATGCGCAGATGCTGCCGGTCAATATCTGGCATTTCCGGCGGGGCCTGCCGATCAAATATGGCGGCCCCAGCCTGAACGCGGCGCAGAGCGGCGTCGCGATCGAGTCGATCGAGATCGCTCATGAGGGGCTCTACCAGGTGCCGTTCGTCGGCACTGTCACTGCCGCCGCGGGAGCGGCGGCCAGTCTGCTGTAGGAGGGGTCGGTGGCGCAGATCCGCGTACGCGAGGTGGTGGGCACGATGAAGGTGGTCGACAGCGACGCGCTGCTCACCGGCCCGGTGCTCGAACGCATTGTCCACGCGGTGGTCCAGGCGCTCGCCGCGAGCAGCACCGACGACCGGCAGCGCCGCCGCGATGTGCGGATCGGCGAAAGCTGCGACGAGTGCGAAGGCGCCAAGCCATGAACCGCCTCAAGAAGGCACTCATCCGCGTCTACTGGGACGCGCGGAGCAAGCCCGAGGATATCGAGGTTCAATATAATCCGACCGAGTATAGCTTCGAAAAGCAGAACCAGATCGCGGAGATCCAGATCCCCGGGCTGGATTCCCCGCTTCAGCAATTCGTACGCGGCCAGGCCGAGAAGCTGACCCTCGACCTGTTCTTCGACACCACCGAGGCCGGCACCGGCAGCGGGGCCACCAGCGTCACCACCGAGACCGACAAGATCTACCAGCTCATCAAGATCGAGCCGACGCGCCACGCCCCGCCGATCCTAGAATTCGTCTGGAGCGACCAGATTGCGGGCGCGAATATCGGCAACGCACCGGGCGCCAAGGCCGGGGCCATGGCGGCGGTAGTCGGCGCCGCGCTGGGTGCTGCCGGGGCGATCGGCGGGGCGATCGCGGCGGCGGGCAGCGCGGGCGCGGCCGCGCTTGCTTCGGCCGGAGCCGGGCTCGGCAATCAGCGGCGGAACGGCTTCCGTTGCGTGATGGAGAGCGTCCGCCAGAAATTCACGCTCTTCTCTCCGGACGGCGTGCCGCTCCGCGCAACTCTCTCGGTCACGCTGCGCGAATATAAGACGCTCCAGAACCAGCTCGACGAGTTGCGCCTGAGCTCTCCGGACCGCACCCATTTCCACGTCCTGCAGCAGGGCGAGACGCTCGCCGCGGTGTCGAACCGCTATTACGAAACCCCCGTCGACTGGCGCGCGGTGGCCGTTCGCAACGGCATCCACGACCCCCGTCGGACAACGCCCGGCACGTTCCTCGACGTGCCGCCGCTACGCTGAGGGAGGCCGCCCATGCCCGCCTCCACCGTGCCCCAGGCCGCCAAGATCTTCGAGAATTTCTACGTCCCGCGCTTCGAGATTCTCGCCGGGGGCACAGCCGTGGCGCAGAGCGTGGTGCGCGACGTGATCCAGGTCACCTACAATGATTCCACCACCGAGATCGACAGCTTCGAGATCACGGTAAACAATTGGGACAGCGAAAAGCGGCGCTTCAAATATGTCGGCTCGGAGACCAGCGCCCAATCGACCGACCCGCTCCACACCCTGTTCGAACCGGGGTCGCGCGATTTCGAGCTGAAGCTCGGCTATGGTTCGGAGCTGCGCACGCTGATCAAGGGGGCGCCAGCCACCCTGGAGCCGAACTTCCCGGCCGGCGGCGCGCCGACACTGACGGTGCGCGCGCTCAATGTCCTCGCGAAGCTGCGCACCAAGCAGTATCGCGACAGCTGGAGCAACAAGCGTATCAGCGAGATCGTCGAGGATATCGGCCGGCGGAGCGGTACCGACGGTTGCAAGCGCTTCCCACTGCCGATCCGGCTAGCGCCACCCTCTGTCCGCCAGCGAGAGCCAAAGCTGCTCCACCTATCGCAGGACAATCAGTTCGACATCGACTTCTTCCTGATCGAGGCGCGCAAAATCGGTTACGTCGTCTATGTCGACGTCGAGCAGCCGCGCCGCGGTCCGGCGAAGGAAGTGCTCTATTTCGGCCCTTCGAACGCGCGCAACCCCGGCGTGCCCGATATAAGCTATGAGCTGAAATGGGGCATTTCGCTGATCGACTTCGCCCCCAAGCTGTCGACCGCCAATCAGGTCAAGTCGATCGAGGTGCGAAGCTGGGACCGCAAGACCAATAAGTCGATCCGCAAGAAGATCGGCGCCGACCATCCTAATATTCGCGTCAATCGCGACCTGCTTCGCTTCGTCGACCCCGGCAAGGGCTGCGGCGGCGGGGGCGGCCGGCCGCGCGAGGAGGTGGTGGTCAACGAGCCGCAGTTCACACCCGACCAGGCGGAGCGGCGCGCGGTGGCGTTGATGGAGGAGCGGCTGAAGCAGCTCGTCGAGGCGACCGGCACCACCGTTGGCCTGCCCGAGCTGCGCGCCGGGCAGCGTGTGAGGATCGTCGGGCTCGGCGCGCGCTTCTCGGGGACCTATTTCGTTATCAAAACCACCCATACGATCAACGACAGCGGCTATGTCACCAAGTTCACCGCGCGCCGCGAACAGGGCGAGGTGGCGACATGAACCGGCGCCCGGGAGTCGTCACCGCCTTCGTCAGCCAGGTCGATGCCGGCAATGGCAGGGTGCAGCTCGAATATCGAGCGATGGAGGACGATCTGCAGTCGGCCTGGGCGCCGATCGCCGCACCGATGAGCGGCTGCAGCCGCGGCCAGCTCTTCATGCCCGAGGTCGGCGACGAGTGCCTGGTCGCGTTCGAGAATGGCGATTTCAACCATCCCTTCGTCCTCGGCTTCCTGTGGAACGGGCAGGACAATTCGCCCGAGAGCGAGGCTTCCAATCGGGTGATCGTCACTCCCGGCGGTCACCAGCTCCGCTTCGAGGACAAGAAGCAGGACACGCGGATCATCCTCCGCTCGGAAGGCAAACACGAGCTGCTGCTGGAGGATGCGCTCGACAAACCCAAGGCCCAGCTCAAGAGCAATGGCGGGCGCCACCTTCTGCTCGACGACACGACGACCGGCAAGGCCGAACTCGCCTCGACCAGCCACCGGATCACCCTCGACGACAATCCGGGAGCAACCAAGATCGAGATCAACGCCGGCATGGGCGTGGTGACGATCTCGCTCAACGCGACGCCTGTCCCATCCCTGTCGATCCGCGTCGGCGGCAATATGATCGACATCAGCGCCGCCGCGATGAACGTGACGGCGGCTGGCAACCTCTCGATCACCACCGGCGGTGCGGCGACGATCAGCACCGGCGGGAGCGCCGCGGTGACGGCGGGCGGCGCCGTCAGCGTCACCGCAGGCGGGGCGGTCAGCGTCACCGCGGGCGGAGCGATCAGCCTCACTGCCAGTGCGGTCAGCGTCAATTCGGCGGTCGCCACGTTCAGCGGCGCGGTGGTGGCGAGTTCAATCGTCTCGCCGCTCTACACCCCCGGCGTCGGCAACATCTGGTGAGGCGGCGATGAGCTTGACCCTGCCCGCACCCGAAATCGTCACCGACCCGCCGAGCGGACCGGCGGTCATCGAGAAGCCCGTCAAGGTCCGGCTGTCGGGGGTGCGGACGGCCGCGGGCGATCCGCTGCAGCCCGACGAGGTCCGCACCATCGGCGCCTTCCTGTTCCGCGGACGGCTCGGTGCCGAGGAGCTATGGGATGAAGCGGCCAACCAATGGATCGCACCGGCCCCGCTCGACAGCGAGGCGATCGCGCAGTTCAAGCCGCTCGGCTTGGCCGTCGAGCAGGGTTCCCCCGCCGTCTGGGCCGGCACCCTGGTCGCGACCGGCCCGAAGGACGCGGCGGGCGCGGCGCGCATCGCAAAGGCATCTGCCGGCGCGCCCGTGTACCGGCTCCGCGCGTTCGCCAGCGCGGTGCGCGCCGGCCAGCAGCAGTGCGGCCTCAGCCCGCCATCGCCCGACATCGCCTTCATGAGCACCAGCGACAGCCAACGCTTCAGCATCGTCCTCGACCCCGAGGACAGCGCGAGCACCGAGCGCGCGCGCCTCGTTCTCCGAAACGGGTCAATGCAGCCGGCCGGCTATGTCGAAATCCGCGCCTCGGGCGGGCAGGAGGTGGAGATCGCCAATTGCGACGCGGGCGGCGCGGTGCGTGCCCGCATCACCCTGGCCGCCAACGGCGATATCAGGCTCACGCCCGCCACGGGGCGTGCGATCGTGCTGGACGGAACGCTCGAGGCCCAGCGGGTCAGCTACTTGCCGCAGGGCGGCGGGGCGAGGCAGAGCTTATGATCGTCAACCGCGAATTCCTCGGCGTCGGCTGGCGCTTCCCGATCCAGGTCACCCCTGGCGGCCGTATCGCGCAGGCCCGCTACGAGCAGCGGATCGAGGATTCGATCATCATCATCCTGTCGACCGCGCCAGGCGAGCGGCCCATGCTGCCCGAGTTCGGCTGCGGCATCCACAATGCGCTGTTCGCACCCAATGATTCGCGCACCATCGCACTGGTCATCCACGAGACGCGCAAGGCGTTGACCCGCTTCGAGCCACGCATCGACGTGCTCGACGTTCATGCCGAGACCAACGAGACCGCGCCGAACCTGCTGCTCATCCGCATCAACTATCGGGTCCGCTCGACCAACACGATCGGAAATCTCGTCTATCCCTTCTATATTCGGGAGGCGATGTGATGCCCATCACGACGCCCAGCATCGACGATCGTCGCTACGACGACATCCTTGCCGAGATCCGCACGCGCATCCCACGCTATACGCCCGAATGGCGCGCCCAGTGGACCGACTTGAACGACAGCGATCCGGGCATGATCCTGGCACAGACGTTCGCGTGGCTTTCGGAGATGCTGTTGTTCCGCATGGAACAGGTGCCCGAGCTCCACTACCTCAAATTCCTCCAGCTGATCGGGATCGAGCTGCTGCCTGCGCTACCGGCTAGGGCCGAGGTCAGCTTCGCGGTCGAGGACGCGGTCACCACCCCCACGGTGATCGTGCCGCCGCGCTCCAGCGTCAGCGCCGCTGGCGAGGACGGAACCCCGGTTCTGTTCGAGACCGACGCGCCGCTGACCGCGATCACCGCCCAGCTTCGCGCCGTTCAGTCCTATGACGGCGCGAGCTACAACGACGCCAGCGCCAGCAACGCTGATCCGGCATCGAGCCTGTCGGGCATCTATCCCTTCGGCGAGGCCCCGCGCGAAGGCGGAGCGCTGCTGCTCGGCTTCGGTTTCCCGGACAGCTATCCCACACCCAATGTCTTCGCGCCGGTCTCGATCGACCTCGCCATCTTCGCGCGCGAGGCGGAATCGTCCAGGCTGATCCACCAGTGCGGCTCTGCCGAGACGCGCGCCTACGCCTCCGCAACGCTGGCATGGGAGGGGTTCGACGGCAGCGAATGGCAGCCGCTCGACGCGATCAACGACGAGACCCTGGCGCTCACCCGATCGGGCCATGTCGTCGTCCGCGTGCCCCCGGCCCTGGCGCTGCAGCGCGTCTATCTCGGCACCTATGATCCGATCGACCCGATCACCAAGCAGCCCCGCCCGCCTCTTTTCTGGATCAGGGCGCGGCTCGCGCGCAGCCAATATGAGATGGCGCCCGTGCTGGCGGCGATCCGCACCAATACGGTGCCCGTGCTTCAGGCGCAGACGGTGCGCGGGGAGGTGCTGGGCGGCACCAGCGGTGCGCGCAACCAGACGTGGCAGCTGGAAAACCGGCCGGTGCTGCGCAGCAGCCTTCGGATCGAGATCAACGAAGGGCCCGGCGACGCCGCCCGCCCCTGGGCGGTCGTGGACGATCTGTTCGGGGCAAGTCCGACCGACGAGCAGCTTGCCGTCAACTGGACGAGCGGCGAGATTCGCGCCGGCGACGGCGAGCGCGGCCAGATACCGGTAGCCAACGCCGGCGATCCCGACGCCAATGTCATCGCCGCCGAATATCGCTATGGCGGTGGGCTGCGCGGCAATGTCGCGGCGGGCGAGATCCGTAATCTGCTTACCCCGGTCGACGGCATAGACGGCGCCAAGACCACGAATCTGTTCGCCGCCTCGGGCGGCTCCGACGAGGAGCGGCTGGAGGAGGCCAAGGCGCGTGCCAGGCTGGCGTTGCGCGCGCGCGACCGCGCCGTCACTGCCGAGGATTTTGAGCTGCTCGCGCGCCAGGCGGGCAACGTCCGGCGTGCCAAGGCCCTGCCGCTCACCCATCCGCACTTCGCCGAGGTCAACGTGCCGGGCGTAGTGACCGTCATCATCGTGCCTGACTCCCGCTCGCCGCGGCCGCGGCCGTCCGACGGCCTGCTTCGCACGGTCTGCGCCTTCCTCGATGCGCGGCGGCTGCTCACCACCGAATTGTTCGTGATCGCGCCCCAATATGTCGAGGTGAGCATCGAGGCAGAGCTGATCGTCCGCGACGATGCAGATCCGGGCCGGGTGAAGGAAGCGGTGAACATGATGCTCGCCACCTATCTCGATCCGCTGCGCGGCGGCGACGACGGGCTCGGCTGGCCCTTCGGCGGCGCGATCCGCTATTCGAAGATCCTGCAGCGCATCTTCTCCGTCGACGGGGTCGACAGCATCCCGAGCGCCACCGTGATCCTTGACGGCGAGCGCCAGCCCGAATGCCGTGACGTACCGATTCCAGCGCTGGCGCTGGCCAGCACCGGACAGCACATGATCGTCGCTGCGGCCGCGCGCGAACTGGAGGAGCTGTGATGAACGCGCCGCTCGCCCCGTCGCGCCTGCTGCCGCTCCCGGCGCCGCCGCACGATCCCCTCTCGACGATGCTGTCGGGCCGGATCGGCAGCGCGCCGACGATCGGGTGGCGCGTTCATCGGCTTTCCAATGTCGATCTCCAGCATGGTGCGATGCTGCTCGCCCCGGCCCCGGCTGCGGCGCGCTGGCTCGGCGAGCCGAGCGGTAGCTTCGGCGGCCTGCGTCCGCCCGCCAACGTGGCGGTCAGCGCGAAGGGCGACGTGCTGCTGCTCGACCCCGCGACCGGCGAGATCCGCCACTTCGACCCTTGCGCCTGCGCCTTCGTCACCGTGCCCTGCGTCATCCGGCTTGCCACGCCGATCGGCGAGGCGGAGGCTGCTCTCGGACCGTCGCTCTTCGCCCCCCGGGATCGCCTGCTCGATCCGCAGGGCATCGCCATATGCGGCGCCGAGCTGTTCATCGCCGACCGCGGCCATCACCGTATCGTCCGCTTCAGTATCGACGGCTGGATTCCCCGCGGCATCATGCGGCTGCCCGCCGCAGAGCGCGCCGCGCTGGCGCCCGTGGACTGGCATCCCACGACGCTTGCCGTCGACGGGAAGGGCCAGCTGATCGCCACTGATCCGGTCAACGGCCGGCTCGACATCTTCGCCGCGGGCGGTCGCTGGCTGAGGCGGATAGCCGTGCCGGTCGGCACGACCCATATAGCGGTCGATTGCCGCGACCGCATAGTGGCGGTCGTCCAACGCACCTTCACGGCGGCGGTGGCAGGCAGCGTCAGCCCTGTCGCGATCGAGATCGATGCGGGCGTTGCCGAGCTGCAATGGCACGATCTCCAGCTCAGCCCGATGGGGTCGACTGCGAAGCTGGCCGTGGACGTCCATGCCGGCGACGAGCCATGGAGCGCGGTGCAGCTCAACGATCCGGCCAATGCGCTGTGGTCACCCTGGCTCGCCGCCGACGCGGTCAGTTCCGCGGTCACGCCGCTTCCGCTGGGCGGTCGCGCGGGCCGTCATCTGCGCATCCGCTTCCGTCCAGCTCCAGGCCATGTCGCCGCCCCGTTCATCGTCACGGCGACGGGCGCGCACGCCATCCGGATCAGCGAGACGGGCGTGGAGCCCGTCCTCCCGGGTCGCGCCGATCTCGCCGGCGACTTCGGCACGCCGCCGATCTGCGTCGACATGGACGGCCGCCTCCACCTGCCCTGCGACACGGGCGTCGAATGTTTCGACCGGCGCGGCCGGCGCTGCGCCGAGGGGGCGAACCAGAAGCACGACCGGTTCGAGCGCCAGGGCCGCTTCCTCTCCACCGCCATCGACTCGCGTATCGAGGGCTGCCCCTGGCATCGAATCGAGCTCCGTGGCGCGATCCCGCCCGACTGCTCGATCGAAGTGGCTGTCACCACCGCCGAACTCGAGCTCGACGGGGCCGAGCTGGACAGCCTGCCGGACCATGCCTGGACCGCGTGCGCGCCGGCCCGCGTCATGGAAAGGGGCCCTGACGCGCTGTTGCCCGACTGCACATGGGATGCGCTGCTCACGCCGCCGCCTGGCCGCTATCTATGGGTGCGGCTGGTGCTGCGCGGGGACGGTCGCCAGACACCGTGCCTGTCGGCGGCGGTGATCGAATATCCGCGCATCAGCCTGCGCCGCTACCTGCCGGGCATCTTCGGGGCGGACCCGGCGGGCGCCGACTTCACCGATCGTTTCGCGGCGATCTTCGAGCGGACGCTGGGCACGATCGAGGGCCATCTCGACCGCTTCCCGCTCTATCTCGATCCGCTGTCGGCGCCGGCGCTGGGCCGCGACGGCCGGCCTGATTTCCTGTCCTGGCTGGGCAGCTGGATCGGCGTGGCCCTGTCGAAGGAATGGCCCGAGGCGCAGCGGCGGCACTTCATCAAACAGGTCGCCGGTAGCTATGCGCTGCTGGGCACGCCCGAGGGCTTTCGCCGACAGCTCCTGCTGCTGCTCGGCTTCGACGTGGCTTATGGCGAACGCTGCCTCGCCGAACGGCCGCAGCGGCGTTGCGTGGCCCCGCCGTGCAATTGCGCGCCCTGTCCGCCCTGCGAACCGGCCGAGCCGCCCCCGCTGCTGCTCGAGCATTTCAAGCTGCGCCGCTGGCTGCATCTCGGCAGGGGTCGGCTCGGCGCCGCGGCCGAGCTTTGGGGCCGGAAGATCGTCGGCCGCTCCGAACTGGGCGGCGGGCAGCCTCTATCCGGGCAGGCCCAGCTCGGCGTCACGGCGCTCGACGCCGTGCCGGATCCGCTACGCGACCCCTTCCACGTCTTCGCGCACAAGGTCAGCCTGTTCGTGCCTGCGCGAATCCGCGCGCATGCGCCATCGCGTCGCGCGCTGGAACAGCTCGTCGCGCGCGAGACGCCTGCGCATGTGCAGACCGATATCCGCTATGTCGAGCCGCGCTTCCGGGTCGGCGTCCAGGCGATGATCGGCCTCGACAGCGTCATCGCCCGTACCCCGCTGGGGGTTACGCTCGACGATGCGCGCCTGCGCCAGGGCACGATTTTGACCGGCCGGCCCCGCACCCCCGACCTCAGGGTCGGCGATGCGCGGCTTGGCACGACAACACGCCTCACATGACCCGGGGATCGAAAGGATAAGCGATGGCATCCTGCTGTACCCACGCGCCGGCCGAAAGCTGCCCGCAGTGCCAATTCGAGCCTTTCGTTCGCAACAACTATTTCACGGGCAAGCTGATGGGGGCGGCAGACTTCACCGCCGAGAGCTTCTACCATTCGGAGCGGATGCGACATCATAACATCCGCCTCCATGGGTCCGGCGTCGTGTGCGGCCTCAAGGTGCGCGAGCATCCGAGCCCCGCTTGCCGGACGCGCTATGTGGTGGTGGACGCGGGCAGTGCCCTCGATTGCTGCGGCCATGAGATATTGGTGCCCGAGCCGGAGATCCTCGACATCGCCGAGCATCCGGCGGTGCTCGCCAAGGCAAATGACGGCCTGCTTCACACCCTTCAGATCGTGGCCTGCCATATCGAGTGCCCGACCGAGGAGGTGCCGGTCCTCTATGACGAGTGCGGCTGCGACGACACGCAGTGCGCGCCCAACCGCATCCTCGAATCCTATCGATTCGACGTGGTGGTCGATCCGGCTCTCGGCGACGGACTGGGCAGCACCGATGCGCTTGGCGCATTCACCCTGTCCAATCTGCACGCGGCGACGGGCTGGCTGGTCGCCGGAGCAGGTGGCAAGATCGCGATCGTCGATCCCGGCACGGCCAGTCAATCCGCCGCCGACATCGCGAAGCGCGTGTTCGTGCTCGACGTGCGCCATCGCAGTCTCGTCAGCGTCGACCTTCCCGCCAAGGCGCGTGCGATCGCCATGAGCGCAGACGGCGCGCGCTTCTATGTCGCGACCGACCCGTTCGGCGCTGCACCCGAATGCCAGATCCTGGTCTATGGGACGGCCGACGGGCAGCCTGTCGACCCGGTCGTGCCGGGCACGGCACGCATCGTTCCCGGCACCAGCGCCCCGAGCAGCATCGGGCTCGCCGCGTCCTCCAGCGCCACAGCTGCGCTGCTGGCGTTCGACACGGCAAGCGGCAAGGTCCATCCCTGGAAGGCCGAGGCGACCGCCGGGATCGAGGACGCCGCCAGCGGCGCGATCGCTTTCGTCATCGGCGCCAAGGGCTTCGCCGCCACCGCCGACGGCAAGTTCCTGTTCGCCATCGACGCGGCCGGCAAGGTGCAGGTGCATGACGTGGCGGGAGCATCGACGGCGCCGCTGGCGGGGCTGCCCGCCACCGCCAAGCCCAATGCGCTCGCTCCCTTCATGCTGGGCGCCAAGGCGATGCTCGCGGTCAGCAGCGCGGACGAAAAGCGGGTCTACATCGTCGACCGCACCGCGGGCAGCGTCGCTGCGGCGATCGGCCTTGCCCAGCGCCCCCTTTTCCTGGGTATTACCGGGCCGGCCGCCTCTCCCTGGCTCACGGTATATGCGGAGGAAGCCGGACACGGCACCGTCCAATCGATCGCGCTTGCCCCGCTCGCCGCCGGCAATCCGCCGCTGGTCGGAGCGCCGCGCCGGGCGGGCGACGGCCCGCCGGGGGTGATCGTCGTCCATGGCGACGGGCAGGTCTCGACCGTCGATCCGGCCCGCTTCGCCGACAGCGACTGCGGGGACCTGGTCGATCTGCAGTCCCTGGGCTGCCCGGGATGCACGACATCGGAATGCGTGGTCCTGGCGACGCTCGCCAATTACCGGCTGGGCTTCGCGATGCTCGACGAGCCGGGCGCCGACGACGATCTCGCCAAGTCGATCAGCCGGCTCGACCATCGCGTCGGCCGCCATGTCCTGGCCAGCACCGCAACGCTCCAGGCATGGCTCGAATGTCTGCAGCTCAAGGGTGGGATTCCCGGGCCGAAGGGGGAGAAGGGCGACAAGGGCGATCCGGGACAACCGGGACAGCCTGGGCAGCCCGGCCAACCCGGACAGCCCGGACAGCCCGGACAGCCCGGACAGCCGGGCGAGCCCGGAGAGCCCGGCCAACCTGGAGCGTCAGGTATCGTCGACGTCAGCCTGACGATGGGCGATTGCGAGACCGAACCGTCGGCGACGATCACCGACGGCAAGCTCGAGATCGTCCTGCCCAAATGCTGCGACGGCGACCTCACCCAGATCTGCTCGATCAACTGGCGCCATGCCGAGGAACATGACGTCCGCCGTGCGCGGATGGAGGAGCTGATCGTCGCCTTCACCGACGAGATCGACCCTGCCGACATCAACGAGCACAGCTTCATCGTCGAGACCCATAATCGCGTCTTGATCGAGAGGGAAAACGGGCTCGCCGTCGAATGCTGGTGCCAGCTGATCGGCGAATATCGCCCGGTCCGGCTCGAGTCGATCTGCAAGATCAGCACCGAGGACGGTAATGCGCCGGTCACCGCGATGGGATTCCGGCCCTCGCCACAGATCCTGCCAGGCCGGCGCTACCGCATCCGCGTGATCGGCGACCTTATTCGCGACCGCAGGGGTCGCGCCGTCGACGCCAACCATCTTCCGAAATGGCTCCCGGGGCGGCCCACGGGCGATTGCATCGAGGGCGGCACCTTCCACAGCTGGTTCACAACCTCGAGATAGGAGACACGGCATGGCCACCGGCTACACGTCCGACTATGGCTTGCGCGACGGCGCCGGCACCGATCTCTGGTCTCGCGCCAGGCCGCGCCCCGATCCCTGTCCGGACACGTGCCAGCCGGCGTGTCCGGCCTGCGGCGGGCTCAAATGCCTCTGCCGCCCGCGCTTCTTTCCCGGCCAGCTGCTCACCGACGAGGATCTCAACCGGCTCGAGCAATATGTCGTCGACAAGAACCGGCTTCACAATCGCTATCTCCAGGGCTGGGGCGTGGCCTGCGGGCTGGAGGTGACCTGCGACGTCTGCGATTCGGGTCATGTCGTGGTGCGATCGGGCTATGCGCTGTCGCCGTGCGGCGACGACATCATCGTCTGCAACGACCAGACGGTCGATGTCTGCTCGCTGATCAACAGCTGCGAACCGCGCGAGCCGCTGTGCGAGAATCCCTATGACAATCCGCCGCGCGACTGCACCGGCGGCCAGCGAAAATGGGTGCTTGCCATCTGCTACGACGAGCGGCCGGTACGTGGCATCACGGCCCAGCTCGGCGCGGGCGATACGCCGGGCGGCGCGCGCTGCAAGTGCGGCGGCAGCGGCGGCTCCGGCTGTGGCTGCGGTTCGGGATGCGGCTGCTCCTCCTGCGGGGACAAAAGCGCGGGCAATGGAAACTGCTCCTGCGGCAATGGCACGGCGCAACCCGCTGCGGACAAGCGCAAGGGCTACAAGCCCCAATGTGAGCCGACCCAGATATGCGAGGGCTATCGCTTCATCGTCTATCCCGCGCCGAAGGAGACGCTCGTCGCTCCCCCTCCCGAGTCGATCCGCAACCCCGATCTCCTCTGGGCCTGGCTCTACGCCAATCGCGCGCGCTTCGGCCCGTTGATCGAACGACTGCTCTGCTGCCTACTGCGGGCGATGGAGCTGCGGCAGTCAATCCGCGAGGGAAAGCCGCTCGACCGCGCGTTCGCGCTCAGTGCCTATCGCGAATATGCCGACGCGCTTGCCGAGTTCGCGCAGGACTTCGCGATTCACCGCTGCGCCTTCGTCCAGCGCGCGCAGCAGCTCCAGACTACCGCAAGGGCGTTCAACTGGGACGCGGCCGAGTTCCGGACCAACGCCGCGCGCGCGGCCGCGCTCGCGGTCAACGTCGAGCAGCTCGACATGACCTGGGCGGAGATCGTCTCGGAATGCCTCTGCTCGGCATTGCTGCCGTCCTGCCCGGCGCCTGCCAACAGCAATTGCGTGCCGCTGGCCACGGTGACCATCAGCAACGGCGACTGCCGTATCGTCGAGATCTGCAACTGGTCGCAGCGCAAGCTGCTGATCAGCTGGCCCACGCTGAGCTACTGGTTCTCCTGGTTGCCCTGGAATCGCGTGAAGGAATGGATTGCCGGCATCTGCTGCGGCCCCCACCGGGGTCAAGGGGCGCTTCGGATGATGGCGTTGCTGGTCGGCATCGTGTTTGCCAACATCCGGTCGCAGGCAACGCCGACCCCGGCGCCTACCCAGCCCGCGCCGGCCCAACCGGCGGGCGGGCGTCGCGCGGCTGCCAATGCCGGTCCGGCGCCCGGGACGATCCAGGAGGCATTCGGCGCCGATAATCTGCTCCTCCATCTGCTGGGCAACTTCGAAAAGCTGCGCAGCGAGGGCGCCGCCGCCAGCAGCGAGCCGGTGTGGACCGAGCTGGTCGCGCGCTTCGCCACAGCCTCGCCGGTCGCGACCGAGGTCGCGCCCGATCCCAAGCTCGCCGCGCTGACCGCGCGGCTCGATGCGGCCGAGCAGAAGCTCAAGAAGCAGGATGCCGAGATCGCCGTCCTGAAGCGGGGGAGGTAGGCATGGCCTCGGCTTTCGGCGAACGGCCGCGCTTCTACGAGGGCCAGTTCCTCAGCGCTGCCGACCTCTCAACACTGGTCGACTATATGCGCAGCAGTGAGGCGCGGCATGCGCTGGGCGGCCACAGCTGGGGCATTGCGATCGGCCTGCAGCTCACCGAACGGTCGAGCCCCGGCGCGCCCAAGCGAGTCGAAGTCACCCTGCAGCCGGGCTTCGCATGGGACGGCTTCGGGCGCCCGATCACCAATGCCCGCCCTACCCGCTTGCCCGAGGACCTGTTTGCCGACATCGCCTACAACCCCACGGTCGACGACGTCGCGGCGGGCGGAACTGGCCGGCTCGTCCAGGTCTGGCTGGCCTATAGTGAGATCAAGGGCCGCGACCCGGCGCCCGGCTTCGAAACCTGCGCGACCGACGATCAAGCGTCGCGGATCGACGAATCCTTCCGCTTTGAGATCGGCGCCCAGGCCGCGTCGCGCCAGCGCAGCCCGGTGGCGATCGGGCCGGTCAATGTGGATGCCGTCCAGGCGCTCAGCCGCTTCGATCCGGCGGCCCCCGCGGTATGGGATGGTTCGGTGCCGCATCAGGACTTTCCCCTCACCGGCAAGCCGCCACGCTGGCTCGTGCCGGTCGGCTATGTCCGCTGGATCGCGCGCGACGGGGCGCTCGGCTATTTCGCGGAACGCGAACTCGCCCCCGCAGACAAGGCGAGTGGACGCATCCGCGCCTTCCGCCGCTATATCGGCAGCGTCGCGGAATATATCGAGGCCGCGGACGGAGCGATCGTGCTGCACAGGCGCAGCGAGGATCCCACCGGTCCCCATCGCTTCGCCAATCTGCTCGCGGCGACGCTCGATCCGGCGGCGCTGCTCGACGATCTCGTTTGGGTAGAGGGCAATATCCGCATCGTCGGCGACGCGCGGCTGTGCGATGGCAGGATGATCTGGCGCGACGGCGACGGACGTGACCAGGGCACCGATTTCCATATCGCCCGCGGCGGCGACGACCCGGCCGTGCCGGCCCCGGGCAAGCGAGAGCTCCGCGTCACGATCGGCCCCGCCGCGCAGGCCGACAACCGGCTTGTCATCGGCCCGGAGCAACCGCCGGTGGCGCCGGCCGACAAGCCTATCGTCGCGCCGCATCTGGTCGTGGTCAGCAGCGGCGACATCGGTATCGGCCGGCGTGATCCCGAGGCCCGGCTGAACGTTGTCGGTGCGCGCATCCGGCTACAGGACTCGACCGCGGCCAATGCCCGCAAGCTGGACCTGACCAGCCAGGGCGGCGGCGTCGGCGTCGAATCGCCGACGAGTTCGCTCACGTTGCGCGCGTTCGGCCCGGCGCCGGCGAACCAGGTGCTGATCAACCCGGAGGCCAATGACGGCCGCGTCGGCATAAGGGTGAAGACGCCGCAACACGACATCGACGCCAAGGGCCACTCGATCAAGCTCGGCCTCGAGGAGGATGGCGGCGGCCAGCTGGTCCTTACCCATTCCGGCCCCAACAATCTGTTCATCGAAGCGCGCAACGCGGCAGGCACCGCGCCCGCCCCCGAACTGCGCTTCACCGGGCCGGGCGGCGCGAACCTGCCGCTCGCCTCGATGCGGGCCGACCTCACGCATGTCAGCAACCGGCTTGTGGTAGGACACGCCGCGCCCGGCCATGACGTCGACATCCGGGCGACCCGGATCAAGCTGGGGCTGGAAGCCAATGGAGGCGGCCAGCTCGTGCTGGTCAACAATGCCAACGACAACCGCATCTATCTCGAGGGCTTCAGCGCCGACGGCAATGGCCACGCCGCGGAGATGCTGATCACCGGCCGCTGGGCAACCACGCTGCCCCATTTCACCGTACGCGCGGCCACTGCCCAGTTCGACGGCAATGTCGGCATCGGAACCGGCACGCCTCTGGCGCCGCTCCACGTCGCCGGCGCCACCCTGCGTGTCGACGGTCCCGCCGGTCAGCAGGCGGTAATGGGTGCCGAGATCAATGGCGCGATCATGTTCGGCAGCCCCAATGCAGGGGTCAACTATGCGGACATGCGGCGGCTTTCCACCGGGTGGGACACGAGCAACGCCAATGCCTGGCTGACCGTTTACTGCCGCCAGGTCATCGAGGTGTCGGACGAGCGTGCGAAGGAGCGGGTGCGGCCGCTCGCCAATGCGCTAGACCGGGTGTCCCGGCTGCGCGGCGTCTCCTATCGGTTCCGCGGCGAGGAGAATGCGCCGGACGGCGATCGGATTGGCCTGATCGCGCAGGAGGTCCGCGCGATCGTGCCCGAGGCAGTCCCGGCCGACGAGCGCCGGCAGGGCGTAGCCTATTCGGCACTGGTCCCGCTGCTGATCGAAGCGATCAAGGATCTGAAGGGAGAGGTAGAGACCCTCCGCGCCGAGATGGCAGAGCTCTCGAAGGCGGCAACGAACACAGCCGCCGGCCCGCGGCCCGTCGCGAAGAAACGCCCGGCGAGCAAGGCATGATGGAGGGCAGTCTCGCGATCGAGCGGGTAGAGCTCGGCTATCAGGCAGCGACGAGCTTCGACCGCTCCGGACGCATCAGCGCCCGGATCAGCGAGGCGATCGCCCGATCGCTGCCCGACGCCCTCGCCGCCGCCACACAGCGTGATGTCGATGGCGACGATCGCTATATCTTCATCGACCGGATCGATGTGAAATCCTCAGTCGCAGCGCATTGGAGCGATGACCGGATCGCGGGCCAGCTTGCTCAGCGCATCGCGCACGCGCTGTCCCGCCAGCTTGATGCGGGCGGCGCGCTGATCTTCCGCGACCGCACCGAATTCGTTGCCGCCTTTGCCGCCTCGGTAATCAACGACGGGACTTCGCGGCGCTGGTGGTTCGACGAGTTTGGCGGCCTCATGGCGCTACCCGTATCGATGCAGCTGAGGACCCTGATCCTCGGCGAGGGCGCGCTCGGCTTCGCGGCGCTCGCTCGACTCTCGCGGCCGCACCTCCATCGGCTCGTCACGGCGATCGAGCCCGCGGATCTCGCGCTTCTACTCGACGCGCTTCCGGACGAGCCGGGGCCGCCGGCTGCGGCAAGAAGGCTGCTGGACGCCGTCGATCCGGGCGACGGGGCGGCGCTCCCCACGGCCCAGCATGCCGAACTGGCGCTGCTGGTGCATCTCGTCCAGACCGGCGGAGGCCGGGCGAACCAGCGCAATCGCGCCGCGCTGCGGGTCATGCTCGCACTGTTCCAGGCGGCGCGGGCAGGCCTGCTGCCGCCTTCTTCGTCCGATCCTGCGATAACCCTCCGGCGGTGGATCGACGCCGTCAGTGACGATGGCGACGAGGCTTTGGCGCTGCTTCCCGACGAGCCGGACCAACTGGTCGAGGGCATAACAGGTCACCAAAGCTCCGCAACCGACGATCCGATCGCCGCCCACGAAGCGCCGGAGCTATTCGACTTCACCCGCTTCGGCGGCGCGTTGCTGCTTTGCGTGGTGCTGGTCCGCACCGGCTGGTGGCAGATATGGCAGGTCGCGCTTGGCCGTGCCCGCCCGCAGGAGGAGGCCGCCTCGCTGGCAGCAACGATCGCCCTCGGGGTCATTGCTCGCGCGCTCGATCCTCAGTCTGTCGCCGCGATCGAGGGCTGCTCGCCGCTGCGCCGGGCGATCGGGCCTGACGATTGGCGGGCGAATCCGTTGAGCTTTGCGGACCGGCGCCTGCTGGCCAAGGCGCTCGGCGACACCGATCCGGTGGCTCGGCGCGGGCTCGAAGGGAGGCTCCGCGCGCATGCCCGCGCCCTGATTGCCGCTTTCGCCGATCGGGTGCCAGGGTGCGAAGGTTCGTCGGCCGCCTATGTCCAAAGCCAGTTGCTTAGCCTCCCCGCCAGCGTCTCGGCCGATGGCTCGCAGGCGCGGCTGGGCCGGCCGCCGCTCGACGTGCTGCTCACCTTCTCGGGTCTCAAGCGCGCCTCGGTCGAGCTGCCGCACGGCCGACTGCTGTCGCTGTCGGCCGAGATGCTGCCATGATCCCCGCCTCGGAATTCCTGCGGCCCGAGCTCGAACGGCTCGACCAGCTGATCGGAACGGAAGTGCGCCGCATGCGGGCGCGCTACGAGCTGTCGCAGGACGAGTTGCGGGGGCTTCTTGTCACCGACGCCCAAGTCGATGCGCTGCTCGTTTCTACTCGCGGCGCCATCGACCGCAAGTCTCGCCCCGACATTGCCGCAGCACGAGCGGCGGACCAAGACTCGCGCTGGGCTTATGTCGCTCTCACCCTCGAGCTCGACGATGACGAGCGCGACCTGCTCCTCATCTGCGCAGCGCCCGAGCTGTTCGCCACCTATGAACCGATATACGCCTATCTCAACGACAATGCCGACCGGCGCTGGCCGACGATCGAGCTCGCGGTGCGGCTGCTGGCGCGTGACGAGGCTCACGCGCTTTTGCTGCGCGGTATGTTGCTGCCCGCCGGCAAGCTGCTGGCGACCGGAATGCTCGAGACCGTCGAGCAGAAGGGGCTCCCCAGGTCGCAGCGCCCCTTGCGGCTCGCGCCGCCGGTCGCCGACTGGCTTCGCGGGCTCGCCTATAGCGACGAGCGGCTCGTCGGCCTCGCCCGCTATGGCGCGTTGGAGCCGCGCATGCCCGACGCCGCGCTGCCGGCGGCACTGGCCGCGGTTCTGCCTGGCGTGACGCAGCGGCTGCGCGCGCGCGACACGATCCCGGTGGCGCTGATGGTGGGGGCATCGGCGGCGGAGGCACAACTTTATGCCGAGGAACTATTCGCGCGTGCAGAACGGCTGACGATCACTCTCAGCCTCGCTGCCCTCGCCCGTCACGCCACGCCCGCCGAGGCGCTGAAGGCGGCGACATTGCAGGCCAAACTGCTGGGCCTCGGCGTCATCCTCCTTTGCGACGAGCCGCCATCGCTCCAGCCCGACAATCCCGTGCCTTCGAACGCCGCCGCCCTGCGGGGCTTCATCCGCTCGCTCCACGCAGTGGCAATCGCGGCCGATCCGGCTGCCGATGCCGCCCCGATGCTCGGCAATCTGCCGCTGCTGAGAATCGAGCTGCCGCAGCTCCAGCCCGGGCAGCGGACGGCGTTGTGGGAGGCGCTGCTCGCCGAGAATCCGCGCTGCGCCGAAACCCCCGACCTGGCGCTGCTCGCTTCGGTAGCCGATCGCTTCGCGCTTTCTCCCGAGCGGGTTCTGCAAGCGGCCTCGTCCGCGGTCGAGCTGGCAGAACTCGGAGGAAAATCGTCGCCGGATCGGGGTCATCTTTACGCCGCAGCCCGCGCAGCTTCACAGGGCGGGACAGGACCAGGCACGTCGCTCGTCCGGACAAGCTATGGATGGGACGACCTGATCCTCTCCGCCGAGCTGGAGGACAGGCTGGAGGATATCATCGCCGCGATCGAGCGCCGCGCGCTGGTGCTCGACCAGTGGGGCATGGCGCGCCACACGGGCGGCGAGCGCGGCATCGCGATCATGTTCGCCGGCCCATCGGGCACCGGCAAGACGATGGCGGCCGCCGTGATGGCCGATCGCCTGCAGCTCGATCTGCACAAGATAAACATCGGCGCAATCATGTCCAAATATATCGGCGAAACCGAGAAGAACCTCGACGCCGCTTTCGAGGCGGCACGTGCCGCCAACGCATTGCTGTTCATCGACGAGGCCGACGCGCTGCTCGGCAAACGATCGGAAGCACGCAGCGCGCAGGACCGCTACGCCAATGTAGAGGTGGCGTATCTGCTCCAGAAGATGGAGACGTATGACGGCATCGTGATCATGGCCACCAATCTACCGCGCAACATCGACGATGCCTTTGCGCGACGTGTCCAATATGTCGTCACCTTCCCCATTCCCGACATGGCGACCCGCGAACGGATGTGGCGCGGCATGCTGACCGACGAAATCCCTCACGACCAGCAGATCGACATCACCTTCCTTGCCCGCCAGTTCGAGCTCACCGGCGGCGAGATCCGCAACGTCATGCTCGACGCCGCCTATCGCGCCGCCCGGTCGAGCGTGCCGATCGATTTCGGCGATCTGCTGCAGGCGGTGGCGCGCCTCTACGCGAAGCGTGGCACCGTGCTGACTGCCGTCGACCTGCGCGAGCATTACCCCCTCCTTGCCGACGGTCGCAGGCGCAGCGCCGGATATGAACCGATGGGGTCGGCATGAGCGAACGGGCGCGGCTGCAGGTCCCCCGGCATCGTCCCTTCCAGCCCAGGGCCCCAGCGCCGGCGACCGACGCACATGAGCCGGCGGGCCCGGGCAATCAGTATGCGCTGGCCCGGCTTGGCCTGCGCGCGAAGCTGACCGTCAGCCAGCCGTCCGATCCGGACGAGATGGAGGCCGATCGCGCTGCCGATGCCTTCGCGGGAGGACAGTCCGCGCCGCGGATCGGAGCCGCGCCAGGCGGCGGAGACCGCGTCCAGCGGCAATGTACGGACTGCGAGGAAACAGTGAAGCGCAAGCCGGCCGCCACCGGCCCCTCACCCGCCGCTGCAGCGCCGCGCTTGGATTCCGGCTCCGGAGCGCCGCTTCCGCGGAGCACGCGCACGCCCTATGAGCGGTTCTTTGGCGCGGACCTGAGCGGGGTGCGCATCCATAATGACGGCTCGGCCAACGCTGCAGCCGCCGGCTTCCAGGCCAAGGCATTTACCCGCGGTCCGAACATCTATTTCGGCAGCGGCCATTACAACCCGGACAGCTCCGACGGACGCCGGCTACTGGCGCATGAGCTGACCCACACGCTCCAGCCCGCCCTGCCCACCCAGGTCCGGCGCGAGCCCCAGGCCGGCGCGCTTCCCGCCAATGCCGAGGCCAACGACGTGGCGCGTACCATCGCCGCCCTGCTCCTGGCCAACGATGTAGGGGGCGCGGTGTCACGGTTGCGCGGGCGCAGCATCGTCGAGCTGAAGGCGATGCGCCAGACCATTCACGACACCAATGGGCTGTGGATCGAGGAATGGCTGGTCGGGCGGATGGCGAAGTCTGATCGCGACAAGTCGCTGATCATAGGGGTCGGATCGCTGCTGACCCCAAGCGTAGTGCCGCTCGCCGTACCTGTCGCAAAGCAGCTAGGCTGGACGGACCCCGCAGCGGGGGGCACCGCTGAGGAAGGGCTTCGCTGGCTGTGGCCGGCCCTGCCGCTCGTCAGCAAGCTGCTTGTCTACGATCAAGGCTATCGCGAGATCGAGCAGGCCCAGCTCGACGTCATCCGCAGCTCGAGCCGCGACGCCCGCGACGAGGCCTGGAACAATGCGGCCGAGAAAACGCGTCTGCTCAAGATCTTCGAGAAGATGGACGCGCGCGAGGAATATAAGGCGCGCCTGCTGTTCGACGACAAGAGCCAGGGCCTCATGGACATCGCCGACCGCATGATCAAACGCGAGGCGAAGGACGGTCTCTACGATGCCTTCCTCCTGATGCCGCCGCTGGTCCGCAAGAATTATTTCAACGACCATTGGGCGGATCTGCGCCGCCTGCTCGGAAATGACGAGCTGCGCCTGATCGAGTCGATGGTGCGGGTGGTCAGCAAGGGCAAGGAGAGCTTCGGCGGCAGCGAGGTCGATGCGCTGATCGCGCGACTGCGGCTGGCTACCGAGGATCGCAGCGACGACATGGACGCGGTGCAGTCGACCGTAGACCGCGCGGTCGCGCTCCTCAAGGAAAGGCGCGAGCTCCAGAAGAAACGCCATGGCGGCAAGCTCAACGAGGAGGAACTGACCGAGGTCGACCGGCGGCTCGACGAACTTCGTGGCCTCGACCGGCTGTTCGAGATGCACCGGGACGAGGACGGGAAGCTCATAAAGAACAGCTTTATGCGCCTGCTGTCGGACGCGCGCGACGATCCCGACGGCTTCCTCACCGACGCGCAGCGCTTCGCCGAATTCGCCCCTACCGGCGCACATGCCCGCAACCTCGCCTTCCAGATCGCCAAGCAGCGCATCCTGCTCGCCGGTTCGGATCTGGAGCGAATCCGCGCGATCATTTATTCGACCAGCGCGCCCGCCGTCGAGGCGAAGCCCGGCGAGACCAAGGTGCAGGCCGAGCTCGCCCAATGGCAGGCCAATGTCCAGCTGCGCAAGGACCTGTTGGACGATCCACAGGTGATCAGCGTCGTCCGCGGGCTCAAACCCTCGGAACAACGGCAGGTGATGGGTGCCGTCAGCGGCGACGAATTCGATGCCACGCTGTACCAGGTCAACGAGGCAAATCGAAACGCGCAGTGGGCGCAGCTCTTCACCCTCGCGCTGCGCATCGCCCGCAACGACGCCTGGCGATCGCGCTACGACGCGCGACGGGGCGAATTCTTCGGCACCCATAGCTGGATCTTCGGAGATCAGCGCAAGATCGTCGAAGTGATCCTGCGCGATCAAAAGCTGCCGCTCGACCTGCTGCTAGAATTCGGCAATCCCGAACTGCTCAAGGTCGTGCTCGACGAGATGCCCGAGCAGCAGCGCGCGCGCCTCCGCAAGGGCTGGGCGCTGTCGAAGAAGCTGGTCTCGGGCGAGCTGAAGGACGACGACAAGACGGCGCTCGCCGAGTTCGAGGCGTTCATCGCCAAGCTGCGCGGCTCGCATGGCGATGTGGGCGATTATGAAACCGTGCTTGGAGCCGCGCTGGGCGCCGCGCCGAGCACGGAGGAGATGGCGACAGGCGAAGGACGCTATGCCGCCGCCGCGCAAATGTGGGAGCGGATCGAGGCCCGCACGGGACTCGCCCGCGGCGCCTCCGCCTCGTTCACCGAAAGCGACGAGACCATGGAGGCGGCCGCCCGGGAGTTCGCCGGGCAATGGCTGCAGCTCAAGAACCGCGATCCGCGCCAGATCACGACGATCGAGCTGGCCGCGCTGACCGCGCTGTTCCACCGCTTTTCCGGCCGGGCGGAGGAGTTCGCCGCCGACAGCAACAAGATCGGGGAGCTCGCGTCGATGATCGCGGCGACGGTCGCCGGGATCATCGTGGTCGTAGCCACTGGGGGCGCCGCTACGCCGGCCGTGATCGCGCTGGCGGCGGCGTCGGGCGCAAGCGCACGAGTCGTCACCCGCGAGATGTTCGGCGCCGACTATTATAATGCGCTGAGCGACAAGGGTGCGCGCGATGCGCTGCTCGGCGCGATGGACGGCGCGCTCGCGGTGGTCAGCAGCGGTCTCGCCGCGAAGGGCGTCGAACTGGCCGGTCTGGGCGGCAAGGCATTGACCTCGGGCGCCGCGCGGATCGCAGGGACGGTGGCCGAGCAGGCCTCCCAGCCGCTGGCGCGCCGGGTGGCCGCCGGCGCGGTGGAGGCCGCGATCGACGGGCTGCTATCCGGCGCCGCGTCGGAGGCCTTCGGCGCCTTCCTCGACGACGCTACGTGGCGACGCGGGATTCTCGATGGCCTGGTCCGGGTGGGCCAGGCGGCTTTGGTGGGCGGCCTCACCGGCCTCGCTACCGGCGGATTGATAGGCGCTGCGGCTCCGGTCGTCGGCGCGGGCGCCAAGCGGCTGTGGCAGGCGGTGGCGGGCCAAAGCCTGGAGCGCACATTGGAGAAGGCGGGTCGAGGCGAAGTGCTCGCGGCGGCCCGAAAGGCCGCGCGCGAGGGCGAGGTCGAGCAGGCGAACAAGCTGTCCCGCGAGCTGGAGGAGCATCTGGCGCCCGAAGAGGTGCTGGCCCTGCGCCGCGAGCTCAACGATTCGCTGCGCGAACGGCTCGGCCGCCCGCCGGGCACCGCCACGCCCAAAGACGACGCACAGCGCAAACTGCTCGAGGAGAGCGGCCATCACGACGTGCCGCCCAGTGCCGCGCACCAGGAGGCGGAGCTCGATCTCGTCGCGCGCAGCGATCCGCAACCCAGTTCGCAGCCCGGCTATATCGACGAGGTCGACCTCGGCAACGGCCATAGCTGGAAGCGCCAGGCCGATGGGAGCTGGTGCCGCTTTTCGGAGAAGCCGAACCTCTGCGCGCTCGTCCCCAAGGCCAAGAAGATGAACGCCACCGAGCGACAGCTCGCGGAGGCGGCCTTCTACCGGCTCGAGGAGATCCGGGCGAACCTGCGCGCGGCCCGTGAGATCGCCGACCAATATCCGGGCATCGTCGACAAGCTGCGGAAGCCGCCGCCCCGCCGGACGCCCAACCTGGACGCGCTGACCGCGCAGGAGAAGGAGATATTGTCGCAGGTCTTCCCGTCCAAAGAGTTGGAGGAACTCACCCTCGCCGACGTTACCCGCTCGCTCCAGCCGAACCGGGCGTCCGGCCTGTCGCTGCCGGAGATCGAATATCACCGGCTGCTCCAGGCCGAAGAGGCGGCGATCCTCAAGCTGCGCGAATCCTCTCAGCCGCTCTACGACAAGCTGCGGGCCGCCTCGCCCCGCCAGAAGGTGCGCGACGCGGTAATCAAGAAGGCGGAGGGGCTCGATCAGGTGAGCGGCGCAAAGCCGATATCCGGCGAGCTCGACGCCGATCATGTGGTGCCACTGCGCCAAATCTACGACATGCCGGGCTTCAAGGATCTCGACTGGGACGATCAGGTCGCCATCGCCAACGACCTGCGCAACTTCAGAGGAGTCGACAGCAGCGTCAACCGCTCGCGCCAGGCCTCGTCCTGGTACGACAATTTCCCGATGCGCGGCACCTATTCGAGCGAGGCGATCGCCGCCATACAGAAGGAAGAGGACAGGATCCGCGGTATCCTGAAGGGCGAGATCGAAGAACGGCTGAAAAATGCCCCCAAGAAGGCCCGGAAGTGAAGCGATTCGAACATATCATCGGTGGCCAGCCCGTCTTTGCCATGGCGGAGCCCAGCCAGGCGGCGCTGGTCGACGATGTCTGGGCGCTCGCCGGACAGCTCGCGCAGTGCGAACCGCTACGCCCGGGCATGCGCTTGCGCATCGGCTGGACGATGCTCACCGCCGAGCGCGACGGCGACGGGCTGATGCTGTGCGAACCCGACTTCGACGGCGATCCCCTTACGCAGACGCGGCCAAGAATCGACGTGTCGCTCGACGTCATGGCGCAGCAGGCGGCCTTCGCCCATGCCCGGCAGGTCGAGCCGCTCGACACCCGCTTCGACCAAATCCTGATCGTCGGGCGCGGCGCCCTCGCCAGGCCCGACATCCAGGCCTTCCGCGATCCGCCGGATGGGACCGACAGCGGCTGGAGCGTGACCGAGCTCGGCGCCGAGCCCTCGGAGGACCCCGATGCCTTCGAGACGCTCGCGGTGCATAGGCTGCTGCGCCTCCGGCCGGCGCTGCTGTCGCTGCTGATCCTTCCCCCCGGCTATGGCCTGATCCTTGAAGCCGGCAAAGCGCCGCTCGTTCTGTCTCCGGATGCAGCCGGGCAATAGGGGGTTCGCGGCGGTGCGAACAGGCAGCGCGACACCTTTTCTCGGGACGAAGAAATCGCGCACCTGTGCAAGATGCCCATCTTTCCGGCCGGTGCCCTCACCGCTACTCCCCCGATTCGAATCTGCGGTTTTCGCCGCAATGCCAGAGGCGCAGAATGAAGATGGTCGCGACCGCGATCTCGTAGCGCAGCACTGTCACATTGACGTGGCGAGGGCGATGGTTGGCCGATAGTGACTGCTGATGCCGGTTTCCTATGCCCGCCACCGCTTTCCAACCGACGTCATTCGGCATGCAATTTCAGCAACGCCTTTGCGAGAGAACTGCGCCGCAGCCGCGGGAAGCCATCACCTCGCTGGCACCTCGACGAGATGGTGGTACGGATCGGCGGCCAGCATCTGTACCTGTGGCGAGCGGATAATGACGAAGGAGAAGTGCTCGATCTCCTGGTCCAACGTCGCCGCGATCGGAGTGCCGCCATTCGGTTTATGCGCAAACTGCTGAGGAAAACCAGCATGGTTCCCGAACTTCTTGTGACGGACAAGCTGCGCTCCTATGGGGCGGCATTCCGCGAGCTCGGCCAGACGGCGCGCCATGTGCAGGGGCTGCGCATGAACAACAGAGCCGAGAATTCTCACCAGATGGTCCGACGACGCGAGCGCAAGATGCAGCGCTTCAAATCGGCCGCATCCGTCCAACGCTTCCTTTCAGCTCACGCCGCCGTCCACAACCACTTCAACACTCAGCGTCATCTGATCTCCCGTCGCACACGGCGCATCTATCGCGCTCATGCGATGGCCACACGGCAGATTGTGACAGCGGCCGCCCGAGACCGGTGGGGACTTTCGACCCAGGCGCCCATTGTACGATAATGTGACAACGCCAGAGCGGCTCACGAAATCGCACCCGCATCCTTCAGGGTGGTTATCCTGTCCCAGTCGATGCCGAGCTCGAGAAGGACGCTCTCCGTGTGCTCGAAAGCGTGGGGAGCGCGCGTTGTCGACGTCGACGTGTGGGCGAACTGGACGGGACCCCGCACAAACTGCTTCGACATGCCCTCCTCTGCGTCCACCTTCAGCAGCAGGTCGTTGGCCAATGCCTGCTGATCTGCAATGATCTCCTGTAGGTCCTGAACAGGAGCCCATTGGCCGTCAAATGTCTTCAGGCGCTCTTTCCAATCCGCCAGCGACCGGGTGCGAAATGTCTCCAAAAGGATGTCCGACGCGGCATCGGCATTCTCGAAAAGATGGGCGGCATCACAGAAGCGCGGGTCATCGGCGAGCGAGGGTCGCCCGATGTGCTCAAAGAGGCTGCGGATATGGGGATCAGGCTGCAGGATATGGAGTAAAACCGCGCGCCTGTCCGCGGTCGTGTACCAGCCGATAAACGGATTGATCCACACTCTCCCGGGCTGCGGAATTGAGGGGCGAGGCACCGCGCCTGACGCCGCGATGCAGTTCAAGGCTGCTGATGTCGCCCAGCAAGCGCTGCTCAGAAGCGAAACATCAACATCCAGGGCCTCCCCTGTCTGTGCACGATGAAACAGCGCCGCCGAGATTCCGCCCGCCAAGTTCATCGCGCTTATCGCGTCTCCGAGCGGTCCCTGCAGGGTGATCGGGACATCATAGTCCTCGGGCGTCAGGCTTTGGGCAACGCCGCTATAGGCCCAGAACACGGTTCCGTCAAAACCGCCCCGTTCCCGTTCCGGCCCCTTGTCTCCATAAGCCGAAGCTCGCGCATAGACGATTTGCGGATTTACGGCTCGGAGATCCTCCAACTCGACGCCTAGCTTGCGCCTTACGCTCGGCAGATGATTGGTTATGAAGACGTCTGACGTTTTCGCGAGTTCGAGCAATAATGCTCGACCTTCAGGATGAGACACGTCCAGCCCGATACTTCGCTTCCCGCGGTTGTAACCTTCGAATAACGGACTACCAGCGTTCTCAGGGACGCCACCCCAGCGTATTTGTCGGTAGGAATCGCCACGATTGTGGCGTTCAATTTTTATGACATCTGCTCCCCAATCGGACAACAACGAAGCTGCGGCCGGTGCGAACACGAATTCCGCGAACTCGAGAACCCTTATGCCTTTCATTACTTGCGTCATGTTTTCGCTTCCCGCATTATGAGATCATTTTCGACCGCGCGAGCCGCCATCACGACCGCGCAAGGCAGTTGTTGTACCTACTCCGGATTCCGGACTTCTTTAGCATGACTTGGCAAAGATTGACATTTCGCGCCGTTTCCTCACCTTAATGTTGCACTGCCCGGTGCTGGCGGCGCAGGGCACTTCTACAAGTTGAGACGATTGACCCCTAGCCTCCGGACAGTAAGTTGCCAAAAAACATATACCACGCCGCCAGCAGCGGGTGGGTCCCGCCTACCGCAACTGCGCATCTGCGATCGCGCCCACCGCGGTAAGCCGATCAATCATCGCTTCACTGATCCCCCAATCTCTCAGCGCTGTCTGATTTTGAGCGCCAATATCCGGCGGTGGGCTCTGAATGCAGCCGGGCGTCTTCGAGAAGCGTGGCGCAGGTGCCGGCTGCATGACACCCTGCACATTGACAAAGGTATTGCGCGCAAGATTATGCGGGTGACGGGGAGCTTCGTCGAGATTCAGCACCGGGGCGAAACAGCTGTCCGTGCCTTCCAGAAGCTCGCACCATTGGTCCCGATCCTTTGTCCGGAATACCGCCGCCAGCTTTTCGCGCAACGCAGGCCAGGCGGATCGGTCCATCTGCCTCGCGAATTCGGGATCCTCGACTCCCGCTTTATCCAGCAGCAATGCATAAAATTGTGGTTCAATACAGGCAATCGAGATCCAGTTGCCGTCTGAACATCGATAAGTGTCGTAAAAATGGGCGCCCCCGTCCAGCAGGTTGGACTCACGCTCACCCGTCCAATCGCCTGAAGCGGCTAATCCGTAGAACATGGCCATCAGGGAGGCTGCGCCGTCACTCATCGCACAATCGACGACCTGACCCTCCCCCGTCTTGCGGGCATGGATAATGCCGGCCATGAGGCCGAACGCAAGATAAAGAGCGCCTCCGCCGAAGTCGCCGATGAGGTTGAGCGGGGGGATGGGCTTGTCGCGCACACCGATGGTGTGGAGTGCTCCGGAAATCGCAATGAAGTTCTGATCATGGCCCGCCGCCATCGCATAGGGCCCGGTCTGCCCCCAACCCGTCATGCGCCCATAGACAAGCTTCGGGTTGCGCTCGAGGACGGCCTCGGGGCCTAGTCCCAGCCGCTCCATCACGCCTGGACGATAGCCTTCGATCAGGGCGTCGGCTGAACCGGCAAGCTGGAGACAGGTCTCAACGCTTTCAGGGTGCTTGAGATCGAGCACGACCGATTTTCGACCCCGCTCGAGAATGTTGAACCTGGAGGAAGGCGGCGCGGACTTCCGATCAATGCGAATGACATCGGCCCCAAGGTCGGACAGCAACATCCCACAGAATGGGCCCGGCCCGATTCCGGCGAATTCCAGGATCTTCATGCCATTAAGCGGTCCGTGCGACATCAGGTCTCCCGTCTCGTCTCAGGCATGCTGCGCCCGAACAGCTGCGGCATCACCGGTTGGACGCTGGCATATCCTGCAGGAGCCGAAGATTGCCGCGACGCTTGTCGACACTCGCCCGCCCTGCGTCCCGTGTGAAATCGGCTCATGGCTTCTGCGGTCTAGAAAGGCTCGCCCGCGAAGTAGCGACGCGGGTTCTCTTTGAGCAACGCATCGAGAAGTTCAGACTCCACCCCAGCATCCTTTAACGCGGGCATGATCGTGCGTTCGAAATGAAGGGGATGATGCTTCAATGGGTCTAGAGGAAAATATTCCATAAAGGCGCCACCTCGCATGCACCAGACGCTGTCCTGCGACACGATCAGCTGGCGGCCTGCACCCTTATGCATGAGCTTGAGCATGGCCTCGATACGGCTCTCGTCCGAGCATATCATTTCGATTCCGAAACGGTCAAAGCCGACATAGGCGCCAGCTTCGACCAAGCCCATGTGATAGGCGTGATCGCTCGTCCCACAGCAATGACCGACGATGATCCGATTGGGCGCAACCCCTAGCGATGTGAGATATTTCACCTGCACATCGCCGAGAATGGCGTCGGTATGGGTGGTTATCGGCACGCCGGTGGCGATGGAGGCCTTGGCGCCGGCCTCGAACACTTTGCTTTCATAGTCTGACATCGGCGGCTGACCGGTTGCCAGTTTGATAATGCCGGGTTTGATCCCTGTCTGCCCGGCGCCATCCGTGATTTCGCCGATCATCACGTCGGCCATGCGATCAACAAAGTGTGGATCAACTTGCGACTTGGCGCGCCAATAACCGTTGGTGCCCTCCGTCTCGGTATAGAAGCCGGTAGCGCAGATGATGTTGAAACCGGTCCGTGCGGCAACTTCGCCCAGCACATCCACGTCGCGACCCACATCATTCGGGCAGGGGTCGACCAGCGTGCGGTAGCCGGCCGCTTTCAACTCCTCGATATGATCGACGCAAATGGCGATTTCGTCCTCCGGTGAAAATTTGCGTTCGCGATCGAACTCCCATCCGCCAAAGCCTATAATCAGATGTTCGTGCATCAGCGTCTTGCCGAGCTCGTTCACGTCGATGGGACCATTAACCGTCGAGATTTTCATAGTTCACCTCTTCAAGGCTGCGGCAGACGAGGTCCAGACGCATCGCGCTCTACTTCTGCGGCAACTCACCAGGGCCCAACCGCATCGCGCCATCCAGGCGGATTACTTCGCCATTGAGAAACGGATTCTCAATGATATGGATTGCGAGTTGAGCAAATTCCTCAACGGCCCCGACCCTCCGTGGATGCGGCACCTGTGCCTCGAAGGTGGCTCTGAGGTCCTTCGGCATCTGCAGGAAACCAGGGGTAGCGAAAGGACCCGGCGAGATGGTCACCACCCGGACCTGCAGGTGGGCAAGTTCACGGGCCAGCGGCAAGGTCATACCCAGGACGCCCGCCTTGGCCGCCGCATAAGCGGACTGGCCGATCTGGCCGTCCGAGCCCGCTGCCGACCCGGTGTTGATGATTACGCCACGCTCCTCTCCGACCGGCTCGACGGAGCTGAGCCGCGCGGCGAATTTGCTAAGCACGTTGAAGGTCGCGCCAAGGTTGAAATCGACTGCGCGCCGAAACGTCTCAAGCGGGTGAGGAACGCCGCCCTGCCCGACGAGCGGCTGTGAAACCGACAGGGTCGCGGCGTTGACCAGAATTCGCGCCACGCCGTGATGCCGCTCAGCCTGCAGAATCGCGTCCGCGACCTGATCGTCATCGGTGATGTCTGTTGCGAAAAACCGGCCGCCGATCTCGCGCGCCACGGCCTGGCCCTGTTCGTCCTGGTCGAGGATCGCCACCCGGGCCCCAAGGTGCGCGAGCGCACGCGCGACCGCTGCGCCCAGCCCAGTCGCCCCTCCGCTCACCAGCGCCGACAAGGAATCTATTTTCATGCCTCACCTCCTAGAGCCCGCGACGATTTGGAAGAAAACGCGGGCGATTTGGGGAAATCTACATCAATAGGTAAAGCTGAGATCGATCCCGAAGCTGGGGGCGGGTTGATAGATGACCGCGCCGCTGAAAACCCCAAGAATCTGCGAAGTAACCGGTTTATCATTGTCTGTGAGATTTCGGCCCCACAGGGCAATTTCTCCGCGGCCCTGGCCGATTTTGACGTCACTCAGCGCGAGCCGGCCGTTCACAATCCAATTCGCCGGCACGAACTGCATGCGCTGGAAACTTTCCGGAAGGCGATTTGGAACTTCATCCATACGCTGTTTAGACCGCCAGTTACCATCGACCCTGACGTGCCGACGGGCATCGCCGAAGAGCGGTTCCGTCTCGTAGTCGCCGCTCAATCGAGCGGTCCACTTGGGGCGGAATGTTGGCAAATAGGTCGCGAGCGTGCCCACGATCGGGTTCATGCTCGTAAACCTGAAATCGGTATAGCCGACCGAACCGTTGAGCGTGAAGCCGCGTTTAGGGACAGCCGCCACCTCAAATTCGAATCGTTAACGTTCAGCGTCTCGCCGGTTAGCGCCGTGACCGCAATCGGCACGTCCTGAAGCCTTTGCTCCCGCTTCTGCGCCGTGACAATAATCTCGGTTAGAGGCTCGTCCGGCGCTGGCGATGCGGCTTTCTGCTCCTGGGACGAGGTCGCCTCAGCGGAGGCTGCGGTCGGGGGCAGCAGCATCGATCCCAAAGCGACAGTGGCCACAAGCGAAGCGCGATAAGCGTTCATTCGCCCCCTCCCGATTTGTTATAGACGCTTACGCGCCTTGTAAGTGTAGACGATCCATCAATCTCCGCCGGACATGTCGATGCGAAAAATTGAATTTGCTGAGCACGCAAGTATTTAGCTCTGAGATGTTACGCATCGGCGGGAGGGGTTATGCCTGCCCCGAAATGGCACGCTTCTCAGGCACTGTGCGCTTGAGCATATCGCCCGGTCCACGCCAAGTCGGTCGATGCCATCGTATTGGACACCTTCGACGCTATTCACGAATTTGACATGATCAGGTCCGCCTGCTTGAAGTGGCACGAGCAAGGCGATGTTGTCAGCCGCTCGTGCCGATGGCTTGGGCAGCGGCTTGCCACGTCGTTGCCGACTGCAGCCTGAACCAGATCCTTGAACCAGAAAGTCAGCAGCGTGATGGCGTGCGTAGTTACGGTGACATCACCAATCGCTATCTTCTTGGGACAAAGGAATATTGGACAGAGTTTGCGCTATCCAATATTAATGTTTCATCATGCTGCTCAAGACGCAGACGGTACAGCTCCCCAATGGTGCGAGCGAACTCGTAAGCCTCGTGCGTCCGGAATACCCCTGAGATGTGAAGCTTTGCGAGAGCTGGGTTCCCGATCCGAATGTAGGGTGGACCATAACGATTGAACTCGGCGAGAGCGTCCACGATCGCTGTATTGTCAAATATGATCTCGCCTCGCCGCCACGCCGTGGCCATTTCAACCGAGGGATAGTCCACCACAGGGGCGCCGTCGGCGCGAACGGTCATACGCTCGCCAGGAGCCAGAATCGCCAAGCGCACCGACTTCGATCGTTGGCGCGCGTGACGGGTGATCTGCACCCGCCCCTCCACTAGCAGCACGGATAACCTTCCTGGATCCTTTCGCACCGTGAAAGTTGTGCCAAGGGCTCCCACTTCCTCTCGAGCAGCCTGAACGACGAACGGACGACGCGGGTTCTTGCTTACCTCGAACATGGCCTCGCCGCGTTCGAGTCGGACGCGCCGCAAATGGCGTGTATAATCGACCACTACCTTGGTGTTGGTGTTGAGAGATACCAGCGTGCCATCACTCAAGGTGACCGTTTCCTGCTCACCGGCCTTGGTTGTGTAAACTGGATCCCGAGCAAGGTAGGCGCTACCAGCAAGAATGGCGATCGTCAGGGCGGCGGCCGAGAGAGCGGAGTGTAATCTACGCCGAGCAGGAAACAGGCGTTTCGACACCGCCGTGTCCGATACTCTTTCGCCAAACCGCGCCGCCCCCGGAATAATTTCCCATGCCCATGTGGCACGGGCGAATGCGCTGGCATGCACCGGATGCTGCAACCAGTGCTGTAACGCAGCTTCTGTGTCGGCGTCGCGCTCCTCGCGATGCAGACGCACGACCCAGGCTGCAGCCTCTGCAAGAGTCATCTCGTGGGCAATGTCATCATCCCGAGACATCAGCAACCGTCCATCCACTTCGACAAGACCACCAAAGCGCGGGCTACGCGCTTCTCCACCGTTGAGATAGGCAGGCCCTCACGAGCGGCGATTTCGGCGTAGGTCATGCCGTCGAGGCGGTGTGCAAGCAGGCAGCGACGGGTCATATCTTCCAACCGATCAAGACCAGCCTTAGCGCGACGCAGGCGCTCGCGCGCGTGCACGATTTCGTCCGGCTGCGGCGTCAGGTCTGCAATCGTGTCCAAAGGGATCTCCAACGAGGTGGGCGAGAATGGGCCTCTCGCGCGGCGCTTCGCTTGATCGTGATTGATGTTGATTGCCACCTGCATTAGAAATGCCTCTTGATTCTGAACCTTGTGTGACTGCGCGTAGAACTCCAATCTGGCGAACGCCTCCTGGACAATTTCATCCGCATCATCGTAAGGCGCACCGAGCCGTATCACGGCTCGCCGCACCTTCTTGTACATTTGGCGGATCGGACTCATTTGCTCCGTCCCTTGGCCTTATGTGAAAAGACGATCTCCCAAGCGATTCCGGACAGGATCCTCGGAATAATAAAATTGGCCACGTGACCGGTCGTATCTCGTGTGGCGGTGCAGCTGTCCTGTAGCGGAGCCGTTCGCGACACGCGCGCCCCGTGCTCCGTCGGTAGCGAGGGCCGTAGCGGCGATTTCGGTGAGGTTCAGTTTGTAGATGCTACCGCTCCCAAGGCTGGTGTGGAAGAGCTGCCCAGCGGCTGACGCAGCGCAAACAGCACCGAAACCATGTGGGACGGCGTCGGTAGGATCGAACTCCGCATCCTCAAGCTGCGCCCGGATAGCCTCCTCCCCCGATGGGTGACATCTCGGAGCTGAATACTTGCGGTGTTCTGCAGATTCAATTTTTTCGCACCGTCATGTCCGGCCGAGATTGATGGATCGTCTACACTTACAAGGCGCGTAAGCGTCTATAACAAATCGGGAGGGGACGAATGAACGCGTATCGCGCTTCGCTTGCGGCCACGGTCGCTTTTGGATCCATGCTGGTGCTGGTGGCGCCGACCGTGGCTTTCGCTGCGGTGACCTTCGACTTCAACCTGGCGGCCCAGCCGCTGGCCGACAGCCTGCGCGCGGTCGCCATTCGTGCGGGCGTCAATGTTGCGTTCGACCCGACGGTGACCTGGGGCAGAACCGCGCCCACGCTCAGTGGCTCATACTCGGCCGAGCAAGCTTTACAGCGCCTCGCCGCGCGTTGTGGCCTTTCCATCCGCGCCACAAAAGCGGGAACGTTCCTGGTCGAGGCTCCCAGGGGCGCGCTCCAGGACCACAACCAGGCGTGTTCCGACCGCCCGCGCCTGCACAAGGTTGCTTTCGTCCAGGCGGACCCGGTGCCCCGGTCATCGGCCGTCTCGCGGGCTACGCCACAAAAGCAGGAAGCCACATCGCAACAAGGGCAGGACGAAATCATTGTAACCGCGCAGAGGCGCGAAGAGCGATTGGTCGATGTGCCCATTTCAATAACCGCGCTCAACGAGAAATTGCTCGATCGATCGGGCGTCACCACTACGCTCGACTTGGCGCGCCTTACTCCCGGGCTGGTCATGCCAATTTTAGGTGCCTATCTCCAACCCTCCATCCGCGGGGTTACGTCCACTGGAGCGCAGGCCGGCGAAAGCAGCAACGTCGCGCTGTACGTCGATGGCATCTACCGGCCTTCGCAGATCGGACAGTTGCAAGACCTGCCCGACGTCAAGCAGGTTGATGTGCTGAAGGGACCGCAGGGTACGCTGTTCGGCCAAAACGCCGCCGGAGGCGCCATCAGCGTTACAACGTTCGAGCCGAGTTTCGAGCCGTCGGGACGGCTCACTGCGAGCTATGGAAACTACAACGACAAGCGCGTGCGCGGCTACGTCACCTTTCCCTTGAGCCGCACTGTTGCCGCGGAACTTGCGGGATCGCTCCAGACGAACGACGGCTACGGCAAGGACGTGCTGCGCAATAAGCACAACTTGCGGTTGAACGCCAAGCTGGTGAGAGGAAAGGTCCTATTTGAGCCGAGCGACCGATTTTCGATGACGCTCGGTGGGTTCTATAGCCGCCGCGTGGACGCCAGCCCCTTCGCATGGCAACCGCTCAATGGAAACGCGCTCGCGCTGGGCGTCGCGGCGCTTTACGGCCTGAACCCGCCGACCTACAAAAAACCCCACGACTACGCGACAAATTACGTCCCTACTAACACGGTAAAGACCAATGGAGTCAATCTCAGGGCCGAGTTAACGACAGGAATTGGCAAGTTCAGTACCGTTACTTCCTATTCGAGAGTGAAATTTTTCCAGGAAGCTGATCCGGATTACACATCTGTCAATTTCTTTCATGCGACTGCCGCTGGTGATCACAAGGATTATATACAGGAGATCAATTTCATATCCGAACCGATAGGCCGTTTTCAAGTCGCTGCGGGTCTGTTTTACATGAAGATAAATGCCAGTAACGACACTCGGTTTCAGACGCTTGATGTACCCCTTACGGGGCCAACCATCTTTCCAACCCCCCCGGTGGTTACAGGGACTTTTCCTTCAATTGTGAAATTCAAGAACCGAACAATGGCCGCTTATCTCGAACTAACCTATCATATCACCGATCAGCTGACTGCGGTGGTCGGTGGGCGCTATAACAACGAACATCAAAGTACATCATTGGGGACCGTAGCTGGCGTCTTTACGCCCGATCCGCGCAATCCGATCGTGTTCCAAAAATTCACCCCGCGGGCAACGCTCCGCTATGCCCTTGGTGCCAAGTCCAACATCTACGCGTCTTTCTCGCAGGGGTCCAAAAGCGGTATCGTCAACTATTCGGATTTGACCCAGGCTCCTGTGAAGCAGGAAAGTGTGACCGCCTATGAGGTGGGGTACAAAGGCGTGGTCGGTCCTGGGATAAACCTCAGCATCGCGGCCTTTCACTATAACGAAAAGAACCTTCAGGTATTCGCCTATCAACCTCCAGTCTATGTTTATCAGAACGCGGCGTCGGCGCGCATCAACGGCGTCGAGGCTCAAACCTCTTTCAACCTCGCCGGTGGCTTTTCGGTCGACCTCGGGGCATCCTATCTCGACGGGAAGTACAAACGCTTTCCTAAGGCAGCCGTCTTTGTTCCCAACGCAAACGGCTTGGGTAACGATCAGGTCACCTTCGATGCAAGCGGAAAAAGAATCCTGAGAGCTCCGAAGTTCACGGGAACGCTGTCCCTAAATTATGCCACGGAACTGGAATATGGTAAGATCAATGCCTTTACGTCTCTATATTATAACAGCGGATATTTCTTTGACGCTAACAATCGCATTAAACAGCCCCGCCATACGACTTTGAATGCTGAAATATCTTACGAGCCGAATTTCTTGCCGGGGGTGCGCGTGGCGCTTTACGGAAGCAATTTGACGAACAAGACCTACTACGCGAGCATTCTCGAGAGCCAGCTCGGAGACAATGTGTATTACGCCGATCCGCGAACATGGGGTGGGAGAATCGAGTTCAAGTTTTGACCGACGTCTTCCCGGCCCATGAGATCACCTGATCGGCAATTATGGTGATGTGCCGTCGGCAATAAGCGCGCCGCAGGCGAAGGAGATTCCACAGGAGCAAGCTATGGCGATATCGACGGTAACCGGAGCAGTAGGGCTCGACGATCTCGGCAAGACGCTCATGCACGAACATCTGGTGGTCGGCTCGAGCGGCTGGGAACTCGATCCGAACCCCAGGCTTTCGTGGCAGGATGAGCTGCTGCTTTGCGTCGATCGGATCGAAGAGCTGAAGGCCGCGGGGTATCGCACGCTTGTCGACCCCTGCCCTAACGACATGGGTCGCGACGTAAAAATCCTGTTCGAGGCTGCGGCTCGCACGAACTTCAACATCATCTGCGCAACGGGCTTCTACAACGAGGAGCAAGGAGGGAACCGCTATTGGGTCAACCTCTCACAATGGGATCCCGATTTCGTCGACCGGCTCGCCGACCTGATGATCTCGGAGTTGACCGACGGTGTCAAAGCTGTGGGGGTCAGGCCCGGTGTAATCAAGCTCTCGACCGCGCACCCGCCGATGACCGATTACGAGCGAAAGGTGTTCACGGCTGGCGCCAAAGCGTCGCTTGCCACCGGTGCGCCGATCATGACCCACACCGACGCGGTCCTGGGAGACGAGCAGGCTGCGTTCCTGATCTCGCTGGGTGTCGCCCCGCATAAAATCATCATCGGGCATTGTTGCGGCTCCTCGGACCACAGCTATCACAGGAAGATTATCGATAGCGGGGTCTATGTCGGATTCGACCGCTTCGGTATCGAGATGCTGGCGCCGGACGAGAGCCGGGTCGAATCCATTCTGAAGCTGCTGCGAGAAGGTCTGTGGAAGCAGCTGATCGTCTCGCACGATACAACATGTTCGTTCCGTGGAAATATCGACGTATCATCCATGCTGGATCTGACTGTCCACCAGCCCCTCCGCTTCGAGCGAGTGATAGCGCCTCGGCTGCTCCAGGCTGGCGTCTCGAAGGCCGAACTGGAGGGGCTGCTGACCGAAAACCCCAGGCGCTACTTCGCCGGCGAACCATTCTAATCCGGACGCAGCGAATGTGTGACTGGCGGTTGGGACTTGATCATAGGCGGTGGGCGATCGCCGCGAGGCATTCGTGGACACGCCGACGGCGGAGGCGCTGCCAGATCGCCACCAGTTTCGTGGATTTCCCGAACACTCGGGGCGGTCGGCTGCCAAGAGCCTGAGGCCGGCGGACACGCACTTAGGAGCTACTTTAGTCTCGGCCACAAACGGAAAGACATCGCTGCACTTTAGAACGCAGGAGCCCTCGGCAGATGACGTTTGAATATGAGCTCATGTCCAGCGTCAGCATCATCGTTGACGACCTTCCGACCGCTGTGGATACCCTCGTCACCAAGCTGGGTATCGCAGTTCCGCCCCCGCAGGCCTATAATGGAACCGGCGGCATTTCCGCGGTATTCTGCCGTGTTCACAAAAAATATGTTGTCGCTCCGACGTTCGTCGAGCTCGTCGTCGCCATGCCCTATGAGGAGGGGGACCCACACGTCTTCGCCGTCGAGGACCTGAAAAGCCGACAGCAGGGGCGACCGGTGAAGGTTCACGCAACGCTGCTGGCCATGCCGGAAGAACGCCTGAAAGCTTTGCAGGCGCACCTTGAGAAACAGGGAGTGGCCTATTCGCTGCTGGGAAATCCTCCACTGGAGCGGCTGATAGTGGGAAAACCTGGCCCGACGATCGACTGGGATGCCGATGCGGGTCTTTTCGTGGAAGGGGTGCCATCCTCGGATCTGCGTCTGGGGGAGGAAGGCTTTACCGGGCCGGCCGATATCCCCCCGGATGCCGCGCCCGGTACCATGATCCGCATCGTCGCACGCGAATATCTGGTCAAAAACTTGGACGAAACGCTACGCGTGCTTGAGCGAAATCTCGGATGGAGGCCGCGATCGGTCCAATCCCAGCCGGGGTGTCGCAGGGCGATCATGCCGTTCACCGCCCCGCGCAGCGCCGTGTTGGAGCTGGTCGAGCCGGTCGGTCCTGGACCGATCGCCGATGCCTTCGAAGCCGTCGGGCCGGGAGGATGGACCGTGCGGATCGCCGTATTCGGGCTCGACGCCAAGGCTAAGGACCTTTCCGATCGGGGAACGCCGTTCACGTTCGAGAATGGCGTCATCCGTCCCGATCCGGAGGCCACGCTCCACGTGCCGTTTGAGTTCGTGGAGGCTTGAGAAACCGATCGGTCACCGGATGGGATTCGCCAGCTCAGCGGATCGTGGTCCGGACAAGGGCGGTGCCGGATTGGAGGGTAGGCGAAGCAGGCCTCTCCAGCTATTGCCTCATAAGGATCTCCGCTCTGCCGTCATTGCGGAGTGGCACGTGCTTGCTGCCTGACAGCCGCTGATGATGAGCCGGCCTCCGCCAAGGGAGACGAGTTCATCTTGGATTGACAGCATCTCCCCCCGGTGGGTGACATCTCAGAGCTAAATGCTTGCGGTGTTCTGGAAGCTCAATTTTTTCCGCACTGACATGTCCGGCGGAGAGCGATGGATCGTCTACACTTACAAGGCGCGTAAGCGTCTATAACAAATGGTGAGGGGGACGAATGAACGCCTATCGCGCTTCGCTTGCGGCCACCGTCGCTTTTGGATCAATGCTGGATCTGACTGTCCACCAGCCCCTCCGCTTCGAGCGAGTGATAGCGCCTCGGCTGCTCCAGGCTGGCGTCTCGAGGGCCGAACTGGAGGGGCTGCTGACCGAAAACCCCAAGCGCTACCTCGCCGGCGAACCATTCTGATCCGGACGCAGCGAATGTGTGACTGGCGCGAGGGGAAAGTCGACAGCCGACCTATGATCCTTCTCATTCGACTTGCGTACCAGTACGGAGAGGCAATCCACCGTTATATCGAAACAGGATGGTCAACAAGTCGGAAGTCACGGATGTTGTGCAAGGCGTGTTCTTAAGCGTGATCCGCATGCAATATTTCGCAAGGATTAAATGTTCAGAACGTCATTTATTCCGGGTAGCAATCAACAAGTTGCGTGATCGCGTCAGGCGTGAGCGTACATTGGGGGGGCATGCAACGGGAGCTTCTGCTCCGCGCGCAGATGGGCGGAACGGAGTCGTCGCCAGAGCGATGGTTGATCCAACGCGAGGCAGTCAGGCACTCAAGTTGGTGATTAGATCCCTCCCGGAACGCACGAGTGCCATCTTTGTTATGCGCGCGCTTGAGGACTGGCGGGAAAGCGAGGTTGCCGCCCTGCTAAACATCTCTAGCCGACGAGCGGTGGAGAAGCATTATTCCAAGGCGCTCCTTCGGATGCGTAAGGAACTAAGGAATTTCGTGATTTCTGAGTTACCCCGATCTGCCGCCCGAATTCCGCCGCACATTCTCGATTCAGCGGCATGCTGGATTACGCGCCAGAAGGAAGGTCTGAATGCGCGGCAAGGATCAAAACTCGATTGCTGGCTGGGCCAGAGTCCTGTCCACACTAATGATTTGGTCGAGGCAGCTTCAGAGATGCCCGCACTCCTGACGCTGCGATCGAAAACGCTCGGCTATTCCATCATAGGCGCTTGCTTTGACTAATGAAATAACATCGAAAAGTCGCAAAAAACCCGGCTCCGAAGGGCAGGCCATCCCAAGCTATTCTTGGGAACTGTATTCGAGCGGCCAGCGGCGTATCTTTTTATTTGTGCTTTTTTTGATCGGTACCAGCAATTTTGCCGACCGCAATGTCATCGGCGTTCTGTTGGAACCGATCAAAGCTGAATTTGGTGTATCGGACGCATCGCTGGGCCTTCTCTCTGGGGTGTCTTTCGCCTTGTTCTACGCTACTCTTGGCTTGCCAGTCGCACACTGGGCAGACCGGGGCGACCGGCGGCTGATAATAACGCTGGCACTCGGTATCTGGACCGTGATGACCGCTCTGTGTGGTCTGGCGCAAAGTTTTTGGCAGCTTGTCCTTGTGCGTGTCGGAGTGGGCGCTGGGGAGGCGGGCGCAGTTCCGCCTGCACAGAGCTTAATCGTAGATTACTACTCGCCCGACCGCAGGGGCAGGGCGATTGGTATTTTCATGCTGTCTTCAACCGCTGGGTATGTACTCGGCATAGTCATCGGGGGCTGGATAGCCGAAGCCCACGGATGGCGCGCTGCCTTCTTATTCGTTGGATTGCCCGGCCTTGTCTTGGCTATTTTGGCGCGATTTGTCCTCAAAGAGCCGCGGCACCTACCGCAATTTTCAGTTGCTAAAAGGCCGCAAGAAAGTGTCATTAGGGTCTTTCGCGCCCTCTACCTCAAGTCGACTTATCGTAGAATTGTCTATGGAATGGTACTTTATTATCTCGTTGCGTACGGTGCCCTGGTTTTCAGCACTTCGTTTATGATGCGGGTGCATGGCATGACGGTGGCCGAGGCCGGGGCGACGTTCGGAGCGATCTCTGCGATCGGCGCGGTGATTGGTAACCTTCTCGGCGGCAACTTCGCTGATCGCTTAGCGAAGAAAGACATCGCATGGCTCGCGCGTCTACCAGGCTGGGGTTTGCTTATATCCCTCCCACTTTACGAAGCAGCCTTCTTAGCCCCGAGCACATGGTTGATGGGCATCTGCTTTTTTTTGGCGGGTGTCCTCCTCAACGGCGTAGTCCCGCCAATGTATACTGCGCTGCACGCAGTGTGCGGCTCCTCAAGTCGAGCCTTGGCAGTCGCGATCGCCCTTTTTTTCGCGAATCTGATCGGCCTCGGGCTAGGGCCTGTGATCACCGGGTTGTTGAGCGATGGGCTGGCGCAAACATATGGGCCCGCGACCGGCTTACGCTATGCGCTGATGGTAGTTGTGTTGATGTTTGTGCCTAGTAGCTTCTTCATGTTTCGAGCCACGCGCAGCATGCCCGCTGAAGTGGAAAACTAGGGTCAGGACCAATTAAATTGCTTTCATGGTCATTGATTGGCTGAAACTAGAGCATTTCCCACGTGGGTTGCCCATAGCCCGAGTGTCTGAAGTGGTCGGCGCATTCCGCGGGGGAGAATGCGTCGAGTAGGAGGTCGATGGTGTCCCCCAGTTTCGACCGGGCGGCGGCCTTTCGTAGCAGGGCCTTGAGTTGGCAAACATCTGCTCGATCGGGTTCAGATCGGGGCTGAATACTTGCGGTGTTCTGCAGATTCAATTTTTTCGCACCGTCATGTCCGGCGGAGATTGATGAATCGTCTACACTTACAAGGCGCGTAAGCGTCTATAACAAATCGGGAGGGGACGAATGAACGCGTATCGCGCTTCGCTTGCGGCCACGGTCGCTTTTGGATCCATGCTGGTGCTGGTGGCGCCGACCGTGGCTTTCGCTGCGGTGACCTTCGACTTCAACCTGGCGGCCCAGCCGCTGGCCGACAGCCTGCGCGCGGTCGCCATTCGTGCGGGCGTCAATGTTGCGTTCGACCCGACGGTGACCTGGGGCAGAACCGCGCCCACGCTCAGTGGCTCATACTCGGCCGAGCAAGCTTTACAGCGCCTCGCCGCGCGTTGTGGCCTTTCCATCCGCGCCACAAAAGCGGGAACGTTCCTGGTCGAGGCTCCCAGGGGCGCGCTCCAGGACCACAACCAGGCGTGTTCCGACCGCCCGCGCCTGCACAAGGTTGCTTTCGTCCAGGCGGACCCGGTGCCCCGGTCATCGGCCGTCTCGCGGGCTACGCCACAAAAGCAGGAAGCCACATCGCAACAAGGGCAGGACGAGATCATTGTAACGGCGCGCCGCCAAGCCGAGAGCCTCCAGAGTGTGCCCCTAAGCATTCAGGCCTTCGGCGACCAGACGCTTCGCGAACAGGCTATTACTCAAGTTTCTGACCTGACGAGGTTGGTTCCCGGCTTGACAGCACAGCCCACGTTCGCTGGCAAATCTGTTCTTATTCTTGCCATTCGCGGCCAGAGACAAGGCCTGGGGAATATTGCTTATGATCCTCCGGTCTCGGTTTATTCAGACGAAATGCTTCAGTCGCGTCCCCACGGGCTCAACGACGGTTTTTTCGATCTTGAAAGCGTACAGGTGCTAAAGGGGCCGCAGGGCACGCTGTTCGGACGGAACACGACCGGCGGCGCCATCTTGATCACGTCCAAGGCACCGACCGACCGCTTCGAGGGCTATCTGGACGGCACAGTCGGTAATTATGGCCTGGTACGGCTCGAAAGCGCGCTGAACCTGCCCATCACGTCATCGCTAGCCATCCGGGTGGCTGGCGTGATCACTCGTCACGATGGTTACATCAACGATCCGGCCGTTAGTCGACGCGTCGAGGACCAGAATACCCAATCGTGGCGCGCCTCGCTCCGCTTCTCACCCGTGGGAAGCGCTTTAGAGAATCGCCTTGTCCTCAGTGGCTTTCATGAACGTGACAGCGGCCCCGCCTTCAAAGCGACCATGATCCGGCCTGGGAGCCTTTCGGCAGCTGCCCAAACCGATATTGATTTCTATAATACGCGATCTTTTTGGACTACGAATGCGGCTATCCCTGCCGAAGGTACACGTGTCAAAACATTTACAGTTTTGAATATCACTTCACTGGATTTGGGATCAGTAACACTCAAAAACATAATTGGTCACCGCACAGTTCGATCGAGCATTGAGCTGGATATCGATGGGACGGGTTTATTCATAAATCATAACACTCAAGACGCTCGAAGCCGGCAATTCACCAATGAGTTCCAGATTATTGCGAAGCTATTCGACCGCCAGCTAAACTTAACCTCAGGTATATATTATTTGCATGAAAGAGTCTCAGAGGTTTTAAAAACCCACCTCTTTTCCTTAGACAGTCCAACAAACCTGATAACCGATTACTCTATTGCGACCTCGAGCGCCGCCGCCTACTCGCAGGGTACCTTCCGACCCAATTTTGCGCCAGACTTCTCAGTTACGGCCGGACTTCGGTTCACGAAAGACACAAAGAAATTCGAGACGCGGGCGCGCCGCTTCAATAATGTGTGTCGGCTGCTTTCTGCGAACGTTAATGGAGTACCTTTGAGTCCTTGCTTCCGTAGCGAGAGCGCTAACTTCCAGAAGCCGACCTACACGCTGAGCGCCGATTGGAAATTCGCGCCAGACAGCCTTATATATATCTCGCATCGATATGGTTATCAGAGCGGAGGATTTACCAATTCAGCGGCAACACCTGCTGAATTTATTCCGTATCAGCCGCAGACCGTATCCGACATCGAGCTTGGCTTCAAAAGCCGCTGGAATGTGGGCGGCATCTCCGGGCGCACGAACATCGCGCTGTTTAGAGGCAAGTATAAGGACAATCAGCGATTGTTCCGTTTTACCGTAAATAACCCAGGTGCCCCTCCCTCTTCCGCGAATCGCATCATCAACGCTGCGTCTTCGACTGTTCAGGGCTTAGAGTTCGACGGCGCGATTCGCTTGGGCGAAGCCGCGGAAATCTCGGGCGCTTACACCTATCTCGACGCCCATTATGACAAATATATCGTCCCAGGCGCTGGCGACTTTACCGATTCACTTTTTGCCGGCGCGCCGCGGCATTCAGCCACGGCAGCGGTGCGTGTCCGAATACCAACGCCCGAAAGCGTGGGGCTGGTCCATGTCCAGGTCGACGGGGCATACCAGTCCCGGACCGTCACTGATGACACGAACAACTTGGATCCCGTCACCAATACGATCATTGATAGGACGATCTTGCCAGCTTACACTGTATTAAATGCGAGATTTGATGTAAAGAAAATGGGTGGATTGCCGCTGGATCTCTCCGCTTATATTCAGAACCTCACAAATAAGAAATTCTACTCGGCTGGTATTGACGTGTGGAACGCTCTAGGTTTCGTGACGCGGCTGTTGGGTCCGCCGAGGACAGTTGGTGTGCGATTACGCTATGAGTTCTGAGTGCGCCAAGCGCTTCATTGAGCATTTAGCCGCTTTGCCGAACGCATTTGACCAGCTGGAAATCTGACAGGGACTCACCTCAGGATAGTTGCCGGCTTCAAATGGAGCAATTCGACTAAGTTCGTCCGTCGGTACCGGTGGACGAAACATGCCAAGCTTCACAGACGCGCCTGGCGCATATGCTCTCCTGAAGAAGGCAATAACTTTTACAGCAATGTCTGCGCTTGCAGATCTGATATATGGTCGAATAGATCAAATGCGAACATCATATCGGTATGTGAATGTTTAGTGCATCGAACCTCTAGAAAACTCTTAATTGGACCGATGGGTGCGTTTGATTAGCGCGTGTACGTCTTTTGCTGCAGGCGCTCAGCCGCGGGATCGCGAACTGCCCGCACAAAACTGTTAATTGACCAGGCGGAATTCGGCGCGATGGTGACTTATCGGATGGAGACATGATGTTTGACGATTTTGATGGACTTCTGCACTGGCCTGCCCTGCAGGAATGGATAGATGCGCAGGTAGACATTCCCGGTAGAGGTGAAGTCAGGTCCATTCGTAAACTCACGGGCGGCACACAGAACAACCTGTTCGTGATGGAACGGGACGGTGGAAGTTTTGTCCTGCGTCGCCCGCCCCGCAATCTGCGCACGAACAGCAATGCCACCATGTTGCGCGAGGCCCGGCTTCTTGGTGCGCTCAAGAACAGCGAAGTCCCTCATGCCCGGCTCTATGCGTCATGCGCGGACGAGGATGTCATCGGTGCTGCCTTCTACGTGATGGCTCCGCTCGAGGGCTTCTCACCGCTCGGGCCCCTTCCAAGCCAGTATGGCACGGACCCAGCGTGGCGCGCCGCGATGGGGCGCCAATATGTGAAGGCAGGTGTGGCGCTGGGCGCCATCGATTATATTGCTCAGGGACTTGAGGATTATGGCAAGGCCGCCGACTGGCACGAGCGACAGGTGGGTCGCTGGCGCGGACAGCTGGAAAGCTATGCCGAACTACCTGGCTATGGGGGCCACAGCCTTCCGCACATCGATGAAATCTCGGGCTGGCTGTCGGCCAACGTACCAACCGACGGTAGGGTCGGCATCATTCACGGCGATTTCCAATTTCCCAATGTCATGTACCATCTCGACCGACCGGCTATATCCGGCCTGATCGACTGGGAGCTTTCAACGCTCGGCGATCCGCTGCTGGACCTGGGTTGGATGCTGTCCAGCTGGTGCGAGGATGGCGATCCAGAGGGGAAAGAACCCACCTGCACGCCTTGGGACGGCTTTGCGACCCGGCGCGAGTTGGTCAGCCTCTATGGCGAACTGTCGGGTCGCGACATGTCGCCGATGCCCTGGTACATGGTACTTGCCTGCTTCAAGCTGGCATCGATCCAGGAAGGCACGTTCGCCCGCTCATGCGCTGGACTGGTCTCAGCGGAACTGGGTAACATGTTTCGCCGCTACGCGCTCTGGCTGCTGGCAAAGGCGCGGCAGGTCATGGCCACGGGCGAAGTCTGAATCTTCGGAAGAAGGGCCGACGGCTTCGCCAGCCGCCCGTCACCAGTCGGCCGCGAACAACTCCCAAGATATTGATAGATAATGGTTATCTGGCGCCATGAAGTAACGGATTTTGCCGGATTTTGGGGTTTGGGCGGCGGTTTTCTTGCAAATTGATTTTGTCGGCGAAGCGTGATTCCTTGGTCTTGTGACGAGGTTTCGGGAGAAGCCGAAGGAGCGGCGCGAGACGGGGCAGCGGGACATGTTCCGCTCGCGTCTCGACCAGATCATCGATCTGGGGTATCCGCTGGTGAAGCTGGCGGGCAAGACCGACTGGGGCTTTCTCGAGGAACGGTTCGGGGCGGTCTATCAGGACAAGCCGGGCAGGCCACCGCTGCCGACGCGGCTGATGGCCGGGCTGGCGATCCTCAAGCACATGCATGACCTGTCGGACGAGGGACTGTGCGACCGCTGGGTCGAGAACCCTATTTTCAGTATTTCCGCGGCGAGGAGTTCATCAAGCACAAGCCGCCGTTCGACCGCTCGTCCTTGACCCGCTGGCACCAGCGGATGGGCGACGAGGGGCTGGCGGCGCTGGTCCAGGAGAGCCTGGCCATCGCCACCCGCACGGGCGCGGCCAAGCCCAGCGACTTTTCCAAGCTCAGCGTCGACACCACGGTCTTCTTTGCGCCCACATCCTGAACCAGTTCTTCTCCCGTCTCCGAACGCCAACTCAGCTCATGCCCGCCTGATCTGCGTTCTTCACGGTCGACTAAATACTTGCGGCGCTCTGCAGATTCAATTTTTCCGCACCGACATGTCCGGCGGAGAGCGATGGATCGTCTAAACTTACAAGGCTCGTATGTGCCTATAACAAATGGTGAGGGGGACGAATGAACGCCTATCGCGCTTCGCTTGCGGCCACCGTCGCTTTTGGATCAATGCCGGTTTAGCCATAGCCGCCAATTTAGAGATGTCAGGGAGTAGGATTTGTTTGACTTTTCCGTTGAGCCGGAATTCCAGGCGAAGCTTGATTGGATACTCGACTTCGTAAAGAAGGAATGTGAGCCTCTCGATCTTTTGTTCTCCAATCATGGCGATCCGTACGACACGAAGAGTGAAACGCGGAACGCTATCCTCGAGCCACTCCAGAAAGAGGTTAAGGAGCGAGGTCTTTGGGCGTGTCACCTTGACCCCCATCTTGGCGGCGAGGGTTATGGCCAGCTCAAGCTTGCTCTGATGAACGAGATCATAGGGCGTTCGCATTGGGCATCGACCGTATTCGGAACCGCCGCTCCCGATACGGGCAATGCTGAAATCATCGCGATGTTCGGGACCAAGGAGCAAAAGGAGCGCTACCTCCAGCCGCTTCTGGACGGACAGATCGTTTCGACCTTCTCCATGACCGAGCCCTATGCCGGCGCGGATCCCAAGGAGTTCACCTGCCGCGCCTATAGAGATGGAGGCGAGTGGGTTGTCGAAGGGGAAAAGTGGTTTTCATCCAACGCGCGCTTTGCATCGTTCCTGATCGTCATGGCGGTAACGGATCCCGATGCGCCGCCTTACCAGCGGATGTCGATGTTCATCGTGCCGGCCGAAACACCGGGTATCAACATCATCCGCAATGTCGGTACGATCGGCGAAGACATAAACGAAGACCGCGGAAATCACGGTTATATTCGGTATGAAAAGGTCCGAGTTCCGGCCGATGCGCTGCTTGGCGGAGTCGGGGAAGGTTTCAAGGTAGCCCAGGCGCGGCTCGGCGGCGGGCGCATTCATCATGCGATGCGAATCGTCGGTCGCTGTCAACGCGCGCTCGATATGATGTTGTCTCGCGCGAAATCACGGCGAACGCAGGGCAAGACCCTGTCGGAGCATCAGTTCGTCCAGGGAATGCTAGCGGACTCGGCTATCGAACTCGAAATGTTCCGTTTGCTCGTGCTGAAGACGGCCTGGATCATCGATACGCAACCGCACGGCGCCGCGTGGATGCACATCGCGATGTGCAAGGTCGAGCTTCCGAAAGTTTTCCACGATATCGTCCGTCGCGCGATCCAGGTTCATGGGTCCTATGGGGTCACGAATGAAACCCCGCTGGCAAGCATGTGGTTGGACACTCTGCTGATGGGCCTCGCGGATGGGCCGACCGAAGTTCACAAGGTGCAGGTGGCCAAGGGAATGCTCAAGACGGCAGAACCCTATGAAGGATTGTTTCCGCCAGAGCATATCCCGGCTCGCTTGGAAGAGGCTCGTTCGCGATACGCAGAACTCCTGAACCGGGGCAGCCCATCGCAAAAAAGCAGAAAGGAAGGTACATGACCGTAGCGGATCCACTTTTCGATCTTTCCGGCAAGGTAGCGCTTGTCACGGGCGGCAGCCGGGGTCTAGGCTTGGCAATGGTTGGGGCGTTTGCCGCGCATGGTGCTGACGTCATCATCGCCAGCCGCAAGCTTGAAAATTGCGAAGAGGCAGCGAAAGAGGTGAGGGCGCTGGGCCGCAAGGCGCTTGCGGTCGCCGCACATGTGGGCCGCTGGGACGAGATCGATCGGCTGATCGACACGGCTTACGCGGAATTCGGACGGGTTGATATCCTCGTCAACAATGCGGGAATGAGCCCCCCTTGCCCGAGCGACCAAGTGACAGAGAAGCTCTTTGATAGTGTGGTCAACCTGAATTTTAAGGGACCATTTCGGCTTGCCGCGCAGATCGGCAAACGCATGTTTGATGGCGATGGCGGCTGCATCATCAACATTTCGTCGAGCGGCGCACTGGTTCCGCTGCCGGGGGTTGTGCCCTATTCGGGCGCCAAGGCGGCACTAAACGCGATGAGCGTCAGCCTGGCACATGAATATGCACCAAAGGTCCGGGTAAACACAATTTCCGCAGGTCCATTCCTGACCGACATCGCAAAATCGTGGCCCGAAGAACAGCGGGAGCATGTCCCGAACGCGATGAAGAGAGGAGGACGGCCCGACGAAGTCGTCACATCCGCCTTGTTTTTTGCTTCGCCCCATTCGAGTTTCGTCACTGGCGCGTTGCTACGGTGTGACGGAGGCATCTGAGGCCGTTATCTGTAACGTGAAGGCAATTGTCGGCACCGTCTTGTCAGCGCAATGGGCGCCGATCTCCGCCGGGCACACATACGCGGGTTCACCCTTCCTTCATGCCGCAAGGCTTCGCCATTCGCTCAATGCGGCAGAACGGCGGGTCTTGTAGGTTTGACGATCGACGAGGTGGCGTTCGGAATCGAAATGGTTGGCAATAGAAGCGTGGACGGCGGCGAACTTTTGCAGTGTGCCTGTCTGCCTGAACCGAAGCATCGCACGTTCTCGTCGCCTGAACGGCAGATGCAAATTCTCGGCCCGATTGTTCAGATGCTTGCCCACCTCGCGGCGGTCGATAATGGCGAGCTCTTGCATCGCAGCGGGGTAGGAACGGAGCCCATCGGTGACGATCCGCTCGGGCGTGCCGTGCCGCTTCAACGCCTTCTTCATGAAAGGCATCGCGGCAGATTTGTCGCGTTTGCTCGTGACGTAGCTCTCCAGAATTTCTCCCTCGTGATCGACCGCGCGCTAGAGATAATGCATCTCGCCGCTGATCCGGACGTAGATCTCGTCCAGGTGCCACCGCCAGTGGTAATATCCGCGCCCGCCGCTCACCAGCCTCCGACGGATCTCCGCTGCGAACAGCGGCCCGAACCGGTTCCACCACAGCCGCACGGTCTTCTCATGGCAAAGGTCGATACCGCGCTCGGCAAGCAGGTCCTCGACGTTCCGCAGCGACAGCGGAAATCGCGCGTAGAGCATCACCACCAGGCGGATCACCTCGGGCGACGAACGGAAGTAGCGGAACGGGTTGTCGGCCTGGCTCATGCCCAGTGGCTACCGGCCCGGCCCAACTCGAGCCATCCCTTTGACAGTGCCCCGCCGTTTGTTCAGGCAAATGCATGAGCGGAAAGGCGCAATCAGCCTAGTCGTCCTGAACGCCGGCGCTCGCCTAATGCCGAGTTCTTCAATAAAATCGGAACCTGTATCAGAACAAACGAACAGGATAAGAGTTGATTAATTCGGTCTTTCTTGAGGCAATTGCCGACCAGTTCCCAGACACCTATCTATTTTCTTGGGATCGTCTGACAGATAGCAATCGTTATCAAGTCAATAAAGGCGATATCTGTCTCTTGGTGACGATAAACTCTACCTTCGATGCAGTGACGGATATCCACTGTGGGCAGATGATTGAAAATCGTACCAACCAGGGGACATTGTACGTTCGGCGGGCTCGCTCGGGCCGATTGATCTTTTTTAAAAAGATGACCAAGCATCTGGGGCATTTTCATACTATGAAGGCTTGTCATGAACCGCCGCCTGATGGTCTTCGGTATCGGCATTTCTCTTCTTGGAGCGGCGCCTGTATCAGCACGGGCGGCCGATGGTCCTGACGAAAGCGAGATCGTGGTTACCGCGACGAGGATCGAGACGGCGGCTAAAAGAACGCCGGTGGCAATCGCCGTGCTCAAGGGCGAAGATTTGGAGCGTAACGGCGTATTGGTCCCGGCTTCGCTGGACACGATCGCGCTCAACGTCACGATCGAGCCGACCAATGATTACCAGATAACGATAAGAGGCGTTACCGGCCAGGACGGGTCGGCTACCGGCGACCCCGCTGCCGCTTTCGTCGTGGACAACATCTATGTCGCGCGCCCCGGAGGGCAGGCGCTGAGCTTCTTCGACGTGGACCGCATCGAGGTCCTGAAAGGGCCACAGGGCGTGCTGTTCGGGCGCAATACGCCGGCCGGCGTCGTACATGTCATCATGAAGAAACCGGAGCTCGGCGTATTCGCCGCCTCTGGCTTCGTCCGCTACGGCAATTTCGACAGCCTGGTGCTACAAACAATGGTCAACGTCCCCTTGGGATCGGGCTCGGCGCTGCGCCTCTCGGCCGATTGGGACCGGCGTGACAGCTACATCAGGCCGGTCCGGGGCGATCCGCAGGACCTCAACCCCGGCCGCGACAACAAGAGCGTTCGGCTGCAACTGAAGACGCGGCTTGGTGCCAACGCGGAATTTCTGCTGCGGGGACTCTATTCGCATGTCACCGGCAGCAAGGTCACCGATGTTAGGGCAAGCAATTTTTTCAATCTGACGAGATCTGATGCCTTAGGCAATCCCGCCTATATCGGAGGCTCACGCAGCGCCCGCGCGTTGCTGTCCCTTTCCTATCCGCTGACGCCCTTGCCACCCGGCCAGGTGGGCGGTGTGCGGTCCACGCGCTATCCTGCGATCGACTACCGCAACTACGGCATCGACGGCGAGCTCGACTGGAATATCGGCCTGGTGCGGATCAGCTATATCGGCTCCTATTTCGACGGCAAGGCCGCGGAAAATGTCGATTTCGGTTTCGGCCTGCCGTCCTTCCAGCCCGGAACGTTCGACGCGGGCGACCGCCAAATTTCCCAGGAACTCCGGCTGGCCACCACGGGCGGCGGGCCTTTCAGCCTGCAGGCGGGACTTTATTACTTCCATGAGAGCGGAAACTCCGCAATCGACATATTCGCCTTTCCCGTCATTCCCGGCTATTCCTTTGTCAGGGACAGTATCGATCGGACGCGTGTCAACGCTTATGCAGGCTATGCGCAGGGCGTTTACGCGCTCGCCAAATGGTTGCGGCTGACGCTCGGCGCACGTTGGTCGCACGATACCAAGTCCGGCTTCGGCCATTTGCAAATCCAGCGAATGCAGGCGTTCGATCCGGCCACCGATTTCCGGTTGCTTAAAGCAGCAAAGGTCAAACTTTCGCGTGCAAGCTGGCGAGCAGGTCTGGATGCCGATGTCGGCGAGAGTGGCCTCGTCTATGGCTCAGTCGCCACTGGTTTCAAGGATGGCGGCTTCAACAGTGGTTGCCGGGCGGGCACCGTCACCGATGGCGAGGCCTGCAATATGCCGGTGCCCAACTACCTGCTCTTCTACAAGCCCGAGACCCTCACAAGCTACGAGGCCGGCTACAAGGCCAGCCTGTTCGACGACCGGCTGTCGTTCGACGCTTCGCTGTTCCATTATGATTATCGCAACCTGCAGCTCGGCCAGCTGACGATCCTCGACGGCCGCCCGCAGACTTTGACCGTGAACGCGGGAAGGGTCAGCGTGACCGGATTGGAGGCTGAAGGCGTGATGACGCCTGATGAACATACCAGGGTCTCGCTGGGCCTGAGCTGGCTCGATGGGCATTACCGGCACTATTGCCCGCGCGGCGAGCAGCCCTCGGGCGCATGCAATCCGGGAACGCCCGACTATCGCGGCCGGTCCCTCGACCGGTCGCCCAAATTCGGGCTGAATGCTTCGATCGAGCACGATTTTCCGATAGGGCATAACTGGCTGACGGCGCAGGTACACACGCGCGTGTCGTCCCGCTATGTCGTCACCGATTTCTCCACGCCGCGCCAGTACCGCATGCCCGGTTTCTCGAAGACCGATCTGTCGCTGACCTACCGGTTCGTCGACAGCCACTGCTATGTCGAAGTGCTGGCCCGGAATCTGGAGAACAGGATCACGCTCGTTTCCCATGCCGATGCGGTGGGCAATGTCAGCCCTGAAGAGCCGCGAACCTATGCCGTAATGGCCGGAATCAGCCTCTGACACTCCGCTTCGGTCTGCCCACCAGCATGCAGACCGGCGAGCCGGGCTCGTCCGCGCAAAACTCGGGCGGCCCGTTGGTCTTCCAATAGGCGATGAGGCCGAGCCCCTCGGCGATCCCGATGAAGCGGGGATCGGACCGCAGGGCCTTGCCATGCGGATCGTAGAGCAGAGGAATGGCGAACGGGCTGAACCGGAAATCGATCGAGCGGAGCCACGCCTGCTGGCGTTGCTGCGGCGTCGCGCCTCTCATATCGGGAATCAAACGCGCAAGCATGTGGAAAGCGGTGTCCGGATCGCCGTGCTCCGCAAGGAAGTCCACGCAACTGTTATACTGGGGCAGAGCAAGCTCGCGACCATAGCAACCGCGCAGTGCTGTCGCGATATCTACCGGCGTTCCGGTCGCCCTTGCCTGCACGACGAGCCCGAATGCTTTCGATTTCGCCATGGGCCCGACCATATGCAGGGCCAGCGACTCGAGTAGCGCTGCTACCTCTTCGGCATGATTGGATCCGGCTGCGATCGTCGCCCGGTTCGCGTCGATGAACGCCTTTTCGTTTCGTAGAACGGCAAGGTCGGCGTGACTGTCGATCAGATCGCTTGCCATGTTCCACTGCTGGACGAGCACCATGTCGGTGACCGCGTCGAGAAAGATGTTGAAGCTGTTCGGATCGCGCATCACGGCAGCGTTCAGATATTGAAGCGCCTCATTGGGGTGTCCCGATCGCATCCGCTCGTATCCGAGGAAATGCAGCAGATCCGGGTCACCCGTGTCCTTTGCCAAGCCCTCGCGCAGAAGAGCTTCGCGCTTTGCCCAATCGCTCATGGGTGTTGCAAAATACCGAGCGACGTTGAGCAGAGGCTCTTCGGGTGCCATCGCTGCCGCTCTTTCGATCGCGCGCTGCGCTTCGGCATAGCCTTCCGCGCGTTGCGGCAATGGCAGGAACTGGATTGCCAGAGCCGTGTTCACGGCATGCTGCACCTGCAATTTGCCCCAGTTGGGCGATTGCTGCGCCAATCGTTTCGAAAGGGCTAGCGCGGTATTGAAATCGCCATTGCGGAAGGCCTCCCAAAAACCGAGCATCTCGCGCGCTTCATCAGGCTGCGCCGGATCGATCAGCGCGACCGAGCGCATCCGATCGGCGATTGCCGCCGCTACGCGATGGGACAGGGCCAGCCGGTCGGCCTGCGGCGCCTCGAAGCTTTTGGAAAACAGGGTCTCGCCGGTCGCGCGGTTGTCTAAATGCAGCATGACCCGCGTCGTGCCGTCGTCGGCGCGGACCGAACCGTCGATGATATAGGTCGCGTCGAGATCGCGATAGGCCTTCGGCTTCTCCGCGCCTTCATATTGGAAGCTTTCGGTCGTCGAGATGACCTTGATCGACGTCTTGCCAATCCGCTCGGCCAACGCGGCGGAAACGCTGTTGGCGAAGCCCTTTTCGTCCGCATTCCGGTTTTGCGCGTCGAAGGACAGGACCGCGATACTGAGTGCGGGAGTTTGGAAGCGGTGGATCAGAACTTCGATCGAAAGGCCCAGCAAGATCAAGACCATCGCCACTGCGCCCGCGGTCCACCATGGGCGCCTGGCGGCCAGTTCCAAAACGGCTCGACGCCTACCGACTCCACCGAAATAACGTTGCTCGGACCTTCCCTCATCCGGTCGGTCTGGCTCAGACGTCTCAATAAGCCTGTAGCCGACACGAGGGATCGTCGTGACTTTGATCCCACCGGCATCTCCCAGCCGCCGCACTCCCGCAATGCAGCGGTTGATCGCATCGTCGCCCACCGTCCGACCGTCCCAGCAGGATTCTATCAGTTCGTCCTTGGTTACGACCGCATCGCGACGCCGCGCCAGCGCGACCAACAACTGCATCACGCGCGGTTCGAGCGAGATGACCTCATCTGCAATATGAACTTCTCTGAGTGGGGGGCAGACTCGCATGAGTCCAATCGAAAATTCAGCTTCGCGCGCCAGATCGACGGCTGGATTGGCTCGACTTAGCTGCCTCTCCACGTCCACAGGCGGCACCCCGAAGTTCTCACGACTCGCAATCCGCGACGTTGCTCACCTTCTCCTTTTCACGGACGGAAACGTCAAGGAACAGAAGGAAAGCCCCCACGCCGACCAATGTCCCTTCGAAAACGCATCAAAATCCGGAGGCATCGGCAATTTAGCGGCAAGGCATCGGCAATTCATCGGAGCGTTCCCCTTCTCCCCCGGCACCCGTTGCCGGATGGTCTGCTTGGCAAGCCGGGTGGCGCATTCGCCACGTCGAGTGTTGGCCGATGAGGAGCGGTTAGATGCGTAAGACAAAGACATTGGCGATCATGCTGTCGGCATTTTTTGTCAGCCCAGCGCATGCGAGCCATGTGGTCGACGACTATTATGGCTCTATTTTCGTTGCGACGCCCCTCGCCGGGCCGCTCGGCATTTCCGCTGGTACGCCCATTCACTATCACTTCACTTACGATCCGGCCAATTTGTCGGATACTACCGCAGCCGTGAACGCGGGGGGCGAGGCCTATGCGGCAAAGACCGGCAGGACGTTTACCGATTTCGCAAGTGTGGAGACGGCCAGCCTATGGTTGGATCCCCTCGCCGATGTGTCGATCACGGTTGGTTCGCTGACTTTCACCAAAGCCGACGTCAGTGGCGGGGGTAAGGATTGCGGCGACACTTGCGGTACGCCCTTCGAAACCGATTTCGGGGGCGGGCTGTTTCCTACTGTCGAATTTCTGAATGGGCAGTTTGCCGGTGTCAGCGGCGTATATCAGAGCGGGAACTATAGGCTACTCCAGGACCCTATCGCTTCTTCCGAACATTTCATCCCGTTCAAATTCATCCTTCTTGACACCGCCGCTCCACAAGGGCCGCCATTCAACCAGTTGGCTGCCCTGGGCTCCTATACGCCCTCATACGCGCCCCTGTCGGCAGCGCCGGAGCCTGCCAGCTGGGCGATGATGGTGCTCGGGTTCGGTATCATCGGCGCGGCCCTGCGGAGTCGCAAAACCTTGGATCGAATGGTGCTTTCCATTTAATTCTGCGCCGGCCGCTGGCGGGCCACGTCTTAATAAGCATCCTGCCATGTTTTATGTGACAATGCCGCGGTATGAATTTAGCGGCGTCCTACCCCGGTCCTACCCGGAGCGCCCCCAATGTGGGGATGTGCACTAAGTCATTGAAAAATGGTGCTGCCGGTGAGGATTGAACTCACGACCTCAGCCTTACCAAGGATGCGGAGTAAGCATACCCGTCCTTACTGGGAGTTCCCTTAATCTTGCTTAACGTTGAAAATCTGGGGATTTTTTACTCGCGACCGTTGCCTTCGCTTGTCCAAGTTGGCATCAGGTTGCTCGGAGCGTCCTTTGCCGGTCCTTTGTGGGAGTTGCCAATATGAAGGTTGCCAAGCTGACGAAAACGGCCGTCGATGGATTGGGGGCGAGTGATAAACCGTATGTGGCATGGTGCGGCACCCTCCCTGGCTTCGGTATCTCGGTGCGCCCTAGCGGTTCGAAATCCTTCATTGCACAGTATGATTTCGGCGGGCGGCGCGGAGCGACACGCCGCGTCACCATCGGCGCCTACGGGAAGCCATGGACGGCGGAGAAAGCGCGGAAAGAGGCCGAGACCATCCTTCGCAATGCAAAGAGCGGCATCGATCATGCCGCCGACAAGGCTCGGCGCCGGGCCGAGATGACGGTCGCGGAGCTTTGTGACGAATACCTAAACGAAGGCTGCGATCAGAAAAAGCAGAGGACGGTGTCCACAGATCGAGGCCGCATCGAGCGACATATCAAACCACTGCTCGGCAAGCGCCGGATCAGCGAAATTGAGCGTGGCGACGTCGAGCGGTTTATGCGCGACGTCGCCAGCGGAAAGACGGCGACGGACGCCAAGACCGGCAAGCATGGGCGCGCTCGTGTTACCGGTGGGAAGGGCGCCGCAACGCGTACCGTGCGTCTGTTAGGAGGAATTTTCACTTACGCCGTGAATCGGAACTATCTCAAGTCCAATCCGCGCCACGGCGTCAAGGTCTACGCCGATGGCAAGGGGGAGAGATTCCTCTCCGCCGATGAGTTGCGCCGACTTGGCGAGGCCCTCCACGAGGCGGAGACAATCGGGCTCCCATGGAGCATTGGCGAAGGCCCGAACGCGAAGCACACGCCGAAGAAGGGCGGCGAACAGCGCGAGGTCATCGATGGCCACGCGGTCGCGGCGATCAGATTAATTCTATTGACGGGGTGCCGAGCGGGAGAAATTCTTGGACTGCAGTGGCAGCATGTCGACCTCGAGCACGGTTTTCTCAACTTGCCGGACAGCAAGACCGGCGCGAAAAAAATTTGGCTCGGCGCGCCTGCCATAGAAATTCTTGATGGGCTCGCTCGCATTCAGGGCAATCCCTACGTGGTCGTTGGCGCCATCAAGGGCCAACCGCGCTCCGACCTCAAACGGCCATGGAAGCGCATAACTGCCCATGCGGGCCTTCCCGATCTGCGACTCCACGACCTGCGGCATTCGTTCGCCTCGATGGGCGCAGCAGGCGGCATGGGCTTGGGGGTCGTTGGCAAACTGTTGGGGCACGCCTCAGCGGCGACGACCGCTCGCTACTCACACTTCGCGGACGACCCCGTCCGCCGAGCCGCGGACGCAATAGCAAGCGCCATTGGCGCGGCTCTCGGCGGGAAGCCGGGCGATGTTTCCCGCTAGGCAAGCCCGCGTTGCCACATACCTTGATGTAGTGAACCTTCCAAGAACTAGTTTAGTTCTGAGCGTAATAGTCACTAATGTTTGTTAACGTAACCGCTCTAACCATTAACGAATCTTGAATGTTAGCCAACATTAAGTAAAATACGTTGGACTCTTCCGAGCATGTGTGAATATTAGGTGTCGCCTAAAGTAAGTTGAGGTGACTATGCAACACGCCGAGTTCCTGCGCCGCGATGCGGCTGCTGAATACCTGCAGAGCCGGTTCGGTGCGTTTACGCGCCAAACATTGGCCAAGCTGGCCTCCATCGGTGGCGGCCCCAAGTTCCGCAAGTTCGGGCGGTTTCCAGTTTACACGCGCGAAGACCTCGACACGTGGGCGGCCGCGCGCACATCTGATCTTGTGGATTCGACATCCGAATTCAGCTGATCGGGTGCGGCACCTAGAGGCGTGAGGGCCACCGAACCACCCCCGTCACTTTTGTAAAGCCCCTCCAAAGTGGCTGCCGGACAAACTTTTACGAAAGGACCGCGATGACCCGCACCGCGCTTGCTCGCCATGTTGGCGTAACGAGGCAGACCATTTTCAACTGGGAACGCGCCGGGATGCTCCCCGCAGGCGAACGCGCCAATTCCCGCCGCACGCTCTTCGATCCTGCCGCGGTTGCAGCAGCCGAAGCGCTTATAAGGGGGGTGAATTCGTGAACCCCTTTGCTTCTAATGATGAGAAAGCCCGAAAGGCTCTGGATGCGTCGGTTTCCCACCACGCGTTGGCAGTTGCCGACCGTGAGGCGCACCGCCTAGACCCCGCCGACCCTGGCGATTTCGATGCTCAAAAGGCATGGGCGCGCCGCGACGCGGAGCTCGAGCGCGACGTTGAGATAGCCGCCGGCGTTGTTGAACATTGGCGCGGTGTGGTCGCAAAATTTGATGCCGAAGCCGCCTTCGCTGCAAAACGCGCGCGCCACGCCGAACTCGACCGCAAGGCCGAGGCTGGCAAGAAACGCGAGAAGCAGATCGATGCGAAAGCGCGCGAACTTGCAGAGTTGCTTAAGGCCAAGGCCGCTGACGACGCCGAACTCGACCGATTCAATCGGGAGGAGCGGGGCGACCTGCCCTTCATCGTCGACGCGGAGACAAGGCTTCGCCGCCGCTTTGAGACCATCCCTGCAAAACCCGCGACCTATTACACCACGCCTCGCTTGGCGTGGCTAGATGCCAACGGGAACGAGGTCCAGCGGGAGATATACGATCGCGCGGGCATGCTCATGCGCAACGCTGCGGCAATCAAGCAAGTAGAGCGCTTCGATGAGTGTACGCCCGCACAGCCCGAGCGGGTCGTGCCTCTGCCGTTTGATCGGTTCGCCGACGCGATCCGCCTGATTGACGCGGACGGCAAGCAAATCTGGCCGCCCCGCTGATCACATGAAAAAGGGGCGGCGTCGCGGCCGCCCCTCAATCAAGGGTTACCGCAAACATGAATACGCACTGCGCTGCTCCAAAAGGAGCCGTTTCCAATGGCTGTCGCTTCTTTAGGTTCGCGGGCCGTGGCTTTCACCTTCCTTCACGCCCGAGCCTAGTTATGGAAACGCTCCGCTTCGCCGGTCGGTTGGGTGACGGCTGGGAGGCAGCTTTGTCGATGGTCAATCCGCCGTGGGCCTTACGGAGAGGTCTCGCCAGCGCCCTCTTTGCCGCTTGGCGGGATGGTGTGGAGGCGAGGCTGCGGCTCGAGGCTCAGCTCGCCCTCGCGAGGAACGCCGACGGGCGGCGCGACGACGTGCGTTTGATTTCCTACCGCGTCGCGCACGATGCCGCGCGCCGGTGCGCGCACGCAAACAGCGATGCCATCCAGGCCATCCTCGTGCCGATGCTAGAGGCCGCCGGTCTGCGCGGCCAAAACGGATCGAACTGGCCAGTCATCACCGCTGTGCGGGCAGCAATCCGCGATGTTCGGCAGCCGTCCGCGCGTCAGCCACGATCCCTCGCTGGCCGCCCCTACGGTTCGGCGAAATGAGCGCCGCCCCCCGACCTATGATTTCGCCCTTTCACGACACCGCGCGGAGGCTCGCAGAACGCGGCATATCTGTCATGCCCTGCGGTCCCGGCACAAAGTTTCCGGGCCGCTACAGCGCTGCCGGTGGCTGGTCGACCGCCTATAATTGGCAGAAATATTGCGATCGTCTGCCGACCGGATTTGAGCTGGATATATGGGAGCGATGGCCCGACGCGGGCGTGTGCATCGCCTTGGGCAAATCGTCTGCGCCTGCCGGTTTGCAACT